>SDBT01001604.1_pt1 | contig 40145 bp, 60 predicted proteins | sample 2277101 | NCBI WGS metagenome assembly SDBT01 (sample SAMN10404973, study PRJNA504765) | marine sediment metagenome | isolation source: marine sediment core GS10_PC15, 103 cmbsf | place: Arctic Ocean: Southern Knipovich Ridge | collected 2010 | reverse complement strand
CTGCTGAGAAGTTTCTTTTGGGTATTATACATGAGGAATCGTTCTCTACCCCCTAAAGGTAGAGGAAGCCCTTTTTACAGATTTTTCAGGATTTTTGCTGTTTCAACATCGGAAGTTGTATAATAGAATAGTCGGCTACTTAATACTCCCCGGCGTTCTATATGGATGTCGGACTAATTTTTATAGAGGCGGGCCACTAACCCGCTTGGGTGCAGAAGAGATTCAGCGTCGAGACAACAACACCGTACCCTTTCTAAAAGTGGAATGACCGTCGTTTTCTGAGCGGCGGCAGGCACCTTGAGGGTAACTGTGTGTGATTCTGTGTGTATGTGAAAGGCTATGAGTTTACTGGGGTTTATACTTGTTTTGGAGAAGCACTATGATACCTGTTTGGTTTTTACTGTTATGCGTTGCGACTGCCGGTACTATCGGCTGTGGATGGCGATGGCGAATGCAACGGCAAGAGTCGGCCGATGCCGAATCGTGGGACAAGTTCAATGACTTTATGGCGTTTGTAGAGAAGGGCAAGAGAAGAGCGGGGCAGGGGGTTTCGCAATGAAGCGGCTTATGTTTTTTGGAAACGTTGTTGCTGTTTTCTCGGTTATAGGAGTGGGGTTATTATCCCTCTATAGCATCTACCTTATAACCCAAACAAGCAAGTATTGTGCGTGGATAGCCATTGTTATTTGTATTGTGTGGTTTGTTTCGCTTTTGATTCGTACTTATGCGAAGAAAAGAATCAATGTTTAATAGCCGTGGTATCACCCTATTGGAAGTCTTAGTAGCGATTTTCATTTTAACATTCGGCGTTCTTGGTATTGCTTCCTTGATTCCGATTGGAAAATTGGCATTAGTAGAAGTCGAAAAATCCGATCGGACGGGAGCCTGTGGACGGGCTGCCATACGAGACATTCAGATTCGTAAGATGCTGGGGTTCAATAATTGGTCGGTAGGGCCTGCGCCCGGCCAGAGGATATTGCCCCAGTCTGTGTTAGCCGATGCTTTTGTTGTTGATCCATTAGGATACTCACTCGGACTAACGGGGAATATGGGGCCGCTACCACGCCTTACGTTGCTCATGCAACCGATACCCTTGCCTCCCGCCCCCGGCACACAATACCCGCTCGCAAAAGCCGAGAAGATATTTCGTTGGCACGATGATCTTGCTTTTGTAAAACTGGATGATGGCGGTAGACCGCAGCCGGTTATCGCAAGCGGGGAACATCAATACACCGGAAACTTCTCTTGGTTTTTCACGGCCACACCTGGGACATCTGATATGCCTGCCAGCCTAAAACGATACTACAACGTCTCGGTTGCCGTATGCTACAAGCGGGACTTCGCGGCCGGAGAGACGGTGGTTGATGTAACAGAATTTTCTGGAGGTGGTCACGGCGGTGGAACCATTGCAATAGCTACACCAATTCCGAATCTGAAAAGAAACATGTGGGTAATGCTGACCGGATGGCACACTGTAGCAGTGAATGGTATGCCTCAACTCGCAATCGCCTGCCGGTGGTATCGAGTGGTAAGCGTTGCTAACGAACTCACTCCGCCGATGCTTTCGCTTGTTGGCCCCGATTGGGATTTGGCGGCCCCTACCCCGTCTACGCCTGTTAAGTTGATTTTTGTGGATAGCGTAACGGGCGTTTATAGGTCGCCGATGCAAGTAGAACACGGGTTGCTGTGGGACTAGCTACCACTTTTCTACTGGGCAATTCTCCGTCGCCATTTTGATTTTGTTCCGCCACGCGGCCCTACTCTTGGACACGCAACAACCACACTTCGTACAGCGTCCTTTGCGGTAGTGTTCGCACGCCCGGCAGACGGCTTCCAATCGTTCGACCTCTGCTTGCTCCCGCGTCGGCATCCCAGCCGCTGTCCAGCGGGCAAGGGCACGGGCATAGTGTTTGATGTTATTGGTGGTTATTCCCAGCTTGTCGGCGGCGGGGCGAAGGTCGGGCGGATTATCACAATTGCGGTTAGGCCATCTTCGATTGGGGTATTTATATTTCCAACCGCAATTTTGGCACCTTGACGCACCTGGCAATAAAACACAATTCAATGCCATCATAACGCCTCTAAAGTGCAAGTCCCACCGCGACACACTGGGCTAGATATCCTTGTAAACAAAAAACTACCTGGCGTAATAGTGTCACAAATAATCTTATCTCCAGATTCAGGCAAATTGAGACCATTGAGCGACCACGTACACCAAAACCCCGGCACGCCAAGATTAGTTGAGTTATCAGAATCAAAAGTGACGTAAATGTTTCTTGCGCTACCTAATGTTGGATGGTTTGGAAAGTATTCGATCCCTACTTTTAAGTGCGTGAGTGGTCCGTTAGAGCAGAATTGATTTTCAAGCTCGTGCATCCAGATAGAACGGCAGCCCCCACCAGAATATGGCAAGGTTATAGTGGTGTTATATGTACATATAAATGTGCCGTTCGCTGAAACGCAATCACCGCAAACACCGTTGGTTACCCCAGACACGACTACTTCAAAAGAGCGTGGATATCGATGTCCACCCGAAGTGTCGCAGGCATCACATGGCTTTGCTTCCTCACAACAGCACTTCCTCCTGCCCATTCCCCGTCTACTCGAAGGATGCTTTCGATCCGGCCCCCGCAGTCCATACTTGGGAAGCCATAGCCCTTCATCATTGCGGTGGTAGTCGTTATGCTTGTTGGATTGCTTTGCCATTTCGGATAATCTGAAGTACAAGGAACTGATTGCTAAGGTGTAGGCTGTGACTCAGCTTTAATCTTATCAATAATGGACTTCTTTCTCTTTCGTCTGAAGAATAAAAAAACGGCAACAATTGCCGCAATCACTGCCCACAGTATTATCCAGCCCATGCCAAAATCAGTATGTTTTGCCGCCGCGTCTGTAGCTGCACTTGTAAAGCCAATATCCCATAAGGCTGCTGCAATGGCTGACAAGCAAAATACAATCATGGACCAACAAGCCACTGTTGCTGTTTCAATATCCGACAACGATTCGATTTCATTGTCAAAAATAAGATATGCTTTGCTTCTTCTGCTCATGTGTTCTGTGACTATTCTTGCACTATCGCCCACCGAGGGAATTTCAGAGACATTAACGACAATTTCATTCTCACTTGTCATGGCCAATCTCCTCTTCGACAAGAGTTGGCCCCACAATTCCAATATAGGCGGCATTAAAAAATGCCATGTAACCACATTTTTTACACAACAAAGAGAGAACCGGCAGGGCTTTTACACCAGGACCGATAACAAAATCCTTAGTGCTGATCCTGATCTCTCCCAACAAATCAATTGTTGCCCATTGGGTAGCCTTGCACATTGGGCAGTTGGAAAGTCGTCCCTCCGTTTTTTCATCAAACCATAATTTGACCTTATTAAAATCATCTTGTGTCAATCTACCTTTGCTATCTGGCATGTTGTCCTCCTGCTGTTAGGGGTGTAAATCATCACCACTATAGCAGAAGAACATTTAACGGTCAGCTACCTCTCTTCCTCTGGACAACAGCACTTCCTCCTGCTCATAAATCTAGCGGCCGGCCACAGTTTATTCACATACCACGGCCCTGGAACCACGGGCTTAGGTAGTTGGGTGGAATCATCTCCAGGAACGAATAGGCCACTCTCGCGTTGTCGATACTTGCGTTTTGCCATGATAGCTATGTTACTATGGGGGGTTGTCGCTTCTAAGGTGTGCTGCTAGACTAACTGGGTAAAAGCTGATGTCTGAATCCCACGGGATAAGTTTTTCATCGGCTAGGGATGTAAAGCAATCAAGACATACCACACGACCAACGAGGTGCGGTGGAACAACTCGGCTCCAAACTGCGTCGGGAACATGAAACCCCACGCGGTTGGCACGATAGCAGATTTTACAGATTTCCCGAGAAACCCCGTATGGAGGATTTAAGCGATGGTGTATCGAAAGCGAAAGAGCGGAAGCGACACCTGGCACTTCTGCACCAACTGCACACTTTGGCCCACGTCGGATTACACCGAGCGCACCGACAAGCCGACGGACGGCGAGCTTTGCAATCAGTGCAAGTCGAAGGAAAACCAAGGGACGTGTCAGAACTAGCTTGCTCATCATTCTCCAATACGGCCTGACCAGTGTGGTTGGGCCGTTCTTTTTTTGCAGAGCTACGATGGACAACAGCACTTTCTCCTGCTAAACGACATAGTGGGTATCCACAAGTGAGGAGCTGGAAACATCAGGCGTTCTGCTGGAGTGGTTAGTTTCATGGCATCTTGTAGTACGCAATAGGTTGGAGTAAAATAAGCGAACTATGCAATTCACAATTCAAGTTTCTGCGAGGGATTGGTCAGCCAAAACTGACGATCCCACACCGCCGGAAGGGGTTTCAATCCGGGGACCGATGCTCAGTGGGCAGAAGGATATGGGTGAATATACGCTCGCTTTTGTCATTACTGCAACTGCTAGCGTTTCTGCGATACTTATTGCTGATTGGCTTAAGAACAAATTTATAAAGCGTGGCTCCAAAAGCATAACCATTGATCGCCACCATACAGTGAAAACCAAGGGAGAGATTGAATACGTTCTTCGGGAAAAAATCGAGATAAAATATGATGATTAAGTTGAGTACACACACAATGTGAAATGTGTGAATTACAAAAATAGCTCTCATCACCCTGAAAATCCGATAAATTGACATGGTGTTGCTCATGCTTTCCGATCTTCATCTCGCCGCTCGCGTAGTCTATCAGAAAATTCTGACAGGCTTAGACCATTGATCCTCACCTGTGGAAAGATGCACCCATCGAAAAACTCCTTGGTTTCCACTTTGGACATAGAGGGACACAAGGCTGCCAAACACCAGAGGTGATGTGCTGCGTCGGCTAGACGCTGAAGCATGAAGTTGCGATCCTCATTGACGCAGCCTTTCATGTTGCTGTGAGCCGCACCCACGATGTCGATTAGCATTTCTTTTGTCAGTTCTATTCCCATCATAATCTCCCCCGTTAGGGGGGAATATCGAACGCAACCTTTTATTGGGACAGTACTTATCTCTACTCACTTACGCACATGGCCCATCAAGCGTCCGATACCCCCCATTCCCATTGTGAACACAAACAGCAGTGCCAGCTCCCATATCCTCACTGTAGTTTAACACATCTTCCAGGTTGTTGTCTACAGGGCTTTGCCCATCATCAAGGACTGTTATCGACGTCAAGGTATACGTAGCATCCGCGTCCGTTGCTTCGCATGTTCCCATAACAAGTTTTGCTTGACATTGCAATTCAACTATAGCCCACGTGCCGTCCGTGAGCAACTTCACGAATCCCTTGGCTCCGTCCCCTTCACCTCCTTGAACATCATCCTTCCCCCTCGCCCGCTTGTCGCCGATAGTATCCTCCACCTCGATGGTCCGCTCTTCGTCGATTATCTCGCCCTCATCGTCGAGGGGAAAGGCGTCGGCCACTCCGTTCGGCTCAATGGAAGTCTTCAGCATTATCTGAATAACGGTCGGAACGGTACAAGGTATGAACATGTTCCGCTGTTGGTTCCACCATACTGTCAGCTTGTCTCCCACGTTTAGAGATTGTCCCGTATCGGAAGCATCTATTTGCCATTCCTTTGTTCTGTTTTTCCACTCCCTATCTTTTGGATCAAAATATCTCATTCTGCCCAAATACAAACCACTATCTACCGTATCTCCTTCTTGTATTTTGTTGTTGGTGATCTCTGCAAAGAAAATAGACCAAGTCGCTGGATGGCTTACAACCGATCCCGCTGTGCTGTGAGCATTGAACGTACCTATATTCGACCCACCGCTATACGTACCCCATCTATGTGCAACGGCATTGTTTTCATTTATATCTTGATAAAATAAACGGCTTCCTTCTTTCTTTTTATCAAACTTTTCTAGCATGATAACACCTTATCCACTATCGAAATCGTCAGAATCAAGTTGAGTCCAAATTGAGTTCATGTTGGCTGTTTCATACAAAAAGCGTCCATTGAACTTTATTTTCTCGAATATACCCTTGTTTGGATTGTATACATAATTGTGTCCCTTTACAAAATCATCCCCCTCTTCTGTTATCCTTTGTTCAATAAACTTTATGTCGATACTCACTGGCAAACTACCATCGCCTCCCCATTGGAACTCTTCACGAATCGAATAGCCCATGCATAAACAAGTCTCCACTTCGGCGTCAAACAAGGCAGGAATCACCGTGAGATTTACCTTGCCAAGACACGCACGCAGTTTTTTTATGATTGTAGGCAACGCCAATCTATTTACTCGTGGAAAGCGAACAGACCATTCTATTTGTGGAATGGTTTTGGTCACAGGAACATCAACACTGCTCACACCTACATCATCTCCGACATCTACCCTTTCTTGACCAGGATCGCCATGCTCAGGATCAGGGCTTCGATGAGCAACAGCTTGTGCTGCCTTAAACGTTGCCGCGTCACCATGAGGGGGAACCATCAAATACTTTCCCGCAGTATCAGAATCTATCTCAAGAAATGTTAGTGTATCATCTCCCTCATCATCTTCATCCAACCTAGATGGCTCATACGATATTTTCAACAACATAAATTGTGAATAAGTTTCATTAGTAGCATCCGAATCTATACCCGATGGATCACAAGGCTTGCTTGTTACAAATGACTCGAAGTCAATTTTTTTTGTGGACAAGCCAATAAAGCTAGGACATCGTCTCGTGGGTGGATAGGCCCATAAACCTCCGGGCCATACGAGCATTGGAGGAAAAGACTCTAACAAAAAAGCAGACAAGTCATCAGCATTTATAATATATTGCTCTGTGGCTTCTCCATTTTCAGATTCTACAGAACCCTTCGGATAACCTTCCATCAATTTGTATGGAATGCCACCAGATGTTTCGTAACGCCATTCACTGTCTGATATATGAACGCTCACAAGATTTCTTGTATTGTGTTGATTATGTTTTAGAACCCAAAACAGCAGTACTGTCTTGGTCTTTAATGGCTGTTATCATCTCATCTTGTTTCGTGTTGCCCTTCTCTAAAAGACCTACCATCTTTGTTTGCAACTCAACACTTTTGTCTTTATCTTTTAGCAAAAGGTCCTGTATACGAGTGCCCCAATCTGCAAAACCGAGACGAGTTTCAGTTATCCCATCAGCAGCAGCAGCAGCAGCCGATCCCGTTGGCAATCCTTTTCCCTTAGCAGTTTCTTTTTTTGCTTCATCAAAACCCGGCAAGGGTATTTTATCTTTCAATCCCAGTTTCTTATAACTTCCAGTAACAGCATCAAACACCTCGCCTAGTTCTTCTTTAGCTATTCGTTTGGTCCGTTCGCTAGGAATGAACATCTCCCCGAAGTTCGGGGCCTCCCCTTTCAATCCCTTAGTGAAACTACCGAGGGACTTCCACGCAGCTTTAATTCCTTCCGCTGCAACATTGCCAATATCCACACCCGAGATCGCATCCCATATCATCTCCGGTAATTTTGCCAATGCCATAACCACAGAAACCAATAAGTTCCATATCAATCGAATTATCTTTTTTGTCATCCATATAAATAAATCAACGGTCTTTCGTATTCCAAAACCTACCGCCTGCGGAAAGGTCTTGGTGAAGAATGTAGAAACCATATCCCATAGATAACTTAGTGTCAACTTTACAACTGAAGGCATTGCATCCCACACCAACTTCCAATTTTGCAAAACAGCTAAAATCCATCTAGACGCAGCTTTGGCAAAACTGGAAATAGCAATAATTGCATTACCCGCCATTTCGCTAATAGAATCACCCAAACTAGGCACGTCCACCCCAACAAGTTCCCCCAACCACTGAGCTATCGAGTTCAAGCCGGTGAAAAAGGCCTTCGCAACCAACGCAAAGATTTCCTTTGTCCATTCCCAAGCAGCGCTAAAATTATTGGTGGAAACTGTCAGAGCCTTTTGTACGGCCTCGGTCTGCATCAACCATTTGACTAACTTCATTATTCCTGCAACAGCTCCACCAATCACGACAAGAATTGCTCCAACTCCCGTCAAGACCAAAGCAGTTCTAAAGGCAGCCCCAGTCAGTAGAACAGCCGTTCGTAAACCGAACAGACTTTTCTTTAATCCCAAAATAGCAGTTTTCTTTAGGGATGTTACACGAGTGGCAGCCAAAACGGATAATTTATAAGTGACAAAAGCTGCTGCTAATCCCAAAACTGGAACAATTACTTCTCCCAACACCTGGATCATGGGGCCAATCACATTCATCGCTATAACAGCCACTTGTGTAAACGCTGCTCCGATTTTAGCCATTCCCTTTTGCAATGGAGTCAATTGTTTGGCAGCTACTTCTTTAGTTGTACCACCTGCCTTTTTCAATTCCTTCTCAAATTGCCGTATTTTTTCTGATGATCCCAATAATGTTTGGATGAAAATGGCCGACCTGTCAGCAAAGCCCAATTGTTGTAAAGCAGCCTTTTTCATTTCTGCTTCCATTGGTCCTAATGCCTGTTCCAAGTCACTAACAATGTCTGCTATTTTTCGTAATTTTCCACCCTCGAAGACAGCAACATTAAACTTTTGGAATGCTGCTTTATTGTTTAACGCTTGAGTCTGCAAATCTCTTAATACGATATTGAAAGCATTTCCTGCTCGCTGTCCTTTTGTTCCTTGTGCTGCAAAAGCGGCAAGTACAGCAGTCACTTCTTCTATTTCCATTCCAACTGTCTTAGCAGCAGCAGCAGCTTTGTTCGTTAATGCCTGAGCAAACTCCAATACAGTAGCATCGGCTAACACATTAGCTTTTACCAAGTTGTCTGTTACTCGCGTTAGGTTTTCAAGATTTTTTGCCGGGTCTTTCACGGCAAGACCCAAAGCACTTTGTGCATTGGCAGCAAGACTAGTCGCCCGTGACAAATTAAACATGCCAGCTTGAGCAAATTGGGCAACCGCCGGCATAGCGGCTATTGACTGTTGTGCAGTGAGTCCGGCTGACGCCAAGAAAAAGTAAGATTCGGCCGCCTCGGCAGCACTAAACTTTGTAGCACGAGCTGTCTCGAACGCTGCCATTTTCATTTTACCACGAAGAGTTTTAGATACATCCCCCATGATAGCCAGCGATTGACGCATCTTCTGATTGAACTCTTCGCCAGAACGCAGTAATTGTACAAACGCCCCCACACCAGCAAGCACCCCAAAACTAGCCATAGCTCCCCGCACAGTGGAAGCAACACCGGCAGCCATTCCAGTAGCCTTAGCCTTTACCTTTTGGAAATCACCTGCCAGTTTGCTCTGGTCGGCTCTGACGGTAATCCATGCTTTAGCAAGCTCGATTCCCATTACTTCTTTCTTTCACTAGCTTCCATCAATCGTCGGGCCACGCTCTTCCCTCCAACCCGACCCCTGATAGGTTTCCCGTCGCGGTCGCGACCCGGTATCATACCGTCCTTGTCCGGTTTCACGGTCAACGGGTCTTTTCTACGTTTTCGATTCAACAATATCTTCCTGTCGGCGAACAGCATAAGCACTTGATCCAGGGTCATGTCCCCCACTTCCTTCGGCGTGTATCCCCGACCGCCCTCCCACGGGTTGTCGCACAGAACCCTGACATGCCAGGGGCCTATGCCTCCAAGCAATCCAACCAACGCATCGTTGCTCGGCTCACCACTGCTGCGTTCCGCTGCGGCAAGCCCTAACCATTTCCCACTGAAGGTGAACTGAGCCGCTCGATTTCGCGGGATACTTCGGCCAGCTTGCCCAGATCGTTGCCCAACTCATCGATCACCTCTTCGCGGGTCACCCCGTTCTGACGGAAGCAAACCCAAATGAAGGTAATCATTCCATCGAACATGCTGGTGATCCACCAATTGGAATACGAAACCTTCAGCCTCGGTGGCATGTTGCCTCCGGTCAATTGTTTGTATTCGTCGGTGGAAAGCGACCCTTGATCCAACGCCGTCGCGGTGAGTTGCTTGACCTGCTTGTCGTCGGCCCTTCGGCCCATGCCCAAGTTGGCCGACAGCCAACCCCGCAGCCCCTTCGTCACCTTTATGCGTTCGCCGTCGTGAGCATACTTCGGCGGCAACGAGTCGATGTCCCATCGGGATACTTCATCCAACTTTTGGACCATGATGCCATCCCGTTCCTTTTCCGACAGCAAATACAGATTGTCGGAAAAACATTTAAGGCATTTTCGTTGGTACCGCTCAAGACAATCGTTTTCGACCTCTTTCAATTCTCGCATTCCGAGAGGTCTGACCGTACATTCCTTCCCGGCAATCTTCACCGTGAGACCGCCCTTGGCACCGAGTGCCCTAGACATCTTATCCATTTGATTTCTCCTATTCAGATTTCTTTTTGCCCACTTGCATATCACGGACCATCGAACCATGAGGACTGCGGCGGGGTATGAACCCGAAGAGCGTTGCCGCTTCTATCGACAAGCGATGAATAGGATTTCTTTTCCTCACGCTTCGCTGTTCCCGTTCCCTAACACATGTATTACAAGGGCATTCACGCCAGGCGTGATAAGACACGACCCGCAATACATCCCCGTTCTCTTTACGCATAAGTCACCTTTAGGAAGGTAACGTGTATACTGGTGCTCCATCTTCGCCTGGGCGATAGTAAATACCGTCAGCACCAAACGAAGCCGTCCACCCCGTTACCTCCCCCGTATCAATGTTCACGGTCAACGAAAACTCGGTACACAAGGCACGCGGAAAGGCGTAATACAAACTGGAATTGTCCAACCAAAGGGCGGCGATCACTATGTCACCCTCTTGGAACAAATCATATACTTCATCAGTTGACTCAAAGTTACCCTCGGCCGTGAACGTAGCATCCTTCCGACCGGGGAGTCTGTTGGTATATCCACCGGAATCGGAATCACCCCATTCGCTTGTGGTTGACAAGGTTGGGGTGACCACCCACTGTGTGGTTCTGGCAACCAACGAATTGTCGACAACGAATTTGCCAACGATTCCGCTGACAGTATTCTCATTTGACATGATTTTTTACTCCTATCACGTTTGCGAAGACAGGCTTGAGCTGCTTTCGCTACTTGAACTAGTAGATTGACTGCTCGTCGATTGTGAACTGGAAGTCGAGGACGACGATTGGCTCGACGAGGACGACGATTGGCTCGAAGTCGATATACTGGAGGTGCTGACTTCTGTGCTCGACATGGATGACGACGTGCTGCTAGACGACGTGCTGCTAGAACTCGGCGAACTAGAAGATGACGAAGAAGACGAACTAGAAGGTGAGCTGCTCGAAAAACTGCTTGATTCCTCATCGTCGTGCCGGGCTAATATGTAGAGGGAATACGAAACGTCACCGCTGACGGCCCGGAACGTGATCCGGTGCCTGACGGCTGTCACGTCGAAGCCGGCCTCCGCCGGTTGGCTCTTGAACAACAGACCCTGCCCATACAAGGCCCCGCCGTTGGCGACCGTGTGCGTCCCTATCGCCGTGAAACCCTCACTGGTGGCCGGCAACACCTCCAGTATTCCGGCGGCCCCGATGGCGTTCTTGTTCACGATCGCGATAGCCACGATCTCCTCCAACGTCATCGATAGACCGACCCCGTCGTTGCCGGCACCTGCCCCGATGTCCACCACAGCAAAGTCAAAAATATCAAGTGTTTCTTGACCGCCCGACGATATGGAACGACCATCTGATTGCCACACCCTGTTCGCTTGGCCCGTATTCACTCCATTGTCAATTGACGGAGAATAATTGAGTGCCGGATGAGCCACAGCCGCCGTGGTGGCATCGTTCAACGTGTTGGTCAACGTGGACGATAATCTTACATTCAGTCTTATGCTTGAAAGGCCGCGCGATGACATTGCCTTTTCCCTTATGTTTTAACTGGTAAATCTACCTTGATGAGGTAGTTGATAATCCACTGGTACATGTTTTCATCTGTTTTCACTCCGTAGTCGCTCACGAACTCCGTCCATATATAACTGCCGCTGGTCAACGACAATGTTGCTGGAGTTGCGGTCGCGTGTCCCCCGAATATCTTCATAACCTCTTCGGCCAAAAAACTCGCAATTTCCTTTTCTGATCTACTGTCGTTTTCTACCGTAGTAGTTTGTATGTTGAATCGAATCGGAACTTCGCGTATCTCCCGCAACGAATCAACACCATCGCTCATCCTGTCCGTGGTCGTTGTCGGATCGGCCTCCATAACGCAGTAGGGAAACGGTTGCTTCGGTGTTGCTTCCCCATCGTGCAACGCCGGAAAATCATCTGTCCCTTCACTCCAAAACGTCTTGAACGTGTCTTCCAGATTCCCCGCGTCCCAAGCCGTGTTTATCGCAGTGTATACATCCGCTGAAGCTATGGTCACTTGATTGCCTTAATTCTCCTCCCGAGTATCTGTTTGACTTTTCCCCGCTCTTCGTTGAATGTTCTAACGAGAAAAGATCGGTTCATCCGTACTTCTAATATCAAACCATAGTCTAAGTTCGTTCCAACGTACCCCTCGACTCCCCCCGCCACTTTCCTCACGTCCTTAAAAATTGACTTCTGCAATTCGGAAGTATCCAACTTGGGAAATTCGCCACGCTTGCTTCTGTTGGTTACAACCGTGCCGCCCCGAGGGCCTTTGCTTTTGGTCACGGGACGGCCGATGTTTGCGACCACCTTGCTTTCCAACAACTGAACCGCAAGGCTCATTCGTTGCCGCAAAGTCAAGTCGATCTTATTGATTACTTCCTTTATGAACCACTCAAACCGAACGTTCCCTTGAGTGACAAAGGATGCCTGCCTTAATCTCCTTGCACGGCCCACTAACACTTGTGGTGCGATTGCCATCAGCCCACCCTGTTAAGCGTGTCTTTCCATTCGGACACATCCTTTTCGTATCGCGGTACGCCCCAATCAGTGCGGTTCAGGGGATTGGTCAGATAATCACCGGGCATCTCGTCGATATCTTCCATGTCGGGCTTTATACCAAGAACAACTTTTGCATATCCTGATTCGACTAGATGAAACAATTCACGCAACAGTGTTTTCATCTGATCCTTGTCCAGCTTGCCTGTACTTGTGGAGATTCCTCGCAGTTTGTCCGACACGCTCATATCGGTCTGCGTTTCCACCGCCTTTTTTATTCGGTCTAGCTTTGGCTCTTCCTTTGCGAGTGGATCATATATCTTCCACGTTTCGTCGGCTGGGTTCACATGCAATTGCTGACCGGGGATGTTTGACGGCAACCCAGCAATAAGATGTGCCGGAGCAGAAGTAATCTCTTGCTCTCCCGTATCTGGGTTCTTTGTAAATATATCCTTGACTGCCTTTACGGAACTCCGCAATCGACAATTGGTGATTCCCTGCACAAGGACATCAGCATTCCTCGGGTGGTCGATTTCGATTCCCCAAGGTGCGACGGATACTCTTTTTTTTTCGGCAATAGCTATAGCCATGATAACGTTCTCCCTTTGTCGTTCTCGGTATGAAATATGCCGGGGCGGGGGCGAGAACGGGAACCTCCGCCCCGGCGTCTTAGGGGTAAACCCCTCCAAACAAAAACTTACGCGGGTGCGTCGGTAACCAACGCGGCAGCGGCACCACGCTCCAACTGACCACCATAACGAGCCATGACAACAATTAGCATGGAGTTTCTTCGGATCAATGTGTCGCCCTCGGTCGAAGTCCGAACCGTGAACCCCTTCCGACGATACATCCGATACCGAGCCAAGACCGCATAGAAAATCTGACGGTTGGTCAGACTTTCATTGATCTTGTAAGCCCGTTGCATGATCTCATACCCGTCATAATCCGGGTTGTGTCCACCAAGACCGAACACCCGTCGCTCGTCAGACGTACCAATCGGTATTCCGATGGCTCGACTGTAGCTGGTTTCGGTTCCGCAGAACACGGCACTACCTTTGACAGTTGCATCATGTTCAGCTTTGACCACGGCAAATCGCAACGCCTCATAATTAGACAACGACGTGGCATTGCTCCAGGTCACGGCGGTCGCACCCGAGTTCACAATACCCTCGGGTTGCGTGGTGCCGTTTCCGGTAGCAATCACGTTGTCAAGGTCCGTCAACAGTCGTTGGCCGTATTGCCCCGTGATGAGTGAGTTGAAGTCAATCGGCGTGTCGCTGATGAAGTCCAACCCGATTCGGATTGCACCCTCCCAACGATAAATCGTGGTGTCAAAGGCAGTCACGTAGGCGGTGGTGTTGAACAACGAGATAGCTGTATCGTCAATACCTCCCCAACCACCCGTAACGTTCAAGGTGGCAACGCCTTCGATTCGACGTCCACGATCGATTGGAACTTGGTTGACCAGCGGGAACAGTTCACCGTTGAGCAACGGAGTCTGAATCACCTGGTCGTCGAACACGATCGGAGCGGCTTCCAAACCACCGCTCGTCGCGTCGTCGATCAAGGTCTTGATTCCACCAGGATAGCCGATTCTTTGGCGGTCCTTTCCTTCGACGCTGTCATCCCACTGACCCTTGGTGGTCAGATAATCTAGCAAACCCTTTTCGTGGTCACTGAGCATTTCCCATGCTCGGCTGGCCGTTCCGGCGATACGGGGAGTTACAGACATAATCTGAAACTTGGCCCAAACGCCGGACAAAGCCTTGTCTAAATCGGAAGGGAAATCCAACCCGCGAGCGTATAAGAACACCCTATCTCTGGCAAGGGGATGGGAACGGCCCGACTCGGTTTTCTTTGGATAGTGCATGGCGGTTTTGGTGGTCTCGTACCTTTCAGTAGCCGACTTCAACCGCACAGTTTCACTACCACCTTCGCCGAGATCGGAAACAGTCTTCGCCAATTTGCTGGACTCTTTCTTTTCTTTCGACTCGGGTTCCTCTTCCTTGTCTTCGGTTTCCTCGGTGTTGGTTTCTTTGACAGAAAGCGTCTTGGTCAAAGCCGCCAAACCGTCGGCCACCGCGTCCAACTTGGAAGCGAACTCATTGGCATCCTTTTGCTCGGGCAACTCCGTGAGCTTCCCAAACTCCTCAGCCGTCAGTTTGCCATTCGCAAACGCCTCGCCGCCGGCCTTTCGCAGCTCATCGTCCGTGGCATCCTTATCGACGCCGCAGTTCTCGATGAGCCATTCTTTCAGATTTTCTGTGATATTCATTTTATTTCCTTGAACAGAAAACCACGATTAAAGCCGTCGTGAACGTCACGACGCACTTGCGATTACTCTTTCGGACCGATCATGGCCCGATATTGTTCGGTTATCTTTTTTTGTTTATCACTAAGAGCCAATGCCTCTAATGCACCGGCCATCCGGGCACGCTCCCAAGGAGTAGCAACGGAAAGGAAGTCGGCCATTAGTTCTTTGGCGGAAGCGTTTTCATTTCTCATTCTGAGAACTATATGGGCTTCGCCTATTTTTTTACTTTCATTCTCGGTTTCTTTCACTTCCTTGTTACCGGACTCGTTCGTTTCGGTTTCTTTTCCTTCGTCAGTTGCATCGGCTTCTTTTGCCAGGCTGGTTTCTGTTCCTTCTCTGGTTTTGTCATCATCATTTTCTTTTGCTCCAATCAGGCCAGCATCAGCTGCCTCTTTCAATTCGGCAAAGCTGCTGCAAGACAGTTCCCGCCAGCCATTGCCACTGGATTCACGATACTGAATCTCGCCAACGGGAACCACCAAGTTACGTCGTTCCCGCAATCCCTTCCCCACTTGTTTCATCAACGGGCTGGTCAACTTCCCGCCTTCGACCAACGAAAGCAAAACCTCTTCCGTTTCTGCATCCACGTTTGATGGTACGCTGACAAGAGACTCTTCCATAATCTCAAAACTCTTTACATCAAATCCTTCGGTTTCACCTTCCTTGTCTTTCATCGGCTCAAACTCAAGGGCACGGAAACCGTGACTGAATCGGCCCATGCCGTTGTCAACCATCACCGCCGCGTCGTGGCACAGTTTGTTCATATCCACGATGGCCGATATGATTTTCAAGCTCTTCTTGTTCTGGCTGACTACCTTAATCATCTTGCCAATAGGCAACGTGGAAACATGCTGCCACAAAAGCAACATGCTAGGATCGACCTCGGCCCCCTCACTGCGAAGTATGTCGCCATCGCGGTCCTTGCGGGAAGATGTCAAGACATGTTGGAAAACCATCAAGGTGTTCTTCGGAAGCTCAACCCCACGCAACTTGTTCCCCGTCCGTTTCCTTTCCACCGCCCCTACATCCATGTCGGAGTTGCTGTAGACCAACGTCTTTGCGGCCTTCTGCATCAAGTCCTCGAAGCTGCGTCCGCTCTTGGAAGCAAACCTGTTGCATACATCCAACCCAACACAGTCCTGCAAGGTGCGGACGTAGCTGTCGGCCGTCAGGACGCCGTAATTGAACTCAGTTTTATGTATATTGCGGGCCTTGATGGCCATCAGCAACTTGTCATTCATCTCAAACTCCCTAGATTTGGGAAAACCCAACACCAACGTGATCGACGTTTTTTCGTCGCGTTTCTCCACCACTTTGTTCCGATAGCGGAACTTCTCGCCGTTCGGATCGTATTGCCGCCAACGGTGCAGGCTGTCCGTCTCTTCGTAACCGTCCGTGAAGTTGTCGTGATCCTTCACCCATTTTTTGCTACCCGCCTTCGACCAACCCGTATCCTTGCTGAACAATACTGATTGCGTGTGCGACTTGTTTGGAGCGCTACGCCCCACGTTTGGCATTACACGTCCCGACCAGTTAGGTAATGTATGTTTAGGTTTCCATCCACGGCGGCACCGCGAACGAACCTTATATTCTGCAAATCTTGTATCAAGAACAATTCTGGTTTAGTGAACAACCCCAACACCATTCCACTGGTTTGCGTAGGATCGGTCGCGTCATCCATCGTATAGTGAACGTTGTTCGTATCCGCTTGCAATTCAACCTTTATGGCTCGATCGGGGATAGTCAGAGCCGCCATGGTTTTCACGACCGCAGTGGCGGCGACCTGTTCGTAACTCAAATATGCCATGATCTATCCCATGCGAGTGACGGCGGTGGCGTCGATGGCCACGATCTGTCTGACGGCCTTTTTGTCCTTCGGTGACACCCTCGCCAGCCACGTCACCAGATTTCCCGTGTTGTGTTGGTCGCTTCCGCGTGGGGTCTTCTTCGCGGCCTTCGACAGATTGCGAGCAACACCCAATCGCTTCAATGCAACGTAGGTAGCAGAACGAACGAACTTGAGCCGGTCCACTCCTGCTTGCTTCACCATGCGAATCGTACTGTTATATTGAGCCTTGTTTAATTCGACCAACACAGGCATGTTTTTCTCCTCAAAAATTAACTTTTCACCGTCTATAATCAGAGCATCTGGCCCATCATATTTAGGTCTTTTTCTTTTTGCCCGCCACCTATCGACGAACCTTCCCATTTTTGTTTTCATTCATTAAGATTGATCAGATGACCACGAACTGGAACTCACACTCGAAGCCGAGCTAGAACTCTGACTCGAAGTCGAAGTTGAGGAAGTCGAAGTCGATGACGACGGACTTGACCACGAACTGGAGCTTAGACTAGAAGTCGATTGTGAGCTAGAACTTGATGACGAATTACTGCTCGTCGATATTGAGCTGGACGTAGAAGTCGAACTCACACTCGAAGCCGAGCTGGAACTCGGGCTCGATGAAGAATTGGAACTCGTGCTCGATGAAGATGAGACCGAGGACGTACTTGACGGCGAGCTAGAACTCACACTCGAAGCCGAGCTGGAACTTATGCTAGATGTGGACACCGAGCTAGAACTTTGGCTTGAAGCCGATGTGGAACTTGACGTGCTGCTTACACTGGAGAACGAGCTAGAACTTACGCTGGAGAACGAACTGGAACTCACACTGGACGACGAGCTGGAACTTAGACTTGACGACGATGAAGACGAAGACGTGCTCGGGCTAGACGTAGAACTTACACTCGACCACGAACTGGAACTTACGCTGGAGCTGGAAGACGAAGACGAAGATGAAAGGTCTTCCATCGAAAGAATGTGCAATCGATCTTCGCTCTTCGGCCCCGGAAACAGCAGATCGGCCGTCTGGAAATTGAGAACGTCGGGAGTGCTGCTTTCGCCGCTTGTACGGGTGTCTATCAACACCGCCTGCCACAATTGATTGTCCGGTATGGTCTGTTCGGTTATCTCCACCGTTCCGCCCAACGTCACGTCCACTTCCGGCGTGATCGCACTGTCGTCGCCCGCCCCTCTCATGCGGGTAATGGTCAGTGCTCTGCCAGACAGTCCGCTGTCATGACCAAGAAAAAACGTTACGAGTTTTGACATTTTCAATTCTCCAAAACAAAAAAGCCACGAAGTAGGAACCCCGCCGATTTCTCGGAAGGATAACTACGCCGTGGCTCTTGTTCGGACGCCTAGACGTTGAGTTATATTTTACTATCTATATAATATACCCCACAATCACAAGAGTATACCATGACTAATACTGTTTTTTGTCTGATTCAATCCTCTTTTCCACACCATGCGGGCGCTTGAAACCATCGTTTTTAGCACGACAATGGATGACTTCGCCGTTGCAACCTCTCACTTCCAGGGATATTGTGTAATCATCACCATTAGCCATTCTGTCGCAAAAATACTGATTGAACTCCCTCAACGAATCCATAAAAAGATTCAACGATTCGTTGTTTTTGATAATCTTACCATAATCCATCAACCGTTCTCCTATTGGTTACGTAGCCCAAGACATTTGCTTGTCCGGTTGCCCTCTCAATTCACAATTCATCGTTATCGTCCATTGTGCAATGGCTTTTGTGCTGTTTATCTCGGATGCTGTGTTGCGCCTATCACCCTTTTTGTGGCGTACACACATCTGACGCCACCACACAAAGTCGTTATCAATTGATTTTGGGACAGGTATTTTCACCCCGCGTTTATGCAACCACCCCTCACACAGAGTCAAAAACCGAGACTCCACGGCCTCTGCAAGAGCTATCGTATCGGGGGTACTTGCATATAAAGGATCACTCATTGTTGCTCCTGTCTTGCCACATAATCATCCAGCAATTGTCTGGCCTCATCCTGCTGCACACCGAACTCTAAAACAGTTGTACAAAGGCAGTTGCAACGTTGTTCGGGGGGCAGGCTAAAATGCCCGGGATATGGAACCAGGAAACCAGCCAAGTTCCACAACCCATCGACATCCGCCGGTACCTGGTCCAAGTCCGCGTGTTCCGGTCGTGTAGTGTCGGCCAACGCACTCAACCACGTAGGTATCAAAACGTCGGCGGCCTCGGGAGGCATATCGGTTTTCAAGACATCCATCGTTCCTTTTCTAGCTGCATTTAGTGAATTAGAAGATTCGGTTCTGGCAATGAGCGTGGCCCGTGTCAACGCATACTTGTCACCACCCAACGAAGCGGCCATCTCATCAGCCATCCGACGGATCGACCATCCCTCAGTCAGTCCTTGTTTCAACACCCGTTCTGCATCCCCAGCAGTTGTGACGCTGATGTCTGCCCAATACGGTTGATTGAACGTCTGCCGCAACTGACTTAATATCTCCTGCCTTACCCCCTCTGGCAGTTCCGTTATCAAGTTGATAGGAAGCCCCCGCCTCCCAAACGATTCTAACAACTCTTCCAAATCTTCGGGATCATCAGAATGGGCCGCGAGCCATTCCGTGGCAGTGGTCGCCTTGGTTGTTTCTGCTCTGTGTCTCTTCCCCACAAATCCGATTCCCAATTCTACCAACAACTCTCTGGCCGCTTGAGCCATACGCACCAACAGAATCGGCAACACAAGATCGACCAGTTTTTCATTCCACGCTTTCGGATCGAAAACAAGTTGAACCAAAGCGGCGGCGTTGTCATCTTCCACCGTTTTCCGAAAACCCTTCCCGTCGATTGCTCCCACGTTGCGGGCAATGTGCATTCCCTGGCCACGAAAAAAAGGAACCAGAGCCTTTTCCAAGTCAGCCTCGGTCTCCTCCACATTTTTGACAAAGAAATTCTGAACCGCAACGCGATGCAAATGCCGCTCATGGTCGTGTTTGCATCGCACCGCGTCCGTGGCGGTGTTTACCAGCGTTAACGCAAGGCACAAGTCACACATTGACAACGTTCCCTTCGTGATGCTCCAGCAATCTTACTGGAGTTTTCAATTCATCCACGGCACGGCCCAACTCTTCGATTGCCCGGCCCAACGTTGCTTGAACGCTTCCAAGTCCCGCAATGCGTTCCGCCGAAGATGTAGACAGTCCCATCTCTATCAAAACTGCCGCAACTTGGTCGGGGGAAATCTTTCCACTGCTCAAGACATTCAACAAAGATACAACTTGATTGGCCATTGGTCCACTGATATTTGCCTCGTTGCGATCCTCATCCGGGGGCAATCCCAACCTTGTACGATATTCATTTTGGGACACGTCACCATTTTTGCGACCAAACTCCCATGCCTTGCTTTCTATCGAAGGATCGGTCGCTTCCGCCGGCGTCCACCACACCTCCAACTTTTCCTCGGGAAACAACAAGCCAACGAACTTGTCCATCACCACGTCGAGCATGTCAAGATTCGTGTTTACTCTGTCGTAGAAAAGTTGTTGCACTACATACGCTTGTGCATAGCTTCCAGCTATCTGCTCTCCCAAAATAATAGGATTTATTCCATAAGCCGAAAGTATTCGTTGTTTTACTGTACCTTCACTTTTTTCCCATCCAATCTCATTTTGTGTAGAACTGAGGCGTTCTATTTTTTCGATCAAACCGTCTATGATTGCCGGTCTGCCATAATTGGACACCCCCTTATACGCGCGGCTGATGGCCAGGTGTACCATTCGACGTTGCGTGGCGGTCAACACGGGACGCGTGGGGCCGTCGTTACCCAACGGCTTTGCTCCAACAGTGATGATGGCAGAGGGAAAAATGGCATTGTCAAAGAACTGTGACTGCGACGACTGAATCTTGTCGTCGATTCGTATGGCCGCTATTTGCGACGTGGCCGGGGAAATCGCCCGTTTGGGATTCTCGGGATCGGGCAGATAAGCAAACGACACGTTTTCATCGGTTAATGTCACACCTTCCGAAAATCCTTTGGTGGGATCGGCTATCTTGAACTTGGTAAAATCGCTGTTCGGTTGTACCCATGAAGTAGGCAACGCAAAAAACTCCATGCCACCTTGGCCGTCGTCACCACCAACCACGTATGACCATCCCGTCAAATTGAGACTGGCAACAAAACTGTAAACAAATTGCCATCGATGCTGAAAAAGATTTGGGTGTTCGATGGTTGAAAGCAATGGATGCTCAATTAGAGTCTCAAACTCTTGGTTGGCAGACTTGGACCGCAGCCGAAGCGGGACCTTCCCCAAAAACTTACTGGATTTTGGCCCCCCCTTTCCTGGTATTGCCAACTTGCCAACGTTCACGGGCTGTCCGGCGGCTTTGCTTGACAAGGCATGAACGGCGGAATACAACCAACCACGATAAACGGCACGGCTTTCTCTACTAAGACCATGCGATTGATAGCCCGAAACAAGATCGAATTGAGAACCACCAAACAAATCAGGAGCAAACCCCTCGGCTTTCATCTGCAAAGCCCGATTGTAGGCACCCGACGCGATGCCCCGACTACTTCTTATTGATTTGGCCAATGCTGTTTCCATGATATCACCCCTCAATTTCCTTCTGTGGCATGGACAAGGCTTCCTTCCCAGCCAATACGGCGATGTTGGCCTTGAGCCTTTGCAACTCCAACTCGTTGGCTGCTGTAAGGTACGGACGTTCCACTTGCTCATATATCAACAATTGGCGGTTCATGGCCTCTATCACCATTGTATGTTCTTTATGCAAACGATCCGTATCATCTAGGTCCGAAGCAAACCGTTCTGAGACGGCATCCAATTCTTGCTGCAACGATTCTATCTTTCGTTGCACTGCCACTTGCTTTCGTTGCAACTTGAGCATAGTCTTGATGTCGCGGGCCATACGTACCCGTTCTTTTCCCGACGACAACTCCCATCGGGCAGCCATCTTTGCGGCCCCCTTCAGACGACGCAACATCCAACGGGCCTTGATTGCCCGCCACAATCTTCGTATTGGTCTCATTCAGTTTTTCCGTTCTCGTTTATGGGTAATTCAATATCACCATCATCGATCTTTGGATATCCATTACCGTTGACAGATTTTTCCAATAAGGCGTTTTCATCTTCGACAATAAAACCTTTTGCAAGTTTGTTCACAATGTTATCATTTCCTTCTTCCACCACAATCTCTTTTGCCGTTTCTTTCGCATAACAAGGCATCTTGAACACTTTGACTTGCGGAAGTGGATCGGAAGGAAGTTCCTGTCTAGGTGAAGCAAGTTTTTCCGCTTTGTCGCACTTCAACTTTTCCACATGGCAGTTATCTGCCAACTGCCCGATCGCCGCCAGGAAATCGTCGGTGGGAAATTGATGGGTGATTCGATCCACCATTTTTATCTTCCCGTCCTCAACGATCCAAGCCGCCACCATCCACTGTTCCTTCCTGGAAAGTTTTGGCCCCAAATCTTGCAAATCAAAACATGCTTGTTTGACCATCATCGTTCTCCCTTGGTTAAAAATTAACACACTACAACTGCTCTAATTTTTGCTTCTTTCTCATGCCCTCGGCGACGATCAAGCATTGTTCCTGTTGTCATTCCAATATAACGCTTGCCGCTGATTATATTTGTTGCTGAATAGACACACCCCATATTCTAACTCCATTACTAGACAAGCTCTGCAAACACACGATATACAACCCCAAGCCCTGCCGATGAATCTGGTATGGCTTTTGATCTCACAGTATATGAATCACCGTCAATTATAATTAAATGCCGTTCATCTATTTCTGGATCAGCGGCAAAATAAATCTTACAATGTATTTCTATTCCCCGCCTTTGGAACTCGATTATTTCCTTTTCCGTGGCCTTCTGCTGCCAACATTTGTTTTCGGTGGATACGATGGTGAACGAATCCTTCGCTCCGCCCATCGTATCCTTCGTCCTGCTACGGATTCGGATGTCACATTTATGAGGCATTGCGTCTAGGATACTCATTTTCGTTCCTTCGCTTCTGCCACATAATCCTCAATCCGTCGCAAGGCCCTCCAACCCAACACCCGTTGCGTCCGTTCTACATCGGCTTTCGTGTCTCTTGTGTCTCCACGTCTGTCCGGTATGGAACGGGTGGTCACACTGTCCGAAAACAAACAGGCCAACTCGGACAAACTCAGATTGTTGCCGGTGCCCAAACTGTATTCCCCACACTCGCTTATCATCTTGCCCCGTTGCATGACCGCAACCAATCCATCCACCACATCGTCAACATGAATAAAATCTCGTCGTTGTTGCCCATCGCCAACCACAGTCAACGATTCACCCAGTCCCCATTGCCGAAGAAATATCCCCGTGACTGTCGCACAAGGCCCTGTATCGATTTCCCTCGGCCCATACACATTGTAAAGTCTTGCAATGGCTACACGCAAGCTGAAAAGTCTTTGATATGCCTTGCAAAGTTGTTCTCCCTGATGCTTCGTCAGTGCATACATGCTGGCGTACAAGTCTCCATCGGCCGTGCTGCTGGCCGCGTAGACCATCTTGGCCTTGTTCCGCACGCAAGCCTCCAGCGTTCTGGCAGTACCCGTTACGTTCGACGCCACGAACCCGCAGGGATCGTCGAAGCTGGGGCCTATCCGACTGCCGGCTGCCAAGTGATAGCACTGATCGAATGGTTTCAACCCCGACCAAAAGGATCGAGTCACATCGAATTGTATCTCTTCATTGGCGTGGGCTTTTCCTCGGGTCCATTCGTCAAGAAGCTTTGCGTCTACACCAATCACTTCATGGCCGTCAGCCTTGCACCGCCTTATCAAGTGACTGGCAATGAAGCCGCCTGCACCAGTAATAAGGACGATCATAACAACCACCCTATATTTTGGAAAGGACCTAGTATATCTTTCGATTCAGAAGTCAGTCCTTCCATCATCAAACGAGCAGCACTGATCCCGTCCGCTGTATAACTGTAATCACCCAACCGTTCCCCGGTTATGTTTCCAGCCACGAATCCCACGCCCAACCTCTTCTTCGACGTGAACATCTTCCTCACTCGACGAGTAGCCTCCGATGCAATGGCATTCACTATGGGACGGGCATCCACAACATCATCTTGCCCATGCAACTCCGTATCGCTGTATCCCGCCGTGTATACGATCTTCACAGTGCCCGGTGTGGTCGGCCATCTTCCGTAGGAACGGAGTATTCCGTCGGAGGCCATCTTGTCGCCGCCGCTGTCGGTCAAATCATAATTGGGCCAAAAGTCCTCGCCCTCTGTTTTCAATGATTCACTGCCAAACGATCCCGACGCCGTGCCGCTTCTCGCATCAAAATCCAAATGCAACGTGCTGATGCTGCGAATCGGAATGTGTCTGAGTTGCAACCCATTGGCCGCGTCCCTTGACACTTCCCTCACGAATGCGGTGGTGTCGTTTGCCTCCCATATTCCCCTGCCCGTCGATCCGGTAGGTTGCAGAGGATAGAACTCCGTCCGTTCCGCCCTCACGGGATCGTATCCAAGGTAGCGACGAACCTCACCCTCTACGGTGGCAATCGCATTGGCAACCACCGCCCGCTCTTCGTCGGTCGCCGAATCGCACAGACCGAGTTGCAACAAGACCATAGATGCGTCTACTATGCGTTCCATTATAAACTCATATCTATTGTCCAATTAGGATCAGTTTGCATTCTGTTCCACATAGCAATCGCTACTTTTGGCGAACAAAAATCAGTTCTATCAGATGGATCAACCACCGAATGAGCCGTATTGCAAAGACATCCGATACTTATATTTCCCTCACCTTCAAGCCAATTTATTTTTCTATCCCTTTCGGCATACATCTTCGACTTGCTTTTGCACTGGCGGCAAGGAACACAGTCCTTAGGAAAAATTATTTCTACATACACATGATCTTTTTCATTATTCATCAGACCCTCCCACATTCATGGCCATAAACATCGTGCATCACCAACTCATCATCCTCTTCGTTGTATTCCAAAAAACAAGCCACTATGCGACCGTTCAATGCTGTAAAAATGAAACGCAATCTATCCTCATCCAATTCCACTTCGGATATGTTTTTGTTCTTTTCCATCATATCCTACTTAGTACGTCTTGTGTTTGTATGGCGAAAAAAGACTACTCATATCATACACGGTTCTGGCAAAAAGCCCCTTTCTGTGTTCGTGGGTGTTACCGTGAATCAACAACGTATCAGTATCCTCATTGTATCCCACAAGACACCTCACAAAATGCCCCGATTTCAATTCCACCACAAAACGCAAACCATTCTTGTGCAATTCTACTTCGGATATTCGATCTCCTGTATATCGTGTGCCTCGACGACCTTTGATAATGATGTTTTCTTCCATCATACACCCAACAGGAAAAAACATTGTCGCTCTGCCAGTTTCCATTCATTGGCATCACTGGCATCGAAAAAGTCCACGTACATCGTATAGACTCCCGGCGGAAAACTCAGATCGGCCCCGTCCAATCGCAACCGATTCGTTGCTCCCTTCGTGAAGCTGCTGCCGTTCGCCGTGTCTGATCCGCTCGTGACCGTCAACTTGGGAGTTTCTCCCTCCCGTCCGATGATCGCCCGCACCAAGTCACTGTCCGTCGGAGTTATTGTGTCCCCGGCGGTATCCAATATCACCACGTCATAAGAGACTCCCCGCCCCTGATTGGTCAAGATCAAACTCATCAGGGAACCTCCATCGTAACACTGCCAGGCCCAACCTTTGCTATTGTTTTGCTTCCTGGTCCAATTGCCGCGAACGTAGAATCATCAGGCCCCAACTTCGTCATTGTCTTACCCACCGGAAAGCTGGGGGGCAGAAAGGCCACGTTGGCGTAGTTGTCCCTCAACAGCATCATCGGCAGCAATCCGGGTTTCATCCTATATGTCCCTCCCCACCGTTCGCCGCCACGTCCGCGAGGAGCCGTCCATCGTCGCCACCACGACGGCCAAAGCCGCCTCGCCTGATGCAAGTCGGGTCGTCGTGTCGAGCTTGTACGCCCCCGTGGTGCCTATCTGAGTCAATGCCATGGTGGATATGAGATCAGTCCCGTCCGACCGCTTGACCACCTGGATCGTCGGCACGGTGATCCCGCTGGTTATCGGGGTGCCATTCAAGTACCAATGCACCGTGTATTCGTCGCGTTTGTTCGTCGTGTCGCGGGTCAGGAACACATCGGCGTGGTATACATCTTCGGCATTTGACAGCAACACGCCGGACGTTCCAGTATCATCCAAAATCGCGGCGATGCTTGTATTATCGGGGGCGGTGTAATCCGTAACGACGAAGTATTCAGCAGCAAGTATCGTTCGAGCCTCGAACTCGGTAGTATTGGGTATGTCGTCGAGCAACAAGTCCAGCCGTCCGCCGTCATTCCAATCATCATCAAGCGCTTTCAGCCGCTCGTTTATGCTGTCAGCCGTCGGACTGCCAGGAATCGCATCGTCCATGACGTTGGCGACATCCCGTTCTATGACTATGTTTCCACTGCCATCCTTGATAGCCCCAGTCCCGGCCAACAAAATATCTGTATCGAACCCCGATATTTTCAAGCCCGCTTCGCCAGAAACAGAGACGTTGTATTGTCCGACGCCGGAAACGCTGCTGTTCTGTTGTCCGATAAAACTGTCGTTTTTCTGGCCAACACCACTGTTGCTGGCATTGGTACAATGCAAAGCCCCTTCACCAGCAATGTTGCACTCAGCACGAAGTTGCTGGAGATAGAGTCTTGGCCGACTGCCTATCACCGGTGAACCGTCAGTCAACGCACCATTTATCTGGGTGACATTCACATCAGTCGCCGTTACCCAAGCCGCGTCGCCGCGATCACGTATTGGTTGCAAACCATCGGTGGACGGAACGAACGCTGAGGTGTCCCCATTTGCCAACATACGACTGAGAATGGTGTTGTCAGCCAACTCGTTCGTCATGTTGGCCGACGCCGTGGCCGTTAGGGCGAGGTGGTCGAGGTTGTTGTCAATTATCGCCGCCCATGATTCACCCGTTCCAACGTTGGTGACGTTCGTTCCCAATCCCGTTGCCGCCGCTCCCTTATTGTTATAGCAATTGTCGATAGCCGAGACATTTAGAGCACTGGCCGCGTTGATCGGAACGCCCGTGCCACCTTCGACCACCAACAACGTGCTTTGATTTATTCGACTGTTGGAATCAAGGAGGGTGATGCAATCTTGGTCATTCGTGCCGACCGTCAGCAAGCAGTCGTTGATGGTTGCCCCTTCAACCCGCCAAGGAAGTACACTGTCTTCACAGGTACAATGGTCAAGGGTTCCGGTCAGCTTTCCATAAGCACCAGTAACGTCACTTCTGCGTCCACCAAACGACCCCGCCTTGCAATAGCAATCCTCAGCATAGCCAGCAAACTCGCCAGGATATGAGTCAGTGACAGTTGCGCCCCCACAATTCGTTCCGCCAACAACACGAATCAGTGTTCCTGCACATTGCTTTCCAAGTGAAATACATCTATCTCCACATTCAACATCAACAATGCGGGTGCCGGAGTCCATTGGAATCCCAAAAAGGGAGCAACCGCCGATGCAATTATCGCCAAATATACAATGGGCGATGTAAGCGTTGCTGAATTGTGCCCCGGTCGCGTCACCGCCAACTGAATCATCAGGAAAATTACAATTCAAAACGGTCGCAGAAAAAACACCGTTATCCCCACATCGCAGTGATTGTAATGTAAATTGGCAGTTATTCCAAAGACCGCAAACATGGCGGGAATGTTTGACGCCGTACAAAAAATCCGAACGAAATAGACAATCTTCGTAGGTACATGCAGAATAATCCGACGTAGTATTTATATACCACGCATAACTGTATGCACCTTGGGCGGCACTGGATGCAATTCCCCTGACTCGCACGTCGGTTGCCGTTTGCTCGACTATAGTTTCGGCAGTATCCCCGTATATTTCAACAGAACATTGAAGCATAAGATGGTAAGCCGAGCCGGTTGCTGCAACTATTGTAAACAAGTCAACATAATTGGTATCCAACGATAATTTTACGGATCGGTAATACCGTCCTGGTGGTATCAACACTGCCGCCCGATTGCTCGCCGACAGGGCATTGCCACCAGGCGTCAGAGATTTAGCGGCGGTGTAGGCTGTTGCAAGGTTCGTTCCGCGTTCCGTATCGTCCGCTCCATCGGCAACTAACACTACAGCATCATCTTTGTACTCATAGTTTTTAGCCGCAAGCACTTGGGCGGCAAGAGCGGAGCCGTTTATCTGAGTGGCGTTCACCGGCAGAACAGTTGTGAAGTCTGCCGAGCCAGAAGTCAAGGCACCAGTCACGGCCATTGAAGCTAAGGTAGTAGCACCTAGACTAACTATGCCCGTCTGGGTAATTGCTGCCAGGGTTGTTGTGCCTGTAACGGTCAATGCCGCTCCCAAAGTAACGGCCCCACTCAGCGCCGTCGTTGTCGAAACAATTAGTGAGTTAAACGTCACCGCCCCGCTTGTTGAAAGTGTCGCCGCCGAAATGGCACCCGTAACCGTCAAGGCGTTCAGCGTCGTTGTGCCAGTACTTACGATGGTCGCAGCTTGGAACGTCCCGCTCAAAGTCAGGGACGCGGCACTCATGGCACCACTGGCAGTAAACGTGGTCATGCCAAGGGCTTGCAGGCTCGTAGCCCCGCTAACCGTCAACGTTGCGAAGGTGGTCGCCGCGTTGCTACCAGCAATCAACAGACCTCCGTTTGCACCAGCTACAACATCAGGCAGGCTAAGCAGCGTGCCCGTTGGGGAACCCACATCAAAGAACTTCTTGAACCCACCGGCCAACTGCCCGGCAGTTTCGGTCAATGCAGTATCGAAAATCGAGACCAGATTGGAATCAAACTCCGTCGCAAGCGATACCACTTCTCCATTTATTTTTATCACGTCAGCCTCGATCTCCGTGACCAAGCTAACCACGTCGCCGTCAACAAACGTAACGTTCGCATCGGGGGAACTGGCTACCGTTCCGCTCCACATGAACTGGGCGAACGAACCAACGATTGGATTGCCCGGCGAAAAAACACCACCTGCCTTCAAGTGAATCGAAACGGTGATTTTGCCCATATCCACCGCTGGAAGATTGCCGAGGTAGAAATAATCACCTGCCACCGCTTCAGCCATTACAATGTCGTATTCACCATTCACCCAATTGATATTTATCTGCGTCTCGAACGCTGGCGTTCCGGTGGTGTTCCACACTTGCCCGGTCACGTTGCGAATGACCGCGTAGAGCGTGACTCCCGTTGTGTCGTGTGCGTGTTGTAGTTCACCGGCCATAATTTACCTAGTATGTATGGTATTGCAACGATATCGTCACGGTATCAAGGTTTCCTGTGCTACTCATCACCTTTGCCTTGATCTGCGAATTGGCGGCAATTAGTGGGGTCTGTATCGGAAGTGCGACACTCCGAACCTGATTTGTCACCCGCACAATTCTGATTCTTCCCACCTCCACTTCAGAAGCGTCCGCCCCAGAATACACCACGATCTCGTAGGTGGCGTTCGCGGACATCGCCTCCACCACGATGAAATGAAGGTCGAAGATGATGGTGATTGCGTTGGTAGCCGCAAGCACTCCGAAGCCACCCAGAGTCCAAGGGTCGGCATCGCCGGCGGTCAAAGTCACTCCAGCCTGACCCGACGGTGTAACCTTGCATACGCTATGTATGTGGTCATCCATTCTATGAGAGAATGCCATCAGAGACGTACTCGACACGGCATCGTCTTTGTTTCCGACCACTTCCCGCATCGTAAGATTCGACGCGGAATCGACGGCAGGAACGGGCGGCGGATGATTTGTAGTAGATTCAGGCATTTTTTCTTCCTATGCAGATAACAACAAACCACCGCTAGCAGTTTTCAGACCAAGCAGCCCTCGATAGTTGTGTCTATAAAGAGAAATTATTTCAGGTTCCGATAATACTTCGTTGAACACCCGTACTTCATCCAGATCGCCGGTAAGATAGCTGACGGGCGTGTCGTTATTCAGATAGCAGCCGATTGTCAGATCGCTATTGCCGTTGTGGAGGGTATTCATCGCGGCATCGTCGTATTCTTCTGTTAAGTTTTTTGATATTCCATCAACCCAACAAGCCAACGCGCCCGCATTGAAAGTCCATAGTACATAGTGCCACTCGCCATCGTCGATTCGATCGTCGGTATGATACCAGAGCCGATTTGGAAAAATGAATGTTCCGTCCATTGAACCAAAAAAACCAGCAGTACCCCTGAAGGAAGAGGCACCCTCCACGCGAGCGTGCCAAGATCGTTGCTGTGCCCCGTAGTCGAACTGCCCGATTAAAACGTTTGTGGCACTAACGGCCGACACTTTGATCCAAAGAGCGACGGTCATTGCAGCACCAACATCAAACAAAGGGGCATCAGACACCCGAACCAAAGTGTTTCCGCCAAACACGCCACCTTGACCAAACTGACCAGTATCGAAAGTTAAATTAGTTGGCGTACCATCATGGCCGTGGCCACTGCCATCGTCAGCATCACCATCAAATGGTAAATATAGTATCTGAGGCACTATTTATCCTCTCCTAGACTGACAACGCCAACACTCTGAGATAATTGTGATGAAACAGCATGTTGATCTGATCTTCGGTCAGCGCCTCATTGTATATCCGCACTTCGTCGATTGCGCCGTCAAAGAAATTTCCCACGTTGTCTGCTCCGATCACCAAGTTCTCGGATGTAAGGCTGGTGCTATCAAGGGTGCGGACGATGGATTGGCTGACCCCGTTTATCACGAAGGTCGCGTTGATTGTACCGTCGTAGACCACCGCCACATGACTCCAGACGCCTTGCGCAACGGTAAGTGTTGAACTCCACCGCCAGAACCCCCCAGCTCCAGTAAATCGCAAGAAATCTATCGCTCCCGTGGCGTCAAGAATACGAAAAATGAAATCGCCCGCGTCCGGCCCCCGCTGATTGAGAAACCGTCTATTGACCGCCAGAACGTCCGGCTTGATCCAAGCCATGTAAGTCACGTTGCCAATCGGAGCGAATTCAACGCCCATGTCCACCTTGCTGTTTATGCCGTTGAACACCGCCGCCTGCCCGAACTGGCCCGTCGTATAGGTAACGTTGGTCGGCGTGCCATGGCGGTTCGCGCCGCTACGATCCTTCGCGTTGCCGTCCAGTGGATAGTAGGCTACTATGGGCATATCATCCCCTCGTCAACTTGTACAGAACCCAACCCGTGGAAACCAACCCAGCAAAACCAAACGAATACCACATGATCTCCACCCTGGTTTTCAACCCCAACCGCCCATTGCCAAACATTGCCTTTTTGAGGTCTCCAATATCCCTCGTCGTTGTTTTTTGATCGGTTGCTATCTGTATCAGCAAATCGTGATCGGATTTAGTTCGGTCTTCCATATCCGTTTGTCCCACAACATCAACCGTGATAAGGGGTGGACTGAAACATCATTCCGCCACCGTAAATTGGCTGTCTCGTCATCAACCGGAGTGCCGATTGCAGAACACCGCCGGCCGTGAGACCGCCACCCATTCCCACCATGATCGAACTGTTTCCGTATTGACTGAACGCCAGCAAACCAACACCCACCAGAACCAACGCAAGTCCCGTCCAGAGCGTTCGGCTCCTCCACCATACTTTACCCGCTGCCTGCAATTGAACGCCGTCAGACACGCCCCCGGCCCATTCAACCCGTTGGGCGGTATCTCCTATCTTGTATCGGCAAGGGGTTCCGTTGCGAACGGCAAACCGCCCATCCCAATACGCAGCTGTGTGTTCCGCTTTTGCCATATCTTTTCTTTCCGAGAGCTATAACAAACCCCGCCCCGGCGGATTCCAAAACCAGAGCGGGGTTCAGTCGAAGGCACCTGACTGCAACGCCAGGCGATCATCCTAGACAATCCAAAATTATCTCCGCCTCCCGAACACCCAACCGAGCACACGTCGAATGGGCCTAGCTCGGACCACGCCACGCACGGCTCGGAAAGGAACTCTAGCAACCTTCCCAGCGCCCTTCACAACTCTGCCGGGAACCTTGGCAACCTTTCCGACTGCCTTGCCGACTTTTCGCACCACCTTCCGCAATGGTTTTCGACATCCATTGTAATTGTCACAACCAACCAACGCGATGTAAGTTGGAACAACAGGAATCTCGATATTAATATCGTACCTGTCCGGCACAACCGGCAGAACCACAATCGGTGGAGTTGGAACCACAACCTGCTCGTCGGGAATGACAATCAGTTCATTCGCCGGGGTATTCATCAGGTTGAAGGAAACAATCACAATCAAAACAGAAGCAATTACTGAAAGAAATCTCATCACATTCTCCTTGGTTAAAAAACTACAAACCACCATCGAAAGAACCCATAACACGCAACGCCCAAGCACCATATCCATAGTTGATGCTGTTCAGCTTGATTTTTCCGAAGCCTTGATCGCCCCAGTTGCCCCATGAGTTGAGGTAAGCGGCCATCGTCGTGCTGAGCAACGATGTCAACACGCAACTGTGTCCCTGCCAACCAAACACCACGGGGAAGCCCAACAAAAGAGCAGTGCCGATCTCTTCCGAGTTGGCACAATCGTAGAACTCCATGATTCGGTACTTGGCCGCTATTTGTTCCCAACCGCTCGGGGGCGTGGCATTCCAACGGTTGCTGGCACGTGGAAAATAGCTGTCCGGCAGAATCCCCACATCCCTGGCAAACACCAGATTGGTGTCGATGTTGCTCCCACGATCGGAGCCGCCGGAAGTCACCCGATAGATGCTCCAAGGATTGAACAATACATGAGGCTGTCCGGCAGTAGCCCTCACGATCATAGCCGCCCCGGCGGTGGCTTCAGTTGCACAAGAATTACCAGAAATCAACACTTTTCCATTTCGACGTGTAACTAACAACGAGTTAGGAACGGTGGCACAATATACCATACCCTTGTAATGATCGACCTCCACTTTCTTTTGTTCAATCGAAAGATTTTCACTTGTCCATTCTGTAATAGTGTGTCCGTCATGACAATTTTTGGCTTGTATTCGTCGGCCATCCCGCATAGTTGTGTCGCGTGGTTCTCGCGAATAGATGCCCGATCGCTTGCCAATCCGCAACAAAAGTTCTTGGAGATTATCAGCCATCTGAGGACTAGACGTATAGAATTGGCGTCGCCCCTTTGCTATGTGCTGGTCGCCATAAAACTCAAGAAATAATTTAATCTGTCGCATACTCACACATTTAACAATAGCCGGCACCCGCTTGTACGGAGATTTAAGAACAGTGCCCGCAAAGAGATTCACCCGCAACCATTCAGCTAACAAGGGATTGCGTTGCTCCCACACGCCCGGACGATTTGACAGTTCGCGAAAACCAACACGAGACGCCAAAGACCTTACCATATCAATACGGTCATCACGAAAACAGCAGAAACTAACCCTATTGAATGTACTTTCAGAACCGCCGATCCACCCATCCGATGCAACAAGAGACACTAACGCAAGAAAATCGTCCCCGACATAAACACGATTTCCGACTTCGACTTTGACAATTTCAGTGCCGTTAAACCCGGTCGGTGCAGGAAGCAACCCACCGTACCAACCAACGTTGTCAATATTGCGGATTTCGTAATGTTGATTCAATGTACGTTTTGATTCATTCCATCGCCGTATAAACATACGATGATTTGGCGTAACAGCCAAACTCATCGAACGATGGTCAACAATGTGCAAAGGCCCATCATATTCATAGGCTTGCAACACCGATGGAAACTGAAACTCTAATGCAAGAGTTGTCGGATTGATAGTTCCAAGGGCTGCCTTGCGGTCATAATCTGCCCACGCTTGCCAACCTGTTTCCGTCAACACTTGAGTTTGGTCATCATGGCAACCCACACCATCCTGGTCCAGCACAACCTTCACAAGGGGCCTTAGATTAACCCTTCCAATAAGCTCCGCCCACTTGTCTCGGGGAATAACTTCGATGGCCGATGCAAACGGTTCACACAACTCACCAAACTGCGACACCCGAGGCAAGCAACCCGTTACCTTGCCAGGTGGTATAATCAATGGAGTTTCAACGTGTTCGATCATATTAAAACCCTAAAAAGTTAGCCCGAAACCAGAACATCAAAATAAAACCAATAAAAAAGGCGATTACATAGCCAATAATAGTAGTATTCTTCCACGCCATATCAGAATCCCCCGTTTTTTTCTATCAATTCTCGTAACACTTTGTCTGTCTTGGGCAATGGCACCGGACCAACACATACCTTGCCACCACGAAACAAAATCACCACCGGAAGGCTCTGCCCCTCTATCAACTCTTTGATCTGCTGCTGTATCGACTTGGGGATTTTGTCTTTATCCCACATTCGCCACTTCTTTTTGGCCCGCAACTCATTGGAGGTCTTGCCCAACACCACGGCGGCGTATTCCGCCGTTCGGTCCCCGGATTCATGAACCACCACAACATGATCCACGGGGCCGTCAGGCGTCAGCACAGGCAAGTTCGACAGCCACCCGTTATCCCATGCCAAAAGTAACAGAAGGCCCACAGCCAAGGCCAGGGCGACTCTACGTGGTCCGTTCATGGCTTACTTCTCCTTCCAGGCCGCCGCCTTGGGGATATACTCCCGCAATTCCTTCGCGGACGCCTTGTCGCCCTGCCCCTCGAACTCCTCGGCACAGCGATTCAGCATGAAGACGACCTTGCCGCTCTTCCACTTCGTGAACCACTCGACCACCTGCTTGTCCAAGGACTCCGACACCGGCTTTCCCGAAACCGAAGTCCATGCGGTTTTTGCCCACGTCCACACCTTCGACCACAAGCCGAAGGCGAACATGACGAGGCCCGCTATGACCAAAAACCAAATCCAGCCCGGCACGAATGTAGCTCCAACGTTCATATCAATTCTCCTTTAGTACCTTATAATCGTCCATCCATTCCTTTTCATACGCAAATCCATCAACGATACGAGCAGAAGAAAGCGGATAGGACGTTTCCTTCTGTATCTTTCCATTCTTCCCATATATCACTACCTGACAGGAAACGCCCATGTCCCGACCTATGGCAACAGCGTGGCTGGTAGCCGACGAAACGGCGAACCTTTTGTTTATAAAAAGACTTATCCCCGTCAGCCGCTTCGCTCCCCGCAACTTGACCTTCCACAACCTATCTTCCCACACCACATCGAACACCAACTGTTTAATCATGCCGTTCTCCTTTTGCCACTAGCCCTTGGTTTCCACGGGATCGGCCCCGTACGTCCACTCTTTTTGTATCTTTCCATCCATGCCATGAATCACCACTTGCCCCAAACGCCGACTGGACTTGGCTTGCCGCCTGGCATACCGGATGGCCACTCCCTTGCTGCGACTGCTGCGGAGCAACTTGCTCTTTTTGTAAGATACATCCCATACCTTCCAGCGGCCATCCTCGGCCGAATACGTGACGTGGATGATCCTCCGTTTGGTGGGTGTCTTTCGTTTGCTCACCATATCAGTTTACCTTTCTAATCACCTTCCAATAGAACCATATCGCAACGGCTACTGTAACGATGACTCCTATGATGAATCCAATCATGTTCTACTTTCATCAATAAAACAAACCGAAGAATGCCCATTAAAAATCCAAACGACGTGATGCCAAGTATTATTACTCATTGAAATCTCTAACCAAAACATTACTTGATCCCCCTTGCCGCCAAAACTTGATCCAACTTCGTTGCGTGACGTTTGTATGTTACATTCCTTGTTGCCTTTTTTACAACCTTCATTAAAGCCTTCATATTCCTTTACAGCTTCATTATTTGGTTGCCCTCTTCACTCATGGTCTAATCCTCATCTCCCAAAACAAACCCAACCATAACTAATCCCCCACATAACGTCCTTTACAACTAAAAAACTTTCCCTTGAATTGGTTTGATGTCGTTGTCCATTCCTTGATAGGAATACTCTGCCCGTTCACAATCAACATTCCACCCTTGCCCGAATAATGGGATTTTTCCTTTTCCACTTCCATCATCATCCTACGCATGGACAAATACAAAGCAGGAACCTCAGCCAAACCGTGACTCACTGCTATGTAATGATGTCCATTCAATTCGTGTTCCACAATCCCCGTGGGTTCGGTTTCCCTTCTCAATTTTGCCTGCCAACACTGCAACTCGAATGTCTCTTGTTCCAATTCCCCAGACCGTTTGGTAATTTTCGATTGCATCTTAGCAATTTTATTTACAAGACATAGCAAGATAAACAACATCCCCAAAAGACCCAAAAGACCAACAATCATAGCTATTCCCCCACGTCACCAAACAACATGCGAATCAAACGGATCGGCCAAAACAGACCACCGAGAATCGGACGCGGTCCACCGTTAACGAAAATCATCACGGTGAAAATTATCCCCGTGACGACGTATCCGCCGGGAAATGCCAACCACCAAAGTTTCTTGATCGTATCCATTTCAATTTCCCCTTCTCAATAAGTATCGCTTTTCTTCCATTTTCTCTCGGAACGCCAAAGATCATTCAGTTCCTTACTGGTAATTCGTAACTCCAATCTGCGATTCACCTTATTGTACATGAACCCGACCAGGGACTTCTTCCTCACCCAAGCCCAAACCTCAAGCAACTTGTTAGAATTTGGCTGCCTCCATCCTTCACCATAAGTTGCCTCGATTTTACCCTTGAGCGGCTTCCAGCTATCTTGCGGTTTGAAGAATACTACAGCCTCATAAAAACGACCTTTATAAAATGAATAGGCTATGGCCTCCACCTCAATCCCATAAACCGTAAGTTGATCCCCTTTGCGATCATACAACAATACAAGTTTATCTATCTTCACCCGCAACTTCATTTCAGTCGTCTCGCTGATGGATTGCTTCCATTCCAAATCGCGGAACCCCTTTTCCCACTCTTCACTACCCACCAAGATTCCCGACGAGAAAAACACAACTACCGCCACGACCAATAGTACCGACCACCACAGCTTTTTGATCTTATCCATCTCAGCTTCCCCTTTTCTCGTAGTACCACCAAACGAAAATCCACGCAGCAATGTAAAGTACAACTCCGATTCCAACCGCCCAAGCTGCTGCGGTCATGGCTTGCTCCGCAAATCCTTGCAAATACCCAAAGCCACGTATACACATATAACAACACACAATGCAAAGAACGTTATTCCGCTTTCCATATCCCTGTTCCCGCCTTCTTTGCTTCCTTCTCTGCCTCGGCCCACTCTTCGGGAACCTCCCCAACCGTCTTTGCCCATCCTGATTTCAACTGCTCCAGGTTCAGGCAGGCCCCAGACTCACCCCACACCGTACCCACAACTACGTCACGGGCCTCAGGATCACCTCTTGCCATTGCCTCTTCGCAAAGCAACGGCTCGGGATTCTCGGGAGTTGGAATAGAAGAGCATATTTTACAGCCATCATAATGCTTCTCAAACCACACCATATATGATTCTTCTTCGGACGTTACCGACTTGAAAAGACCTCTCACCTGCACCCGCACCTTGGCCCCGGCAAACAAGGCCAGATTGTCCCGCGACTCGGCAAACCACTGCTCGCCCTCGGCCGGGGACGCGATGCCCTCCAGATTCAAGGACTTTGTTCTGCGGCTACCACGCTTCCCCATCTTCTTTGTCACGATGATGGTCGCACCATTGCGTACCTCCACCACAAAATACTCGGCATACTTGGGAGGTCGCGGGGGGCGAGGATTAAGAATCCTGACGATACGCCAGGCAAAAAAGAGGCAGGCGGTCACCAACACCAAAACGATGCCACCCTTGAACAACAGCGATGTGAACATAGAAAAATCCCTTCCACTACAATATACCCCATAATCGCGTGGGTATACCATGATAGAAGAAAACCCGCCTAGGCAAGATTGCTTTTGGCAGGCCCGAGTACGGTGATGTTCTACTTGTCGGTAGGTTGTTTTGGTTTGGGCTTTTGCTTGGTCAGCTTTATCCTGCTTGGCATCTCCGTATTTATATCTACTTCCAATTTGAGGTGTTTCAACAAAGCTACCAAAGCCTCCTTGATTGTGGTGGGTTTGTTTCCAAAACAACCAAACAAACGCCAAAAAGAAGAGTTATCAATCATCGTTTCCTTTTTAAGTTCTCTAATCTCGTCTTCACATTTCTCGATTCGACTCTCCAGTTTCTCGATTCGACTCTCCAGTTTTCTCAATCTCGATCTTCTGATGAACATGCTCTTTCTCCAAAAACCTCATTTAATAATTTATACTCCTCCTCCTCCTCAATCATCTCTACATTCCGCAAGTACCCACAACCATCAACCAGATTATCCCTCTTCGGCTTGTGGCATTGCCGGGACATCTTCAGAGCCACCATGCACAGGCACACCTGCTCGGCCGTAACTTCTACACCCAGCAACACCCAATAGACGGGCATTTTGTACATCCTATTATCCAGCCCCGGTCTCATCCCAATCATCCAACGGTTTACCGGCTGTTTCATAAATGTCCCGCAACTCTTCGGGCATCTCCTCCAACTCCTCCTCCGTCGCCTCGTCATCGTCCAATGGCTTTGCAGCAACCACAATGTCCCTACTAAACATATTATATCCGCCCAGCAACTCCAACGCCTTCGGCAGGCACATCACCATCGCCACCCCCACATCGGCGTGTCCCCATTCATCGCTTACCGCCTCCAGTTTGTAGCCGCCCAATGCCTTTGCCTTTGGAACCAACGAGAACTTCCCCAGGTCTCTGCGGAGTCGCCCCTCCTCATCCTCGTAACACTCCAACCGACCACTCTTCACCGCATACATCAATGCGTCGGCCATGTCGCTCGTGGACTTCTGACTGGAAAAACTCACTTCCACCATCGGCATCCCCTTTTCCCGCAACTGCTGGGCCATGATACGCCCGCCTTCGGCCGGATCGTAGCCAAACCAACACGGATGAAAGAAGTTCCGCAACCACAGACACGCCGCCTTCACCTTCTTTATGGGCACCTCCATTTTTCCCTTCGCATTCTCTTCAGTCGGTGCCCACCCTTTCACACGTGCCACCCTTATCCGTTGTTCCTTTTGGTTTACACCCACCAGCACCAATCCGGTGTGATCGTGCATGATGCCAATATCCAAACCAGCGACATAAACCCATCCCGGCTCGGGCTTGGTCAAAGGACCGTCCACCCGAAAGCATCGATCTATCTCACCCTCGTCTAATGCGTTGCCCACACCACTTTGCCATTCCCCCTTCCACAAACGATTGAACTGTACTCCCGACGGGTCCAATCGCTTCGCCTCTTCTATATCCTCTTTATTTAGCCAAGGAGCAAACCCCTTCCATTCCTTTATACACCATCGCTTGGGATTATTTATAGCTTCATTTTTCCACCGCCAAGCCGGTGTCCCCTTGAATCCAGCATTGGTAAAAATCAATACGATTCCCCGTGGTACGCCTGCGGCATTATGCCTATGCGTTTCGTTTATCTTCCAATTATCAACATGAACCAACTCATTCAGCACCAGCACGTCGGGAGTGTCGCCATGCTTCGCCTTCGATGCCCCCGTAGCCTCTATCTTGACCTCTGCAATACCGTTGACACCCAACACACGATTCTGCTGGATGCGAAGGTAGTCATTCAACCACGGGTTGTAGAACAGCAAATCCCTGATCCGGCGCTTGACGATGCCCGCTTGATCCTGCTGTGCCGCCGATACGGGTATCAGCAAGGGGCGTTCGGCAAAGCCCACCACCCAACTCAGACAGATAGCTAAATCGCTATCTTTTGCGGCCTTCTTCGTACGCTCAATCCAAAACCTCCTTACGGGTGGCATCGTTCCGTCCCTTACAGCCTTCAGCGACGGGGCCAACACCTCGAAGCATTCCCTTTGGAACAGGGTCATGCAGTCCCCAAACCGCTGCGGACCCGATGCACTGGGTATCACCAACTCATCGGCGAACAGCAACAGATCATCAGCCATGCGTCTCCTGATGGCCGCTTCTGCCTGAAAACCTTCATCTGTTGTATTCATGGCTATATTATACTTACCCAATGGTAGTATGGAGTATCAACACTTACCCAATGGTAGTATGGAGTATCAACACTTACCCAATGGTAGTATGGAGTATCAACACTTACCCAATGGTAGTATGGAGTATCAACACT
>SDBT01001603.1_pt1 | contig 40152 bp, 43 predicted proteins | sample 2277101 | NCBI WGS metagenome assembly SDBT01 (sample SAMN10404973, study PRJNA504765) | marine sediment metagenome | isolation source: marine sediment core GS10_PC15, 103 cmbsf | place: Arctic Ocean: Southern Knipovich Ridge | collected 2010 | reverse complement strand
CACGTGCTCTTTCTTCTGATACAATTTATCAATGGTCTCGATGCTATCCTTGATAATATCTTTGAACGGAACAAATTTTCCTTCAATTTTGCGCTGGGCAATATCAAAAATAACCTTTTCCGCCTTATCCAGCAATACATCCACATCCCGGGTAAGACCGTAACTTTCGGTTACTAATTGAGTACAGGCGCTAATTAAATTCCTTAAAATAGCTTTTTCTTTGACTATCTTGGCATAATAAACTACATTGGCCGCGGTAGGTACACTATTGACCAAAGCAGTAAGGTAGGATGCTCCTTCTATTCGTTCCAATGAATTTTCTTTTTTTAATTTCTCGCTTAAGGTAATCAGGTCAACACCCCGGCCATCTTCATATAACTCAAGAATGGCAGAAAATATCTTCTGGTGGTTCTCTTTGTAAAAATGGGACCCGTCTAATAATTCGACGGCCTTGGATATGGCCTCTTCTTCTATCAACATAGAACCAAGAACACTCATTTCGGCCTCAAGGTTCTGAGGAGGAATTTTATCAATCATTAAATCAGACATGCTTTGCACGGTAACTACTCCTTAATAATCCAAACCTTAATCTTCTGGCTAACCTCGGAATGCAATTTAACAAAAACCGTATATATGCCTAATTTTTTAATCGGGTCGGGAATAACAATCTTTTTTTTATCGAGCACTATGCCTTCTGCCTTTTCAAATGCTTCAGCAATATGGCTGCTTGTTACAGTGCCAAAAAGCTTATCATCTTCACCGGCCGGCATAGAAATGGTGCAAGAAACGGTCGATAGTCTCTCGGCCAACTCAACAGCCTTAATTTTTTCATTCTTTTCTCTGGCAATCTTATTTTCCTTCCCGTGTTGAATAATCCTCAGATTATGGGGTGTGGCCTTCAGGGCAAAGTTTTTAGGGATAAGGAAATTCCTGGCATAACCATCTTTTACCTTTATCTGGTCGCCGGATTTTCCTAACCGCTCTACATCCTTTATCAATATAATTTCCATATTCGTCAGCTATCCTTCATTTATTTATTCATTATTGTCATTCAGCTATGTAAGGTAAAAGGGCGACATATCTTGCCGTCTTGATTGCAATAGTTAATTGTCGTTGATGTTTAGCGCAATTACCTGATATTCTTCTTGGCATAATCTTGCCTCTTTCGGTAATAAACTTCCTGAGCTTCATCACATCCTTATAATCAATCGGTTCTGGTTCAGCAGCCTTATCAGCGCAAAATCGACAAAACCGCTTCCTCAACGTTTGAGACCTAAATTTTTTTCTTTCGCGCGTCTTTTTATCTAATTCCTTCTTTTTTCTACCAAATGCCATTAAAAATACCTCCGTATTTTTTCTCCAACCTGCAACTCCGTCATGTAATGTTACATAAGGTTACTTAAAGTTACTTAAGGTTACTGGGTGCGATTAAAATCACCAATAACCAAGATACAATAACCAAATAATTTTCAATAACCAAATTCCAAGATCCAAACAAAGGGTGTAGTTTGGTTATTGAATATTGGAGTTTGTTTGTATCTTGTATCTTGTTTATTTATTATGTAACGTTATGTAACCTTCCATAACCTTATGGAACTTTATGGAACTTCACATCTATCAACCCGCTAACCGCTAAAAGGGGACGTTATCCTCAAATTCTTTATCTGTCAATGAGGATTGCTGTTCAGTCGAAGCTATGGTCTCCGCGTCCTGGCCAGCAGTCAAAGCCTCGGCCGGCGCTTCTCCACCTCCCGGTTTTCTCTCTAAGAACTGGACCCGGTCAGCCCTAACCTCTAAGGTGCTGCGTTTTCCTTTTTCCGGTGTTTCCCACGCGCGATATTGGAGCCGGCCCTCAATAAATACCAATCTGCCTTTGCCTAAATACTGGTTGCAAATCTCTGCTTGCCTGCCCCAGGCAACAATCCGCACAAAACACACTTCTTCCTTCTTCTCTCCGGATTGGGCAGTATAAACCCTGCTGGTTGCCAAGCCAAAAGAAACCACAGCTGTACCGCTGGGGATATATCGCAAATCCGGATCCCTGGTTAATCTTCCAATTAAAAGTACCTTATTTAAACTGGCCATAATTTCCTCCCTGGCATAATCTTTAGGTATAAGACTATACCTGATTATTCTTCTGCTTTTATCAGCAGTAACCTTATTATATCCTCATTCAAACGATAGATTTCTTTTAACCTTTTAATAGCGGCGGGTTCTATCTGGAAATGTACCAATTGATATAATCCTTCCGTATATTTGCCTATTTTATAAGCTAACTGTTTTTTGCCCAAACCTAAGGAATCATTTATTTTTCCATTATTAGAGGTAATTGTTTCTTCAAGGGTTTTAACCAGCTTACCCGCTTCTTCTTGATTTAAATCAGCCTTAAGGATGAACATCGCTTCGTAGTTTTTCATCATCTTGCAGAACCTCCGAAATTTTTAGAGCTTTTTAACCATCCCAGTTCCCGGTAGGGGAGGTTTAAACCTCCCCTACCGGGAAGATATGCGGGAAAGTATCGTAGTATCTTAACACATCCCTTACTTTCTGACAAGAATTAATAAGTTATCATCTCAGCTAAACCTGAAATATATTACATCTTTGTCATTGATGCAATAATCTTTCCCTTCTGTTCTTGTTAAGCCGGCCTCTCTGGCTTTAAGCAGGGAGTCATATTTCATAACTGATTGCAGGGAAGTAACTTCTGCCCGCACAAACCCCCGGGCTATATCGCTATGGATAAGGCCGGCTGCGCTAATAGCCGAGGACCCTTTTTTAATTGACCAGGCCCTTACTTTCCCTGACTCTACCGTATAAAAGGTAATCAGCCCCAACATCCTGAAACAGGCCCTGATTATCCGGAGAAGAACCGGTTCCTTAAGGCCGAGTTCAAGCCGAAAGGTCTCTCTCTCCTCCGGCGGAAGTTGCACAAGTTCGTTCTCGAGCTTGGCGCAGACAGACAAATAAGGCAAATCTTGCCTGGATATATCTTCTTCGGAAATGTTTAATGCAAAAAGCACCGGTTTGACTGTCAATAACTGGAGACTACTGAGTAATTTGTTCTCTTCTTCGGTAAAACCAGTTAAATCGATTTTGGCATTTTTTTCCAGCTTTTCTTTGACAACATTCAACAATTTATTTTCCTGTTCAAGTCTTTTATCGATTCTAGACAGCTTTTTGGCTTTTTCTAATCTCCGATTTATGATTTCAAGGTCGGATAAAGCCAGTTCCAATTCGATAATTTCAATATCACGTTGGACATTGATTTGCGGATCAATATGGGCTACGTCTGGATTTCGAAATGCTCTCACTAGATGCAAGACTGCATCTACATTTCTGATCTCTGATAAAAATTGATTGCCCAGTCCTTCGCCGTGACTCGAACCTTTAATCAAGCCGGCTATGTCTATAAATTTAACCGCGGCATAAATAATCTCAGTTCCGCCTACCAGTTTGTAAATCTTATCTAAATCCCGGTCATAAACTTCTACTATGCCGATATTTGGTTTGGTGGTGCAAAAAGGATAATTGGAAGCAGGAACGTGGCCTCGGACAAGGGCGTTGAATAAAGTAGATTTACCAACGTTTGGCAAACCTACTATGCCGACAGATAGACCCAAATCTCACTCCTCTATAACCTATATATTTTCGTTCAGTTATACTTTCCCATCGCCACAGTAATGCCTTGCTTAATTATCGTCTCAGCGGCCTCGGCCGCGCTCTCAATCATTTGCTCAACTGTCTTTTCCTCGACTTTGGCAAATCTGCTTAATACATAAGTGGTTAAATCGTCTTTTATATTTTCTCCGGCTATGCCGGCTCTCAATCGGGGAAAATTTTCAGTATCCAAACAACCGATGATTGACTTGAGGCCGTTGTGTCCGCCATGACTGCCGCTTCTTCGAATCCGAATCCTGCCAAGTCTCAGGTTTACATCATCATAGATGACAATTATATCCTGAACGTCAACCCGATAGCGTTCAATTAAGGATCTGACCGACGTTCCGCTCAGGTTCACATAGGTCAAAGGCCTGATTGTAATCACCTTACTTCTGCCAATAACACCCTCTCCAAAAATGGCCTTGCATCCTCTTTTGCTAAAAGAAATCCGGTTTCTTTTAGCTATTTTTTCAATGATCAAAAAGCCCAGGTTGTGTCTTGTCCAGCGATATTTAATGCCCGGATTGCCTAATCCAATAATCAGCTTCATCTATTCTTTGTCTGGTTTCTCTCCCGGCTTACCCTCTTCTTTGGCTTTTTTCTCTTCTTTTTTGGGCTTTTTCTCCGGATCTTCTTCAGGGACTTCTTCCTTCCTTTCCTTGGCAATAACTTCCGGTTCGGTTGCCTCTTCCTCGGGAACAACCTCTTCCACCACCTCTACTTTGGGGGCTACTACCTGAATTACTAATTCTTCCGGTTCGTGAACTACTTTCACACCCGGCGGGAAGGTCAAATCTTTTACGGAGATGCTATCTCCAATAACCAATTTGGAAATATCCACATCTATTCTCTCCGGTATCTGGGTCGGAAGACACTCTACCTCCAACTCCCAAAAGAGATGCTCCAACACTCCCCCCTCTTTAACACCGGGAGATTCTCCTTTAGCATGGATAGGAACTTTCACCTTAATAATTTCGGTAAGAGATATGTGTTGAAAATCAAGATGACGAATACTATCTTTTATCGGATCATATTGTATCTCTTTAATGATGACTGTCTTGTTTTTAATATGGCCGCCGGAGATTTCTAAATTAATAACTGCATTTTCTCCCCGGGACGTATGGAGCACTTTATGCACATCGCGTAATTGCAGTTTAAGGTGTATTGATTTTTCACCTTCTCCATAATAAACAGCTGGGGTCAAACCAGCTTTATGTAATTTCTTTACTTCGCTTTTGCCAAGCTCCGTTCTAATTTCCGCTTTAAGTCGAATCTGTTCCATTGTTTTTCACCTCATTTAAACAGAGAACTTACGCTCTCGCCTTTATGAATCCTTCTAATTGTCTCTCCCAACAAGGATGATACTGATAAAACCCTTATTTTCGGATGTCTTTTAGCCTCTGCTATTGATATTGTATCGGTGACCACCAATTCTTTAATCGGGGATGCGTCTATTCTGGCAATGGCCGGTCCGCTCAACACCGGATGGGTAACAGCGCAGTAAATATCTTTCACCCCTTTGTCCTTTAAGGCGCGGGCCGCCTCAACTATCGTTCCTCCGGTGGATATGATATCATCAACTATCACTACATTCTTATTTTTCACCTCACCCAGAATATTCATAACCTCTGCTTCCTTGTCGGTGATACGGCGCTTATCAACAATAGCCAGGGAAGCGGACAGTTTCTTTGAATATGCCCGGGCCGCTTTTATTCCTCCCACATCAGGAGAAACGACAGCCAGCTCAGACAGATTGAGTTTTAAAAAATAATCAACGAATATATTCACTGCGTAGAGATTGTCCATCGGTATATCAAAAAATCCCTGGATCTGGCCGGCGTGCAGATCTACGGTGATGACCCGATCGGCACCGGCTGTGCTCAAAAGGTTAGCCACCAATTTAGCGGTGATCGGAACACGGGGCTGGTCTTTTCTATCCTGCCGGGCATATCCATAATAAGGCACTACAACCGCTACCATCTGGGCGGAAGCCCTTTTAAATGCATCTATCAAAATAAATAATTCCATTAAATTGTCCGCCGGCGGATAGATTGATTGAACTACGAATATCTCCTTTCCCCGGACATTTTCATTTATCTTTACTGATATCTCGCCGTCGCTAAATCTAGAAACAGTCGCATCTCCCACCTTCAATTTTAAATACCTGGCTATACCTTCTGCCTGTTCCCTGCTGGCATTTCCACTGAAAATAGCTAGTTTATCCTTCACGATTACCTCCCCTTTCTGCCTTTTTACTCTTCCTCAGTATCCTGGCTGGCACTCCTACTACTTTCGTGTGTGGGGGAACATCCCTTCCGGCTGTTACCACACAACCAGCGCCGGTCACTGCCTCTTTTCCGATTTTAACCGGAGCAACTAAAACGGTTCCTGAACCGATAAGTGCTCCTTCTCCGATAACCGTCTGATTCTTCTGTTTGCCATCAAAATTAGCAACAATAGTCCCCGCGCCGATATTAACCTTACTTTTTACAACGCAATCTCCGATATAAGAATGGTGTTTTATTTTAGCCAATTCCCTCACGTCTGACCTTACCACTTCGACAAAATTGCCAATTTCTACTTTATTAGCTATTTTGGTCTGTTCCTTAATCCTGGCAAATGGCCCGATTCGGCATTCCCGGCCTATTTTTACTTCGCCTTCAATAAAGGTATAAGGGTAAATAATGCTGTCCCGGCCTATTCTAACCCTATCGTCTATATAGGTGGCCCGGCAGTCTAAAATAGTAACCCCTTTTTTCATAAGCCTATTTAATATTCTATCCTGCATAATCTCACGGGCCCGGGCAAGTTCCTTTTTCGAATTTATCCCCAGGATTTCATCTTCCGGGGCAGAAACGGACTCTATCCTTGCCTTTTGCCCGGATAGCAAGGACACTACATCGGTAAGGTAAAGTTCCTTTTTTCTGTTGTCGGCTGAAACATTCTTTAATATATCAAATATCCTGGGGCAATCAAACAGATAGACCCCCGAATTTACTTCTCTGATGGCCCTTTGGGCCGTTGAGGCATCCCGCTCTTCGGCTATTTCAATTATCCGATTTTTATCATCCCTGATAATCCTTCCCAGACCAAAAGGAACATTGGCCACCGCAGTAAGAATGCTGCAATCCGCTTTTGTTTTTCTATGCCTGGCTATCAACCTTCTGACAGTAGAGGGCCTCAACAAAGGCGTATCCCCGTAGATAACCAATATATCTCCCTGAAAATCTCCTAATTTACCCTTTGTCGTTAAGACGGCATCGGCTGTCCCTAAAAGTTTCCTCTGCCTTATAACTTCGCTCTTGCCCTTGAGATAATCCCTGACCATTTCATGGTTATGCCCTATAACCGTTATAACCTTTTTGATAGAAAGTTGCCTGACCAGGACTATTAAATAATCAATCAGGGGCCTGCCGCACAGCTTATGTAACACCTTAGGGATAGACGACTTCATCCTTAGGCCTTTTCCAGCAGCTAATATTATGACAACGATATCTTTCATAGTAATATCCGAATTGGCGGAGGAGGATTCGAACCTCCGCTGACGGCTCCAAAGGCCGCTGTGCTACCGCTACACAATCCGCCATAACCACTAATCTTCGCTAATTAACGTAAATTAGCGTCTTTTTATTCACAACACGATATTTTTCCACTGATTAGCGGAAATTAGCGTTTATAGGAATGGGTTGGCTTCAGACAATCCAGCGCTTGTCAGACTATCGGATTACTTACATCACTCTGTTGATTGAGTGAAGAATGTTGTGTCCCTTTCTGTCTTTCAGACTGATATGACTCCAGCACTTTTTTTTGGATATACTCCCGGCATTCTAAGGTAATGGGATGGGCTATATCTCTGTGTTCTGACCGGCGAGTAGTCATATCTTGAGAAGGTAATTTTTGAAAAGATTCTAAGCTCCCTCCGCACTGGTTGCAGAATTTACTCCTGACGATATTCTTATGTCCGCACTTAGGACAAATGTCCCTTTCTTTTCTCGAAGGCATAGCTACAAATAAACCCTTATTACCCTCAATAACTTTGATGTCCCTCACTACAAAAGAACTGTCAAATGTAACAGTTGCAAATGCTTTTAATTTCTTATCCGATCCTTCTTTCAGAAACATTCTAACCTCTGTTATCTCCACTTTTACATCCTCCTGTCGTAAGTTTGAGCTATATACGTCGACCACTTATGCTGAAATGAAAATTTTTTTGCTATCCTCACCGCCTCCTTTTTGTTTGGAACCAGGGTATAAACCGCCGGCCCGCTCCCCGATACAAGTCCCTTCAAACCGGCAGATTCCATAATCTGGATAATTTCATCAACTTCCGGCGCTAATTTTATTACCACCCTACTAAGATCATTATAGAAAAATTTTCCTATTTCTTCTCTATAACCTTCCACTAACGCTTGGGTTAACATTTTAACACCAGCGGAACTAAAAGTCAAGTCAACCCCGCCCTTTCTATTTCGTAGTGTTTTTCCATAAGAAAAGGCGGGGTTAAAGTCTTCCTGCCGTAATTCGCCGTATATCTTCCGGCTGAGAAGCCCCTTTGAAGAAACAACCAGGCAATACCACTGCCGCCCCTTTGTTTTTATCGGTAGAAGTTCGTCGCCTCTGCCCATCGCCAGAGCCGTCTGATATCCGGAAATAAAAAAAGGGACGTCTGTCCCTATCTCTCTGCCGAAATCTATTAATTTATTCCGACCTAACTTTAGATCCCAAAGTTGATTTAATCCCAATATTACTGATGCGGCATCACTGGAACCACCGCCCAAACCAGCGGCAATCGGGATATTCTTTTCGATAAAGATCTGAACGCCTTTTTTGATATCCAACCTTCTAAGCAACAACTCGGCGGCTTTATAAGCCAGATTAGCTGTTGAAGGCGGTAGAAGGTCACTGTTTGATGACAGCTTAATCCCTCTTTTCCTCTCTTCCAGAACTAACCTATCGCAAAGATCTATGGCCTGAATAACTGTTTCAACCTGATGATAACCATCCGGTCTCTTACCCAGAACCTTTAAATATAAATTGATTTTGGCCGGTGCATCCAAAACTAGCTTGTTCATATATCTATCCGGTAGAAACTTTATAGAAATACTGATCTTCTAAGTTGTTTTAGTTAGCAGCATTCGACAGGCCTTAGCAATATCTTCCGCTGTCAAATTATATTCCTTCATTAATTCGGTCGGGCTGCCGGACTGACCAAATCTATTCTTCACACCAATTCTTTCCATACGAACAGGCCGTTTCTCTGGTAAAACCTCACTAACCGCGCTGGCTAATCCACCGGTAGTCATATGTTCCTCGCATACCACAATCCCCTTTGTTTCCCTGGCGCAGTTAATAATCATTTCCTTATCTATTGGTTTAATGGTATGCATGTTAACTACCCGCACGCTTTTATTTTCCGCAGCTAAGATTTCGGCGGCCTCTAAGGCCTGTCTGACCATAATCCCGCAGGCGATAATTGATATATCTTTACCTTCGCGCAGAATATAGGACTTGCCTATCTGGAATCTTCCCTTACCATCTATTGTAGGCGCCTTAGACCTTCCCAGCCTAACATAAACAGGGCCGTTATGCCGGACAGCAGCCAGAATAATGTCTCTGGTCTCCGGCCCATCACATGGTGTCATAATAACCATATTGGGGATTACGTTCATCAAGGCAATATCTTCCAATGCCTGGTGACTGGCGCCATCAGGTCCTACTGTAATCCCGGCATGGGTAAGCACAATTTTAACATTCAATTCGTTATAGGCAATGGTATTTCTTATCTGGCCCCAGGCCCTGCCAATACCAAACATCGCAAAGGTGCTGGCAAAAGCTATCTTGTTGCAACTGGCCAATCCGGCCGCTATACCCATCAAATTCTGTTCGGCAACGCCAACATTAAAGAAGCGGTCGGGAAACTCCTTTGCGAATTTAGCAGTTCTGGTAGAACTGGACAGGTCGGCATCAAGAACTACTATATCTCTATTTTTTTGGCCTAATTCCAACAGCGTCTTCCCGTATATATCTCTGGCCATTGTCAGTTCCGACATAATGTCCTCTCTTTATTTTAGCTCTTCCAGCGCCTTTCTTGCTTCTTCAGATGTGGGTGCGCGGCCATGGAAATCAACTACGTTCTCCATAAACGATACGCCCTTTCCCTTTGTTGTCCGAGCAATTATGATAGATGGTTTGTTTCTTATCTTTTCGGCCTGATCATAGGCCTGAAGGATTTCTTTAATGTTATGTCCATCTATCTCGATTATATGCCAGCCAAAGGCCTTCCATTTATCAGCCAACGGCTCTAATTCCATTATTTCGCTAATCTTGCCGTCTATTTGATAACGATTATAATCCAGAAGGGCGCATAGATTATCACACCGGTAATGACTGGCGGCCATGGCTGCTTCCCAGACCTGACCTTCCTGTATCTCGCCATCACCCATCAGGCAATAGACCCGATAATCTTTCTTATCCAGTTTCCCGGCCAGTGCCATTCCTATGGCTATTGATAACCCCTGGCCTAACGAACCACTGGCAACATCCACTCCGGGAGTCCGCCAATCCGGATGACCCTGTAACGTGCTACCCAACTTCCTTAAGTTCCATAACTCGTCTATTTTAAAATAACCTCTTTCCGCTAATACCGCATACCACAAAGGGCAACAATGCCCTTTTGACATATGAAATCTATCCCTATCCGGCCAGTCAGGAAATTCAGGGTTATGCCGAAATTTAGCAAAATATAAGCAGGTTATAAGGTCTGCTGAAGACAAGGAACCTCCGGGATGGCCGCTTCCCGCTTTAACCAACATCTGAATAATCAATCGTCTTATCTTTTTGGCTTTTTGTTCCAGTTCCCGGATTTGCATTTTTCCAACTTCCTCCTTACGTCCTCCTGTTCCGGTTGAAGCTTTAATGACTCCTCCCATTGCAATTCTGCCTTCTCTTTGAGGCCCTTCCGGTAATATACATCGCCCAGGTGATCGTAAATCACTGGATCGCCTCCCATCAGGCTTACTGCCCGCTCCAATTCCGCCTGGGCCTCGTCCAGCATACCCTTTTTATAATAAGCCCAGCCCAACGAATCTATATAGGCGCCATTAGTTGGATCAATCTCCAGGGCTTTCTTTATTAGGCTAACTGCCTCATCCAAATTTTCCCCGGCATCTGCATACATATAACCTAAGTAATTATAAGCATTTGCATTTTGAGGATTAAGAGCGATTGTTTTTTCAAACTGGTGAATGGCTTCTGACCTCAGGTCCAGCTTTTCGTAGATAATCCCCAATCTAAAGTGTAAGTAATCGTCATTTTTGTTTATTTCGATGGCCTTTTTAAGCGCAACAATGGCCTCCTCATTCTGCTCCATTAGACTATAGGCCAGGGCTAAAAGAAGATAAACCTGGTCTTGCCTGTCAGTTAGCTCCTTGGCCTCATTTAAAATCTCAAGGGCCTCTTTTGGTTTGTCTTCATTTAAATAAATATAGGCCAGTTCGATGTAGCCATTGGTTTGCTCAGGCGCCAATGCAATTAAAAGTTTATACTGACGGATGGACTCCTCAATTTTCTTTTCCTGATAATAAACCTGACCTAAATGATGATATATTTCTGTTTTTAGGGGGTTAATTTTAAGTGCTTCCTCAAATTGGACTATCGCCATATCTAATTCCTTTTTAAATTCATAGATAAAGCCCAAACTTAAATAGGCCTCGATGTAATCGGGCTGTAGTTCAATAACCTTTTTAAAATTAGGAATTGCCTTGTCGAATTCGTTTAACTGGCTGTAGATAATTCCCAGATTGAAATAGACCAGGGGGGTGTCGCTTTCCTGTTGTATTATGCTCTCATAAAATTTAGAGGCATCGGTTAATTTATTCTGAATGAGACAGATATCCGCAAGATTAACTAAAGCCGTAAGCTCCGCCGGGTCAATGGCCAGGATTTTATTATAACAGTCAGTGGCCTCTTGATACTTTTTTTGAGAAATGTAAATAGCGCCTAATCGCTGATATACCTCGATAGAGGAAGGGTAAAGAGAAAGGCATTTCTTGAGTTCTTGAATCGCCTTACTATATTTGCCAATTCGAATATAATCTTCCGCCAGCTTTAAACGTGGCTTAATAACCCGGGAATCTTGCGCTAAGACTTTTTGATATTCAAGCGCCGCTTCTTTAAATTTACCTTCATTATCGTAGAGAAGGCCCTTCAAATAATGTAATAAGCTACGGGCACTGGCCGAACCATAAGTCTGTTTTTCTCCGAGAATAACTCCTAAAGGCAAATGATTAAACCCCAATAAAGAGTTACTGCCTATTGGCATAAAAATCATTTCTATTAAGAAGAGAAGCAGTAATATCCTCGAAGTCCTCTTCAATGTCATCTTCTTTTTTTCTTATGTCTGTCTCTTCTTTTTCTCTTTTTTCTTTTATGTTTTGAGATTTTTGCCTTTTTTTTCTTTCTTCCGCAGGGCACTTTGTCCTCCTTTCAAAAGCGGTTAGCAGTTATCGGTTATCGGTTTTCGGTTTTCGGTTAACGCTAACCGTCAACCGCTAACCGAACATTACTGTCTTGCGCGTCTTAAGGTATTACCTTGTTTAACGGATACTCCACAATTCCCTGTGCGCCGGCTTCTTTCAGCTTGGGAATTAAGGTTCTAACAATCTTTTCATCTATAATTGTATCGATGTCAAACCAGCCGGCCTGGAACAAACCTGATATCGTCGGCTTCTTCATAGCCGGCAAAATGGATATAACCTTGTTTAAGTTCTTCTCCCGCACATTCATTTTAAGCCCTACTTTAGCCCCGGCTAAAATTGCTCCTCTCAAAAGTAAAGATATATTTTCTATTTTTTTTCTTATTTTCTTATTCTTCCACGATGACCTGTTGGCTATCAACTGGGTGGTGGATTCATATACCGTATCTATGATGCGCAAATTTTGCTCTTTTAAACTACGACCGGTTTCGGTAAGCTCAACTATTGCATCGATCAATTTACTGCTCACCTTAGCCTCGGTAGCCCCCCAGCTAAACTCTACCCTGGCGTTTACTTTATTCTTCTTTAAATATTTCTTGGTAACATTTACCAACTCTGTAGCTATGCGTTTTCCTTTCAGCTCTCTGACACTTTTTACATTGGAAGGATTTGGGACTGCTAAGACCCACCTCACACCGCCCAAACTCTGTCTGGAATAAGTCAAATCTGCCACCTTGATAACCTTTGAATTATTCTCTTTTGTCCAATCGCTGCCGGTTATGCCGCAATCAAAAACGCCTTCCTCGACGAATCTTGATATATCCTGGGCGCGCAGCAATCCAATTGAAATTTCCTCATCATCAATCGAAGGAAAATAAGATCTTCCCGTGATAATAACATTAAAACCGGCCTTCTTGAAAATGTTAATTGTTGCCGCCTCCAAACTTCCTTTAGGTAAAACTAATTTAAGTTTCATTTATTCAATCCTCTCCAAAGTTTTTTATCATTTTTTGTGACACAAAATCTATAAAAAATAAACGCGGCGGCCAGCGCTTTAGAAGCCGTCTTGCTCAGGGGCACCGGCCTATTGATTATTTTTATAACCTCTGCATTTAAAGTCATCGCGCCATATAATATCTTAATTTCCCCAAAAAGTCAATATTATCAAACCGGCACCAAATCTTCAATGGTTACTATGCCGATATTCTTTTTATTTCTGTCTATCACTATAGCCATAACCTGTTTTTTGGACTGAAGTTCAAAGAGAGCATCGTCTGTTATTTTATCGCCGTCAATAAAAAATGGGGGCCTGATAAAATCCATTATTTTCTTATTTTCATCCTCTTCAAATAAAATATCCAGGATATTTATTAAACCGATAAAGTTATTTTCATCCTGTTGATAAATCGGAAATCTGGAAAAACCGGTCTTTCTGGCCGCTTTTTTTAATTCTCCGGTAGTCATTTCGCCGGAAAGAGAAATTATTTTGCCTAAAGGAACCATAACTTCTTTTACCGTAGTCCGCCCGAGGTCAAAAATATTACGGACTATAGACCGCTCGTAAGATGTAAGAATCCCTCCTTTTTCGCCCTCTGCTATCAGGTACATCAATTCCTCTTTGGTTACGAAGGGGCTTTTTTTAATTTCTCTTTTTCTTTTGAACAGGCTCAATATCAGCTTAGTTACAACATTAACTATCGCGGTAACGGGAAAAAGTACTTTTGAAATCAGATTGAATACTTTGGCCAGCTTAAGGACTAATTGATCGGCGTACTGCCTGGATAAGGCCTTGGGGATCAACTCGCTAAAGACAAGGGCAACCGGAGCCATAATTAACGTAACCACCCATTCATTTTTGACTCCCAACAAATGACAAATAAGAAAAGTAAACAAGGCAGTGCTGATTATATACGACATATTAGTCCCTACCAGGGTAGTCGTAAGAAGCCGCTGGGGATCTTTTAAAAGCTTCTGCACCAGAATAGCCGATTTCAGCTTTTCCTCAACTAATGAGCGTAATTTGATTCTATTTACGGAAATAAAGGCGATTTCGCTCCCGGCAAAAAATGCTGCCGAACCAAGGCAAAGAATAATAAAAAATATCATCCAGAATATTATCATAGGTTAAATTAATGTTGTTCTTTTCTTAATTTTGTAACTGCGACCTGTTCAATCCTTCTCTTTTTAATATTTTTTATTTCAAATTTCAGGTTCATATAATTTATCTTCTCTCCCGCCGAAGGAAGATGCCCGAACAAAGCCAAAAGTAATCCACTTAAGGTTTCTCCCTTGCTGACCGGCAGATGCAAATTTAATTCCTGATTAATATCCTTAATGCTTAATTTCCCGCTAATTATAAATCTTTGTTCGTCAATTGGTTCGATAAGTTTTTCTATCTTATCATATTCATCATAGATCTCCCCTACTATCTCTTCTAATATGTCTTCTCTGGTCACCAACCCTTCTGTGCCGCCATATTCATCTATCACTATAGCCAACGTCATCTTTTTGGCCCGCAGTTCAATTAAAAGGTCATCCACTTTTTTCGTTTCCGGAACAAACAACACCGGCCTGATAAATTTCTTCAAATCCTTATCGGGAGAAAGCATAAATTCTCTGGTTAATATCATTCCGACTATGTTATCCAATGAGCCGCTATAAATAGGTATCTTGGTATGTAAACTATCTTTAATCACTTTAATCAACTCATCGCCAGAGGCCTCTTTTTCGCAGGCGACTATATCTGTCCGGGGAACCATTATCTCCTTAACTTCCTGATCGCCAAGTTCTAATAAGGACTGGATCATATCCTTTTCTTCTTCCTCCAACACACCTTCCTGCCGGCTGATAGATACTAATGTCTTTAATTCCTTTTGAGTTACATAAGGTTTTTTTAAGGTGGTTTCTTTGACGAAAATAGAAAGGATAGCGTCGCTAACCGCCTGCAGCAATCTCCTGACCGGGAAAATAATTCTGGCGAAGACCTCTAATGGCCTGGCAACAACAATGGAGAACGCCTCGGCATTCTTAATCGCCAGGGATTTGGGGACAACTTCTCCGAAAATCAGCAGGAAAAAAGCAACCAGACAAATAGCCAACCCGATGCCTCTGCTGCCAAAAATCTGGATAATCAAAAAAGTGGTCATTGAGGTAATCGCGACATTAACCACCATATTGCCAATGAGTATAGTAATCAGGGTCCTTCGGGGAAGATTCAAAAGACGAGTAACCATTTTCCCGCTTTTGTGGGAAGAGATACTAATCTTTCTAATCTGAAATTTATTCAGAGAAAAAAGAGCAGTTTCTGAACCCGAAAAAAAGGCAGACAAAATTAAAAAAATTACTATCAATATAAGCTGCATCAATTCAACAAAAGAGTCCCGTTGTTAATCCTTCTTCTATCTTTCACATAATTACTGCCTTTTAATGACTTTGCGTAATCCTTAAGCTCTGCTGCAATTTCACCTACTTCAGCTCCATGTTCTATCTTTTTTTCTTCGCTGGTCATCACTCCTATTGAAATAGAGATCAGGGGGACCCGGCAGACATTGCCCTGCCTATCCTTCCCAATCATATAACCCCTCTGGCATTCTTCGGAACTGTAGAATTGAAGAATAAACTCATCAAAATCTTCGATAATCTGTTGGCAGACATTATCGACAACTTTCGGTGTGGAAATAACCACAAAATCATCTCCGCCAATATGACCTACAAAATCATCCGGATTACCCCTTTTCTGAAGTACACTTATCAGCATCTGAGCAGTCTTATGAATAACTCTATCACCTTCTTCAAAACCCCGCTTGTCGTTAAAGGCCTTAAATCTGTCAAGGTCGATATGGCAAAACGCAAAAGGCCTTTCAGATTTAATACGTCGTTCCACTTCCCTCAAAATCGAAACATTACCGGGAAGGCGGGTTAAAGGATTAGCTTCCAGGTCGCGCATTGTCCGCCGCAAAAGCATCTTAAAACGGGCCAGAAGCTCCCGGGGTTCGAAAGGCTTGACTATATAGTCATCGGCACCGGCATCTATGCCTCTGACCTTGTCGATAACTCTTCCCTTTCCGGTTAGCATAATAATCGGCAGATGTCTCAGAAAAATATCTTTTTTCAGTCGGCGGCAGACTTCAGGACCATCCAATTTAGGCATTTTATAATCCAGAAAAATCAAGTCGGGCAAACAACTATATGTTTTTTCCAATGCCTCCTCGCCATCCCTTGCTTCAACAAAGATATAATCTTCTTCACCAAGTATTATCTTGACAAGATCGCGAACATCTTCCTGGTCATCGACAATTAAAATCTTTTGCTTAGTTTTTGGCAACATTTTCTTTGGGGAGAACAAAACTAAAAGTACTGCCTCTATTTAACCTACTCTTTACGGAGATGCTGCCCCGATGTTTATCAATAATGCGCTTGACCAGGGAAAGGCCAAGACCTGTTCCTTTTTTCTGTTGATTTATAGAATTATCGGCCCGATAAAACTCATCAAAAATTTTCGGCAGGTCATCGTCGGTAATGCCTATGCCTGCGTCACTAATGTCTATCTGGACACAATCTTTGTTATCCAGCGCATTGACAGTTATCTTCGCATTCTCCGGGCTGAACTTAATCGCGTTGCTTAACAGATTAATAAAGACACGTTCCAGCTGGTTTCGGTCAGCCCAGACAAAAATAACATCAGATGGAATTTCAACTTGTAACGCCAGATTCTTTTCTTGCAGCTGGGGATTTAAAACGTCAATTACGCCGGTAAGCACTTCTCCGATTGGGACATGCTCTGCCTTCATCTCAACCCTGCCCGATTCTATCCTGGAAATATCTAACAGGTCATTAACTAAATTAGTTAAGCTGGTGGAAGACCTATTAATTTTGGCCAGTCTCTCTTTCTGGGCTGGGCTGACTTTACCCAATTTTTCGTCCATCAGAATAGATGCATAGCCCTTGATTGAGGTAAGAGGCGCGCGCAGCTCATGGGAAACCAGAGAAATAAAATCTGATTTCACTTTATCCAGTTTCTTTAACTTCCTATTTGCGGCGGCTAACTCTTTGGTTCGCCTTTTTATCCTAATCTCTAACTCTCGCTGAGAATTCCAGAGTCCCTGGTAAAGGCGCACATTCTCAACAGCCCCTCCTATCTGATTAGCCAGAATAGACGCTATCTCCAGATTTTGCTCGCTGACCGCTTTTGAAGTAAAACTGCTTCCGACAATTATAAAACCGTTCACAATTTCCTTGACAATAACCGGCGCTACCAGAAAGTTTTTTTCTTCTGAAGCCGGCTGTCCGCTTATCTTAACCACGCGAGCCTTATTTTCTTCGATTATCTGATTAATTATTTCCTCACTAAGCACTCTCGACTTAATGTCTTCTATCTGCTCTGCGTTACAGCCAATCCCTGTTTTACAAAATATCTTTTTCGATTTTTCGTCAATTAAAAATATAAGACAACTCGTAAATCCCAATTTCGAAATTAGAGATTCACTAACTAAATCGAATAACTCTTGTTCGGCGAAAGTGGCGTTGATAACCCCGCCTAACTTATGGAGAGTCCGAAGCTTTTCTTTCATCCTTCACGTAGTTACTACCCTTTAATGACTTTGCGTGTTCTTTAACTTCTGCCCCAATCTCACCTATCTGCGCTAAATGCTTCAACTGTGCTTTTTCATTGCTTATTATGCCGATTGAAATAGAAATAAGAGGGGTCTTGGCAATATTACCGGCTCTATCTTTGGCAATTATATAACCCTGTTTTCGCTCCTGGTCATTATAAAAAGCCAGTACCGCGGTATCAAATTCTTTGATAATCTCCCGGCAGATATTATCTACAATATCCGGCGTAGTAACAACTATAAAATCATCCCCTCCGATATGCCCTATAAAATCGTGCGGATTACCCAGCTTCTTAACTAGCTCTACTATTATCCGGCCGGTTTCTTTAATAACTCTATCGCCCTGTTCAAAACCGTGCTTATCGTTATATGCCTTGAACTTATCAAGGTCGAAATAACAAACAGCGAACAATTTTCCAGATTCAATTCTTTGTTGCAATTCTCGCTGGATAGACATGTTTCCCGGCAATCGCGTCAGAGGGTTAGCGTCAAGGTCGATTATCTTATCGATGGCTATTGTTATCTGATTGGCCAAAATTGATAACATCTCCAAATCGCCTTCGGTAGCCGTGGTATAAGGAAGGCTATTACCGATAAAAATAAATCCTGCGGTTTTGTTTTGGATAACAAGAGGGGCTATTATGAAGGATGAAACCTTAAAAAGTCCGGCCAGTTCCCTTTGTCCCTGGCTTGTCTTTTTTAACGAACCGACCAGCACGGGCTTCTGCCTTTCTTGCCTGATCATCCTGCTAACAACATCCTTATTCATCAAGCTGGACTTAATCACTTCTATATCTTTCTCACTATAACCAACTGCGGTTTTACAGTCTATTTGAAGTGGTTGTTTTTCAATTAAAAATATCAAACTCTTTTCAAATCCTAATTTAAAAATTAATGGCTCATCAATTAATCTGAATATTTCATCTATGTCCAAGGTAATGTTGATTGATGTGCTTAATTGATACAGGGTATAAAGGCCGTCTATTTTCTTGTCTAATTCCTCTTTTGTTTTGGTTAATTCCAGGTCAGTTTTGATAATTGTCTTGGCCTGGCCGTCTAGCTCATCATAGGCAATTTTTAGTCTATTTAATTCCTCAGTTTTAAGGTCTCTTTCTTTTTTTTCTGCCCCAACAAGAACAGCCAAATAGACAATTATCATGACTAAAAGGAAACCACTGATTAATGTTCCTTCCAATTCCGTAAATAACACCATAACGCCATACACTAAAATTGCTGTAATGATAACTACTTTAATCTTAAAAGGCATAATTCTTTTCCCTCTAATCCTGTCTATCTTTTTTCTTTTCGCCAATAGCAAGGATGGCTATGGTTTCATTATGAAAATACGACCGTCCTACATTCATCTCTGCTCTTAACGGTGCCTGTTCGCCATACGTACAAAAACCTATTATAGAAACATCTTTTCCAAATACCTGTTTTATGGCTTCTATCTCCTGCTTGCCTCTCCTTCCAAGCAACCTTGCGCGGGAAGCAGAATTAAAAACAAAAGCTACATTCACTTCAACGTCACCCATATTGTCCAGGGCTCTCTCAGCGGCATTTCTGGCAGCGGCTATCGCCAGACTGTCGCTGGCCATCATCAACCGCGCCTCTGCGCCCTGAGGTATTTCACCGGCGCAGACCAAAGCGCCATCCGAGGTTACTCTCAAAATATTTCTTAAAAGATATTCCTCCTCTCCGACGACAGTCATCCCCAGGGGATACATAATAGTTATTCTGGCCAGAGGACCCTCTTCACTTAATTCCTCTATCTTTTTGCCAAAGTATTCTGTATAGATCTCAACAGCTTTTACTCCATCAATCTCTTCTATAATATTTTCCCTTGCCTTGGTAATCTTTCGCAACTTACCCAATGGCTGCCAACCATGCCTGGCGCCAATCCCAATAGCTACATCCCCCCCAAACAAAGTTCCCACCACTGCGTCATCAAATACCCGGCCATTGTAATACTGATATGTATTCTCAAAAAGAAAATCATCTCCGGCTGAGCCTCCGATTATTGGAAAACTATTCCCCAATATCTCTTGAATTCCCTTGATAACATTCGCGCCATTACCTTTCAATCCATCGGGTATCATCATAAAAGCAAATCTATTGGCGGGATTTCTTCGAACAGCATCCTTTGCTACATCCCTGCCTACCTGCAAGGCATCTTTGGTTATCCCTTCACCTAATCCTACCCCACATTGTAACTCTTTGCTTTTCAATGTCATAACCACTATTGACCTTCTATCAAACCCTTCAGAGGTTATTTCGCCGGCAGTGCTGCAGCCTATCAATGGACATTTCCCGACTACTGTCTGTATTCCCTGCAGTAATCCGGGCTGGTCAAATATTACCGATGAGAAAACCACAGTCAGGTCCGGATTGGCCGCGCCCATCCTCTCCAGGGCCATACGCGCAGCATTCATGCCGGCCTCAAAGGCATCATTCGATTTTTTACTACTACCTACACCACTCTGAATCGCCACTGATTTTCCCTAATAATACAGTTTCTTCTTGATTATATAATTCCGCACTGCTTCAGGCACTAAATGGCGTATCGGCCTGCCCTGCCTCAGACGCCTCCGCAATTCCGATGAAGAAACAGCAATGCCTGGTAATGGCATCAAATTGACATGTTTCGATATTTTTCTGAAGGAATATCCCGGCCGTCTGGCTACGATAAATTTAGCTAATTTCAGAACTTGCTTAACATCTTTCCAGGAAAATAAATCTTTCAAAGAATCTGAACCGGTTATGAAAAAAATTTTTGCCTTTGGGCCATAGTCCTTTCGGAAACATCTCAGAGTGTCTATAGAATAAGACTTTCGTCTTTTTTCTATTTCAATCCTGGAAACCTCAAATTTCTGATTATACCTTGTAGCCAGGCATACCATTCTATGACGATCCTCGGCACCAACCTTCCCTTCTATCTTTTTATGAGGTGGAATATATGTCGGGATAAAAATTAACCTATCAAGCCTCAGACGCCAAACCGCCTCTTCGGCCAGTATCAGGTGTCCGATGTGAATAGGATTAAATGTCCCGCCTAAGATACCAACACGCATAATCAATCCCTTATCTGCCCATTTCCCAGTATAATATACTTATACGAGGTAAGTTCTTCCAGACCCATTGGGCCGCGGGCATGAATCTTATCGGTAGATATCCCTATCTCCGCCCCCATCCCAAATTCACCGCCGTCAGTAAAACGGGTAGACGCGTTGACATAAACGGCCGCGCTGTCCACTTTTTTCAAAAAACTAAAGGCCGTCTTAGAATCGGCGGTAATAATGGCATCGGAATGACCTGAACCAAAACGGGTAATATGCGCTACGGCCTCTTCCAGGGAAGAAACGACTTTAACCGAGAGCGTTAAATCAAGGTATTCCGTTTGCCAGTCTTTTTGAACAGCCGGTTTTATTCCCTTAATAATCCTCCGGACAACCCGGCAGCCCCGGATTTCGACCCCTGCCTCTTGAAATTTCTTAATCATAACCGGCAGAAAGCGCCGGGCAACGGCCTTATGGACCAACAAAGTCTCCATCGCGTTGCAGACTGACGGCCGCTGACATTTTGCATTAAAGCACACCTTCTCTGCTATACTCAGGTCTGCCTTTTTATCCACATAGATATGACAAATTCCTTTATAGTGTTTAATTACGGGAATTCGTGACAGACGGCTTACCCGCTCAATTAATCTTTCCCCGCCCCGGGGAATAACCAGATCGATATATTCATTCATCCGCAGAAGTATATCTACGGCCTTGTGGGAAGTAGTCTGGATAAATGAAAGGCAACCCTCGGGCAAACCGGTTGAACTACAGGCCCTGGCCAACACCTTCCAGATAGCAGTATTAGAGTGAATGGCCTCTTTCCCGCCCCGCAGGATTACGCTATTGCCTGACTTTAAACAGAGGGCGCTGCATTCTGAAGTTACGTCCGGCCGTGACTCATAAATAATAGCGATGACGCCTAACGGTACTCTTACCTTGCCAATCATCAACTCGTTAGGCCTCCTCCGTAAATCTATCATCTCACCTATCGGGTCCTTCAGGCCAACTATCTGGTCTATCGAATGGCTCATTTTCAAGATGCGCGCTTTATTCAGTGTCAATCTGTCAATAAAGGCGGAAGAAAGATGCCTCTTTTTTGCCAGCAAGAGATCCTTTTGGTTAGCGTTCAGGATCTTTCTTATATTTTTTCTCATTGCCCGGGCCATCGCCCTCAATGCCCTGTTTTTAGTTTGAGTGGACACCCCGGCCAGAATAAAGGAAGCATCTTTTGCCTGCCTGGCTATTCTTAAAATATCTTTTTGTACTGACATCATTACCTTTAAATGTTACATAAGGTTACTGGGTGCAATTAAAAATCACCGATAACCAAGATACAATAACCAAATAATCCTCAATAACCAAATTCCAAAATCCAAACAAAATAGGAAGTTTGGTTATTGGTTATTGGAATTGATTATTGTTTGTATCTTGTATCTTGTTTATTTATTATGTAACGTTTTGTAACCTTATGGAACCTTCACATCTATTAACCAGTTAAAAGTGGTATCTTCCTCAGAGAATCACCAGATTATCCCGGTGAACGGCCTCATCATAGAACTTATAGCCTAATCTTGACTTGATCTGCGACGTCTTAAGCCCTTTGATCCTGGAAAGTTCTTCCCGGGAATAATTTACTACCCCGCGGGCAAATTCCTGCCCCTGCTCATTTAAAATCCTGACTATATCACCTGTCTTAAAATTACCTTTGGTGTCCACAATACCACTGGCCAATAAACTTTTGCCTCGCTGGACTAAGGCCTCTCTGGCGCCATTATCAACTTTAATTTCGCCCCTGGATATAGCCGAATAGGCAATCCATCTTTTTCTGGCAACCATCTTATTCTTTACCGGCAAAAATACCGTGCCTACCTTATCGCCATTAAATATCTTCAGTAAGACATCCCTCTTCCTGCCATTGGCAATAATCATCGGAATACCTGAGGTGGTAACCGTCTTTGCCGCCTGGAGCTTTGTCTTCATTCCACCCACACCTATCACAGTAGATGAACTCACCGCCGACTTTTCAATCTGAGGGGTAATACCCTCGACTACACTTACGATCTTACCCGGAGCATCTTTATCGAGATATAAACCGTCTATATTGGAAAGAATAATCAATAAATCAGCATCTATTAAAGTGGCGACGAGGCTGGCCAGGGTATCATTATCCCCGAATTTTATTTCATCTACCGATACTGAATCGTTTTCATTGATGATCGGGACCGCCCGGTAATCAAGTAAGGTAGAAAGTGTACTTCGGGCATTCAGGTATCTCACCCGCTTATTCAACCCCTCTGCTGTCAGAAGAATCTGAGCGGTAACAATCCCCTTCGACCGGAAAAACGAATCATAAACCTTCATCAATTGGCTCTGGCCAATGGCTGCTGTGGCCTGCAATAACGGCAACAAGCCCGGGCGCGATTTCATCTGTAAAATCCCCATTCCCGCGCCAATCGCTCCTGAACTTACCAGCACAACCTCAATCTTTCGTTTAACCAGTTTACAGACCTGCAAAACCAGTTGTCTAATCTGGGGCCTGTCCAGGAGATTATCGGGCCTGCTCAAAATACCGGTCCCCAGCTTGATTACTATCCTTTTGGATTTTGATGCTAATCTTTTTCTGATACCGGTTTCTTTTGACATCATTCAACCATTCCGCAGATAGCTGTAATCAATTTATCCAGGCCCTGGCCGGTCAAAGCCGAAATAGGGCAGGCCTGTTTGTCTATTCTGGACTTAAACTTATTAAAATTATCTTTTGATTTTTCCAGGTCCATCTTGTTGGCAACTACAATTTGTGGCTTGTTAAGTAAAAGAGGATTATGAAGTCCCAGCTCCTTGTTCAAAGACGAATAATTCTTAAAGGGTTCATCTCCCTCGGCAGACATATCTACAAGGTGGACTAAAGCTCTGGTTCTTTCGGTGTGCCGGAGAAAATAGTGCCCGAGTCCCCGGCCCTGGTGTGCCCCCTCGATTAGACCGGGAATATCACAGACAACGATATGTTTAGAGTCACCACAATTTAGAATACCCAGGACAGGTTCGAGAGTGGTAAACGGGTAAGATGCCGTTTTTGGCCTCGCCTTTGAAATTCGGGATATCAGAGTGGATTTGCCACTATTGGGAAAGCCGACTATTCCGATATCGGCAATAAGCTTTAACTCTAAAAGAAGATTCCTCTCTTCCCCGGGTTCTCCTTTAGTAGCCGGGTTTCGACGAATACTCCCTTTCCCGCCTTTGCCTCCCCGGGCGGCAATAACTTCATCATTCAGTTCTACCAAATCACGCAGAAGAAGCCCGGTCTTCAAATCCAAAATGAGGGTGCCGGCCGGCACCTTGACAATCTGCGGGGCGGCGTCTCCGCCTCTCTTATCGTTACTCCCTCCCGGGCCTCCGGAACGGGCTTTAAAATGCTTCCTGTAGCGAAAGTCCAATAAGGTACTTATGCCTTTACCAACTCTGATGATTATATCCCCGCCCCTGCCGGCGTCACCACCAGTGGGAATTTTAACTATCCTTGTCCTGCCATAGCTAAAGCTATTGCAACCTATTCCCCCGTTGCCCGCCTTGACAAATATCTTTACCCTGTCAATGAACATTTTTCTCTAAAAAGACCCTATGATGCATAACGAATTAGTTTGAATTTGCGATTATACTAACGGTTCTTGGATTTCCAAATTGAACAACCCCATCCCGCAGGGCAAAGAGGGTATCATCTCTACCTCTTCCCACATTAACTCCCGGTCTAAATTTTGTACCCCGCTGTCTGAGAATAATGCAGCCCGTTTTCACAGGCTGTCCTCCAAAGCATTTTATTCCCAGGCGTTGACCTCTGCTATCCCTGCCATTTCTGGACGAACCTAATCCTTTTTTATGCGCCATGATTTTCCTCCCGTTATTTACGGACTTGTTTTAACCTCTATCCCTTTCACTTCCAGCCTGGTCAATTCCTGCCGATGCCCAATCTTCTTTTTAGACGCCTTTCTTCGGCGATATTTAAATGAGATCGTTTTCTCTCCGCGCAGATGCCCTAAAACCTCACAAGTTACGGTGGCATTTCGCACTGTTGGCTGGCCAACGATAATCTTTTTGCCGTCATTTATCAAAAGCACTTTCTTTAACTGAATTTGGGTACCATCCTTCTTGGCCAATTTTTCCGTTTCAAAAATATCCTTTTTTTTAACCTTGTATTGTTTGCTTCCAACCTGAACTATAGCGTACATTCTACCTCCCGGGTGGTTAGCCGGCCTGCCGGCAGGCAGGCCGGTTACTATTTTATTTTGTACTCCTCAAGATGAAAATCTCTATCTTCCTTGAATGTAATTCTGGCCCTGAATTTCCGCTCCAACGAAACTATAACGCTCCTATCCTCATTCAGAAGGCGGCTAACCACCGAATGGTGGGCAACAACAGTTATCGCCTTTCTCTTTGTTCTTAAAAGCTCCTGCCTTATCTGGTACAACAGGTCAATAGAAATAGTAGAAATTGACCTGACCATCCCCCGGCCCCGGCAGTAAGGACAGGTTTCATACACCACATCTGCCAGAGAAGGGCCGGTCCGCTGGCGAGTTATCTCTACCAGACCAATTTCTGAGAACGGTAGAATATTAATTTTTGAGCGGTCATTTTTAAATGCCTTGTGTAAAATATCAAGAACCATTCTTTGGCTTCTACTGGAGGCCATATCAATAAAATCAATTACTATTATCCCCCCGATGCCTCTTAAGCGAATCTGTCTGGCTACTTCGGCGGCGGCCTCGCAATTTGTCTTAACCACAGTGTCTTCCAGTCTTTTTTTTCCGATAAACCGGCCTGTGTTTACATCAATAGACACCAGGCCTTCTGTCTCTTCAATTACTATATGGCCACCGGATTTAAGATAGGCAACGGGCTGAAATATCTTATTTATTTCTTTTTCCAGATTGTAGCTTTCAAATAAGGACTTTCCGGCCTGATGCAACACTAAATTGGGTAAAAGCTGGGGTTGCAGTGATTTTATAAACTGCCGTATCCTTTTATATTCAAGCTGGTCATCGACTATCAGCTTATTTATATTTTCAGTAAAAGAATCCCTGATTGTTCTCAAAGCTAAATCGAGTTCCCTGTAAACCAAAGACGGCGACGCCGAAGACCTGGCTTGTCTTTTTATTCTCTGCCAGAGATCAAGCAGATACTTGATACTTCTGAAAAGTTCCCGTTTTTCCTTACCCTGTCCGACAGTCCGGATAATCACTCCCATCCCTCTGGGAAGTTTAAGTTCTCTCAATATCTTCTTCAATCTATTTCTCTCATTTACATTCTCAATCTTTCTGGAAATACCGGCGTGGCTATCCGTAGGCATCAATACCAGGTCTCTGGACGGAAGCGAAATGTGGGTGGTCAAGCGCACACCTTTGGAACCGATGGGCTCCTTAACGACCTGGACTAAAATCTCCTGTCCTTTCTTTACCAGTTTATTTATGTTTTCTTCTTTACCGCGCTCTATACCTCCGGAACCCTGGGGCAGAGACACAGAACCGGCCTCTCCATATTCAGTCGGCAAGGCCACTATATCCGAAACATATAAAAAACCATCTTTTTTCAGCCCCAAATCCACAAAGGCAGCCCCCATACCCGGAATTATGGTCTTAACCTTGCCTTTGTAGATATTGCCGAAGATACCGCGGGAATCCTCTCTCTCGATATAAAATTCCTGCAGGATTTTATTCTCCAGAAGAGCTACTCTTTTTTCCTTTTCCGCCACATTTATTAAAATTTCTCTGAACATTGTATTTAACGCCGATTTTTGCATCCAGCATCCAGTATACTGTTACTCATCTATAATATCTTCCACGTCTATAAGCCGCACATTCATCCCTTCCAGCAGCTTTGCTATTTCCTCCAGCTTTTTTAATATATCCATATTTTCGTTATGGAGGACCCGGGTGGTCTTTTGAATCAATTTTGCACTTATGTGGGCCATATCTCCACTTTTATAAGTCTGCCAGTCGCTTGCGGCATCATAAGCGGCATTATATTGCTGGACAAGGTCTGCTGCCAGGACTATACCGGCGTTGCCGGCAAAGACAATTAATACTGCGGCTAATAACGTCAACCAGATTTTGTTCATCTCATTAACCCTCCTAAGCGCCAAAATGCCAGGGCATCAAAGAAATAAAATAAAACTATGGTATTTCAATCCTATGGTCTTTGGACGCTCTGGCATTTCGTTTATTCATTTTCCCGGGAAATGATTTCCCTTGCCGGGGAACTCATAAGAACATTGCCGCCGGGAAGCATATGATTATCCGGCCCGACAATATGGGCACTGATGAATATAAGTAAATCTATCTTTTCAACACTAATTGTCGTGCGTCTAAACAAGAATCCTAACAGAGGTATATCTTTTAAAATAGGTACGCCAATCACTACTTCACTCTTCACATCCTTCATCAATCCGCCGATAACAATGGCATCCCCATCATTGATTAATACCTGGGTCTCTGCCTCCCTGATTAAAATAATCGGGTATCGGGCTACAACCGATCCGCCGGCATACGCAGCTACTGTATCAGTATAAGAAGTAACTGAAGGGTGGATAATCATATTGATCTGGTTCTCTCCGCTGATCTGGGGAATCACGTTCAATTGAATCCCGATATCCTGATAATAGTCCAACTTACTGGTCACTACCCCATCCTCGACTTCGCCTTTTAAAATAGGGTATTTCACTCCTACCATTATGGCTGCTTCCTGGTTATTCAGAGTCGTAATCTGGGGAGCGGAAAGAAGATTTGCATCCACGTCTTCCTCTAAGGCATGTATGATAACCCTTAATTGACTACCCAATAACTTTTGATACACTAAAGTCAGCCCGCCCAAAAAGCCAGTGGTAGCATCCCAGCTGCCGGTAATGTCGGTGGATAGTGGATTAAAATTAGTTGGATCTACATCCAATGGATTGGATTTACCCTGGATAGTGCCTCCTCCTTCTTCCACACCAACTGCTGTCCAGCCAGTTCCACTTCCCATCTCTATGCCTAAATCCCTCAATCTATCATTATTTACCTCTACTATTCTGGTCTCAATCAAAATCTGTTTGGGCATTATATCAATTTCAGTGATTATCTTCTCAATCCTTTCTAAATAAGAGGGGATATCGCTGACTACCAGTATCTTTGATTTTATCACTATGTCCTCTGTGGACGTCCGTGATCTTTTTCTGAGTTCTGCTGCTCCAAACTCCCAACCCCTCTGGCCCATTTCCTCTAAGACAGTTATCACTCCTCGCTCCGAAATCTGGTCTTTTAAAAGGGATGAGGCATCTCCGGCATCTACATACTTAAGTTTAAAAACCCTGGTTCTTAGCGCCTCAACCCCGGCCAGCTCCTGTCTTTCTTTTCTCTTGGCAGTTAATCTCTCAAGCGTGCTAACACTAATTATATTGCCGTCGCGCTCACAACCAAAGTCATAGGTATTTAAAATAACCTCCAATGCCTTTTCCCAGGGAACATCAACCAGTCTGACGCTAACCGCGCCCTTTACCTCCGGACCGGCTATAATATTTATTCCGCTTTTACGGGAGATGACCCTTAATACGCTCCGGATATCTGCCTCTTTAAAATCCATTGTAATATACCCCGGGGCTAACCTCTCTTCGGCGGTTAACTCGGGTTCTGCCGCTGGAATTGCCCCAGGCGTTGCCTCAGACTCTACTTTAGACTCTACTACTTTAGGCTCTACCTTAACAATTGCCTCAGATTCTGCCTCAGGGGCAGAAACTACACCCTCAGAACCTCCCTCCTCCCGGGCTGCAGCCGGGGTAACAAAACCGGCCGCTAGCAATCCAATAACTATTATTACGATTTGGACCAGCTTTTTGTTTATCATCTATTCCTCCTCGACTAAATTAATAATATAATTTTTTCCATCTCTTATTAAAATAATATTCCTTTCATTTATCCTGTTGAGCATAAATCCTCCTACCGGCTGGCCTTCTTTAAATATTTCACCATTGACTATCGCCAATGACTCGCGCTCCGGATCAAAGATTATCCCCTGCAAAACTATGCCTTCAGTGAATTTCATCTCCTGCGGAAGCAAAAGCTCCCCGCCCTCTCCAATCAGGGGAATAAACGGATCCCGCCTGTCTTTGCTGCTGTAGATAAATTTTTCTTCTGCGGCATAATTGGACTGGCTCATCAACAGTAACAACATTACCAGGCCGATAAACTGTTTTAAAATTCTCATCTTCATTCTTTCACCAAAACAAAAGAACTAACAATCAGTCTGACGTTATGCTCGGTTAAGCTCTCAGGGGCAGAATTTATTTCCAGGTCATCTATCTTCATTAAACGGTCCGAATTCTCTATCTGGTTGATAAACTTTCCCAGCTGATGATAGCCGGACTTCATATCTATTTCTATCGGCACGCCGCTATAGGCCTGCTCTCCCTCTCCCGTCTCCCCTCTTATTGTTTTTAATTCCTTAATCTCCGTTATTTTAATATTTTCCCGGGAGGCAAGGGCCGAAAGGTTGTTCAATATTGAACTAATCTCTTTTTGGGTGGGCAGCCTGGTCTCATATTGGCTCATCCCTTCTTTTAATTGAGCAATTCCTGCTTTAAGGTTATCAACATTATCTATGAGTTCATCGGCCTGCTTGTTCTCTTTACTAAGCGCTGCTACCTTTGGTAAAACCTTCCGCAGGGTATTTATCCTGGGCTTCAAGAAAAAATAGAAGTAGCTTACCAGCACAACCACAACAACAAAGGAACATAAAATATAAATCTGGGTTTTTTCCTTGCCTAATTTGATTATACTGGCCATATCTATTTTGATTTTATCCATGATTATTCTTCTTTGAACTGGCAAGTTAGGTTAAACTGCACCGCCTCGATCTCGTCGCTTTTTATTCTACGGATTGGCCCTAATTCTATATTTTTAAAATCCTTATAAAAATCATCATTCTGTTTAAGGTTCCCCATAAACAGAGTAACCAGATTAATCATCTCCTGGCCTCTATAAGGAATCGCTACGCCGTCCAGCGTTAGAAATTCTCCTTCCCCGACCTCGTTAAAAGATAACCCGGTAAGCCAGACCCCCATCGGGATTGAATCGCTTATCAGACTTAACTTTTCTGCCCAGAAAAACCTTCGCTCTGCCAGCTGTTCTATTATTTCCTTTTTCGCTCTCAGGCGTTCAATTTCCGTTTGAAGTTTAAGCGCTTCACTCCTGGAAGGGGCCTTGCTTTGTAATTCTCTGGTCAGCCTTTTAAACCGGGCCTGATAATGGTGCGTCATCCCGGCCAGGACAAAGCTCAACATAAATAAAGCTATCAGGATACCCCCTGCGATTAGCAAAACAGGCGTTCCGGATAAATCCAGCTTTTCCTTTTTCCGCAATTCCTTTGGTAGAAGATTTATCTCAATCATTGCGCCCCTCTTAATGCCAGGCCAATGGCTATTGTTAATTTGTTTGACAGATCAGCCAATTTCTTCTTATCTACAGCCGGGTCCAATTCCAGGCTATTCACAGAGTTCCAGCCGGCAATCTCTATTTTCAGGTTCTGCCTCAACGGTTCAACTAAACCGCCAGGACCTGATAATTCTCCGCTTACGAAGATTTTTCCAATACCCTTTTCAAATTGATTTTCATGGTAATCAAAAGAAAGCCGAACCTCCCTGATTAGTTCTTCAACTACTTTTGAGCCGGCATCCGCACCTTCAGCGCTGAGGTTTGTGTCCAAAAAGATATCCCTGGTAAAACAGGACATATTGTCTTTGAGTATGTTTATACTAATTAACCCTACCTCCAGATTAAGAAGGGCAACCGTGCCGCCAGCCTCCTGGGAATTAGCTCTCTGAAATGAATTTATCAAGGCAAATGAATCTATGTCAATTAAATTCGGCTCAAGCCCTGCGGCCTCCAGAAGCTTAATCCGGTCATCAATAAGGTCTTTTTTTGCCGCTACCAACAGCACCTGCATCTTGCCATCCGGCAGCTCTTTTAAAATCTGGCAGTCTAAAACCACCTCGTTTATATTAAAAGGAATGTATCTTTCCGCCTCAAAGCCGATAGCGCCATCCAGCTCCTCCTTAGTCATCTTAGGAAGCTCAATATATCTGACTATTACTGACTGGCCGGAAACAGAGGCATTCACCTTTTTAGAGCTTATTTCGGCTTTATCCATTGCTTTTTTAACAACCCCTGCCAGAGCTGTCTTATCTTTCGCCCCCCCTGTTGGCTCAATGCCAAAACGGAGCAGCTGAAATAGATTATTCTTTTTAGCCAGCTCAACCACCCTGATTTCGGAAGAACTAACATCCAAACCTATAGCTGTCTTTTTCTTTAAAGACCCAACTTTAAACATAGAATTAAAAAAGCTTACTCCTCCTGCCATAATTTAATCACCGAAGGTACCGAAGTTAACGTATAAGAAACGCCTTCTATTCCTTCTATTGCTTCGCTATCAAAAATTATCGTCGGGTTTCCTGTAACGGTTGTTTCAATTGTCGCTCCGCACTCTACAAATATGCTGCCGGTTATCAGGGGATTGCCGCTTATATCCAAAGTACCGACAACCCAGATCACCCCACCAAAGGTACCTCCTGTTATTTTTAGGTCATCTTCTACAATAAGGAGTCCGGTGCCGGTCCATCCATCCTGTGTAATTTGAGGGTCGGTCGCGTTGGGTTCAATCCAGGTAATTCCCTCGGCAGAGTCGTTACTAAAAGATGTGGTGTAATAAGTGTCCGGATAGTCGGTTTGGGCGAGCTGTTTAATTTCTGCCATACTCTTACCGAAGACATTTTCAAAAGAAATAACCGAATTTTCTATAATGTCTCCCTCTACCACAGCGTTCCCTTTAACCTCCACAATGCCACCAGCTACTATAGCCGGCTTACTCAACTTCATCACGGCTTTAACTACTCTCCTCGCTTCATTTTGATCTCCCTCTGGATAAAGTCCCTCTGATTTAATCCAAATCTCGGTAGGCTCACCTGCTACGTTCTTCAGCCATACGGTAAACTCTCCCCCCAATGAATGCCTTGTTGCGGTATCGATCTGGTCATAATTAAGTAAGTAAAAATTGGCTGTATCGCCACCCACGGAAATGCTTATCCCGTTTATATCGCCATCCATCCAGTCGTCATCTTGTTCAAGGTCATAAAGCGCCCGCTCAAACCCTCCCTCGGCAATATAAAAAGCGCGGGTAGAATTGTTTTGACGGCGAGCCAACCTAATTCCGGTACTATGTAATCTGGCAATTACTACCGCGCCTATTCCTAAAATTACCACAAAGATTATAGTAACAAGCAGGGCAATGCCTTTGATAGTTTTTTCTTTTTTCATTAGTTAGTTGCTTATATCCATTTCTTGCCAGGTTCCAGGAATTACAGCCCAACAGGGAGATGAGGCCTTAGTTATTGCACTTGCGTCATATTCAATAGTGGCATCCTTTATATCAACGGCGGGTTTCTCCTTCTTGCGTTTTTCTCCTTTTTTAATGATATTATCGCTTAAAACAGCACCTTTTATGAAAATATCACTATCATTGGTGCCGCCACGCCGATGATTTTTCTTATCATCTATTTTTAAGTCATTTAAAACCAAGATTACGCCATCAAATAAGAAATCATAATTATCTGTATCCTTTATGTGCAGGTCACCCACCACCACTATCACACCCTTGACCAGCTCGGTGGTGCCTTCCAGCTTTACCTTTATTCTATTCCTGGGTTCTAACTCATCATCTAAAGGTTCTCCATTCCTAGTATCAAAGAAAAATACCCCTTCAGTTATTTTTGTCTCATCATCTAGTTCCACCGGGAGAGTATATTCACCCCTTTTATTATAGGGGTTATTGTAATCATCATCGGTTTCATCTGCAGAGAAATAAGTGCCGTTTGTTTTGGCTATTCCCCTTAAGGTATCAATATCAAAAGTATCCCACATTCCATCCTGGAGACCTTCAGGCACATTTTGATTTTCTAATACAGGGGGAGTGCCCAAAATCCGTCCCTCTCCTTCCCTTTTTGAGGTTACACTATCGGTGCTGTAAATACCAGGCATGCTTCCACCATCAATAAAAGCACGAGTATCCCTGGAGGTACCATCCTTCCTTAGTTTCTCAAAATGAATCTTTACCACACCTTTTGAATATACAGCTGCCGGAATATTATCTAGCCAATTATCTGACTGGGCTTGAGCCTGAATTTGTCGAACACCCATACCGCTACAGGTAATAGTTTTAGTTGAGGCATCGCCGGTTATTGCCTCAACAGTAAAATCAAGACCGTGTTTATCTCTATTGGCCTCAGTGGTAAGATCGGTATTTGTCCAGTCTGGATGATTACTGATTACACAAAGGGCCTTTTGAATACCCGCCTCGGCTAAATAAAAAGCGCGGGTAGAATTGTTTTGGCGGCGGACTAAGTTAATCTCCGTACTATGTAATTTGGTAACCGCTACCGCACCTATTCCCAAGACTACCGCAAAGACTAAACTAACCAGCAGAGCAATGCCTTTGATAGCTTTTTCTTTTTTTATTCTCTCTCTCATCCCGGCAATTTTCTAATTTCGCATTTTTACTGCGGTGGAAAGGTTAACGTTTATAACCTTATCCCTTGCTGTATCCTGCATGCCTAAATTAATTGTAACTTCGGTGTCGGTCACGGCAAATGTCAAGCTGTTGACTTTTCCGGTTTTCGTCACAGGAAATTCATTGCCAGCGGTTGAAGTATCCGGGTCATATATAATTTCGTTGTTCTCTAAGTAGAAACTTCTCTCCTTAGCATCTATGCCGCTGGTATATTCAATTTTAGTATCACTGTTAGTAATAATCGCACTGCTCGCGTCCGCTTCTCTGATACCATTCTTCCCATCTATTCCCCTTACCATTTTCTCCATTGCCAAACCGGCCTTTCTCTGTAAAGGCACGCGTTTACTACAATCTATCCATGTGCTACGGGCCATCAGGTAAAACGCTAAAGATCCGGCAATCACTACAACTATTATAGCTGAAGCAATTAAAACCTCAATGATTGTTAAAGCTCTGGAGTTAAAATTAATCATAAACGTATTATCCTGCCAAGAACTAATTAAACGGGCTAATTAAAGTAACCAACTCCTCGCTTTGTTGGCCTGTCCCCAACCATTTCTTTTCGTCCCAGGTAATGGTTACGGTAACTTTTAAATTATTATTCGCCGTTTCAACACTGGTAGTTATGACATCATTAAGTAATTCATCCGTTCCGATAGTATCATCAACGTTATTTTCATCCGGCCTTGGGCTACCTATCCAATCATAAACGATAGAATAATCTTGTGCTTTTATCCATTCCATTTCGGCTCTAAGCAAATTCATAGCCTTCATTCGATGCTTGGCCTTAGCACTGCCAACCTTACTAAGCACAAAAACATTCAACAAGGAAACAATAACTATTCCTAATATTGCCGCTGAGATAATTACCTCAACCAGGGTAACACCTTTTTTTTCAGACCTAAATAGTTTCATTCCGCAAGTCCGTGGACACCGCATTGGACTTTATAATCATTATAAAGGTTACCGGCTGTCCCTCCCCCGGTATAAGAATATGCACCGCTACCCGGACAGGGTGGTAATGCGCCATCTCTTAAATAGTCATCCCAACTGCCTTCATTAGTTGCGACACCTGTGCCAGAAGCCATATTCCCATCCAGTGCCCACTGTTCTATTGCCGCCTCAATCATCGCCATATTACTCTTACAGGCATTTTCCTCGGCACCCTCCCTGACCTTTATCATATTCGGTATGGCAATACCTGCCAACAACCCCAGAATAGCAACTACTATAAGGATTTCCACCAATGTAAATGCTCTTTTTTTATCCATCTTGCCCCCATCAGGTTATGCTCAAAACTATAACATATTAAGACAGACATATCAAGGGTTTTTCTTGTCTTTTGTCAAGTAAAAAAGGGGTAGTTTTCACTACCCCTTCTCTAATTTATTACCTAACTATCGGGCCGGTCAATACCCATGCCTGGAGCAATCAATTATAGCCCTTCCGCTATCCAGAATCCAGACCGAGTATTCATAGGCGCTTTCCTCGGAATGCGCGGGGCAATAGACATTTGAGCCATTAAGATAGTCATCCTCCACCGCTCCCTTATCGCGCGTTCCGGTCGCCAGCTTGCTCCCCGGCGAGGCACTACCATAATAGCTCTGCATCTCTTCAACCGATAAATCTCCTTTTACAGCCCAGGTAGATATCGCCTTTACGACCTCTCCCCTATTAGCCCTGCAAGTATCTTCAATCGCTGTGCCCCTGGCCTTTATCATGTTTGGCACAGCAACGGCAAGAAGCAGGCTTAAAATTGCAACTACTATTATAATTTCAACCAATGTGAATGCTTTTTTATCCATTGCGTTGAGCAACCCTATACTATTCTAAATATTAAGAATTTCTTAAACCAATCCACCTATTACAAAAAAACAGCCCAGAGTTTACCCCGGGCTGTTTTTTGTAATTCATTTTATACTTCATCATTAACCGTTATCAGGAACCGTGAGTAGGACAGGTGATTGTCACCAATCCATTAGCATCAACTGTGGAGGTATAATTCTGAGTATTATCCGAAGGGCAAACCGCATCTGCTGGATCGAAGTACACCTCAATACTGTCTCCGGAAAGAGCATTTACGGTTTTTGTGAGGGGCGCTACACCAAACTTTGCCTGCATTGAGGCAATAGTCTCCTCTTCCTTCGTTGCCCAAATCCTTATCGCATCTGCGATTACCGCCCTGTTCATTTTGCAGGCGGTTGCTGCTGAACCCTCTCTGGCCTTTATCAGGTTCGGTATAGCAATCGCGGCCAACAGGCCCAGGATTGCTACCACTATCAAAATTTCAACGAGCGTAAAAGCTTTGTTATTTCGTATTAATCTCATCATTTTCTCTATTCACCCCCTTTTACAAAAAGTTATCACAAAATCGGCTTATTGTCAAGAAAAATCATTCATTTTTAGTAAAATAAACATTGCTTACGATTAAAATAACCAAGATACAAGAAACAATAACCAAATAATAACCAAACATCAAGATACAATAACCAAATAATTTTCAATAACCAAATTCCAAAATCCAAACAAAAAGGGGAGTTTGGTTATTGGTTATTGGAATTTGATTATTGTTTGTATCTTGTATCTTGTATCTTGTTTATTCACATCTGAATAAGCTCTGATATTTGAAATATCGGCAGGTACATACATACAACAATCCCGCCGATGATTATCCCTAAAAATGCTACTATCAAAGGTTCGATCATTGAGGTAAGGCCCGAGACGGCCGCATCTACCTGTTCATCATAAAAATCGGCAATCTTACTGAGCATCTTTTCAAGTTCGCCGGTCTTTTCTCCCACGCCGATCATCCTTACTACCATCGGCGGAAATACGCCGCTTCTGGCCAATGGCTCTGAGATATTTTCTCCTTCGCGAATGCTATTCCGGGCGTTTTCTACGGCAATCTCCACAACCCTGTTCCCTGAAGTCTTGGCTACAATCTCCAGCGCGCTTATAATGGGAACTCCGCTTTTTACTAAAGTCGAAAGGGTCCTTGAAAACCTGCTCACCGCTACCTTTCTGAGGAGCAGACCGAAAACAGGCAATTTCAACTTAATCTGGTCAAACCTTAATTTCCCACCGGGTGTCTTGATATACCAACTTATAAGAAAGAGGGTTATAATTAATCCTGCCGCTGCCAGCAGAAAATAATGCCTCAAAAAATCGCTCAATGAAAGTAAAATCTGGGTAGGCAAAGGCAACGCCGCGCCAAATCCTTCGTAGATACCTTTAAACACCGGGACTACGCTAATAATAAGAAAAAGAGTAATACCTACCGCTATAATGGTTATTACCGCCGGATAGACAAGGGCGGATTTCACCTTGCGGATTAATGTGCCGGTTTTTTCTAAATACCCGGCTAATCTATCAAGGATTAAATCCAATGTTCCGCTGGACTCCCCGGCCCTCACCATACTTACGAAAAGTGTGGGAAAAACCCGGGGGTATTTGCTAAATGCCTCTGATAAGCTGCTTCCCCCTTCAACGTCATCACGAATACTGGATATTATGGCCTTGAACTTTTTATTTTCAATCTGCTCGCATAAGATATCTAACCCCTGGACCAAAGCTATACCCGCGTCTACCATAGTGGCCAACTGCCGGGAAAATATAATCAAATCATCAGGTTTTACCCTTCCACCCTTTAAGAAACCGCCTTTCTTTCCCGCCTTTTCTTCATTAACCGAGATAATTACCAGGCCTTTTTCTCTTAAAGAAGCGACCAGGGACGCAAGATTGTTTGCCTCTATAGTGCCACTAACTGTCTGTCCCTGTTGGTTCTTGGCAAGATACTTAAAAAGCGGCATACTATCTCCCTTCAATGATTAACCAATTTATTATTCTTCAGCAGTAATCCTCAACACCTCTTCTAAGGTGGTCATTCCCCGTTTAAACTTCTCCAGGGCATTTTCTCTGAGGAGTTTCATACCTTTACTGCGGGCGTATTTTTCTATCTCATCAGACGAAACCCTGTTAATAATTAAATCTCTTATGTGGTCATCGATGGTTAAGACCTCTAATGTCCCCATCCTGCCATAATAGCCGGTTTGATTGCACATCTTGCACCCTTTACCGTGATAAAACTCTCTTTTCTCGCCGGGTTTTAACTTCAGGCCTACCCTGTCCAGAACCTCCTGAGGAATCTCGCAGAGCTCCTTACAGTTTGGACAGATTCTGCGGCATAGACGCTGGGCCGCCACCATAATCAGGGAAGAGGCAATCAAAAACGGCTCAACCCCCATATCAATAAGCCGGGTAGGCGCGCTGGAGGCATCATTCGTATGCAAGGTCGAAAAGACAAGTTGGCCGGTAAGGGAGGCCTTGATGGCCGTATCAGCGGTCTCAAAATCTCTTATTTCGCCAACTAATATTATATCAGGGCTCTGGCGCAATATTGACTTCAGGCCGGTGGCAAAATCAAGCCCGATGTTGGCCCTTACCTGCATCTGGCTTATACCATCAACACGATATTCTACCGGGTCTTCAACTGTCATTATATTTCTATCAGCGGTATTTAATTGATTAATAATTGAGTAAAGCGTAGTTGATTTTCCGGAACCGGTGGGACCGGTAATCAGTATCATCCCGTATGGTTTATTTATGGCCTTTTTGGATTCCTTCAGAGACTCGGGTAAAAATCCCAGTTCATCCAACCCTACCTGCAAATTGGACTTATCCAGAGCCCGGAGGACTATCTTCTCTCCAAAGCTTATCGGCAAACTGGAAACCCTGAAATCTACTTCTTTATTCTGAACTTTCACTTTGAACCTTCCATCCTGGGGAAGCCGGCGTTCGGTAATATCTAATTTAGACATAATCTTGAGCCGGGCAATGATTGCGTTCTCGATGGCTTTGGGCGGGCTAAAGGCCTCAACCAGATTTCCATCTATGCGGTAACGAATGCGCAATTTATCTTCATATGGCTCGATGTGAATGTCCGAGGCCCGCCTCTTTAATCCCTCACTCAGCATTAAATCAACCATTTTCACTATCGGGGCCTCTTTGCTATTCTTGGTTATTTCAGCCAGATCTACCAGTTCTTTTGTTTCTCCTCCGATTACTTCTATCTCTTCCCCTCCGGCCTTCTCCAGAATCTCTTCCATCCGCGCAGGCACATGATAGAAGGAATTAATCGCTGCCATAACATCTTCCGGGGTTGCGATAATCGGTTTTATCTCGCAGCCGGTGACACGCTTTATGTCATCCAGGGCAAAAACATTCAATGGATCACTCATAGCTACTGTAAGCATATCTCCTATTTTGGAAACAGGAATAACCTGATAGTGGTTGGCAACCCTCTCAGGAATCAACTTGATCAATTCGGGTTTAATCTTATACCTGGAAAGGTTAATCGGAGGAATCCCCAATTCTTCGCCCAAACAGACCATTAAGTCCTTTCTTGAAACTGCTCCCTGCTCAACTAGGATGTTACTGATTTTTCCTCCTTTTTCCTTCTGGGTTTTAATGGCTTTATTGAGGTCCCGGGGAGTTATCAACTTGCCTTTGATTAATATTTCAGTTACCCTTTCTTTGAGAGATTTAACCACCTTATTCTCCTCTTACTTTATAGCTCGGTTAGCGCTCCCCGCTAACCGCATATGACTCTCTGACTCTTTGAATCTGCCTTTATAGCGCTCGGTCAGCAGTAGTCACCCGCATAACTTCTTCCAGACTGGTAATACCGGCCTTAACCTCAGCTAAGCCATTTTCACGCAAGGTAGCCATTCCTGCCTTTCGGGCAGCAATCTTGATCTCTGCCTCTGAAGCCTTTTTCATAACTAATTCTTTTATGGCCGGGGTTAAAACCAATACTTCAATAATCCCTATCCGGCCGCTATAGCCGGTGCTATTGCATGCCTTACATGCTTTAGGCCGATAAAATACCGATTTTCCAGCCTGAGTTAATCCTAATTTTTTCTTTAAGTCCTGGCCTAATTCATAGGGTTCCTTGCAGTCCGGGCAAAGTTTTCTAACCAATCGCTGGGCAGCTACCATTATAACCGTCGACGCTATCAAAAACCCTTCTATCCCCATATTGAGCAAGCGAACTATGGAACCAGCTGCGTCGGTAGTGTGGAGGGTGCTCAATACTAAATGGCCGGTAAGCGCTGCCTTGATAGCTATATCCGCTGTCTGGGAGTCTCTGATTTCTCCTACCATAATTATATCGGGGTCCTGCCTCAGAATAGACCTCAGGGCGCTGGCAAAGGTAAGACCTATGTCTTCCCGGTAAGTAACCTGATTTATGCCGGACAGCTGGTATTCAACAGGGTCTTCAACGCTGATAATATTCTTTTCCGGCCGGTCAATACATTTCAAAATAGAATAAAGGGTCGTGGTCTTCCCGCAGCCGGTAGGCCCGCATATCAATATCATACCATGGGGCCGGAAAGAAGCTTCTTTTATTCTTTTAACCGAGTCCTGCTGGAAACCCAGCTTATCTACCTCCAGCATCAGGGCCTTCTTATCCAGAACCCTCAAGGCCGCCTTTTCTCCAAAGCTGGACGGAATGATCGAAACCCTGAAATCCACCATCCTCTCGCCTATTTTCACCTTAAACCTTCCATCCTGGGGCAGGCGCCTTTCAGCGATATTTAATTGCGACATTACCTTGATGCGGCTGATCAGGGCGTTCTGCATACTTCTGGGCGGGGCCGCGGACTCTTCTAAAATTCCATCTACCCTATACCTTACCCGTAAACTATTTTCTAAGGGTTCTATCAGAAGGTCGCTGGCCCTTCTTTTTATGGCCTCACTTAACAG
>SDBT01001602.1_pt1 | contig 40191 bp, 27 predicted proteins | sample 2277101 | NCBI WGS metagenome assembly SDBT01 (sample SAMN10404973, study PRJNA504765) | marine sediment metagenome | isolation source: marine sediment core GS10_PC15, 103 cmbsf | place: Arctic Ocean: Southern Knipovich Ridge | collected 2010 | reverse complement strand
TCTGTGTTTACATTACAACATGTTAGTAAACAACGAATTGAGGAATTGAGAACTTATTGTTTAGGAAAATTTTGGACACCTGAAACATTCTTTGACTGGCTTGCAGTTGAACAGAAAAAAGACTCAAGAAAGATCTCGTTGTCTACATTTATATTGGATAGAATTGCGCAGATAGTATTCTTAACGAATGCAGTGTTTACTCAACAAGCATCACCCGAGAAGATGATTAACCAGTTTAAAGTCTTTGTCAAAGCAATGGCAGATCCACAAGTTGAAGAATGCACGAGAAAAATAGGAATGCACCAAGTCATAGATCTATCAAGATTCCTCAACATACTCGGTCCCCAAACCATCCAATTAACAATAAGATACAGAAACAACCCGCTCACCAGTTACATCTTAAAAACGACAAGAAAAACAGTGGAATACATCAGGATCATACCGGGAAAACAGGATAAGGCAACAATAAATTTTGATATTAATCTCACTAATGATAACTTCAATGGCCAAAATGGCTCACCATTAAAAATAATTAAAGATTCTATCCAAACTTATATGCATCACATCGTAAAACCATTAACTGCTGGAAATATACAAAAAACACGGAACATTCTCAAATTCACCCTCGCTGCATCCATAGAAGTCATTTCAACAGTTATATCTCAAATCCGTTAAGAGAACTGAGAATTCTTAGCTAATCTTTTCGTGTTTTAAATCACAATTCTCAAAAATTCTTAAATTGAATAAGTAATAAACTTGAAGTGATTATTAGGTGTAAAAGTTGAGTAAAGGGCAGTTGCAAGTAGGATTAACAAGCGTTAACATTACCCCTCCGTTAGGCAGACCATCTCTCAAATAAATTATTGCGAATCCCTACAGAGTCTAAAACTTTTCCTACGATGAAATCGACGAGGTCATCAATCTTCTTCGGCTTATGATAGAAAGCCGGCATTGCTGGTAATATAACAACTCCTTGCATAGCTAATTCTAATTGATTACGAAGATGTATAGCATTCAATGGGGTTTCACGTGGTACAAGGATTAGTTTTCTGTGCTCTTTCAACGTAACGTCTGCGGCTCGCAAAATGAGGTTTTCGGAATATCCTTGAGCAATACCTGCCACCGTTTTAGAGCTGCAAGGAATTATTATCATACCATCAGCGAGGAAAGAACCACTAGCGAGAGGAGCATAGAAATCGTCTTCAGCATAAGCCTTAGTTGCCAATTTTTCTAATTCGTCTTTAGTTGTTTCTAATTCATGATAAAGTAATTTTTCACTCGCATTACTAATGATCAGATGGACTTCAACATTTTTCTCTTTTAATACTTCAAGAAGGCGTTTGCTATAGATGACGCCACTTGCACCTGTCACTGCTATAATTAATCGCATTTGTACACATCTCAAATAGGCAATTAAAGATTATTCTACTTCATTTAGAAACACAAGTATAAGCGTTTAACTGTTATTTGTAGATTTTTATCTTGTTTAAGGTTTAATCTTGATGATTATAATTAGACAAGGTCTTCAATAGATGAGTAAGAAATTATCGATACAGATTATCCATTTTGAGATCAGTAAGCAACAATTTATTCATGTACCGAATAATTGACATCCTTATTTAAAGGGAAACATATTCCCAGTTACTAAATTCTTCTTGTTAAACGTAAAGTGTTCATGAAAAGATTCTACTAGAATTTTTCTCGCAATTATACAATTTCTTATGTACATTACTTTTAGCTGATTCATCTACAGTTAAAGAAATCTTGAACAATACATTTAATCAATTATGATTACTCAGATTATCCAAAGAGAGATTACATACAAGACGCTATATCTAGCGTCCTAAGACAAAAAATAGAGAACCATTATTTTTATTGTATACATAATCTCTTTAGTTGAAAAAAGAATAAGTAAACTGAACATATACTTTTCAAGAAGTACATAGATCATTCTAGAGCTAATTCCAGTTCTAACCCTTTCTCAGGATAAGGATATACTAGTATATTTTCTGGTAAAAGGTTAATCGTAATGTTATCATTTAGATGAAATTGATGATTTTTAATGCCTAAAGCCATTTTGATAACGATTGGATCACCAGTAGACAATTTCATTCGAACACGTCCTATGTTTCCAGAATACATCACTTCCGTGATGATACCTGACAGGGTATTACCCATTTTTACATGCGTTATATAAGCAAATTCAGGTCTGAAGGCAACTACTACACGATCATTTACGCTATAATTCCCATTTTTGGTTAGGAGGCGTAAACCATCTCCGATTTTAATTAAAGATGCATCATCCGAAATCTTGAGAATTATACCTGTAAGAAAATTTGCTTCACCTACAAAATTTGCAGTGAAAAGGTTCTTTGGTTTAGTATATAGATCAATTGGATTCCCTACTTCTACAATTCTACCACGCTTCATAACAATAACACGATCAGATATGGACATAGCTTCCTCTTGATCGTGTGTAATATGAAGAGCGGTTAACCCTAAATCTTTCACAAGCTTCCTTAATTCATAGCGTAGCTCGGTTCGAACCTTTACATCGAGAGCGCCTAAAGGTTCATCAAGGATAAGAAGCTCAGCTCTTGATATTAAAGCTCTTGCTACAGCCGTCTTCTGTTGTGTACCACCACTCAATTCAGAAGGATATGCGTCTGACCTAGCACTTAGCTTGATCAATTCTAGCATCTCAAGAGCTAAAGGATTTGTCTTTTCAGGTGACCAACCCTTCACTGCAGGCCCATATGTGATATTTTCCCAAACAGTCATATGTGGAAACAGTGCAATGTTTTGAAAGACGTAACCTATCCCTCTATCTTCTATTGAAACCTCGTTTACCAGGTTGCCAGCTATATATATTTCACCCTCATCTGGTTTGATTATTCCTGAAATATTTTTTATGAGAGTTGTTTTACCGCAACCACTAGGACCTATTACTGACACATATTCGCCATCATTAATTGTGAGAGTAATATTATCATTTGCAACGATATTTCCATATCTCTTAGTGACATTAACTAGTTTTACTTCTGGCAATTAAATCGCCTCAATCTCTTTGAGAAGCCCAATCTTTGGATACTCAAAGACGTAACATTTTTCTGGAAGAAATGAAACAAAGACATGCTCTTTTGGTTTTTGTGACTTATATGCATCAGAAATTAACCTCTTAGAAGATACAGTGATACCATTGTCAAGCTTTATCACGTACTCTATTGAGCTCCCAATAAACATCGTAGATTTAATCATTCCCGAAAAAATGTTTGATTCAAGTCCATCAACTTTTCCAAGCAATATATCTTCGAGTCTTACGGCTACAACTACTTTTTCACCGACATTTCTACTAATATCTGAAACATGAACCTTCTGACGATCAAAGATTTCAATAATAGAACCTGAATCATCCACTTTGATAACGTTTCCTTCAAAGAAATTAGCTCCACCAACAAAACTCATTATAAACGCGGACTTGGGGCTTGTGTAAATCTCATGTGGAGTTCCCATTTGCTCTATCTTACCCTTTCGGATAACCACAACTCTATCAGCAATCATCAAAGCCTCTTCTTGATCATGTGTAACGTGAATAGTTGTAAGTTCCTGATCCTCAGCTAATTTTCTTAACTGAGCACGAAGATCAACTCTTAATCTTGCATCTAAAGCGCCCAAAGGTTCATCAAGCAAGAGAATTCTAGATCCAGAAGCGATACCCCTAGCTAAAGCTACCCTTTGTTGCATTCCCCCACTTAATTCATGAGGAAAAGCGTCGCTCCTATCTGCTAGCTTAACCATCTCTAAGATTTCTAAGGTTAACCTCTTGATCTTACTCTCCGGATAATCTTTAACAACTGGACTAAAGGAGACATTCTGCCAAACATTCATGTGGGGAAACAGGGCAAACTGTTGGAACATATAGACCGCGTTCCGTTCCTCAGGAGGGAGCCCATTAACAAGTATTCCATCAATATGTATCTTACCTTCATCTGGTTCAAGTAAACCGGCAATTATTCGAAGCAGAGTAGTCTTACCAGCACCGGTAGGTCCTAGTACACAAACGTATTCTTTATCTTCAATTGATAGATTTAAGTGGTCAAGAGCAGTAACCTCACCGTACTTTTTTGTCACATCTACTAATTGAATTAATGACACTAGCTAAATCACCGTCGTGTTGTTAGTCTAATTATCGCAAGCAGGATAAGAGATAAAATAATCAAGTAAGTCGAAGTGAATAGAGCTGCAGGTATCGCGAGAGCTTCAACCATGTTAACGACTAAAGCAGGAACAGTAACATCTCGCCCCATTACAATAAATGTAGCTCCGGTCTCCCCAATTGAATGAGTAAAAGAGAGAATAAATCCCGTGAGGATTCCCCCCTTAATCAAGGGAAGAGAAACCATTTCGATAGCGTTGTAAACTGTAGCGCCAAGTGTTCGAGCTGAATCTTCATACATCTGAATATCTGAGCCTTCGTAAGCGGCTATTACAGATTCTACTATTACGGGAACTGAAAAAACAATATGGGTGAGGATAATCAACCATATACCCGAGCTTACTAGGTTAAAACCATTAGATCCCCAGAGTAGGAGGACTGATAGACCCAAAGACGATGTAGGAATTATCAGAGGTACTTTAAGTACAGATCGAATGATCCCTCCGTACCACCACCGTTTAATAATAAATGCGAGGGGAATCGCGATGCACATCGCAATAAAAGTTGAAGTTAAAGCTACAATGATGGAAGTTAAAGTTGCCTTAAGCACTAAATCAAAATAATTAGATGGACCGAACAGTTGATATAAAACTCCACCTTGAATTTTACCAGTATAGGGATCCCCTGACCAATAAAAGATTACAGAATTTAAAACAACCACAATAGGAACTAAAACCGTTATTACAACAATGAATAAGGGTACAAAATTTTTAATATGGGTAAATTTTCTAGAAGCAAATCTTTCAAACCTAATAATCCAATTAGATAAAGTTCTAGGAAAACGATATGGGATGCTAAAAAGGCTGCCTCCTCGATTAAGATACACTTCTACGGGTAATACGATTAACCAAGCAATAACTACCAAAAGGCTTCCCATGAAAGCGGCAGTTGCTAATTTATACTCAGAGGTCCACCTAACTATCGCTATCGAAGCCGTTGAGCTCACACCAGAAACGATGAGAGTTGCACCAGTCTCTCCAAGTGAACGTGCAAATGCTAAAACCGACCCTGAAAAGATCCCTGAAATAGATAAAGGAAATAAAATTTTTCTAAAAGTTGTTAAAGGATTAGCACCCAACGTTCGAGAAGCTATCTCAAAAGTGGTCTCTATTGACTCAAATTTAGTCGCAATTGTTCGAACGATATACGGGAAGGTTAGAGCAATATGGACAATAAATACTAAGAAGGGAAGATTTAGAATAGGTATTATAGCATCTAGAGGGATTAACCCTGAATTTAATCCAAAAATTCCCCCAAGCCCGGTTGAAGTAGTCCATGTGATAAGAGTTGCGAAGCCAAAACCTGAGGTAGGGATCACGAGAGGAAGAGTTATGAGATCCTCTAAAAGACTTTTTCCACGGAACTTCTTTCTTGCAAGAATGTAAGCGAGAGGTATTCCAAAGATTAAATCGAATGCTACTGTGGATAGGGACAGACGGAATGAAAAAAGGAGAACCTGTTGTATTTGTCTCCAATTTTCATCACCAATAATAGGATTAGCAAACACTTCATAATTTACTTCATTCCATCGTGTAAAGACATAGGATATCAAGTAGAAGGTAGGAAGTAAAACAAAAAGGATTAAAGCACAGAGTGTAGCCCATCTCGCTAGATTAGAGAGAGTAATTGATCTCTTCAATCTTAAAATCATTCAACCACTTCTAAATCTGTGTTCGTCTAACCTTAACCCAAACGGTAAAGATTGCTTCCATCACTTCTCCCTTTAAAGGTTTCATAATGGGTATATTTATTTCATATTGGACACCATTTGAAAGATTAAAGATTGTTTGATCCAAAGGCACACTCGCTATTGCAGGTCTAAACCCATGTTCCTCAGCTAGTTCTTGGTTTTCAGGTTTGAGAAGGAAAAAGAGGTATTGTCCAGCAGCAAACCTCTGCCAACGATCTATCCAAGTCCCATTTAGAATCACAAAAGGATGATCAGCAAGCAGCGTTCCACTTTCAGGATATATTGCAACAAGAGGATCATTCCATCTTTTGAGAGCTTTCAGAGAATTATCAAGAACAACATTTTCATAAATACCAAAAAATTGTATTGCATCAGGCCCATTCTCAGCTGCCCAAGCACCGAAAAACCCGGTACTTTTACCATAGTAAATAGCCTTAGACTCGATAGTTCGCACTATTTCAATAACAGTCTCATTCGTTAAGTCATCAATTGTAAGATCTTCAGGCTTTTTACCAGCAGCTTCAGCGAACTCTAAGATAACAGTCATTGTTCCCCCATTACTTAAAAGTGGATCTGGATGACCATATTTAAAATCGACCCCTTCCTTCGCTAATCGATAAAGATCCATGAACCCGGTTACATTATGCTCATTTAGATAGGAGCCCCACCCAGCTATAACTACTGGAGAAAGAACGAGTGGAACCCAATCTACAGCAATTTCATAATCATTACCAGTCACATTACGCCACTTCGTATTCATGTATGGAATCCAAATGCTGGAAGCAGGACTCCAAACTGTAGGTCTCTCACTTCCATCCAAAATCCGGTTTACAGTATCATGCGTCCCCGTAACAATAAGCCTGACATTTACAGAAATATTAAATAGCTCTTCAAACCACACCTCAAATTTAGGTGTAACTTGTTCAATCCATCCTTGTTTTTCACTCGTATAGAGAAAATCAAATTCAATCTCCGTAGGCATTCCCATTCCACTATTTTGCGGTCTCCTACTTGAATAAATCATAGAAATCGCTGAGAATGCAACAAATCCTAATAAAATTCCAGTAAGAAGCAACAAATAACCCCGTCGTACAAACAGAACCTTTCTTCCATTTTTGATCAATATAGATTACCACCTAAATTGAAAGATAACTTAACTTCTTTCACAAACATAAGGATCTAACATCAAAAGGGATACTCAGAATATTATTAACTTTAACACAGATTATTCCTCTAACATATTATCAGTAAATGACATTAAAGTCTAAATCTATCGAGTAACACTTTCAATCCATAAATTTATACTTAACTATTATCATACCGTCACAACCATCAAGTATCCATAACAATAACTGAATATTCATTTGAATCAATCTTTCAAAATTATTAAGTACTTTCAAGTAATATAACAAAACGGTGACTAGATATGTCTAAGTCAAACATAATGGTATGGTTATCAAGACGTGAAGAGAAAAAGATTTTAAACCTGTGTAAAAAACATCTAGACAAGATAGTTGAAACTGTCAAAGCAATGGCTCAAGTTGTACACGCGTTCTGCGACGAAGATTTTAATGCTCTAGAAGATCATTATAGAAAAACTTTTGACAGCGAAAGGGGGGCTGATGAGATTAAACGCCAAATTCTACATGATGTATCAAAAGGTCCCCTACACCCAATTGATAGAGAAGAAATTATTCGACTCGTATTGACAGCGGATGACATAGCGGAGAATGCAAAATCATGTGCCAGAAAATTACGCTTAACATCTAAAGAAAACCTTACAAATGATATAAAAATTAATATAAAAGAGATGGCTAATCGATGCGTTGAAATAGTTGAGAAGGTAGTACAGGCGTTTATTGCACTCAGTAAAGATGTTGATGTAGCTATCAAAGAAGCTAATGAGGTAGAATTGTTAGAAGAGAGTATAGATGAGTTTCGTATGGGGCTAATAAAATTAGTTTTGAAGTACGGTGATGAAACCAAGAAAATAGGATCTTGGCTCATGCTTCTAAACGCCATAGAAAACATGGAAGAAGTGGCTGACCACTCTGAAGATGTAGCCGATGTTATAAGAAGTATTGCAATACTCAATTAACTTTCAAAAGACGGAGCTTTAATAGTGGAAAACCAAATTCTGCTAATAATTGGTTTAGTTCTGTCTTTTTTTATAGCATGGAACTTGGGTGCAAATGACGCCGCAACTCCTTGCGATACGGCAGTTGGAGCAGGAGTAATAACCCCCAAAAAAGCAATACTTCTTTTTTCTTTTTTCACAGCGATTGGAGCCCTTTCCCAAGGACACATGAATATAAAAACTATAGCAAAAGGTATTGTTCCAGTTATAGACCCGTATGGTGCCATTACCATCACTATAGCTGCCGGATTATGGTCAACGTTTTGTACTTGGAAAGGTTTGGAGATTTCCATGACCTATACAATTGTAGGAAGCGTGATAGGGTACGCGATGATAGTTTATGGGTCATTTGAAATGGAAGTACTTAGTAGAATACTCATCTCCTGGGTAGTTTCTCCTCTCAGCGGAATAGTTCTAGCCTATGCACTTTACAAACTCCTAAGAAAAATATTCGAGAACGTCTTAGAGGATGAACGTTTTAATAAAATAATTTCTTATGCACTTATAGGCGCTCTCTGTTTCTCAGCTTATTCCTTTGGAGCTAATGATGTTGGAAATGCTACAGGCGTCTACGTTGCAGTCACCAACGAAGTCCTAGGTCTTCCAGATAATTCAACCATGTTTCTATTAGCAGTTTTGGGCTCTATAGGAATTGCAGTTGGTGGATTAACGTGGGGCCACAAAGTTATCGAAACTGTAGCTTTTAAAATTGTCAGGATTGACACCCTCTCAGGTTTAGCGGCAGAGACAACAAATGCGCTTGTAGTCTATCTTTTTACTACGATTCCATACATCTATTTAGGATATGGTCTTCCAGTCTCAACTTCCATTGTAGGTATAGGTGCAATAATTGGTACGGCTTTTGCCAGAGGGCAAGGCCTAGTTGATAAAATGACCATGGTACGCTTATTGGTCACTTGGCTTATCACTCTTCCAGTGACTGCAACTATAAGTGCAACATTGTACATTATTTTCACGAATGTCGTAAAACTCCTTTGAACTCTTTGCCTACGCATCTTAAATGGATTATTTCGATTATGCGCGTGTCATTAAGAGTCTCCAGCTACTAAAAGCCTAATAAAATCAGCAGTACTAACACATCTATCTGAAGCGTACTCTATGGAATCAACAAGATCCTTTAACACCATTATTATGGGGAAATCTATCTTTTTTGAGTTCTTAATAAAGGAGATCTTTACTAACAAGTGTAGATTATCAATTAGCCCCTCCATATCATCCACTTTCTGAATGAACTCCACCGATTTAGAAGAAGTTTCATCAAGAAACTCAATACTTGATCTTACAAACCCTATACTCTTAACTAAAGTCTTAGACATTTCAATAATAAGAACTAATATCTCTTTAGGAATAACCGCATGAACTTCCACTAAAATCTTGATACTTCTCGCAGCGTCCTTAATGTGATCAGCTAATCTATCTAGACGGGTCACGAGTGCTTTCAAGTCTTCTCGATACTTAAATGGAAGAGTCCCTTTAGTTAATTCTTCAAGTACAGCTCTACGTAAATTGTCTATCTCAACCTCTGAAACGAATAGTCGGTCAATACATTTTACGGTATCTAAGTTTTTACCTTCAGAAAAAGCTTGAATGGCTCGCTCTAAATCGTTCACTGTACTAATTACCTTAACAATCAAAGTTTGTGCAAGGTTTAAAGTCATTGTTTGACGTCGTTTCTCAAACCAAGATAACATACCTTTGTCAGCCATGTTTTCACATACTAGATTATAAAGATTCACCTATAAAAAGTCAATATATAAAACATTTTATTTAATCTATTTCATCCAACTGCTAATATCAATACGTTTCGCTGTTGAGAATAGAACCATCTAAACAAAATAATTAGTAAAACATAAACAATTTAAAATTGAAAACCTTAAAACTTAAACACATATCTAAAGTATAGTCTACACGAAAAAATATTACATTTAGTAGAGCTGGAGTTTATGAAGCAAGTGTTATTCATTTGTACGCATAATTCTTCTCGTTCTCAGATGGCTGAGGGACTATTAAATGCATATTACGGTAAAGAATACAAAGCTTATAGTGCAGGAATAAAACCTAGCAAGATTAATCCGTATATTGTAAAAGTAATGGCTGAGATAGGTATTGACATCTCAAAAAAACGTTCAAAAAGTATTGAAGAATTCAGAAAAAAAATCTTCGACATTGTGATAACAGTATGTGACCACGCAAAAGAAGAATGCCTATACTTTCCGGGAAAACGAAATATCCATAAGAACTTTAAAGATCCATCTCAAATTAAGGGAAGTGAAGATATAATTTTAGAAGGAACCAGACACATTAGAGATGAAATCATGGACTGGATATTGGAAACTTTTTATATTAAACCTAAAAACTTCAAACAAAAGGCGTAAATAACCTTTAAAAGAGGATAATAATTTAAAAAAAGATTTCTTGGGATATATGTAAAGATGTTTTCGGATCAACCGTTCGCCTAATTTTTTATATAGAAGAGAGCATATTTAGAGAATTCATTGTTTTCAGATTTTTCTTGAAAGAATTGTTGTATATGGATCATTTGCTTTCTTAGGGAAAGGAATTTCTTCTCCGTCTATAATCAAGATACATTCTTTACTCTTCGTGAATGAACCTATGAAACTCGTATTAACACAAGTAGTATGTAGTGCTTTTTTGACTATGTTTCCACTTTCTGGACTTATGGACATGAGGATTGCACCGGTTGAAGACATCGCTAATACGTCTTCATAGGATAGATCGAAAACGTCTTGAAATTTACGGATTTCGTCAATGATTGGAATCTTATCAAAGTTTATTTTAAAACCGATATTAGATGCTTCAGCCATCTCATTCAAGGCTGAGATTAATCCACCCTCAGTAATATCATGCATTGCATGCACCCCATCAATTTTAGAGAGAATTAAAGCTTCATTCACACAACTTTGCATTTTAATTTGTTTTAAAAGTTCCAATGTTCTTCGAGTCCCAAACATCTTCTCAGCTAGAACCATCCGTGTCAGAGCGAAGTTGATGGCTATCTCCAATCCAATCAATTTTGTACAGATAATGTGATCTCCAGGTTTAGCGCCACCCGGTGTAATAAGTTGATTCTTATCAACTCTACCATAAACTGTGCAAACTCCAATCAAAGTCAAAATCCCGTCATATGTACCCGTGTGACCAGTTACAATTGCAATGTTAAGTTCATCTGCTGCTTCACAGGCTTGTTTCATGATATCAATGAAAATTTGTGAATCGGTTGACTGGGGACCAAGAAGATTTATTGAACAGAACTCTGGTTTAGCACCGAAAAGTGCGGTGTCTGAAGCAGGATAATGGATCATCAACCACCCAAACCATTCTTTGGGAACACCTAAACATGGATCTGTCGAAACAACCATGTATTGATCGCCCAGCAAGTGGACACCTGAATCGTAACCAGGTGTAGGTGGAATTATGATTCTCTCGTCTTTTTTTATGAAACTTACCAGTTTTTTGAGATCTTCAGTAGAGAGCTTACCCATTTTATTCAATGAACCTGTCATTCATCAATTATTAGTTTACCCTTATTAGTTATTTTGGGGAGGATCTATTTCAACAGGTGACTTTAACCATCCATCGTGACAATTCAAAGTTTTCCACTGTATCTTTCATCATTCAACCTGAAAAAGATAAAATTATGAACCTCATTGAAATCGAGATCAGTTGCCACAGCGGTTTTTATCGCTATCTATATTTGCTGGATTCATAATGTCAAGGTTCATAACATCTTCGTAATAACACTAATCAAGATTCCAATTCTCTACAGAATCCAAGTATTTCAGTTCAAAGAATGAAAACTTGTTAGTTGAAAAACTTTGCGACAAATCGAGATTTTTTATTATCTAAGAGTAACTAATTGATATATTTCTTCTCTTAAGTCTTCAAGATTAAAATATATTATTTGAAGAATTTTTTGGGATAGTTTCAAAATGTGGAGATGTAGGTATCGAAAGGAAAGACCCAGGCACTTCGTACAGTATAAAGGTCCATCAGAATGATTTGAAGTATATTTCTCAATCTAGGAAGAGGTAAATCATGACGTTAAATAAGACAGTTTCACCTTTCTGTAACCCTTACCAGAGAAATTACATCGTAAAAAAATAGGTCTTCCAGTGCTTGGAGACCAACAAAAAAAGATTCTAGAATTAGATTCTGTCTCATCTCAATTCTTTTATTCGAGTTTTCCATTTTGTTATGTTAATTATCTAAATCTAGTCCATTTCTGTAGATTGTTCTATTCTTCAAGGTAGATCTTATGCAGATTTCTTTGAATAATAATATATGTGATAATTGCGCTGACGATGAATTCACCTAGGAGATAACTTCCATTATAAATTGCGGAATAGAGTATTGGATTCATGCCCGCAGGTGCATATTCTGCAAAAAATATGAAACCTGATGTAAAGTGTGCAATGAATCTTCCGCCTATTCCAACTCCAACACCAACTAGGGGATATTTCATAAATAATCCAGCTAAACCTAAGACACCGAAAGCAATAGGATAATCAAGTAAGACTTGTATGGGGTGATAAGCGTAAGGTTCCAGCGCAAATTGAACTAACCCATACACAAAACATGTGAATAACCCCACTTTTGCACCTCGCCTAAGCGAGATCCAAATAAGCGGAACCATGCTTCCAGCCGTTATTGAGCCACCTTGAGGTAAATGATAGATTTTTATAAAACTAAGAACTACAGAAAGAGCCACAACTATGACAGATTCAGTGAGAACCCTGGTAGATAAAAACTTTCTATTCATATCTAATTTTTCCCTCCGCCAGTATTATCTGGGTCAGGTTCAAAGGGTCGATGGAGACATATCCATCCTCTCAACCGAGTTAAACTCAGCTCCCCCTTCTATACCATAACTTGATTATAGATTGTGTCTGTTTAATTAATAAATTTTTTGTTAAAAACCCATTATTTATCTTATTTTATTGGATGAAAAAGTTTTTCGAAGAAATCATATAAATGTTGACTTAACCCAAAATTGGTGATCTGTTTGTAGATATATCACTATTTATGAAAATAACGAAAAATAATAATGTAAAATATGGAAGGAAACAGTTTTAATAATTATTTAGACGATTCTATGCCGAAAAAGAAGTAAAAACTATGAAAATAAAGAGACTTTAAGGGCGATATTTTAGAACATCCTTGAAGCTAGACGCCAAATTCCATCAGCAAACAAACCAATATACTTCATCGTGATCGTTAATAATAATCTTAAAGATGAATTATATAGCTTAGGCTGTACAGGAACTATTTTTTTGATTTTTTAAAGATAACAGGAATGGCTGATGAAAGAGCGGTTATTCCACCAACTACAAATATTACAGAAACACCTAATGCATCTACAATTGGAGTTGTAACCATTTTCGTGATATTACTAACACCCATTGTTGCCATGTGAAGACTATTTGCGATTCCACGATTTTTCGAGGTAGAATTAATCGAAATAATTGAAGAACCTAAACTTAAGACAACGCCATAACTTAATCCGGTGAGGAACATTATGACAATTATTGAAAGATAATCCGAAGCGAAAAAGGTCGCAATACCTGTGACACCACCTAAAAGGATGGCTGAGAGTAAGACCGTTTTATTTGAGAATTTAGTGAGAATGGTAGCAGATGAGAAACGAATGATCATGATAGCGATACTTCGAAAAGTGGAAATGGAAGCTATTTCTGCTGTTGATAAATTTAGGGTGAGACGACCATAAATGGGAATGTATGTATTCATGATAGAATTGAAAAAGAAGTAGAGAAAAGACATAAACAGAATTGATAAAAAGTATTTTTCTTTCAATAATTGAGCGATAATATCTTTATAGTCCACTTTTTCACTTTCAACCTGTTTGGCTTGTGTTTCTTTAATTTGACTTACCAGATAAAGTGTAAATCCTACTTGAGCCACGACAACAATTTGATAAATCGTTCGAAGCGTCACATTTGACATCGTCAAGAGAACAGTTGTAATGATGGGTCCAATGAACATACCAATACTTGAAAATAAGTAGAAGGTGCTAATCGCTTCTTGACGCTCTTCAGGTTTAGCAACATCCCCAATCATCGATAATAATACAGGAAAAAAACTTCCACCTGCAAACCCACCAATAATTGATGCAATAAGTAAATGAGAGGGAGATGTGGCAAACGCATAAATAGATATTCCAAATAATGTAATAATTCGCGGATAAAGGACAGTGGGTCGTCTTCCTAAGCGATCAGAGAGCATTCCAAAAGGAACAATAATCAAGATCCCCATCGCACTTGAAATAGTGGTTATCAGATTAATATCAAAAACGGTGGCACCTAAATCCAAGATAAAAAGAATACCAATAGACCCAGTCATAGTTCCTAAGATCATAGAAATTAATGGAATAAGATATATTCTCATTAATTTGGGATTATGAATAGTATTTAACATGGCTATACCGCAAGTTTAAGTTAGATCAAAACAGATGAAAGGACACTAATATATCAATGTTTTTCTTTCAAGATCAGAAACCGATTAAACATAATTCTTTTTAAAGCTGATACTCCTAAAAACAGAAACGTGGGTCCCACAATCTAAATTTATTTCAAATTGACTCTTAAAAAGAAATGATTAATGGCGTATCCTCCAGGTGCGCCCCTATTTCTCTCTAATTGATCAACAATTTATAGTGACAAGAAAACCTATCAAAAGTAATACACTTGGAGAAGCCTTAGACGAACTGGAGAATCGATTAAGAATTCCTTCCGTTAGATGATTTAAGAGAAGTGAAATACTACGAATAGTTACAACTTGAACAAGAGTAACTAAATTTTTATCTTATTAATCCGTTTCTTCGATTAAAAATCGATAGGTCTTACGCAAATAATTTACTAACTTGAATTATTTTTCGATTAATCTATTGTCTTTGATATGAATATGAAAATAAATGTAATAGGTTAAGGCTATTCCGAAGATGAAACATCCCCATAAAGGCGCTGAATAGCCGAAGTGTTCATAGAGTATTCCACCAATAAAAGCAGCGGGGAACCCAAAGATTCCGCGATATAAGGTAACTCTACCCATAGCTTCAGCTCTCACACTTTTGTTAACACTATTTGCAAGAAGCGTCTTATGCGCTGGATTCCATAAAGCAATGAGAATACCCATCAATATTTCGAGTAGAAGAAATATCAAAAAATTATTCGAAACAGCAACCCCCAAAACATATACGAGATACCCAACACTGTTAAGAAGTAAGAGTTTTTTAGTGACATAATTACTGATTCTTCGACTAATTACTATTTGAGTGAGAACCATAGAGACAGCATTAACGGTGGCAAGGATCCCAAGTTGTGAATTGGAATAATTGAATTGTAACCTCAGAAGACCGTAAAAAATGAGAGGCCCTAAACCTACAGATATTGCATCAATCGCATTCATCCAATAGAGATTTCTTAAATTTTGGGAAGGAGAAAAATTTCTGAGAAAGAATAATCGTAATTCAGAGAAATTCACTGCGCCTTTCTCAAATGGATCTTCGTTAAGAAAAAAGACCAAGAGGAAGATAATGACAAATTGGATGACAATGCCAATAGCTAACACGCTGATGAATCCAAATCTATCAGCAAGAATGCCTCCGATGAAAGGGGAAAAAATCCCTGGAGCCATCGTAGCTAACAAAATTTTGTTGTAGGCGACACTTCTTTGCGACGTTTCAACAGACTCGGCTATCAATGAATCAATTATTGGTATACTAAGAAGAGAAGTAGCTGTTAAAATCACCGCTGGAACGATTAAAAAGAAGTTCGAAGTTAACCCTGAGACAAAAAAGAGAATCAATGACAACTCCATCAAGATGCTTCCAAGAACAATAAACGGTTTCCGCTGCATTCTATCTGAAATCCACCCAAAAAACGGCTGAAAAAAAGCGGGTATTAATCCTTGAAATCCCCCTAGACCTTCAAGAAAACCCATTACAGCTATGGAAGGATTAAGGCTGAGAATGAATGGTTGACGAATCACCATAAAGATTCGTTGAAAAATCCCATATAACAGCGATCTCACGGTAAGAATCTTAATGTTCTGATTACGGGAAGGATGCGACGCATCAGACATAGAAAAGACATAAGCATCTAATGCATTTAAATTTACAAAACGTCACATCTCCTTTATCTAACATACAATCACTAGGTTTAGAGAACATTTCTATATGTTACTCTTAAAAAAAAAGGAGTAGCAAGTGACCGTAATCCTTAGATGCGGGGGGTGGGACTCGAACCCACGAAGACCTTAATCACGGGATCTCTTATCTGTACCCAATTATTAGATCTTAAGTCCCGCGCTTTCAATAACCAACGCATATGTCAAGTTATCTTTGACCTATCTCGGCAACCCCCGCAATATTGGAAAGTGATACCCTACTCATTCATAAACTTTAACATATCTTTTACCCTAAGAAATAGATAAGTCTTACAGTTAACAGATTACAATATACTTTAACTATGAAAGAGCTTCTAAATCTTTCTTAAGAATATTCTGGAATGAATCATCGAGTTGATGAAGTATTCTTTAAAGGGTACTTATGATGTAACAAAAATAATGCTCAAAGTTTTGTATTAAAGGAGATTAATTTCTTTTGAAGAAAATAAAAAAAGAAGGAATTATAGCCTTCATCCATCCAGAAGCTATAATCGATAAGAATGTAACAGTTTGGCACTTCACATATATTGGACGAGGAACACAAATAGGCACTAATTCAATGGTTGGCTCTTTAGTGCATATTGATCAAGATGTAGTGATCGGAAAAAACTGTAGAATACAAGGTAACGTCTACATACCGCCAGGGACAGTAATCGGAAACAATGTTTTTTTGGGTCCAGCTTGTGTCCTACTAAATGATAAATACCCACCGAGTGGAGGTGCATTTAAAGCACCAATCATTGAAGATAACGTCACGATAGGGGGGAACTCAACAATCTGCCCTGAAGTCAAGATTGGGAGAGGTGCAGTAGTAGGAGCCGGCTCCCTAGTGACAAAAGATGTTCCCGCACTGAGTGTTGTATACGGAAGCCCAGCTAGAATCGTGATGACTAAAAAAGAATACTTATTAAAGCAGAAAACTTGGAAACGTAGAACAATTACAGAAAAATGAAGGAAAACTTTACCGGATAATAAAGTTTTTTTTTAACAAAAAAATTGGTTTATAGTTTGTTTTAAGGCTAATTAATAGTTTAAAGTTGAATCATTAAGCAGTAGTTGGATTCTAGCTTTATTACGGATCATTATTCGATGATTTATTTAGTTCGATAAAAATTAATGAAAGAATATCGAAGAATAGATAGCATTGACGAATTAACTAAGATGTCTGTAAACATTCTCTTTTAGATGAGTATATCACATGTTTCAGTGTTCCCTTTACATGAGTTTGTTCCAATTTATTTTGTAAAAAGATTATGAAGATTCAACATAGAGGATGAGCAGGTTAAAATAGTATGTAACAAAAGATTGATTAACGATAAGTATAGTTCTCTGTATTTCGACTTTAAATACAGTATTTTGAAAAAATGGGAGATGAAATACTTTAAAATCGATCATACACGTTATTACTTCATTAATACTCTCGATCATTCTATTTTTCCTAAATTTTCCAAAGGAAGCCTATATTTTTTGTTTTCTCACAGGAGTTTTTATCGATTTTGATCACTATCTCGATTTTTTATTATGGAGTGAGGATAAAAATTTCAAAAAATTTAGTATACTAGGACCACCGTATTTTGTTCAAATTCATTACACTGACACGTTATTTCACTCTATTGATTTATTCATTATTCTTGTAATTCTAATCGCTACATTTCTTCCTAATATCCTCGCAGGTGTTACCATCGGTTTCTTTAGCCATCTCGTTTTTGATTATCTTGGTTATGGATTCTCCCCTTTACATTTCTTCTTCTTTTATCGAGCGTTTTTTGAAAAAAGTAAAGAACGAGATTTAAGGGATGCTACTTTTAGGAGAGACGAAAATAAATGTGTAGACTGTAACGCAACTGAAAAATTACAAATACATAGAGCTGTAAAACAGAAATCATGGGAAACCATCACAGAATGGGTAACTCTTTGTGAAGAATGCCACGTAAAAAAACATGGTTCAGGTCAATTTTACTAACATTCATCAACTTAAGATTATTCACAGCTAACTCAAACAGAGTCACATATTCTAAAGTAATTCGGATAATCCTTCTAAATACTCTAAGAGAATCAACTAAGATAACACATTATGATATAAACAATGATACGAAATTTAGTGACTGCATAAAACCTATAAAAGAAGATACGTCAACCTTTTTTTCTTAAAAATAGAGCCCAGAATCAGAATAAATTTATGGCGAGCCCGATGGGATTTGAACCCATGACCTACAGCTTAGGAGGCTGCCGCGCTATCCAAATTACGCCCTCTTTCCGTTCATTTAGAACCAATTAGAGGTCTGCGCTACGGGCTCACGCATACATATTCGTTGTAGACTTTATTATTAGTCTTATGCAAAAAAACCTTTTTTCTATAATTTTAAGAGGAAACGATGATAAATTTGAAGAGATTGAAATAAATCATTAGTATTACTATAACTTCACCATTTTATTAATCTATGAGAAGATAATTGAATAGTTAAGAAGTTAAATAAGAGTAAAGTAAGCGAAAGGGTTGTAAATGAAGATAAGAGATGTATGTCCGAATCTTGAGATTAATATGACGGATTGTAATTGTACATATGAACCTTGCAGTCGTAAGGGGAAATGCTGTGAATGTATACAATATCATTGGAGAATGAAGGAATTACCTGCATGTTATTTCTCTCCGGAAATTGAGAAAACTTTTGATAGATCTTTACAAAGATTTAAATTGCTTTACAAGTAATTGCGAAAGATTAGTGTTAAGACTTAAAATAAGTGACTATTTAACTATTTTTCCATTGATTCAAGTAGTATATTCCTAATAGGACGCTTTATTTATCCCAAAAAACTCTAGTTCTGACATATTCCCTCTCAGCACGAAGAATGTCTAAATAAAATTCATCATCAGTCCGATGATAGCGTCGAAGGATCCTGACTGCGTTGATAGATCCAACACCTCTAGCAGCTAAGGTGAGTGCATCTTTCTTTCCATAGGTCTGTATAATACTTGCACTCCGCTATGCACGAAGCCAAATCTTTTCCTCATCCTGAGTTAATTTTCTCTTAGCTTTCTTCTTTTTTACTATCTTGATGAGATCTCTATCCGTTAGATAAGTAGTCGCTATTAGTGTTAATCCGCATTTGGGACAGTTAATCACGTTGGATAAAGTTCTCAACTTTCTTATACCATTATAATCAGCATTGAGTATGCATACAAGTCTCACATCTTTCAAATTCAGTCGATTCTTCACAATCTCAAGAATTGCAGTAGTCGATATCGCGGATCTTAACATATCATGGGGAGCTATCCTATCTAGACTAGGAAGCGCTAGGGGGGAATATTCCATGGGTCTGTTAACAACAGACACTTCGATTTCACTGTTCTGAATCAAAATTAGAATCTTTCGCGCATTCTCAATATCCATCTTTTCAGTATAGATTTCATTGAAGGCTTCTTTGGATGCAGGTGTATTGTCGAAAATTTTTACAAGCATTCTTGCATAGCTTGAGCGATACTCAGCGTCTCGTTCAACTATTCCAAACCTTTTTGCAACATTCCAGAAACGCCAGGTAAATAATATTGCTCTCTTTAACGTCGTTTCTAAAATGAATTCCATCTCATCTGGTTTAAGCTTCAGAAGTTCATCTCTCACAAGCATTGGATTAAGATAAGTTGGAGTTATCAATGCTATACGGTACGAATCAGTTTGACTGCTTACATTTACACTTAACCTAGCACTTAGTAAAGCTGCTAAAGTTTTAGCTATGACCTCATTGACAAGGTTACCAAAACATGCATGAATAATAACGTAACTCTCAAATCCTTCGATGAGAATCATACGATTAGTCGGAATAGGATACTTGGCTTCTAAGTGTTTTCTTATAGTATCTAGAACAGTCCTTAAGGCTTCCACGTTCAACACATAGTTCTCTAAAGTTGTAGATGCATCACCATTACCTATTTCTAAGTTTTTAGCGATCTCTTTTCTTAATCTTCCAACTTGTTGTGTAATTTCAAAAGGAACTGGGATTATCTCTCCTTTCCAACTTGGAACAGCGCCTAAACTTCGGTAAACTGGTTCAACTTGAATGATGCTTTTCTCTTCATCAATGCTCAAAATCTTCCAAGTCTGGCCATGCATGATAATTTCTTGACCTGCTTTCCCATTCTCTGCGATAAATTCTTGATCCAGCTTGCCTATCCTTTTTCGTCTAATAAAGTCTAAAACATCGTAACGTTTAATGTTTGGAATCATTGAAAGATTTGAAAAATAATAATTGAAGACTTGAGGTGATCGTTTTCCGGTAACGTTCCCATCAAACCATACTTTCTTTACACGCTCTAATTTATGTACTAAAGTTAAATAATGTTCATGAAAGTAGAGTGCCAGCATTAGAATTCGAATAAAGTTGAGAGTCCATTAAGGTTTACTGATAATAAATGTGTTAGAATTAACGTTATTAATAATAAGATTATTTAGAAAAAAGGATAAAGATACATATCTTAAAAATGGTGGACCGGACGGGATTTGAACCCGTGACCTCCGAATCTTTTGGATAATCATGCAAATCCGGCGTGAGTACCAGTCTTCACCACCGGCCCTATTTGTTAATTGCAGTTAATATTGAATAAAGCTTTCATATAAATCAATAATTTTATTCTTCGTCTAACATAAATTATTAGCACTAAAAGTGACGGATTGAATAATAAAGATAGGGTTAAAAATTCGCCGTGTAAAGTTTATTTCTGCGATAAATGTCGCCCTAGATACTAAGGCTTTCTTTTCGGCCCAACACCTTGGACTATTGGGGGTGGCAGGCTAAACTGGTCGGCCGAAGCCTTCCAGCGTACACCTCCACTCCATCAACGGAATCTTTTATTCCTGTCCTCGTCCACGTCGAGCGACTCGTTACCGAGCCTCAATGTCGTGGAATGGCCGCTTATTTTCGGGAGTGGCTTCGAGCTTAGATGCATTCAGCTCTTATCCAGAATAGCGCGGCTGCCCGGCATTGCCCTATCGGACAACCGGTATACCGTAGGCTACGACACCCCGTTCCTCTCGTACTAGGGATACCTTCCCCTCAAGCGACCAACATTCCCAGCAGATAAAATCCGACCTGTCTCACGACGGTCTAAACCCAGCTCACGATCCCCTTTAATGGTCGAACAGACCAACCCTTGGCAGCTACTGCACCACCAGGATGGGAAGAGCCGACATCGAAGTACCAAGCCGCGGGGTCGATAGGAGCTCTCGCCCGCGACGAGCCTGTTATCCCCGGGGTAATTTTTCTGTCACCTCCGACCCCCATCAATGGGGATTCGAAGGATCGCTAAGCCCAGCTTTCGCTTCTGGATCCCTTACTGTGGAGGATCCAGTCAGGCCGGCTTTTGGCTTTGCCCTCTACAGTGGGTTTCTGTCCCACTTGAGCCGACCATAGGGCCCCCTCGATTCTTTTTCAAGGGGGTGCCGCCCCAGCCAAACTGCCCACCTGCCGTTGTCCTGAAGCATTCGCTCCAGTAAGGGAGATAACAGCTAAAGGGCGGTGTTCCATTGGCGCCTCCACCAATCTCCGGAAAGATTGGAATCGACAGCTCCCGCCTACGCTCTGCGTTAGCGGCCACATCTCAGCAACAGGCTGCAGTAAAACTCCACGGGGTCTTCTTTTCCCGCTGGAAATCCCCGGACTATTCGTCCGAGTAATGTAGGTTCACCGGGCTCCAGGCGGGGACAGTGGGGTCCTCGTTGATCCATTCATGCACGTCGGAACTTACCCGACAAGGCATTTGGCTACCTTAAGAGGGTCAGAGTTACCCCCGGCGTTTAGCGGTCCTTAGCCCGGTTGAACCCAGGTTTTAGATACCGCCACTGGCCAGGATTCAATAGCTGTACAAACGTTTTCACGCTAGCAGCTACCTATGTTTGTATTGAACAGTCGGGACCCCCATGTTACTGCGACCTATAATTCCAATCAAAGATTAAAATCGTAGGCACCACTTATCCCTAAGTTACGTGGCTAATTTGCCGAGTTCCCTCGCCCTAGATTGACCCGAAACGCCTTAGGCTTCTCACCTTGGGACACCTGTGTTGGTTCTTGGTACGGACATAGAGGATCCTTCTTGAAATTCTTTTCATTGGTTCCAGGGTACAGCTGAACCTCCCTAAACGGGAGGCTATTCCTATCTTCACCTAGTTCTCGCCATTACGGCACTCCCCAGGTTTCAATAGTTAAACAAGGCGACAGCCTCGCACAACCTGCCCCAAAACGTCAAATATCAAGCTTGCGTCACCGCACGTACCTCTATGGTACCGGAATATTAACCGGTTTCCCTTCGACTTACCCAGTTAAGGTCAGCCTTAGGACCGACTTACCCCCGGCTGACGAACATTGCCGGGGAACCCGGGCCCATTCGGCGGTCAGGATTCTCACCTGACTATGCTGTTACTACCACCAGGATCTACAATTCCACCCGGTCCACAGGACCTCACGGCCCTGCTTCTGCCCAAGCGGAACGCCCTCCTACCGGATTACGATCACAGATCGTACCCCGAGGTATCGGTAGCTGACTTAGCCCCGTCTATTTGCGGGGCCCTCTGCCTCGGTGGGTGAGCTGTTACGCTTTCTTTAAAGGATGGCTGCTTCTAAGCCTACCTTCCCATTGTCTAAGGCAGAGGACACCCTCTTGTCTGACATTTAGCCAGCATTTTGGGACCTTAACCTCGGTCTGGGTTGCTTCCCTTTCGGCCATGGGGGCTTACCCCCCAGCACCCGATTCCAAAGGTCTACAGCGCCAATGTATTCGGAGTTTGAATGAAAAGTGAAACCTTTCGGATCCTTACTTCCCGATCAGTGCTCTACCCCATTGGCAACCTCGCTCTGGACTATGCTACGACATACTTCGGAGGGAACTAGCTATCACCGGACTAGATTGGTCTTTCGCCCCTAGCCCCAGGTCAGAGGAGTGAATTGCACGTCAACTTCCCTTCGGGCCTCCACCGAACTTTCGCGCGGCTTCACCCTGCCCAGGGCTAGATCGTCCGGTTTCTAGTCTCAAAGCCATGACTCCAGGCCCTTTAAGACCCTGCCCCTGACAGATAAATCTGCTGCGGGCGTATTGGTTTCCCTACGCTTACAGGTTGCAAAACCCTTAAGCTCGCCATGACCATGAACTCCCTGGCCCGTGCTTCAAGACGGAACGCGTAACCCTGGTCCTCCTTCCTCGTACTGTCACGTTGCCATGATTTCCTTCGGAAGGAATCTACCCTTTCAGGCTACGCACGTCTAAAACCATCTGGTTTCAAGTTCTTTTAACCCCCCTCTCGGGGTACTTTTCAGCTTTCCGTCACCGTACTAGTACACTATCGGTCTCGGAACGTATTTAGTTTTGGAAGTTGATGCCTCCCAGATTCCCAAGCCAAAACCAAGGCATGGTACTCAGGAACACCGGTTCAATACCTGTCAGTTTACGCCTACGGGGTTATCACCCTCTTCGACAGGCCTTTCCAGGCCACTTCGGCTTCATTGACGAGATAGCAACCAGGTCCACAACCCTACATCTCCTATGGGTTTCCCCATAAGATTCAGTTTGAACTTTTCCCGTTTCACTCGCCGCTACTAAGGGAATCTCTTTTGATTTCTCTTCCTCCCCTTACTAAGATGTTTCCATTCAGGGGGTTCCTTCTCCTGTTGAGGAGTGCCATAGACTAGCTATAGCAGGAAGTCCTATTCAGGTACCCTCGGATCTTAGGTTGCATGCACCTACCCGAGGCTTTTCGCAGCTTGCCACGCCCTTCTTCAGCGTCCGAGCCTAGCTATCCTCCAGATGGCGTTACGTATCGGGCCTACTAAAAAGCCCAGCATCTAGTTTGCGTTTATCCAGACCTTTACACGGCTATCATCGTGAATACTAATATTCACTATGCCCTTCATCTAGAAACTTTCATTCCAAGATTGCATACATTAAATTTACGGTAATACTTTACTTACGACAACATCGATCGCTCTCTAGTTAATATTCTAAGGAGGTGATCCGGCCGCAGGTTCCCCTACGGCCACCTTGTTACGACTTCTCCCCCCTCGCTGAACCTAGATTCGACATGACCAAAAAGACCAAGCCTCATCAAAACCCAACTTGGATGGAGCGACGGGCGGTGTGTGCAAGGAGCGGGGACGTATTCACCGCGCGATGATGACACGCGGTTACTAGGGATTCCATGTTCACGAGGGCGAGTTTCAGCCCTCGATCCCGACTGAAGTAGGGTTTGGGGATTACCTTCCCCTTTCGAGGTTGGGACCCATTGTCCCTACCATTGCAGCCCGCGTGTGGCCCGAGGCATTCGGGGCATACTGACCTGCCGTGGCCCCCTCCCTCCTCCGCTTTATCAGCGGCAGTCCCATTATTGTGCTCGACATCCCATCGGGATTCGTTAGCAACTAATGGTGGGGGTCTCGTTCGTTACCTGACTTAACAGGACACCTCACGGCACGAACTGTCGACGGCCATGCGCCACCTCTCAGCTTGTCTGGCAAGATCTTCAGTCTGGCCTTCATTCTGCTGTCAGCCCCGGTAAGTTTCCAGGCGTTGACTCCAATTGAACCGCAGGCTTCACCCCTTGTGGTGCTCCCCCGCCAATTCCTTTAAGTTTCAGTCTTGCGACCGTACTTCCCAGGCGGCGGGCTTAATGACTTCTCTTCGGCACTGGAGCAGCTCGTAGCTGACCCAACACCTAGCCCGCATCGTTTACGGCTGGGACTACCCGGGTGTCTAATCCGGTTTGCTCCCCCAGCTTTCGTCCATCACCGTCAGGCACGTTCTAGTCGACCGCCTTCGCCACTGGTGGTCCTCCGAGGATTATAGGATTTTACCCCTACCCCCGGAATACCGTCGACCTCTCCCGCCCTCAAGCCTAGTAGTATCTCTCGCGGCCCGATGATTAAGTCACCGGATTTAACGAAAGACTTGCTGAGCCGGCTACGGACGCTTTAGGCCAAATAATCATCCCTACCACTCAGGGGGCTGGTATTACCGCGGCGGCTGACACCAGTCTTGCCCCCCCTTTATTCCCTCGGCTCCTTACACCAAGGAAAAGCCATCCTCATCGGACGGCACTCGGGATAACCCTATCACACTTTCGTGCATTGTAGAGGTTTCGCAACTGCTGCACCCCTTAGGGCCTGGGACCTTGTCTCAGTTCCCATCTCCGGGCTCCCCCTCTCAGGGCCCGTACCGGTAATAGGCTTGGTAGGCCATCACCCCACCAACAACCTGATCGGACGCAGTCTCATCCTTAGGCAGCTAAAGAAGCATGTTCCTATAACTCTTTGAGTGAAAAATCATTCCAGAATTTTTTCGCCTATCAGGTATTAGCCCCAGTTTCCCGGGGTTATTCCCATCCTAAGGTTAGATTGACAACGTGTTACGGAGCCGTTCGCTGCGCTCCTAACATAGCTAAGGTGCGCGCAACTAGCATGTTTTAGTCTCATCCCGATAGCAGTAGGATCCGGCAGGATCAACCGGTATTGATATTATTTGATAGTACTTACTGCATATTTTAACTAGGGATTAGCGGATCTGTCGTAAGCCTTCCTCAGACCTAAAATTCTAACTTAAATCAGCCAGTTTCCTTAGGTCTTCATCTTTGTTCCCGTAAATGGAGATCGATTCCTTCACTCATAGGGCAATCACCCACAACCGTCTAGATCGACTCCGCCACGTTAATACGGGTTCTATTTAAATTACCGCAAAATAGGTGTTCACATCTCAGAATATAAAGCTTTCTTAGATTTATCATTTTAAAAAAATCGTTCATTTTTAGAAGTTTACTGTCAAAGAATAAATAAAGTTTTAGATCAACAGTATTTACTCCAACTATTCATCATGCTAGTAGATCCGTAACTATTTTACAGACATTTATATTCTTTAAAGAATAGATTTCGCGATAAAACGAGCATTTTTTCATATTAAGATGTTACTAGATTTTTTAGAAGCGAATACACTCAATCATAATTAGTAATACAACGAAAAAGAAAACTATCTTCTTGAATAGAGAAGAATTCTTCGAAAGATTTATCGATAACGTCTATTACAGTATAGTTTAGGGTTGGTGAGTCGGTGAGCAGCTGACGGTTCCCTATATGGGAGCTGAGGAAACTCCATCCACTATGCAGAACCGCGACGCTGTGAGGCGTAGGGTGAGAACTCTGGCTCCAGAGCAGAAACGGAACGTCCACAAGTCATGTGACGATGATATATGATAAATTATTGAGGAGACTTATGGAATCGATGAAACGGCTGACCAGCGGAGTGCAAGGGCAAATAGGCGCCCATGAGATCTGTACGAAGGCGCGGGTAGCCCGCTTAGCTGAATGCTGCCTAAAACAAAAGATGGGTTACGGCCGAGACACCAACCTACTCCAACTGATTATTATTTTCTTTTGAAGAATCATGGTTTAGAGAAATCTCTATCATTTGTAGAGAATTAACCATTATTGTATAGACGTGATAACTTTACTTAAAAAAACAAATATTTCGGCAAGTTACAAATATTGATCATAAATATTCAGTTTTGTCTGGAAGATTTAAAAATGAAATTGAGAAGTCGTGAAATTGTTGAGGGCCGTGAAAGGGCTGCTCATAGATCGCTTTTTTATGCTTTAGGTTTGACAGAAAAAGAGATGTCCAAACCGTTTGTAGCTATAGTTAACTCTTGGAATGAATTAGTCCCTGGACATATACATACAAAGGGTCTTGCAGCAGCTGTAAAGATTGGAGTGAAATCAGCTGGTGGAACTGCCTTTGAATTTAATACAATCGCAATTTGTGATGGTATTTGTCAAGGCCATGCAGGAATGAAGTATTCTCTTCCAAGTCGAGAGATAATTGCTGACTCTGTGGAACTTATGGTTGAAGCATATCGATTTGATGCAATGGTACTCATTTCAGGATGTGACAAGACCGTTCCAGGACATCTTATGGCAGCTAGTAGAATAAACATTCCCGCCATAGTCTTAACTTCAGGACCGATGATGTATGGAAAATACAAAGACAGAAAAATTACATTAACGGATATGCGAGAATTCGTTGGAGCAGTTCAAGTAGGCGATATGACTGAACAGGAATTAAAAGAAATCGAGCAGGTAGCCTGTCCCGGAGCAGGTACTTGCTCGATGATGGGAACCGCAAATACCATGGCTTGTATAACTGAAGCTTTAGGCATGAGTCTTCCTGGATGTGCTAGTATGATGGCATTAGATGCAGAGAAACTTAATTTGGCTAAAAAAACTGGAATCCAAGTTATGAAACTTCTCAAAAATGATATAAAACCTTCCAGTATCATGACTTATCAAGCATTCATGAACGCAATAAGAGTAGATGTTGCAATTGCTGGTTCTCTCAACACAATACTTCACATCCAAGCCATCTCACGAGAGATGGGTATTGAAGTGAACCTTGAAATCTTCGATAAAATAAGTAAAGAGACACCACACATTGTAGGTATCAAACCTTCAGGCCCATATACAATGAAAGACCTCGATTTAGCCGGAGGAATACCAGGAGTAATGAAAGAACTTTCACCCCTTCTTAATCTTGAAACTTTAACTGTTACAGGTATGACTATAGGTGAAAACATAAAAAAAAGGTTGGTTATGAACAATCAAGTCATAAGACCATTATCTAACCCAATCCATAAAGAAGGTGGTATTGCTATACTTAAGGGAAATCTCGCTCCAAAAGGGGCAGTTGTAAAACAAGCCGCAGTAGATTCAGCTATGATGCAGCATAAAGGTCTTGCTAAAATTTTCAATTGCATGGAAGATGCAATTAAGGCTCTTATTGACGGAAGAATAATATCCGGAGACGTTATAGTCATCCGTTATGAAGGACCTAAAGGTGGTCCGGGTATGAGGGAGATGCATATGGTAACTTCCATGTTGATGGGTATGGGATTCGGCAAATCTGTTGCTCTTGTTACAGATGGACGATTTTCTGGATCTACTCGTGGACCTTGCATAGGTCACGTCTCTCCAGAAGCGATGGAAGGAGGACCAATAGCTGTTTTAGAGGAGGGGGATGAGATAATAATAGATATACCCGCAAGAAGAATTGATGTTAAGTTATCTAGTCTTGAATTGAAATCTAGACTCAAACAATGGGTTCCACCACAACCAAAACGCATTAGAGGAGTTTTAAACAGGTACGCATTACTTGTAGAGTCGGCAGATAAAGGTGCATATTTAAGAGAAAAATTTTAAAAAATCGGAACTAAAATACTAAACATTTCGTTTAAATTTATTTCAAGGAGTAGATTATAAGTTAAATTAAACAGTTCTCTTCAAAAATATAATTCTACACATTGATGTGGAAGACATTCCAATTTTTTTGTAGTATAACTTTACAATCTGAGGGCCGCTGAGGGGATTTGAACCCCTCCTCCTGGCTCCATTAGCCCGAAGTGTCAAAAGAACGCTTCGTCAGGCCAATACGCTGCCAGATTCCGCAGAATGTTACCATTCCTCTACGTTACAGCGGCCACATATCTCTAAGTCATAAAATACCCTTATATTTCTTATTAATTAATTATTTGTTTACAGAGACAAAACTTCTATATATTTCAGTCACTTGGACTTTTAAGAGAAATTTTATGATTCATCAAGAAGGTAGGATTTCGATTAAGATTGATTGGAATTATACTTTGGAAAAAAATGAAACAAGAGATTGAATTTCAAATAAAAGTAACGAGACAAAAAAATATTATTAAGATTCAATCCTTAAACTAAGTATCTATTGTAAGATTTATTTCTGTGAAATATTTGTTTTGGGTGCATAATGGACCTAATTGATACATTATATCTCTCAAGATTCATCATGTTCAACAAAGAATAGATTTAGTCCAATAATATGTGAAATATTTTTTACATTAGAATAACGATAAAGACTTGAATGTGAATGTAAAGTTGATATTATTGAGGTAAATAAACTTTGAGCATAAATTAAACGGGAAAAGATATTAATTATCACATATGAATCGGTATGGATTTAATTAGACTTTGTATTTTTCATAGTTATCACAGTGAATGTAAAAGAGACTTGATCCGCTCTATTGTACATTGAAGTGGTATGATTGAACTTTACCAAGAACTAAGTGAACAAGTAAAATGGAGCCGGGGACCGGATTTGAACCGGTATGTAGTCGGTCTGCAGCCGACCGCTTAAACCGCTCAGCCACCCCGGCAGTTAATTCAAACTATAATAGGTGGTTTATTATTAAGGTTCCTTTTTAGAATTTAGACATTTTTTAAAAATTTTGTTTTAAAATCCATTCTGAAAAAAATATAAGTAATTTTTAAAGAGAAAAACAAGATATGGGCCATGTTTTATATTTGTGGATATACTTTAATCATATCTTTTAAGATTCAATTTAGATACTATGTAGATATTCATTTAAGAGAATTCTTTTTTTCATTTTTATTAAAAAAATATAAATCAACTTAAAATAGAAAGATTAAGCGGTCCACCAGTATTATTTATAAGTAGGTATATTTTTTTTACGCAGTGTTTATATCATTCCCTTTAGTAATTCTGATGATTAAGATATAAGGTGAAAAAATGACGCTTATGGATCCTCTCGCGGATGCTCTCTCAACCATTTATAATAATGAAGAGAAGCGTAAACATGAATGCATTCTTAAACCCGCCTCGAAGCTTATAGGACAGGTTCTTAGACTTATGCAGGAGAAAGGCTATGTGGGTGCTTTTGAGTTCATAGATGATGGGAGAACAGGTAAGTTTCGGGTTCAACTCCTTGGAAGAATTAACAAATGTGGCGTCATTAAACCAAGATTTTCTGTGAAAGTTAATGATATAGAAACTTGGGAGAACAAATTTCTTCCTGGAAAGGATTTTGGTTTTTTAATCTTGACAACTTCAGATGGAGTAATGGCTCATACTAAAGCAGTAGAGAAAAATATTGGCGGGCGACTAATGGCATACGTGTATTAGAATATCACAACTAATCAAAGATCGCCCCATTTTCGAAAAATAAAATACAGGATCTTAATGGTAAAGAAATTATTAATGTATTGATTACTAGTCACAATATTTAATGAAGAAAGTTTTTATAATGATAATTAACGGAACAGAAAAGAAATAGACCATATCTCTTATCGTTTAATTTGGAGATCTTCTCTAGTTAAAAGAGTAATCCTTCTCTTATTTGAGTAAGATTTTGCATGATCACTAAATTTATTAGAGATAATGATAGGACGAGACAAATGAGTATTCTCAGAAGCCTTATCAGCATTGATAATCATGTTTACTCCGACAGTTCTTTTCCAATCTTTTATCAAAACAGGACGTTTTTCTTGGCCCTTTTTAATCAAAAGATCAAAGGTGTAAAGGAGACCTGAAAAACCTTCAAGAGCAATATTGTGCTCTACTGCATATCCTCTTTGTTGAAAATATTCAATACCTAAATTAATTAAAGATTTTTTTTTCACATCTTCACCTCTAAAAATAAAGTATTAGTATCACACGATAGTACATAAACCGCTAGGTCACTTATTTTCTTTACATAAACTTACAGAACTCAATCGATTGATATACTGAAGATATAGTGTTAAGATGAAGCAGTATATCAGGAATATACCTAAGTTATTATTCCTGAAAATAAAAATATTTACTTTCTTTAACGTGTTAAGTAAAGATTTATAATAAACTTGAAATTGGTCTAAGAAATTAACTATTTATTTTTAAAAACTATCTTAAAATGGTTAGATTAATAAAGTCATTTACGGATTTCACAATTTTTTGATCTATAGGTCTATACTTCTTTTATTTGATCTCCGTTTTTTAAGTAAGTGTTAATAATCTCTAAAGAAATCTTATTATTGAAAATAATTTGTACTCAATTATTCAATGTTATTCTTGTGGACATCTCCTCTTATCAAAGAATGGACAAAAAACAAAACATTGCCCATATTGCAACATTAGACTTAAGATCAATAAAGTCAAAATTCTTGCAAAAGTCAAATCGGCAGCGGATGCATCGAGAACAATAATAGCGTTAAAAAAGAAACGACATATAGAATAAATTAAAACAAGTTTGTTAAAAATATCATGGGTATTCTCTCTTTTAGTAATCTCAAAACCAAGTAAGAATAGTTTTCATCGCATTTCATACATAGAACTATAACCAAAAATAAAGTGATTAATAATTTGTAATGGATCAATTTCCAGCAGAACTAATCAGATCTGTTTTTTAGAACATCCTCCTTTTATAGGACACATAGTATTAGTATAAACAAAAATTCGGTGGGAGAAGTTAATTAACTAAAAAAATGAACTGTTTATTCAAAGGAACTTCATTAGAGTAAAGGTGGTATAAGATGGCTAATATTGGTAGAAGAATGTTCTTCGATGAATTATCAAAACTTTTAAAAAAAATAGTTACGGCCGTAACAATAGAAGGAAAAACTTATACAGGCAATCTAGAAGGATACGACCCAGAGAGTATGAGTATATGCTTAACAAATGCTAAAGACGAAGAAGCTAAAACAATACCGCAGATCTTCTTTGTCAGTAATACAATTTCAAAAATTTATACAACAGAAAAACCTTTCAACCTTCAAGCATTAGCTAACCGGCTTGAGAGAATTTTTCCAAGGATGGTTAAACATTATGATGACATTGGTGTCATCGTAGTTATGGATAAAGTTAGAATAAACGCTAGTGGATTACTTGAAGGATCTGGGCCAATAGCTGAACGAGCGCTTAGAGTTTATGATGAGTTTATTAAAGAACAAAGTAAAGCATAGAATCCGTAAGAAATCCCCCCAATTCTTTTTATTTTAAATTCCTAGCACATTATGGAACCGCGTTAACGATTGAAACAGTTTTATATCTGAAACTTAGGAAATTAAAAAAAACAAATTCTAACAAAGATATATAGATAAGCAAAGAATTTACTGAAACATCAAGTGACTTTGCATGGCTTTTGAGATTTTAGATCATGATTTATTAGGTAGAATTGGAAAACTTAAAACGAAACATGGTTTTGTTGAAACCCCCCTCTTCCTACCGGTAGTTAATCCTCTAAAACAAGTATTATCTCCACAAGAGATGGTAAGGGACTTCAAGTGTCAAGCTATTATTACTAATGCTTATTTATTAAAGAAAAATTTTGAAGAAGAGGTTAAAACTAAGGGTATTCACGATTTTTTAAATTTCGATCGAACTGTGATGACTGATTCTGGCGCTTATCAGATTCTTATGTATGGCCAAGTCAATACTTCACCTGAAGAAATAATACAATTTGAAGAAGAAATCGACACAGACATCGCGGTTATATTAGATATTCCTACAGGTTGGAAAACTACACGGGAAAGGGCTGAGTACACCGTTAAAGAGACAATTCGAAGAGCTCGATTTACATTCAAATTATTGACTAGAAAAGATATACTTTGGGTTGGTCCAATACAAGGAGGAAATCATCTGGATTTGATTGCTCACTCAGCAGTTGAACTGGGAAAGATGCCATTTCAGATTTACGCTCTAGGAAGCCCAACTCAAGTAATGGAGAGGTATCTATTCAATTTCCTTGTAGATATGATAATGACGGCAAAGAAGAACTTACCCCTTGAGAAGCCATTACATCTTTTTGGCGCGGGACATCCCTTTATGTTTTCTTTTGCGGTTGCTTTAGGATGTGACATTTTCGATTCTGCAGCTTATGCTATTTACGCTCGGGAAGGAAAATATCTGACAAATTATGGTACAGTAAAATTGAAAGATTTAAAATATTTTCCATGTTCATGTACTGTATGTTCACGATTCACGCCTAAAGAACTTCAAACAATCGCGCCAAAAGAGAGAATACGTCTCTTAACGCGGCATAATCTTGATACATGTTTTACAGAGATTAAAAGAATAAAGCAAGCTATTAGAGAAGGGAGATTGTGGGAACTTTTAGAGATGAGAGCTAGAAATCATCCACGTCTTTTCAGCGCTTTTATGAAGTTTAAGGGTTACCAAGAATATATAGAGAGTTTCACACCTATTTCAAAAATGAAAGGTTTATTATATTTTGATTCTATGGGATTAGCAAGACCTGAAGTACTTCGTTACCGAAATAAACTTAGAGAATGGTCTCCACCAACAAAAAGTGAAATTTTAGTCCTTCTACCTCAACCTAATGCTAAACCTTTCCATCGTTCAAGAGAATACAAAAAGATAAAGGAATTGATAATAAAGGAAATTGGAGATGATATTCTAAATATTGATTTCTGTTTTTATTCAGCTCCATTTGGAATCACACCGTTAGAGTTAGACGAGGTTTATCCCTTATCTCAATTTGAAATAAGTATTCCCCTAGACATGAAAACAATGGAGTACATAGTGGAACAGATTCAAGACTACATAATGAGACATGGACTGAAGTACAAGCATATATTTTTACATCCTAACTTCATTTTCGGAAAAAGAATAATTGATGTATGCAAGAAAACCTGTCAAGTACTTGGAATAGACTTCCAAACTTCTACGAAAGAAAAAAGAATTTGGAGTAAAAAAGCAATAGAAGATTTGATCAAAAAAATCGTAGATTCGAAAAAAAATCAACGGGATAAATAAGAAATACTAAAAAATAGCATATAGGAAACGTTTTCCCAGTTTTTATTAAAGTATATTATCTTATTTCCACGCTACATTTTCTACGGACCGTAAGTTTCTAGTTGATTCCATTAACATTCTTAAATCGTTATACGCTTAAAACTAAATAAATTGATAAAAAAAAGTTCTAGGATTAGAAGTTAATAAACACATCCAAATAAAATTTCTGATAAAGTAAATCGACACATCTTTAGACAGAGAATGATAAATGAATACACAACAAGAAATCTTTGAGGAAAATATGAATTGCGGGCTGGTGACAGTAATTATGAGCAATTCTTTGAAAATCAAATTTCTTGGTGGAACTTTAGAAGTTGGAAGGTCTGCTATTGCTATAAAAAGTCGTGAAACGCAAATTCTAATAGATTACGGTATAATGCTTGGTTTCGAACCAGGATTTCCCATGTATATACATCCAAATGAAGTTGATGCGATAGTCCTCACACATAGCCACCTGGACCATAGTGGCACGATTCCAATATTTCATATCAGAGGAAAAATACCGGTTTATGGTACCCCGCTTTCCTTCGAACTAACAAAACTATTAATAACAAATCACCTTCATCCCAACGGTTACTATCTTCCATTTGAATATATTAATCTCCAAACGATGATGGATTACTGCGTAAATACTAACTATCGAGAACCTCGAAAAGTTGGAGATTTAACCTTGGAACTTTTAGAGTCAGGTCATATTCCAGATGGAGCACAAGTGATAGTTGAATCAAATGGTAAACGAATTCTGTACACAAGTGATTTTAATTCTAGTAATACTGAACTCTTGAGGGGAGCTGATCAAGACTATGGTAAGGTTGATGCTTTAATTATGGAGAAGCACATATGCCAGCGAGAACCATATGGCTAGAAAAACTGTTGAACAAAGATTTATAGATAGAATTGTTGAAATTGTAAAAAGAGGGGGAACGATTCTTGTGCCAGCTTTCTCTGTAGGGAGATCTCAAGAAATCCTCTGTATTTTAAAGAAATTTCAGTTCAAATATTCAGTGACAGTAGATGGAATGGCAAAGAATGCAAACAAGATTTTAATTCGATATCCGAATTATCTAAGAGATGATAAACTCTTCAAAGCGGCATTAAATTCAGCAAATTGGATCAAAGGATGGAAAGATAGAAAACTTGCTAGAAAGAAACCAGGAGTTATAATTTCACCAGCCGGTATGCTGAGTGGAGGTAATGCAATTTTTTATATAAACCATATATCAAGAAAGAGTGAGAATGCAATCTTTTTAGTCAGTTACCAAGTTCCTAACTCTCCAGGTAGAAAGTTGCTGGATACTGGAAAATTCATTATAAGAGGAAAAACTATGAAGGTAAATGCTGAAGTAGATACATTTGATTTTACATCTCATTGTGGAAGAAAACAGTTACTAAATACAGCTAAACTCGTTGGTGAAGATGCAAAAATTTTCATTATGCATGGTGCTGAAGAGAATTGTCAAAGATTAGCAGAAGAAATAAAAAATGAACTGGGATTAAATGCTAGTTCACCATCAACAGGAGAAGTCTATAAAGTCTAAAGAAGTATCAATAAAAATCAGTTTATGATCTAAGTTCCTCAAAATTAAGAGTTTGTGTTGTTTATCATTTTTCTCGAAGTTGCCCTCTCAAAAAAACTTGATCTGGAGAGTCTAAATAGCCCCGTACAAAACCATTGATAACAAATCCGTTTAGAGAATATAAAGCAACGTAAGTTACACTTTGAGGATTTACAATCACATCAATATAAGACGCTTTAGGCAAACGCGTCTTTACCTCTTTAATGAATTCATTAAGCAACATCACCGTAAAACCTTTTCTTGCAAATTCGCCATCAATGGGATATAAAAAGAAAATTCTAGAATTTTGATAAACTTGTGAAGATTGAGGAACTAACCCTGTGATCATGCCAATAATTTTTCCTTTGTTTTTCCCAACCAATGTAAGGATATTCGGTCCCTTCAAATGAAGTGGTCCAACAATCACCGTTTTAACTAAGTCAAGGCATATTTGCACATCGTTATCTTTTAGTTCTTCAAAGGTAAAGTTAGGGACCTTCCTTGTTAATCTATTAAATCTGCTCATTTTAAAATATCGCCACATAAAATATTTCAAAGGGGTATATAAGTCTCTTATTACAACTTTAAAAAATCGAAAAGTATAAATTAGCTTAATTGTTTTATTTTTCTGGTTTCTACTTTTGAGGAATAGATTTGAAATATGATGTTGTAATAGTTGGAGCAGGTCCAGCCGGATTATTTGCAGGAAGAGAAATATCTCAACGAAGTAAAATGAAAATATTGATAATTGACATGGGGCGAGAAGTTGATGAAAGATTCTGTCCGGCTACAGAATATAAAGTGTGCACAAAATGTTCACCATGTGCAATTATGTGTGGAGTAGGTGGTGCTGGAACTCTTTCAAGCGGTTTATTAAATCTGAAACCTGATATAGGTGGAGATTTAGGTCAACTTCTACATGATGAAGCGGCAGCATGGGACTTGGTAAAATATGTTGATGACATTTTTCTGGAGAATGGAGCACCTCAAGAGATATTTAATCCATCTCAAGAGGAAGCTGAAGAGTTAGAAAGGAAAGCAGCTGCTGTAGGTGTAAGATTCATTCCAATTCCCCAGAGACACATCGGTACAGATAATGCACCTAATGTAATAAAAAAGTTTGAAGAAAAAATTAAGAATCAAGGTGTAAAATTTCTTTTAAAGAAAAAAGTCTTAAGAATTGATGAGGGTAATGTAACACTGAACGATGGATTAAAGATTAAAGCTAAATATATTTTGGCAGCCCCAGGAAGAACCGGAGCAAACTGGTTAGCTAAAGAAGCGAGAAGACTTAAGATTCCAACAGAGTATCAACCCATTGACATCGGTATAAGAGTAGAAGTACCGGCAGTTGTTATGGATCCAATTATTAAGATCAATCGTGATCCCAAATTCCATATCTATCCTGATACATATGATGATCAAGTTCGAACATTCTGCGTAAATTCTCGAGGTTACGTTGTTCAAGAAGTTTACGATGACTTCATTGGTGTAAACGGGGCTGCTATGTCAGAAAAAACATCAAAAAATACGAACTTTGCCCTTCTTGTAAAAGTGGGGTTAACAGAACCTCTTGAAGATACTACAGCCTATGGAAGGACAATAGCTATGCAGAGTACTACCCTTGGAGGTGGAAAACCTCTTATTCAAAGATTACGAGATTTGAAGAGAGGTCGGAGATCAAAGTGGGGTAGAATTAACCAAGGACACGTTAAGCCAACACTTATCAATGTTACTCCCGGAGATATAAGCATGGGTCTAACACATCGCATTGTTACTGATCTTCTTGAAGCCTTAGAAAAACTCGATTATGTAATCCCTGGAGTGAATTCTCATTCTACACTAATTTATGCACCTGAGGTCAAGTTCTCCGCGAATAGAATAAAAACCAGTGATGATCTTGAAACAAACATTAATAATATGTTTGTAGCGGGTGATGGAGCTGGGCTGTCACGGGGACTTGTTACAGCAGCTGCAACTGGAATAATCGCCGCTAGAGGTATCTTAAAAAAAGAGAATATTGAATAGTGTATTAAACTTTTTCTCTTATTTTTCATCAATATTTTTAATGTACACGGTTTATAACCCCTTTTTTCTCGATTCACATTAATTCAAAGACTTTTCAGAACAAATTAACAATCAGCATCATATACATATCTATATCAAACGGATATCATCAATCTGATAAACTGAATTACAAAATATTCCAATTAAAAAAAACAAAAAAAAGATTTAAGTTATATGTTTGTCTTAAAAACAGAAGTGAGTAATTAAGATGACATGTATTATTATTGTAGGAACACAATTTGGTGACGAAGGTAAGGGGAAGATAGTCGATTATTTCGCAGAAGATATGGATATTATTGTAAGATATAATGGTGGAGCAAATGCAGGTCATACAGTTGTAATTGGAGAGAATAAATTTGCTTTTCGACTTCTACCATCTGGTGTACTTTGGAATGAGAAAACGGTTATAATTGGGAATGGAGTGGTTCTTGATCCAAAGGTTTTACTTTCGGAGATCAATAACCTTGAATCCCAAAATGTTCCAATAGCACAAATTTTCATTAGTGATCGTGCGCATATTGTGATGCCGTATCATAAATTAATGGATTCAATTGAAGAGAAACATAAAGGGAATTTCCGTGCAGGTACTACAAAGAGAGGAATAGGCCCATGTTATAGTGATAAAATTGCGCGGTTTGGAATAAGAGTCTGTGACCTATTAGACGAAAAGGTGTTAAATAATAAGCTTGACACGTTTATTCCCCTCAAAAAGAGACTCTTTACCGCTTATGGTGAAAAAGTTAAATTAATAAAAGAAGACTTGAAAAAAGAGTATCTCGAATATGGAGTTAAGATTTCTCCTTATGTGAAAGATACAATCAAATTTCTCAATGAAGAGATTATAAAGGGTAAGAATATTCTTCTTGAGGGAGCTCAGGGTACACATCTCGATATTGATTATGGAATTTACCCCTTCGGTACATCATCAAACGCTGTTTCAGGTGGTGCTTGTACAGGCTCTGGAATTCCGCCAACAAGTATCAGCAAAGTTATCGGTGTTGTTAAAGCTTATACAAGCAGAGTAGGTATGGGTCCTTTTCCTACAGAACTGGAAAATAGTATTGGCGAAAAAATTCGTATAAAAGGAAATGAATATGGAACTGTAACGGGTAGACCCCGTCGATGCGGCTGGCTTGATATGGTTATGCTAAATTATTCAATACGTGTTAATGGAATCTCTGCACTTGCTCTTACAAAGGTTGATATTCTTAGCGGTTTTAAACAGATTAAGGTATGCATCGCATATGACCACAACGGTCATGAACTGAAAGATTTTCCGGCAAATATGCGTATCTTATCTGAATGTAAACCGGTTTATCAGACTCTGAAGGGATGGAATGAATTTATAAAATCTGAGTGGATAAATTTTGCCAATAAAGGATACGATTCTCTACCTAAGAATTTAAAAGAATATATGGCCTATATTGAAAAAGAATCCAGAATTCCCATTAAAATTTTATCATTTGGTCCTGAGCGGAGATTCACAATGAAGAAAGGGGAAGCTAATAATTAAAAACAACATAAAAATTTTAAGATGATTATACGAATAAATGGTTTAACAAATTCGCTTTGAAACTACAAAACCGGCTTTAGGTTCATGTATTAAATAGAAACAGCATTATGAAATATCAAAAAGTATTAAATTACTTCAAGGGAAGAAAAGTAATATTTCTTAATTAAAGTGACTTGAAAATGCAACAGAACCAGAGATATATCGTCTTAAGCTGGAAAAAGAATTATGAACACCTTATTAAACTAGCAAAAAAAGTTAAAGAGAGTAAATTCGAACCAAACATTATAGTAGGAATTTCAAGAGGAGGATTAATTCCATCAAGAATTATTTCTGACATCTTAGATAACCCTAATTTAGCGACAATCCGTGTAGAATTTTATAAATATTCAAAAAAGAAGCTAAAGGAACCTGAAATAACCCAACCGATTTCCAGACCAATAGATGGTAAAAAAATTCTATTAATTGATGATGTTGCAGATTCAGGGAAAAGTCTTCAACTTGTTTACGAACATCTATTACAGAAGGCAAAAGAAATTAGAACGCTCACAATATTCTATAAACCTTGGAGTTGCCTTCTACCCGATTATTACTTAAAAGAGACTAGAGCTTGGATCATCTTCCCTTGGGAATATTATGAAACAGTAAAATGGATTGTAAAGAAAAATAGTGATGAAGGAGGAACTTTAGAAAAAACAAAAAATGATTTAACAAAGATGGGGTTCGATTCATCAATTATTGAGAGATTTGTAAGAGAACTTTGGAATGCAGTAATATGATTAAAATAAAAAAGTTTAACAGATTCGCAATAATTCTTGGATTCAAAGAAGTCATCATTGATAATATTGACATATTTTTAAAGAAAATACGCATAGTAATAGCACCAACTCTCATTCAAATTTTTAATGCAGAACACATAGCAGGAAAAAAACATCTTTTCTTCGCTACCATAAACGCTTTGAATGCTTTTGAACAGGGAAGAAACATCTCCAATGCTCTTGAAATGGAAGCTTTACTCTACGCTTCAGGCCAAAGACAAATCGACAAAGCTATTGACATGATAGGTTATAATTCTACATCAACCCAACTGGCTATACTTATGATAACATCAAATCAGAAAGAAGCAGAAGAAATTGAAAAAACAATTGATAAATTAATTC
>SDBT01001601.1_pt1 | contig 40206 bp, 37 predicted proteins | sample 2277101 | NCBI WGS metagenome assembly SDBT01 (sample SAMN10404973, study PRJNA504765) | marine sediment metagenome | isolation source: marine sediment core GS10_PC15, 103 cmbsf | place: Arctic Ocean: Southern Knipovich Ridge | collected 2010 | reverse complement strand
GTGAATGATCTGGGATGGTCTCTCTACGAGGCCGATCGCTTCGTGGAGGCTGAAGAGGTTCTCTCCCGCGCTGTCGAGATGGACCCGGATGACGATCTCGCCGTTGAGAACCTGCGGCTCTGCAGGCAGATGATTGAATGACCGATTCGTGTTGTTCGCGTTCTGACACATGAAGTGGCCGGTGAGAGTGATAACGCTCATCAGCAAGAAGGAAATGTAACCGCCATGGCAACAGGAACTCCGAAACACAGTGAGACGAAGGCCCGCGTACCCAGAACATCGAGAAGGCGGAAGCCGGATCAGATGTCTCTGGAAGAATGGCAGGTGGCTCTGCGGCGGGAGTATGGTCGGGGACAGAATTTCGAATTCCGGAACGTGGGAACCGAGCGGTTCTTCTCGGAATTCGCGATCACCAATCCTGAAACCGGCGGGATATACCGGGTGGCGATCCGGGGCAGGGAACTGGGATCCAACTGGTGCGCGTGCCCGGATTTTGAGGTGAACACGCTGGGAACGTGCAAGCACATCGAATGGTTACTGGAAACCCTGGAGAGCAGGCGAGGCGGGAAGAAAGCCTTCAGGGAGGGATTTGTTCCCCCGTATTCCGAAGTCTACCTGCACTATGGACCGCAGCGGAGGATTCGATTCAAAGCGGGTATGGAATGTCCGGATGACCTGCGCACCTATGCCGCGAAGTATTTCGACAGCTACGGGTATCTGCGTGACGGCGGTTCCACAACATTCGAGCGCTTTGTCAACCGGGCGGCAAAAGCGGACCATGAAGTGCGCATCTATGACGATGCGCTGGACTTCGTCGCACGTCAACGCGATGACGCTCGACGGAAAACGGCTATCGATTGCATGTTTGGCAGGGATGGTTCCTCAGAGGAAATGAACGGACTCCTTCAAGGCGACCTCTACTCCTATCAACAGGAGGGTGCACTCTTCGCGGCACGGGCAGGACGAAGCCTGATCGCCGATGATATGGGTCTGGGCAAGACGGTTCAGGCGATCGCTACGGCCGAGATTCTGGCCCTGGCTGTCGGCATTGAACGCGTGCTCGTCATCTGCCCTACGTCAGTGAAACACCAATGGCAGCAGGAAATACAGCGATTCACCGACCGGTCGGTCATGGTGGTGGAAGGGCCGCCGGCAGAACGACGGCGGCGCTATGATGCGGATGCTTTCTTTAAGATGACCAACTACGACGTCATTCACCGTGACCTCGAACTCATCGGATTGTGGGCACCCGATCTGGTCATCCTTGATGAGGCTCAGCGCATCAAGAACTGGAAGACACGTCGTGCCAGATTGGTGAAGCAGATCGATTCCGACTATGCCCTCGTTCTGACCGGCACTCCGCTGGAGAACCGTCTGGAGGAACTACACTCCATCGTGGAATTCGTCGATCGTTACCGGCTCGGCCCTCTTTACAGGTTCATCGCGACGCACCAGGAGGTCGATGAGAGCGGCAAGGTCATTGGGTATCGTAACCTGAACCGCATCAAGGAAAGCCTGGCCGATGTGCTCATCCGGCGTCGGAGACAGGATGTGCTCCACCAGCTCCCCGGCCGCACTGATAAGCACCTGTTTCTGGACCTGACGTCACAGCAGCAGGAGGTCCACGACGACAACAGCGTGATCGTGGGCGGAATCGTTGCCCGGTGGCGTCGCCGCGGTTTTCTCACCGAGCAGGAACAGCGCCGTCTCATGGTTGCCCTGCAGCGCATGCGCATGGTCTGCAACAGTACCTACCTGGTAGACAAGGAAACAGATTTCGGTCTGAAATCCGATGAATGCCGTCTGCTGCTCGACGATCTGCTCACCCATCCGGAGAACAAGGTGGTGATCTTCAGCCAGTGGCTTGGAACACACGAAGTCCTGATGCGCAAGCTCAAGCCGCGGCGCAAAGAATATGCCTACTATCACGGTTCGCTTCATGTCAGGGAGCGCCAGGAGGTCATCAAGCGATTTACCACCGATCCGGACTGCCGCATCCTGCTCTGTACCGATGCCGGAGGGGTCGGCCTGAATCTGCAGGCGGCGTCGGTCGTCATCAACATGGATCAGCCCTGGAATCCCGCGATCCTGGAGCAGCGTATCGGCCGGGTTCACCGCCTGGGTCAGGAGCGACCCGTTCAGGTCTACCATCTGGTGTCGAGCAGGTCGATCGAGCACAGCATGCTCGATGTTCTCCGATTCAAATCGGCGGTTTTCGATGGCGTGCTCGACGGCGGCGCGAACGAAGTCTTTCTGGAAGGTTCCCGGATGAACCGGTTTATGGAAACGGTTGAGGAGGTCACCACCGGGATTTCCGCGACGGAGTCCTCACTCGACGTCACGGCCCCTTCGCCGGTCCGGCCACAAGAAGAAGCGATGGTCCGGGGAGGGGAAGAAGCACCGGTCCGGCAGGAAGAAGCACCGACTCGAATGCAGGAAGAGACTCCGGATCGGGCGTCGGACACCTCCCTCGGCGGTGACCAGGCGTGGAGTGAGGTCATCGAAGCCGGCCTCGGTCTCATGGCCAGTCTGGGCCGCGCCCTGAACACCCGCTCGGAAGGACGGGATGGAGATAAGACCGCTGGCCGATTCGTAGTGCGTGATGAAGTCAGCGGGGAGAGTGAACTACGCCTGCCGATACCCGACGCCGACACTGCCACCGCGATCGGGAATGCCCTGAACGCTCTGGGCGGTCTGTTCACGGCCATGGGGCAGGGGCAGGGAGAGGATGATGATCGCATCAGTCCGTGAGACCCGAATGCCTCAGGTTATTTCACCCTCCGGACAGGAAACGGTGTAGTTGCCGGCACGTTGTGTCGAAAGACTCCTGTTCCGATTCGGTGTGACAGTGCCGGCACAGCGGCCCACCATCGGATCCGATTGATCGCATCAGTTGTTCGGCCGGTGGGGGATCGTTTTCCTCATTGTAACCGTAGCCGATGTTGTGGATGATCTCGCCCCCAAGGAGCCAGAGATTGTCCATATGTCTCCGGATCGTCCGAACGTTCCGTCCCTTCTCAATGAGATGCTGCATGAACGGTCGCATGACTTCGAGGATCGCCTGGCCGTGCGGAACATATTCAGGCAGACCCGCCCAGCGTTCGGGCCACTCGGCAAGATCGGGGTATATGTCTTCAGGGGTTTTCATGTCGGATGGCTTCTGGTGGTATCATGTTGGATTCGAATGACGTGTGCCGAGTATAACGGAATGTGCTGGTAACAGAGATGACTGATTTCGACGATCGGGAGACAGGAATGTCATAGCCCGAGAGCAGTTCTCCGGCCTTCAACGACTTCATGGTAGAGTTCCTTTTGATCATCGCTCAGAAAGCTTCGGTCGATCAGCATCGTCCAATCAGGCAGTACGGATGTAAATCCTGCCAGGATACCATCAATGATTTTGTCGTTGAGTCCCAGGCGATCTCGCCCCAGGTAATCGATCCACTCTTTACCGGACAGTTTCTTTTTCCTGCCCTTGAGGGGCAGAGCAGTTTCCTCGATATCGTTCGACGATTTGCCGATAGCGCGATAGGCGACTGTCGAGCTGAGGAAATCATAGGCCGGAGAGAGGGTAATCTTGTTACCCAGGGTGATCAGCGCCCAGTTCTTCAGGTGCATATCTTCATTGCCGATCAGGAAACTGAACAAAAGTCGCCTATACACTTCAGCCGTTTCTATCACTGGAAACGAACAGTATTCGAGCAGGCCGAACAGACGCTCGATACTGAAGTCGTATTTCGTGTCGCGGTTCTTGCCGGCGAGGGTGGCGAAATCCTGTACAGCAAGCTTCTCACTCTGCCTCTTCCGATCGAATCGCCTGATAAAGTAGGTCAGTGACTCATCAACGGAATAGAGCAGGCCATGCAGCGGTGTCTCGATTCCCGCTGAGGTTGCCAGCCGCATCGAAAGGTCTTCATTCTCAGGCAGCTGCGGGAAATCCGCATGCTGGGGCTTGAGGATGTATCGACCTCCAGTATCCACCAGCTTGAACTCTTCATCAGCGATGCTGAATCGCGCACTGAGCTTGGGTTGTACTCCCTGGATGGAGATTTTGTCGGCCCGCAACAGTGCCTCTCGACGCTGCTCGGAAGATGAATAGGGGAACACCTTGAGATCGTTCAATCGTGACGAGAGTTTCCTGAGCCCCCTCGCCGAATACCTGGCAGTGCCGCAATCCTCGTATGTGATCGGACAGCGATTCATTCCATTGCCTCAATAGTCACGGCACCGACGGGATCACGACCCATTGCAAGGAGTTGCCCGAGATAGTCCCCGGCATCGAGTTTCACCTGTTTGAGCATGGCCTCGAGCATGCTGCCTTCAGGGAGCAAGCCATCAAAACAGGGTGGAAAACTGTCGAATTCGAAGACGTGCGTTTCGACCGGCATGGTCAGAGATACAGGTGGACCGGTGTATTCCGGGTAGTAACGGAAACAGTAAGATTGGCGGTCATCTGACTCTTCAAGGACACCCGCCGGGATCCCGTGCATCAGTATTCTGACGTGTCTCACATGATCCTCCTCAGTTGGCTGCGAAATCAGCCCTGGTGGGCTGTGTGCATGGCACAACACCACTCATCAGAGGACTCTGTAGATACTGTGGAATTCAATTGAGATACTGAGAACCGCGCACACCTTCAGCAGGGTCACATATTGGACGGTCATCTTGCCTCGCTCGATTTCATAGACCGAACTCAACCCAACTCCGGCCATATCAGCCAAATCCTGCTGATTCAGGCCACTCTCCTTCCGGTGCCAGCGAATGATCTCTCCAAATGGGGCTACCTGTTTCATCGTATGCGCTCCAGACATCGGGATTGCTCAGACGGATTATTCTTGCTAAGACAAGGATAACGGGGCTACAGATGGAGATCAAGACAAATATATGATCTGCACCAGGTATTTCCGTGTTACAGCAACTAATAATCCGATGTAGATCCAGTTGAAGATCGACAAGCACCTGGCATCAGAAGTGTCAAATTCTGAACCGATGATTCTGTCCAGGAATAAACTGCTGATGACAGATACATAGCGACGAGTTCAGGATCGCTCTGTTCCCGGAAGGAATTAACACAGTCGGGTATGCGGTATACTGCGTTTTGAGAGTAGAAGTAGAGGTGCCGGCGATGAGTGTCCAGGATACGGGGAGCGGGGCCCGTACAGAGGGAATGGGGATCAGGTCACATATCAATACATTCGATATTCCGATGATGATGCATCGATATTGATTGCAGCCTACGCAATATGGCGTTATCCTATGTGACAAATGGCCACAGTCGATCACATAAGCGTTGGTTATCTTGATGTACTGCTTGATCTCCTCGGCAGGCGGTTCGCCAGCTTCAGGTCAGTGAGTTCGCTCCTGGATCTCCACGAGGCTGTGCACAAAGGTATTCCTTTCCAGTCGTTCGAACGTATCAGAGAGACTCTCGATATCTCCCAGGCAGCATTCGCGGAGCTTCTTATGATCTCTCTGAGGACTGTTCAGAGACGTAAGAGTGAAAAGCGTTTCACCGCAGATGAATCGGATAGAATTTTACGGGTTGCTCGCCTGCTTGCGCAATCCGTCATGGTTTTCGGGGATCAGGATCGTGCCCTGCTGTGGCTTCGGTCACCTCTTGCTACTCTCGGTGGACATCCTCCCTGGGAATTCCTGGATACCGATATCGGAGCGGAACAGGTAGAGGATATCCTGGGCAGAATAGAATATGGTGTATACGGATAGTGGAAGTCTGGCGCGTTGTAACAGAGAGGCACGCCATACACGCACTCAGTGGCGAAGGTGCTCGCCGTTTTGGTGGCAGGTGGAATCCGAAGGGCTTCGGCGTCGTCTATACTTCGTCATCGCTGTCGCTGGCCATCCTCGAAATCATGGCGAATACAGGCTCCAGAGTATTTCCTGAGAATCCGCGTTCAATCCGGATATCCATCCCGGACAATATCTCGATAGACAGTATCGAAATATCACATCTGCCGGATAATTGGTTGAAGTCCCCGGCTCCGGCTGCCTTGAGTGAAATCGGAAAAGAGTGGCTGGAGGAAGGAGAGACAGCAGTTTTCCCCGTTCCTTCGGCGGTTGTACCTCAAGAACGAAATTTCCTCCTGAACCCACAGCATGATGAGTTCGGCGGAATCAAGGTGGTGGAAGTAGAAGAACTGCCATTGGACCAGCGTCTTCCCGAGATTATTCGCAGCACGCATTCGATCACATGAAGCAGCCGGTAACTACAGCCGGATCAGATCAAGCCGCTGTTGCCACTGCACGGGGTGCAAACGTATAGTATCTTTGCCTGCGGCTGCGGGTTCTGTACTGAAAAACAAGGGTGTTGCGACCAGCAGGGTGGAAGCGGAGTCCAATCCAGGTAATGAGTCCTCAAACTGATCAGGTATACATCCTTCTCACCAATGACGATGGAGTGCATGCTCCCGGTCTGCGCGTGATCGAGGAGGCGCTTGCAGCCAGGTGGGACACGGTTGTCATCGCGCCCGATCGGGAACAGTCGGCGAGCAGCCATTCCTTGACCCTCCATCATCCCCTCCGGGTCCAGCAGCTGGACGAGAACCGGTTCTCGGTGGACGGCACTCCTACCGACTGCGTGATGCTCGGGATGCATGGGCTCGTGGAGCGCAAACCGAACCTGATCGTGTCGGGCATCAATCACGGATCGAACCTGGGTGATGATGTAATCTACTCAGGGACCGTGGCGGCAGCGGTTGAAGGATGCCTGCTGGGTGCTGCGTCGATCGCCATCAGCCTGGTGCCTGCCGATGATAACGGATTCGATCTGCGGCAGGCCGAAGAGGTGGCATGTTCTGTTGTGGCCGAGGTCATCCGGAGCGGGCTGAAAAAGGATTTCCTGCTCAACGTGAATATCCCGCCGGGGCCGCCCGGGTCGGCGAAGGGATACCGTGTATGCAAACTCGGCAGGCGGACCTACCGGGAGGGGATCTTCAAGGATACCGATCCGCGAGGGAAGCCGTATTACTGGATCGGCGGGCAGGATGCCGCCTGGGTTGGTGGACAGGATACCGATTTCAAGGCGATCGAAGACGGCTACGTATCTCTCACGCCGCTCCGTCTCGACTGGACTGATGAGATCGGGATGGGACTGTTACGGGACTGGGAACTCATCGACATCAACGGCTGCGGACCGGCTGAGAGAGCGGAAGCGTGAAACGGCACCCCCGTGACAAAGGCACATACACCATGGCGCGTGAGCGCATGGTGGAAGAGCAGCTGGCTCGTCGCGGGATCACCGACCCGAGGGTCCTCATGGCCATGCGATTCATCCCCCGGCACCTCTTCATGGAGGAGAATTTCTGGGGGCGTGCCTACGGAGACCATCCCCTGCCGATCGGACAGGGACAGACCATCAGTCAGCCGTTCATGGTTGCACTGATGACACAGACGATGAAGGTCAAGGAGGATGACCGGGTCCTCGAAATCGGAACCGGTTCGGGATACCAGGCAGCGATCCTCGCAAAACTTGCCAAGAAGGTGTTCACCATCGAACGGCACGGTGTTCTCGCGAAGCGGGCAAGAGAGGTGTTCGACCAGCTGAACATCCACACCATCGCGATCCGGATCGGTGACGGCACGATCGGCTGGAGTGAGTACGCTCCCTATAACGGGATCGTGGTGACGGCCGGCAGCCCCGATGTTCCGCAACCATTGCTCGATCAACTCTCTGAAGATGGCGGCAGGCTGGTGATTCCGGTTGGCGGGCGGGGTTTCCAGCAGTTGAAGGTCATCACCCGCAACGGCGACAGCTGGACCACAACCGAAGAGGTCGGCTGCACGTTCGTTCCGCTTGTCGGCAAGCATGGATGGTCGGAGGGGGAGAAGTGAACGATCTGTGGCACGCGCTCTCAGGCATTCCGCCCGAACTGGTCACGATGATCGTGGGCGCTCTTCCCATAAGCGAGGTCCGTGGAGCGATTCCCGTAGGAATCGCGCTCGGCGATCTCTCCTGGCAGACCGCTTTCCTGTTTGGTGTGATCGGCAACGCGATCCCCGTGGCGCCGCTTCTCTTCGGTCTCGAGCCGGTTTCGAACTGGTTGCGCCGCTGGCAGGTCTGGGATCGGTTCTTCACATGGCTCTTTGCCCGGTCACGTAGGCGGGGAGGGCTGATTGAGCGGTATGGCTCCCTGGGTCTGGTCCTGTTCGTGAGCATACCCCTGCCGGTAACCGGAGCCTGGACCGGTTGCGCGGCCGCGTTCGTCTTCGGCATCAAACCGGGGCGGGCGCTGCCCCTGGTGTTCGCCGGTATCCTTGTCGCCGCTACGGTGGTAACACTGGTCACCACGGGTGTGATCAGCGGGGTGGAACTGTTCACGAAGTGAAGACTGGATTTACGGTGCGATTGAGATACATTTGGTGTCTTGTTCCGGCTATATCAGCCGATCAACGAAAACAATGTCGGGGTGTGGCTCAGTCCGGTAGAGCACCGCGTTCGGGACGCGGGGGTCGGCGGTTCAAATCCGCCCACCCCGACCAGTTCAGATTTTCTGCAAGTAAGAAGGAACAGCCGTACATGCCGGTGAGCCCCATCCGAAACAGAGTACTGAAGTCACTCCTGATACCCGTTCTCTCACTTGCATTCATCGGCTGTACGACCGAACCGGAGCTGGACCTTACCGGTTTGCTGCGGTGGAGTTTCCTGGTCGGCAGTGAAATCCATTCAGCTCCCGCGATCTCCCCCCAGGGGGCCATCTACATCACCGCCCGGGACGGGAACATGTATGCCTTCAGCCCCTACGGTGAACTGCTGTGGATACATGGAGCCGAAGTCCCGATCTACTCCTCGCCGGTCCTGGGAGAGAACGGTACGATCTACGCCGGTTCCGCAGACGGCTCGATGCTGGCGGTGACCCCCGGTGGAGCGCCCGATTTCGTTTATGGGGCAGGAGGCCACTACTCGTCGGCTCCCGCGATATCCGCCACAGGGACGCTCTTCTACGGACAGGGGAACGACGATGCCGGGGTATCCGGAGGTGTGATCTTCGCCCTCGAACCGGGCGACTCGCTCAACTGGTCCAGGGATGCCCCTGACTACTCGCCACACTTCAGTCCGGTGATCGATGCGGATGGGGTATATCTCCTGCCGTACGGAAACGGGCTGTATGCGTTCAATCCGGCCAATGGTGATCGTAACTGGACCTTCACCATGTCGGGTAAGATGACATCGCACGCTCCGGCGATCAGCAGTGACGGGATCATCTGTTTCGGAGCAACGGATGGGGTGTACGCGGTTACCACTGATGGTGAACTCCTGTGGCATTACGAGATGAATATGCTGGAGATATTCTCACCGGTGATCGGTACCGATGGCACCATCTACGTCGGGACGCGGGACAGCAACGAAGCGGTGCACCCGGCGTTCTTTGCACTCAATCCGGATGGGACGCTGAAATGGTCGTTCTCCAGTTACGGCGGCGCGGCTCCTCCGATAGTCGGCTCCGACGGGACCATCTACTGGCCGACCATGAAGAACCAGCTCCTCGCATTCTCTGAGAAGGGTGAACTCGAGTGGATCTTCGTTCTTCCCGGCCGGGCAGAATGGAGCTCGGAATCGCCCGCCCTCAGTCGTGATGGAACGCTCTTCATGGGAACGACCACGGGCGTGCTCCTGGCCATCACTACGGACTCGAGAGGGCTGGCCGATTCATCCTGGCCGCGATTCCGCGGCAACAACCGGGCCGACGGCCGGGTACGCTGAGACTCGATAACAGATTCTGACCATCCAGACGGCCCCGCCGGCGCAGACTGCTTCCATAGGGGCCATTTTTCTACGGTTTGCACTGCTCACCCTGTTTGCCCTACTATTTCAGTGACATATGAGGAGACACAAGACAGGAGGGACCTGCCGTGGGAGAATATCCCAAAACCATCGAATTGACCGACGGGATCATGGTTACGCTCGAGCTTCTGACAGACAACGATCTCGATGGACTCATCAAGTTTTTCCAGCACCTTCCGGAGAAGGACCGTCTCTACCTCCGATCGGACATCACCGATCCGGAAAACGTACGGCGACGGTTCGGGAATCCTGATTACGACAACATGTTCCCGATCATCGGTCGTGTGAATGGTGATATCATGGGGATCGCCACCATATTCAGAGCCTCGTTCGGATGGATGAGAAATCTGGGTGAAGTGCGCATCTGTATCGCTCCGGAGTTCCAGAAGAGAGGGCTGTCAACTCTTCTGGTCAGGGAGATCTTCTTCCAGGCTCTGAAGATGGGTATCTACAAACTGCAGGCAGAACTGATGGACACCCAGAAGGCGGCGATCACGGCCTTTAATCATCTCGGTTTTAAACAGGAGGCGCTCCTGCCGAAGCACGTGACCGATATCAAGGGTGTCCGCAGGGATCTGGTCATCATGACGCTTGATGTTGAGGATCTCTGGGCCACGCAGGAGGATTTTGTCAAGTCACCTGATTTCCGCATTCAATAATCGGCTTCATATTCTACCTGGTGTCATGTCAGGTGACAAACGTCGGCACCGAGAGTGATGCCGGGCCCGGCCTGCAAGGCGCGGCGACGAGGCATAGCGGTGGCTATGGCGAGGAGGCGGAACGCAGCAGGTCGGGATTCGGCACCGCTCGAATGAGACGGTTGTTGCGTGACAGGGCACTAGAGTAAACGGCCCCACGATGAGCTCTCCTCGAGCCATCGCAGGGCCGTTCTTATACCCCGAGTCGATGAAAGGCTACTGCGCCGGTTCCTCCACCGGTTCCTGGATCTTGAAGCGGTTCATGACCTCAGGTTTGAACCGCTGGCGCTCAAAGCCCAGGTCTTCGTAAGGTACGCCCTGGGCGAAGGCCAGAAGCTGGAAGTAGTAGACCGGCGGTGTGTGGAAATCCTCCTCGAACTTTTTGGCGACCTTCAGCTGACCGTAGTCGAACTGCCCGAAGCAGGTAGGGCATATCAGGCAGAGCAGTTCGGCCTCGACATCCCGAACGGTCGTCAGCAGGTCGCGCATCATGTTCGCGGGCAGGTCTTCATTGCTGCACGCTTTCCCGCAGCAGAGATACCACTTGTCATGACGCACCGGATTGGCCCCGAGCGCTCTGACCAGATCTTCCAGAATGGTCGGATTGTTGGGGTCATCCACGTTCATGATCTTGCTCGGTTTGAGAAGATGGCAGCCGTAATGGATCCCCACGGTAAGCCCCTCGAGCGGGCGCACGACCGTCTCGCGGATGGCATCATACCCGACGACATCCCGGACCAGAGTGGCGATGTGACGGATCCGGCTGGTACCCTTCCACTCCTTGCCGATCTTTGCCAGTCGCGCGTTGACCTTGTCGCGAACCTCCTCGTTGTCGTGCATGAGGTGCCAGGTCTCTGACAGAGTGGCGGTACAGCCCGAGCAGTTGGTGAAGAGGTCGATCCCCTGTTCCTCGGCCAGGCAGAGATTGCGGGCGGCGACCGAGAGCCAGTCGAGCTTGTCGCGCGACTTGAAGTAGATCGGATCGGGACAGCACGAGGTGCCCTCCAGATCTACGATCTCGATCCCCAGCCTGGGCAGGGTATGCCGGATGGCGAATTCCATGGCCGGGTACCGGGTCGGGACCAGACAGCCGGGGAAGAACGCGAAACGGTTCATGTCTCTTCTCCTTCCCCTTCAGAAAATCCGATCAGTACGCCGATTTCATCCATCGGTACGGGGGAGAGGGGGGGCAGGCCGAACCGGACCCGCTGCTTGTCGATCGCCGGATTCATGGCAACCGTCCTCCCCTCGGCCAGGAAGGTGTTGATGACCTTCTCAACTCCCGGCGGATACATGCCCCGGTCGGCCATCATGTTCTTCATGCTGATGATGACCTCGGCCGGTTTGACCTCCTGGGGACAGCGCTCGGCACAGTTGTAGCAGTTGGTGCACTCCCAGAGGAAGGATTCGTCCCCGATCAGCTCCTCGCCCAGCCCGTAGAGCACCTTCAGCATGATCTGACGGGGATTGAAGTCATCGGTATAGGTCATCGCCGGACAATCCCCCACGCACGCGCCGCACTGGTAGCAGAAACTGGCCAGGTTCCCTTCCACCTTCTCGGCCAGCTCGCGTCGGAACGCGAAATCCACCCGTACGATCTTCTCCTTTTTGCCTGCCGACTCAGCCATTCGGCCTATTCCTTCGGTTCAGGTTTCTTTTTGAAGTGTCTGATGCTGTTGGAGCGGCACTGTGAACAGGTGCGTTCCACGTCTTCACCCCGCTCGACTTCCACCTCCCACTCATGACCGCACATCATGCATCTCAAGTAGGCGATAGCCATTCATCTCTCCAATCCGGGGGGCGCAAAGCCCTCAACCCGAGGGTTGTGCGACCCGCCCTGGGTTAAGGCCGCTAACCCGTGACGGTCTCGGCTTTCTCTTCTTTACCGGCCTTTTCCTTCTTCGGCTTCGGCTTCAGTGCCTCGCAAGCGTGCGCGATCTCCTCAGAGGTGACCGTGGCGCGCAGTTCTTCCATCTGTTTCATGACCTTCGCGAATTTCTGGCCCTCGGCGGCGCTGATCCACTCAAGCTGCAGACGCTCGGGTCTCACACCGGCCTTCTCCAGCTTGTTCCAGAGACGCTGTACGCGCACTACCGTCTGCCGGTTCGCGTTGATGTAGTGGCAGTCGGCGTAGTGGCATCCGGAGACCAGCACGACCGGCGCTCCGGCACGGAACGCCTCCAGCACCATCTCCTCGGAGACCCGTGCCGAACACATCGTTCTGATCACCCGGTTGCTGGCCGGGTACTCCAGGCGGGAGATACCGGCCATGTCGGCACCGGCGTACGAACACCAGTTGCAGGCGAAGACGAAGACCTTCTCTTCCGGCTCGTTCTCAAGGATCGCCTGGACCTGCGCGATCAGCTGGTCATCGGTGAAGTGGCGCATGGTGATCGCGCCGAACTTGCACGCCGCGCCGCAACAGCCGCAACCGGCGCACGCAGCCTCGATGACCTCGGCCTTCTCTCCCTTCTCCCAGGTGATGGCGGAGTAGGGGCAGAGTCCGGCGCAGATGCCGCACTCAGTGCACAGGTCGGGGTCGATCACACTGGTGATCGCCTCGATATGGATCTCGCCGGCGTTGAGCAGCGCGCCGATCTTCGAGGCCGCCGCACCCGACTGGCAGACCGATTCCTTTATGTCCTTCGGTGATTCGCAGAACCCGGCGAAGTAGACGCCCTTGGTAGGCGCGTCGATCGGTTTCAGTTTCGGATGCGACTCCATGAAGAACCCGTCGGAGGTCTTCGACAGGGTCAGCAGACTTGAGATCTTCTGCATGTCCTTCGGCGGGATGACCCCGACAGAGAGGACGACCATGTCGAGTTCATGCCGTTCGAGCTTGCCCGAGGTGGTGTTCTCCACGGTGAGGATCAGATTCCCGGTATCGGGGTCCTCCTCGATGTCACCGGGAAGTCCGCGCACGTACCGGACGCCCATCTCCTTGGAGCGCTGGAACATGTCCTCGAACGACTTGCCGAATGCCCGGATGTCCTGGTAGAAGACCACGTTCTCGGTGTCGGGGTAGTGGTCGGCCAGCAGGAGGGTATCCTTGATGGTGTTCATACAGCAGATGTTCGAGCAGTAGGGTCTCCCGATGGCGGGATTCCGGGAACCGACGCACTGGATGAACCCGATCCGCTTCGGCCGAGCCATGTCGCCCGGACGTACAAAGTGCCCGTCGGTGGGGCCGCCGGCGCAGATCAGACGTTCGAACTCCATCGAGGTGATGACGTTCTCGAAACGGGTGTACCCGTACTCGTCCATCTCGGTCGGGTCGTAGACATCGAGACCGATGGCTACCACGACCGCGCCGACCTCGCGCACGATCAGCTCGTCCTGGTCATCGTAGTCGATGGCTTTCTGCTCGCAGACGTCCTGGCATTTGCCGCACGCGATCGGGTTGTTCCCGAGACAGTTCTCCATGTCGAGCACATAGACACAGGGCACCGCCTGGGGGAAGGGGATGTAGATCGCCTTCCGCGTCGACAGACCCATCTGGTATTCGTCGGGAACCGCCTGGGGGCAGACCTTGACGCACTCATCACAGGCGTTGCACAGCTCGAGATCGACGTACCGGGCCTTCTTCCGGATGGTGACCGAGAAGTTCCCCACGTAACCGGAGACCGCCTCGACTTCGGAGTAGGTGAGAAGCTCTATGTTTGGATGCCGACCGGCATCAATGGCCTTGGGGCCAAGTATTCATATAGAGCAGTCCATCGTGGGATATGTCTTGTCCAGCTGAGCCATAATTCCACCAATGGACGCGTTCTTCTCGACCAGCGTGACCATGTGTCCCTGTTCCGCCAGTTGGAGAGCCGCCTCGATCCCCGCGATCCCGCCCCCGATCACCAGTGCCCGCTGGGTGACCTGGACAGCCATCTCGTCCTGACTCTGCAGGAAACGAGCCCGGGCCACGGCACTGGACACGAGATCCTTGGCCTTGTTCGTGGCCCCCTCCTTATCGTTCGGATGGACCCATGAACAGTGCTCGCGCAGGTTGGCCATCTCCATGAGGTACGGATTCAGGCCTGCCTCATGAACACACTGCCGGAATGTCGGCTCATGCTGTCTCGGAGTACACGATGCGACGACCACACGGTTCAGGTTGTGCTGCTTCACCGCGTTCTTGATCTCGTTCTGTCCGGGATCGGCACACGTGTACTTGTTCTGCACCACGCATACCACATCCTGCAGCGTGCTGGCGTACTCCGATACGGCGGCTGTATCGACCGCTCCCGCGATGTTCAGACCGCAGTCGCAGACGAAGACCCCGATCCGGAGTTCATCGCCATTCGTTGCGTTGGCTACCATCTGTCCCTTTCCTTCCGGGAAATGGTTCGTTTATGAGATGAGGTCGAGTACGAGCTCTGCGACGTCCCTCATCTCGATCTCTATCTCCTCTTTCAACAGAGGATCCTTCATCGCACATCTGAAGTGGATCTGGCACTTCGGACATGCCGTTACCATCACTTCAGCGCCCGTCGCGCGGGCTTCGCGCAGACGGTCCACCTGGATCTGTTTCGCGAAGATGTCACAGTTCGACCAAGTCCCACCGGCACAGCACATCGCACCCTGCTTCGAGTGCCGCATCTCCACCAGTTCCACGCCGGGCAGGGCTTCCAGGACTTCCCGCGGCGGGTCGTAGATGCCCAACTGCCGGCCGAGACGGCACGGGTCCTGGAACGTCACCTTCTGTTCACCGTTCTCTTTCAGGTCGAGTTCGGGCAGATGCTCGGCGAGGTATTCGGTCATATGCATGATTTTCGGGAAGTCCCTGTCACCGAACGACTGGTAATCCTTCTTCCAGGTGCGCAGACACTCGGCGCACGAAGTGATCAGCAGGCTGGCGCCGCTCTTCTTAACTACCTCGATATTGTGACGGGCCAGTTTCTCGAAGCTCTCCCGGTCGCCGTTCCACAGCAGGTCGTGTCCGCAGCAGCGTTCCTCGGGAGAGACCACCGGGGTGATGCCGAGTTTGTTGAAGAGCTTCACGGCAGCCCTCGTACCCTCGATCGGTCTGGCGCCGTAGTCGGGGAAGAGCGCGTCGTAGTACATGGTGCAGCCGGTCCAGTAGAAGATGTCACCCTCGGCCGGAGCGGTCTTCAGATCATCCTCGATCCACTCCATCCGGTTCTGGATGGTGCCGCCTGACGCCATGAGCCGCATGAGTGACTGGATGGTCCCCCCGTGGGGACAATCGGGCTCGATTCCTTCCGAGTACGCCATCTCACGCAGGTGGAGCACCAGATCGGTGTAGACGACCTGGGCAGGGCACCGCTGCTCGCACAGACTGCACGAGAGGCAGGCGAAGAGGGTGTCGCGATCCAGTATCTGCGCTGGATCACCCGTGTTGCTGTCGAGGATGTGCTTGCGCGGGCTGTACGTCCCACCCGCGCGTGCAATGGGGCAGACAGCGGTACATTTCCCGCAGTCGTAGCAGGCCCATGCCCTTGATTTCCTTGTAACCTCAGCGAGATCCACCATCACCCGTTGCTCCCTCTCATCCTGCTCTGCGTTCGTCCTGCCCGGCCTTCAGCGGACTGGGGCCGAGCGCTCTGATCTGATCGGTGAATTCGTCGAGGATTTTCGCCCACCGGGGACCCTCGGCGGCGCTGATCCATTCCAGTCTCACCCGACCCGGTTCCAGGCCGATCAGGTGGACGAGCTTCTTCGTGATCTCGAAATGCTCGAGCTGGCGCTCGTTCCCCGAGACGTAGTGGCAGTCGCCGATGTGGCACCCCGAGACAAGGACGCCGTCGGCGCCTTTCTCGAGGGCGCGGAGCACGAACCCGGGATGGATCCGGCCGGAGCACATGACCCTGATTGTTCTGAAATGCGGCTGGTGCTGAATGCGCGAGATCCCCGCGGTGTCGGCGCCGGCGTACGAGCACCAGTTGCAGGCAAAAACACAGATATTGGGGTTCCACTCTGTGCTCCTGGCCGGTGCTTTCTCCGCAATGACCTCGCTGGTTGGCACCTTCTTCACCGCGGTCTTCTTTGAAGCCGCATTTTTTGCCACCGTTTTCTTAGCGGCTGTTTTCTTCGAAACGGTCTTCTTCGCAGACGCCTTTTTTGCCACGGTCTTCCTGGCGGCGGTTTTCTTCGACACGGTCTTCTTCGATACTGTTTTCTTCGCCGTCATCGTGTTTCCTCCGCGAAGGCGGTGTCGATCATCGCGATCACCTGACGGTCGGTGAAGTGCCGGGCGTCGATAGCCGAAGACGGGCACCAGGCTGCGCAGACGCCGCATCCCTTGCAGAGGGAGGCGTTGATCCGGGCAACGTGGACTCCCGATTCGATCTCCACCAGGTCGGCCGCTGCGTAAGGGCAGACATCCATGCACGTTCCGCAGGCTCGGCACCTGATCTCGTCGACCACCGATACGGTCGGCTCGATGCGCACACTGTCGTGAGAAAGCAGCACGGCTGCCTTGGCCGCCGAGGCGGACGCCTGGGCCACCGAGTCGACGATGTCCTTTGGTCCCTGGATGGTGCCGGCCAGGAACACACCCTCCACGACGGTCTCCACCGGTGCCAGCTCGGGATGCCGCTCGAGGAAGAATCCGTCGAGTCCGAGGCTGGCCTTCAGCATCAGGTGGAAGTGTTCGGTCTCGGGCTGCTGCGGGCGCATGCCGACGCTCAGGATGACCAGATCGGTATCCACCTCGAGCCGTTCGCCGAGGAGTTCGTCGTAACAGCGAAGAGCCTCGGCCTCCTTTTTGCCGATAATCTCCGGCTTCTCCCCCGGCGGGATCCGGACAAAGAGCACTCCCTTGCCGCGTGCCTCACGGTACATCTCTTCGGCCCCGGCCGAGACCGTCCGGATATCGCGGTAGAAGATGGTGGTATCGATGCCGAGTGAGTTCAGTTGGATGGCCTGCTTGATGGCGGTGGGACAGCAGTAGCGCGAGCAGCCGGTGAAACCCTCCTCCTCCCGCGATCCGACACAGAGGATGAAGGAGGCGCTGGTCGGTTGTTTGCCGTTGATCACGACCTCGTCATCGTTCTCGTGGAAGTTTTTCTCGAGCTCCTCGCTGGTAATGACGTTCGGCAGGGAACCATAACCGAACTCTCCGGCCGGGTCGTAAAGAGAGGCGCCGAAAGCGAGGATGATGACCCCTACCTTCAAATTCTCCTCGGTCGCGCCCTTCAACTTGATGTCGAAGTTGCCGACGAATCCCGTGATCTCCTCCACCTCGGTGTTCAGGAGGACCCGGGCACCGCTTTTCTCCAGCCGTCCTGCCTTCCTTTCCAGCACCTCGGTGGCGGGTCGCCGGTTGGGATAGAGGTATTTGAGGTTCGGGGCACGCAGGCGCCCGCCGAGCGAATCGCTCTTTTCGACCAGGACGACCGGAAAGCCCTGCTCCGCAAGGTCGGTGGCGGTCTGGATGCCGGCGATGCCGGCGCCGATCACCAGGGCCTGCCTGCTCATCGGCACTTCGCCCTCGTAGAGTTCTTCGAGGTTCCTGGAGCGGGCCACGCTCATCCGGATGAGGTCCCTGGCTTTCTCCTGGGCCAGGACCGGTTCGTTGGCATGCACCCACGAACACTGGTCGCGGATGTTCACCATGTCGAGCAGGTAGGGGTTGAATCCTATCCCCGCGCATGCCTCCCGGAAGACCGGTTCGTGGGTCCGCGGAGTGCAGGAGGCGATGACGAGCCGGTTCAGCTTGTGTTCTTTGATCAGATCAACGATCTGGACCTGTCCGGTTTCGGCGCAGGCGAACATCGAGGACTCGGCCGCGACGACGCCCGGCAGGGTCAGAGCGTAGTCAGCGAGGTCATCGACGTCGAGAATCCCACCGATGTTGGCCCCGCAGCTGCAGACGATCACACCGACACGGGGCGGCCCGGAGAGATCGAGCGGTTCCGGTTTTTCCTTGATTTCATCGATCCGGTCGCCCGCCAGAAAGAGTCCCGCACGGGCGGCGGCTGCGGAAGCCTGGGCCACCGCGTCGGGGATGACCTGGGGCCCGATCGCGCTGCCGCAGACATAGACGCCGTCCCGGACCGTCTCGACCGCCGAGACGGCCGGGTCACGCGGGCTCACGAATCCATACTGGTCGGTCTCGATGTCGAGTATTTTCGCCAGCTCGATCGCGCCGTCGTTGGGGGCGGCTGCCACCGAGAGGACCACGAGATCGGCAGGGATCTGGACCTGCTTGTGCGCGAGGGTATCCTCGACGTGTACCAGCAGGGTGTCGGTCTCGGCCCTTTGTTCAATCTTGGCCGGGCGTCCCCGTATATAGTGCGCGCTCTGCTCCTCGATAGAACGCTTCACGAAATCATCAAAGCCCTTACCAAACGCCCGGAGGTCGGTGTAGAGGATGGTGATGTCCTCAACCTCGGGGTCGTGCTGGCGGATCAGCATGGAGTCCTTCACGGCGTTCATGCAGCAGAACCGGCTGCAGTAGGGGCGGCCGCCGTCTCCGCGGGCGCCGACGCACTGGATGAAAACGATGTTATGAGGGGTTTCCATGTCAGACGGTCTCACCACATGGCCGTCGGTCACTCCGGAGGCGTTCAGCATCCGCTCCAGCTCGAGGCTCGTGACCACGTTCGGGAACCGGCCATAGCCGTACTGGCCGAGTTTGCGGGCATCGAACTCCTTGAATCCGATGGCGACCAGGATCGCGCCGGCGTCAATTTCGAAGTCTTCGGCAACCATGTCGAAATCGATGGCGCCGACGTCGCAGGTGTCGGTGCAGTGAGCGCAGGGCAGATGGGGGAGGGTGACGTCAGGCTGCCGCTTCATCTTGGCGGCTTTGATCTTCTCCATGCTCCTGATCTGCTTGTCGGTGAGATGACGCAGGAAGTTCAGACACGAATCGGGATCGATGACATAGGCCGACGGCACCGACTGGGGGAAGGGGCGGTAGATCGCTTTCCGGGCCTTGAAGCCCATGTCGAACTCATTGCCGCCCACCTGCGGACAGGTCTCCACACAGAGCCCGCACGCCACACAGGTATCCTCATTCACGTAGCGGGGATGCTTGCGCACGTGGACACGAAAAGCACCCGGATCACCTTCACAGCCGATGACTTCAGCGTTGGTGACGACCTCTATGAGCGGATGTCGACCGACATCCATGGCCCGAGGGCCCAGGATTCATATAGAGCAATCCATGGTGGGAAAGGTCTTGTCCAGCTGGGCCATCCTGCCGCCCAGAGACGGAGACACCTCCACCAGCGTCACCGGTATCCTCGCGTTCGCCAGGTCGAGAGCGGCCTGCATCCCGGCGATACCGCCGCCGATCACGACAGCGCGTTTCCCCCGGGTTTCTACCGCTTCGATTCTGCCTGCGGCTTCAGCGGTCATCCTCACACTCCTCATTCAGAAGGCAGTTGCAGATGTCGCTCCGGTCCCGGAGCCCTGTCACGCGACAACCGTGGCATGACACTACTCCGACTTCTCCGTCGCGACCGCCTCTTCTTCTACTTTCTCCCCGGCCGGTTCCTCCGCCGGTTCCTTCTTCGGTGTCCCGTCGCCGTAATGCTCCTCGAAATAATCCCAGCCGGAGTGGAACGCCTTCAGGTTCAGTTCCTCGGTGCCCGCCGGGACCGAGTTCTTCACCGAGTTCTCCCACAGCTCCTTCGAGACCAGTTTCGTCACGGCGGCGAAGAAGCCGAGCATCACGATGTTCTGTACGATTACCCGGCCGATCTCCTCGGCGATCCTGGTGCTTGTGACCCCGAAACCCTTCTGGCCCTTCTTCAGGTCGGGCTCAACCAGATCGCTCTCATAGACCACGATCCCCTTCGGGTTGAGCAGGTCTTTCGACTGCTCGTAACCGTCCTGGGACATCGCCAGGAGGATCTGCAGGTCCTGCAGGTAGGGGTAGAGCACTTCCGTTTCATCCAGCACAAGCGAGGTGCTGCAGGCCGATCCCCGCGCTTCCGGGCCGAAACTCTGGATCATCGTCGCTTCGTGACCGGCATCGATCGAATACGCGTGCCCGATGATGTGGCCGCAGAGCACCACCCCCTGGCCACCGAATCCGGTGATGCGGATCTCTTTCCTACTCATGGAGCCATCCTCCTTCTGGAGGCATCGGGATGTATCTGTCACCGAGCACCTGCTCGTAGTGCGTGTGCATGTTCTCGTGGTAGGTCGTTCTCTCGGGATCATCAACGAACTTGCCGCAGATGATCTTTTCCTGGAAACCGATATCGACGTTACGCGTGTCCTCTCCGTGCCTGATCTCGGAATTGTCGTGGTAGAACTGCATGAGATTCAGGCCCGTGCCCAGCTTGTTGCGCCTCGCGTACAGGGTCGAACAGGGCGCGATAACCTCGATGAACCGGAAGCCCTTGCGCTGCATCGCCTCTTCGAAGGTCTTCGTCATCCTCCGGATGTGCAGGGAGGTCCACCGGGCCACGTAACTCGCCCCGCAACTCGCCGCGAGGTGCGGCAGGTTGAACGGCCGGTCGAAATTCCCGAACGGCATCGTCGAGGAGATGGCCTTTAGAGGTGTTGTCGGCGCGTTCTGGCCGCCGGTCATGGCGTAGGTGAAGTTGTTCACCAGCACGACCAGCAGATCCATGTTGCGACGGGCGGCGTGGATGAAATGATTGCCGCCGATCCCCGAGAGATCGCCATCACCAGAGAAGAGTGTCACGTTCAGTTCGGTGCGCGCCATCTTGAGACCGGTCGCGAACGGTATCGCCCTCCCGTGGGTGGTATGGAAGGCATCGTAGTTCATGTAGCCCGCCACGCGTCCGGTACAACCGATCCCGGAGACGATCGCGATCGTCTTCGGATCGATATCCAGTTTCTCCAGCGCAGCCGCGTAGCACTTCACGACAGTGCCGATACCGCAGGTGGGACACCAGATGTGCGGCATCCGGTCCATCCGGATGTGCGGCGCTATCGGGTGATCCTCCGGCTTGACGTTGTCCATGCCGATTGTAGCTGTTTCAGTCTGAGCGCTCATTTGGCTGCTCCCACGATTGCTTCGACAATCGTTTCAGGATCGTGAACTCCTCCACCGGGGTGAGGGACACTGGTTGTCGTGCAGTTGCCGGCCGCGCAGCGCTCGACTTCGAGCACCATCTGGCCCATGTTGATCTCGGGAACAACGAATCCCTTTATCTTTGTCGCCAGTTCCCGGATCCGCTTTTCAGGGAACGGCCAGACGACGATCAGTCGGATGACACCGACCTTGATTCCCTTCTCACGGGCCTTCTCGATCGCAAGCCTGGCGACTCGCGAGGTGATCCCGTAACTGAGGACGACGACGTCGGCTCCGTCGGTCTCCTCCTCATCGAACCGTACGATGTCATCGACGTTCTTGTTGATCTTGTCCATGAGCCGGGTAACGAGTTTCCACTGTCCATCGACGGTCATATCCGGGTAGCCACGGTGATCGTGGGTCAGACCGGTCGTGTGGAACCGGTACCCGTCACCAACGCGTGCAAAGTCAGGCACCAGCCCTCCGTTCACTTCATATGGCCAGTACTCACCCGGTTTCTTGTCGGTCAGCTTGCGCTGGACGATCTCGATCTCGTCAGGCTCGGGGATGATCACCTTCTCGGTCATGTGCCCGACGCACTCATCCATCATGAAGAGGACAGGGACCCGGTAGATCTCTGAGAGGTTGAAGGCATCGATTATCAGATCGAACGATTCCTGTGGTGACTTCGGGCTCATGGCGATGATCTCGTAATCGCCATGGGATCCCCACCTGGCCTGCATCATGTCGGACTGGCCCGTCATGGTGGGCAGGCCTGTTGAAGGTCCGCCGCGCTGCACATTCACGAGCACGCAGGGAGTCTCCATCATCACTGCAAGGCCGAGATTCTCCATCATCAGGCTGAATCCGGGGCCGCTGGTGACCGTCATCGATTTCGTGCCCGTAAAGGCGGCACCGACGACAGCTGCCATGCTGGCCATTTCGTCTTCCATCTGGATGAACGTACCCCCCATCATCGGGAAGCGGCGCGACATCCGCTCAACCACTTCGGTTGAGGGCGTAATCGGGTATCCGGCCACGAACCTGCAGCCGGCAGCCATCGCGCCCTCACCGGCAGCGAAGTCACCATCCAGGTAGTGGGCACCCGTCAGAACACCTAAGGGATCGGCTTTCACCGGGTTTCCTCCTTTTCCTCCTGCTCGGCCGGGGACTCTGACGATTCCTGTTCGTCATTGAGCCCGGCCTTCACATCGTCGGGTATTGCGACGCTGAAGATCGCGAAATCGGGACAGATCATCTCGCAGAGGTTACAATTCACACAGAGCCCCGTCTGGACTACCTCAGGCGGATGGTATCCCTTCTTGTTGAAACGTGTAGACATTACCAGGACATCCTTCGGGCAGTACTCCACACAGAAACCACAGCCTTTGCAGCGGTCGTCGATGATGAGTACTTCACCGTGGGGGATGGTGACCTGATCAAGGTCCAGTGGTTTACGCCAGTATTTCATCAACCGCTTCCTTCCGTAACAGCGTGCTCCGGGTGGTGTGCCTCGTACAGGGTGTTGTACGGGCAGCCACCGAGGATATCGCCAACGGGACAGTCACGTTCCAGGTAGACAGCACAACGCAGGCAGTAACTGTTCTCCAGTTCCTCGCCTGCGGGTCCTTCGAATTTCAGTATTTCGGCGGAGAATCGCTCGAGGAGTTCAGAGAGTTCCTCGATTTCACGGGGATCGAACTGATCGAGAATGGGGGAGAGGCGCTCGGCCTTCAGGTCTTCATACGCGCGTACCAGCCGTTTCCCCTTCGGGTTCAGGGAGAGGAGGGTGGCCCTCCGGTCACCCCTGGAGGGGGTACGGGTCACCAGGCCCAGGCCCTCGAGTTTGCCGATGTTCTTCGATGCCGCGGCATTGCTCACCCCCAGGAGTTCGGCGATCTCACCGACCTGGTAAAGCTCGTTGTTCGACATCAGCTTGAGGAGGTAGAACTGGTGGATAGTCAGAGGAAGGGAAGAGGCTTCCTCAAGAAAATGACGCTCGAGTACTTCGCGTACCGTCGACGCGAAAATATGGCTGTTCCGGAGGAGTCGATTGTAATCCATCGATCGTTCCGTCTCTCCGCGACCACACATCCCGTTGCAGACTCTGCGGCAGACAGCCCGGGACTGTTTTCAGGTGTGCCCCGTAATTACTTAACTGCGTTAACTAACTCGTTCGGCGTACAATATACGATCACGTCAACCCTGTTGAAGATAAAAATGGAATATAAGACATTTTTTTCTTAAATAGCCTCTCAAGCCATGGTAGACAAGGGAATGTGTCGTGTGTATCCTGCCCGTACAATGAGGGGCCAGTCTCGTTGTCAGGGGGCCTAAGTATGCTCATAATTGAGAATAATTCACTCATTCAGGCCGTGAATGCTCCCGATGGACCCGGGTGCAAGGGGGGTTGCTGAGAGCCAGTGACAGATACCATCTCGGCAGTACTCATCGGACTGGGACTGCTTGTGCTTGGGGCTTCCATCTGGCGGACACAGCGCCTGATCGGGATACTCCGGGAAAAGCAGCCCTGGACGTCGTTGCGAAACCTGATGGTTTTCTTCACCGTCGGGTTCGGCGTATATCTCTACGCTCTTCTCACCGGTATCCCGTTGAACAAAGATCTTGTGGCCGGTGAGATATTTTTCCTGACCGCTCTCTTCATGCTCCTGGTGGTGCATTTCGCCTATCAGACCATCCACGACATCATGCGCCTGGATGAGCTGAAACATATCGCCAATACCGATGAACTGACCGGTATGTACAGCAGACGCGCAATCCTCGAACTGCTGGATGACGAATTCGGAAAGGCAAAGCGCTTCGGTTTCCCCCTGAGCGTGGCGATGGTCGATCTCGATCATTTCAAGAATATCAACGATACCTACTCACACATTGCCGGTGATGTGGTCCTGAGGGAAGTGGCGCGTGTCCTCCAGAACCGACTAAGGAAGTTCGACGTCCTCGGTCGGTATGGAGGAGATGAGTTCATCTGCGTTCTGCCCGGAACCGGCGCCACGGGAGCGGTATCAACCGGGGAGCGGGTCCGGGCCCGCGTGAATGAAGCCAGATTCGAAATCATCGCTCCTGACAGTCTGACGGCGCTTGAAGTCGGCGACAGGACGGAGCATGAGACGATCAGGACTACTGTCTCGGTCGGGGTTGCCACGATGCACGAAGGCATACAGACTCCTGTCGACCTCGTGAGGGAGGCGGACGCCGCGCTCTACGTATCGAAGGGGAGCGGAAGGAACAAGGTGTCGTCGGCACTGGAGGAAGGCTCCAAGATCATCAAGTAATACCCTGCGACAGATCTCCCGGATCATCCTCGATAGCTGGAGCGGATTCAGTGATGCGCAACCGATAGCGGCCAGCGGTGCGTTCGCGGGTGATCCATCCCCTGCGCTGGGCGTGAAAGAGGATCGTGCGTATCTCTTCGCGCTGGTCCCGGGGAAATTCATCATAGACTTCAGATTCCGAACTCCTCTCATCACCCGCGACCATCTCAAGGATGCGCAGCAGACGGGCCCTGCGCAGACGGGCCCGTGCGCGCAGGCTTTTGAAGGAATTGAGGTCGAGGATGTCGAGCCGGGCGATACGGAGCTCTTCCATCTCATGCCGGATGGACGCCGATCGATCTTTCCACATGTTCCGGAATCCCATCTTCCGGCAGAGATCAGCCTGTTCCTCCCATGCAGCGATCGATTCGGTGAAGCGATCGAGGGCCGCATCGAGATGACCCTGTCTCACCAGGTCCCGGGCGCGTTCGTGGGCGTTCTGTGCACGCTCGACAATCTCACTTGTCGCTTCCGTTTCCTCGAGGCTTTCCTCAACGATGTTCCGGATATCATCACGGGCGAGAGCATCGAGCCCGGGCTGTCCGGCCTGCCGTCGGCGGAAGATGTTGCGGAACCGTTCACCGAGACTCATTGCATCCTCACAGACTCAGACTCAGAAGAAATTGACTCCCCCGGTACATGCCGGTTCCTGAACAGCAGATAGTAAACCGGAATCCCGAGGATGGCGAACCCGAGACCAATCCCCGATTCGAGCGGGCGCTGCACGAGACTGTTGATAAGCATCGTCATGGCGATGACGATAAATACACTCGGGACCCATGGGTAGCCTGGCGTGGAGTAGGGGCGCTCCCTGTCAGGGAACCGTTTTCTGAAGACAAAGAGGGCCACCGTCGAGAGCACGAAGAAGAGCCAGGTAGTGAAAATGAAGTAATTGACCAGCTGTTCGAACGTGCCGCTCAGGGCGAGAACGGCGGCCCAGGTACCCTGTACCACGACCGCGTTCGCGGGTGTTCGGAATTTCGGATGGATACGCCCCGTCCAGCGGAAGAAATAGCCGTCGGCGCCCATGCGATAAAAGACCCGGGGGCCGAGCATTATCGAGCCGTTCGCCCCGCCGATGATGGAAATCAGGATGGCGATCGTGACCAGTGCAGCGCCGCCCGATCCGAGGAGGGTCCGGGCACTGTCGGCCGCGACACGATCGGACATCGCCATCTGTTCCATCGGTACGGTGATGATGAATATGACGTTCATTGCCACATAGATGACGATCACCGCGAGCGTGCTGAGCAGGATCGCCCGGGGCAGTGAACGGCCGGGATCCTTCACCTCGCCTGCCATGTAGCAGATGTCGGCCCAGCCGTCATAGGTCCAGAGTATCGCCGCGAGAGCTATCCCCATGGCGCTGAGCATCCCCAGATTGAATCCTCCGCCTCCCCCTGCAGAGAGCAGGCTCCAGTCGGAAGCGCCGCTTGTGAAGCCCAGCACGATGAAACCGACGACCAGGATGATCTTGATCGAGGTGAGGACGTTCTGGATGTTGCTGCCGAGCCGGACACCGCGGTAGTGGATCGATGAGAGGAGGATGATGACGAGAATCGCGACGAGCTTGATCCCCAGGGTCGAAAGGGGGATGAGCTCGCCCACGTAAATGGCCACCCCGGTGGTGATTGTCGCGATCGCCCCCGGCTTGATAACGAGCAGAAAAAGCCATCCGAAGATGAAACTGATGAGTGGCCCGAAAGCCTCTTTCAGGAAGACGTAGATCCCTCCTGTAGCCGGCATGAAACTGGCCAGTTCGGCGAAAATCAGCGCGCCGAGCAGGCAGAGGAATCCTCCCGCGATCCAGGTGATGAGGATCAGGCCGGGGCTCGGAATTCCCCGGGCTACCAGTCCGGGTGTGATGAAGATTCCCGATCCGATGATCGTACCGATGATGATCGCTGTGGCGTCGAGCCAGCTGAGCTGTCTCCGAAGACCTTCGCCGTTGCCTTCGTTCATCTCATCCCTCTCTTCCGGTTTCCTGCACGATAACCCCTGCGGGTGACGTCCGAAAGCGTACCGCGGTTCTCTTGACACTTCCCCGAATGTCTCATTATCGTCCCCCGGGTGGATCCCGATCCAGGCGCTGCCTGTCTGAAGACGCAATATCCGGGGAAGGAGAGTTGCCATGTCCCATGCCGGAAACGAGCGCGTACGCCGTCATGCGCGTGTTACCGGGAGAGTTCAGGGGGTCGGTTTCCGCTGGCACTGTCAGCGCGCGGCCTGCGCGCGTGGGCTGATCGGCTGGGTCCGGAACGTGAGTGACGGAGGCGTGGAACTGGAAGTGGAAGGGCCGGTTTCCGCTGTCGAGGCCTTTCTCCGCGAAGTCGGGAAGGGTCCGTCCGGCGCCCGGGTAACGAGTGTTACTGCTTACGATGAACCGGTCGCGGGGGGTGAGGCATTTATCATCCGATTCGATGCCTGAGGATCTAAACAGCATGGCATCGTGGACGTCTAACTATAGAGTTTGTGTAATTCCTGAATTGTTCGAAGCTGGACACTGCTCTGGAGGTACCATACATTAATATGTTGTTGTATGGATCGAACTGCCCCTGGTCACCCCCTCGATGCGGGTGGCGGAAGGCACAATCTGTGAGGAGAATCCCGGAATGAAGCGCCGAATTGGAATCGCTCTCGCTGGTGCGGCAACGCTGGTCATGCTGGTGGGTCTCTTTTCGTTCCCCATCCAGGTTCAGGCTCAGGAGGAAGAGTCGACCGTTAAAACGATGTGGGTCGTACCACGGGGAACCGTTCTTATTCTCCGGCTTTACGATAAACCCGATCCCCTCGGCTCGACCATGAAGACGGTTATGGCCGGCGAGCCGATCGAGGTTGAAACGGCCGAGATGCACGCCAAGTACTGGTACAAGACCACCGAAGGATTCTACGCGCATTCCTACTACCTCACCGATGTCGATCCGGCGTACGACGCGGAAGCGGAACGCGCCGAGATGAGTGACGAGGACGTCAGGTGGGAAGACGAACTTCTCAAGAAGTACAACGACATCGGTCTTGTCCTCGAAATCATGAATCAGAAGATCAGAATCGGTATGTCGATGGAAATGGTCATGGATTCCTGGGGAAGGCCGGATGACCAGCGCATAGTTCCCGGCACGATGGGGGACAGCTTCACCTGGACCTATGACATCCCTCCCGGTGATATCAAGCGGACGGTTGTCAACTTCAACGAGCGCAAGAGAGTGATCAATATCGCCACCGACAAGTAAACCTGAAAAACAGCAGACAGGATCCGGGATTATACAGGCCCGTCCGCTCACCGAGCGGGCGGGCCATTCTGTAGTGTGCCGGCCGCATGAGTGTCACGTGACAGGGCACCAGCCCGATGACTCTCCCGCTTTCACCGTTGTTGGCAGGAGCTCCCTCCTCATATACTGTTGCCTGAGCGGGATCGGTACGCGATCCAGCCCGGTCATGCGAATCGAACAGGAGAGGTGCTGATACTCGGCTTGCAACGCTTCAAGGTTTTTGCGAGCTCGAACGTCGTTGGTATCGTTCAATACGAGTAGGGAGCGGAACATGCACAGCGAAGAGGTCGTCCTCAAACGACTGAACGAGGTCAGGAAGACCCTCGAAGAAGCAACCATGAGAATGAGCCAGGGAAAGCTCGATTCCCTCGACTTCACGGGAGTAGCGAGCGCCGTCGGAATCATACAGACACTCGAGTGGGTACTCGAAAAGTCTGATGATCTCTCGGTGCAGATCAGCGACCCTCTGCGTCGTCCGCTTGAGGAAATCTGAAGGTCGAACGGAGGGATCGTATGGCCGACCGAAAGACGAACGTGCCACGCAGATGGGATGTTGTTGTAATCCCCGGTTACTGCAAAAACTGTACCCTCTGTGTCGAAATATGCCCCACCGATGTGCTTGAGATGAACGAGTACAGCCAGATCGCAGAGGTCGTGAACCTCGACGTCTGCACGGGCTGCAATCTCTGTGAGATGCTCTGTCCCGACTTCGCCATCGAGGTGCGCGAGGTCGCTGAAGAGGTGTCCGCAGAAGATCCGGCGCCTTCCTGATCGTCAAGGCCTTCCCAACCGATGTGACTTTCTGGTAATCTGATCCCGGTCTGTGTCTTCTTGCCACGCAGGTGATTCCGGGAGAATACCGATGAACAGTGATCTGATGAGGTGCTTCCAGCGTACGGGGCAAACCGCGATCTGCGCCCTGTTGATACTCAGTCTGACAGCTCCGGCTCTTTCCGCCCAGCAGAGGATCGATGAGGAGTACACGGCAAAGATCCTCGAGTTCACCACCGAGGACTTCTTTCTGACTCCCTATGTTGATTACCTGCCGGCGTCCGATACGGTGCCCACACCCCTCGATTACCTCGGCCATATCGCCGGAGCGGCCGACGTACTCAGCTACTCACACGAAGTCCATGGTTACCTGCGTGCCGTGGCGGATGCCTCACCTCGTGTACAGGTATTCTCGATCGGTCAGACCGAAGAGGGGAGGGAGATGATCCTCGTCGTCGTATCGAATGAGGAGACCATCGCGAACCTCGATCGGTACAAGGAACTCACCGCGCGACTGGCCGACCCTCGCGGTCTCACCGATGATGAGGCAGAGGAGATTATCGGGGAGGCGAAGCCGATGTACTGGACTACCGGTGCGCTTCACTCATCCGAGACCGGCTCACCCGAGATGCTGATGGAGATCGTCTACCGTCTCGCGGTTGATGAGTCGGAGTTCATCCGCGAGATCCGGGATAACATGATCTTCATGGTCACTCCGATCCTCGACGTGGACGGCCGCGACAAGCAGGTGGATCTGGCGATGGCGCCCCGGAAGGATCCCGACGCCCGTGTGTCGCCCAGCCTCATTTACTGGGGCAAGTATGTCGCCCACGACAACAACCGGGATTACCTCGGCATGTCGCTGGCGCTCACCCGGAACGTGTGCGCAACGGTACTCGAGTACCATCCGCAGGTTCTGCACGACCTGCATGAATCGGTGGCATACCTCTACGTTTCCACCGGCACCGGGCCGTACAACGCCTGGGTTGATCCGATCCTGATCGACGAGTGGTTCGAGATCTCCTTCGCCGAGGTGAGTGAGCTGACCCGCCTGGGCGTTCCCGGAGTCTGGACGTGGGGCTTCTTTGACGGCTGGTCGCCCAACTACCTCTTCACCGCGGCGAACGGCCACAACGCCATCGGGCGTTTCTACGAGACACAGGCCGCCAGGAATGCCACCACAAGCGTGATCACGTCGAGTGATGCCCGTTCGTGGTTCAAGCCGAATCCACCGCTCTCCCGCGTGCTCTGGTCGATGAGGAACAACACCAACCTGATGCAGAGTGGAGTACTGGTGGCTGCGCACCATGTGGCGGTCAACAGAACGAAGTTCATGGAGAATTTCTACCTGAAGAGCAAGCGGTCGGTTGCCAAGGCGCGCAACGAGGGCCCGGCGGCCTACATCCTGCCCTCCGATGAAACGAGGCCGGGGCTCCAGGCCGACCTGCTTAACCTGCTGGCCATGCAGGGAGTCGAACTCCACCAGGCCACGAGCGAATTTGATATCGGTGAGGAGACCTACCCTGAGGGCAGCTTCATCATCAGGATGGATCAGCCCTATTCACGCATGGCCGACATGCTGCTTGATAAGCAGTACTTCAACGTAGACGACGCGCGCCCCTATGACGACGTCGGCTGGACACTCGGACCGCTCTACAACCTGAAAACCATACGGGTGGAGGACACGGTGATCCTCGATGTCGACATGCGGATGCTCGACGGCGCGGTCATGCTCGAAGGAGGAGTTGAAGCGCTCAGCAGGCGGCGGCCGGTCGCGTTCCTCATCAACCACACGGCCGACAACAAGCTCGCGACCTTCTGTTTCAATGCCGGTGACCTCACCATGGAGGCGGCCGAGGAGGATTTCACGGTCGAGGAGCGCCTCTTCAACGCCGGCACGCTGATTCTGAAAGTGGACGGCAACCCGGCCGGGATCGAGGATCGCCTGCGGGAAGCAGGTGCCACCTATGGGTTCACCGCCTGGGGAGTGAACAAGGTGCCGGAGGTGCCGACCCACGTGCTCGAGATACCGCGTGTGGCGCTCATGCATACCTGGCAGAGCACCCAGAACGAGGGGTGGGTGCGCGTCGCGCTCGACTTCGAAGGCATACCGTACGACTACATCTCGGTTCAGGATGTCCGGGACATCTCCGATCTCAGGTCGCACTACGACGTGATCGTCTTCGGTCCCTCTTCGAGCAACGCCTTCAGCATCCTCGACGGACGGGCAATGACCGGTGACGGGCCGATCCCGTGGAAAAAGAGTGACCTTACACCGAACATCGGTGTGCAGGACGAGACCGATGACATCAGAGGCGGCCTTGGCTTCGAGGGCGTGATCAATCTCAAGAATTTCATCGAGAGCGGCGGGGTATTCGTGACACTGACGAGCAGCTGCTCACTTCCGATCCAGTTCGGGCTGGCCAGGAACGTCTCGATCCGTGACGCCGGTGATCTGTGGGCGCGGGGTGGGGTGTACCTGGCCGAGGTGGCGGCGCCCGAGAGTCCTATCGTCTACGGATACGATAAGGAGCTTGGCGTCCACTTCAGATCCTCTCCGATCTTCGGTAGTGGCTCGGGGGGAAGAGGACGCCGGTTTGGCGGTGGTGGACAGTCGGGTCGGGAGACGGGACGGGGGAGTGTTGGTGATCCCGACATCGTTCAGGGCCGCTCCCGTACGATGGGTGAGCAGGCAGTCGAGGAATGGCGCGAGCGTCAGCGTCAGGAGCGGGAAGCCTCCGGTGAGACGGAGGAGGAGCCGGCCCCCCGGACTCCGACTACGCGGACGATAATGCGGTTCACCCGGGACGCCGATGAACTGCTGATCAGCGGAGGGCTGGCCAACGGCGATGTGCTGCTCGGTGCGCCGGTCATCATGGACGCGCCCCTCGGAGAGGGCCATGTCGTCCTGTTCAGCATCAATCCGATGTGGCGTGGTGCGACCAACGGCTCCTACTTCCTCGTGTTCAACACACTCCTGCACTGGAACAACCTCGATGCGGGAGGTGAAGGCAGGTAGCACTTCCCCGAACCGTAAAAAAATCGCCCGGGAGCTGGGGATGACCCGGGCGAATGGTTCCGCGATCGAGTGATCGCCTGACGGAACAGTTGTCCGGAAGGACTTCTGCTTCTGCCTAGAGTCCCTCCGGATCCACGCAGACCGGTTCCTTGATCCGCTGATAGACGAGGGGGAGGACGATCAGGGTGACGAAGGTGGAGGTGAGCAGTCCTCCGACCACCACCGTGGCCAGCGGCTTGTAGATCTCTGCTCCAGGCCCTACCGCCAGCATCAGCGGCAGGATCCCGAAGATCGTTGTGAAGGTCGTCATCAGCACCGGCCGCAGTTTGATGCTCACGCCCTCCATGATCGCTTCTCTCAGATCGACTCCGTCACATACTTTTCGATGGAATGTCGAGAGCAGGACCAGACCGTCCTCGAGGGCGATCCCGAAGATCGCGATGAATCCGATCGAGGCGGGAACACTCAGGTAGAGCCCTGCCAGTTTGAGAGAGATGATCCCGCCGATCAGCGCCAGCGGGATGTTGATCAGTATGACCATCACCTCCCGCATCGAATCGAAGACGGTGAAGAGCAGGAGCGCCACCAGTGCCAGGATGAACGGGGCAATGAGCGCCAGGGTGCGGTTGGCGCGCTGCTGCAGTTCGAACTGCCCGCCCCAGGTAAGGATATACTCCGGAGGGATGTCGACCCGCTCCTCGATCTCACGACGGGCTTCAGCCACGAAACTGCCGATATCACGCCCTCTCACGTTGCACTGGATCGTGACGAACCGTTTGTTCTGTTCGCGATTGATGAGGCGGGCTCCCTCGAGTTCCTCGACCCGGGCGAGCATGCCGAGCGGTACGCGCCCTCCGCCGGGAAGGCTTATCAGCAGATTCTCGATCTGTTCAGTGTCGTTGCGGAACTCAGGGAGGAACCGCAGGAAGATGTCGAACCGGCGCTGTTCCTCATACACCTTGCCGACGGTGACGCCGCCGATCGCCGCCTCGATCGTCTCCTGGACATCACTGATGTTGAGCCCGTACCGGGCGGTGATATCCCGGTCGATGACGATCTGGATGTGGTTCTGTCCGGTGAACTGTCCCACCTGGACGTTGTCCGCCCCCTTGGTTTCGAGCAGGATCTGTTCGATCTCTTCGGCGGTGGTGCCGAGCAGGGCGAAGTCTTCACCGTAGAGTTTCAGGGCGAGCTGAGTCCTCGCGCCGGTGATCAGTTCATCGAGGTTGTGGGCGATCGGCTGGGTCATGGTCAGACTCAGACCCGGCAGCACCTCCAGTCGGTGTTCGATCTCTTCGATCAGTTCATCGACGTTCCGGAACGCCTTCCATTTCCGCTCCGGTCTCAGCTGGATCAGTATCTCGGCGTCGTTCACGAAATGGGCGTGACTACCCGTCTCGCCGCGACCGATCCTGCTCAGTACTCCGGTCACCTCGGGAACGTCGAGCAGGATAAGTTCCACTTCAGAGGTGGTCTCGATCGCTTTCTCGAGGCTGATGTTCGGGTTCATGACGGTTCTGAGGTGGAGTGTCCCTTCCTGCAGACGCGGCATGTATTCACGCCCCATCGTGGGGATGAGCGCAGCGCCGATCAGAAAGACAGCGCCGGTGATCCAGAACACGAGGCGACGGCGGGCCATGCAGGCCTCGAAGAAGGGGATGAAGACGCTCCTGATCCGCCCGATCAGCAGCGGTTCCCGTTGCTCATTGCGACGTTTGCGAAGCAGGTAAAAGGCAAGCGCGGGGATGACGACGAGGGTGAACAGAAGTGATCCGGCCAGAGCGAATGAGATCGTGAACCCCATCGGCCGGAACATGATTCCCTCGACCCCGGAGAGGGTGAAGATCGGGGTGAAGACCAGGACGATTATCAGGATGGCGATAAAGAGCGGTCTGGCCACTTCGCTGCCGGCCCGTATCAGGGCACCCGCTTTTCCGCCCTCATCGGAGAGTTGCAGGTGCCGGTATGAATTCTCGATATAGATGATAGCCGCGTCTGCGATCAGGCCGATCGCGATCGCCAGCCCGCCGAGCGACATCAGGTCAGCCGCGATGTTGGCCTGCTTCATGAGGATGAACGTCAGCAAGATCGAGAAGGGGAGGGTGAAGACCGTGATGAGCGCCGAGGGAAAATCACCCATGAAGAGGAAGAGTACGATGATGACGAGCAGGATCCCGAGCGCGAGGTTGGTCGCGACGGTGGAGTAACAATTCCGGATAAAGGCCGCCTGGTTGTAGAAGGGAACGATCTCGACCCCTTCGGGCAGGGACTTGTTGATGACCTCGATCCGCGCCTCGATGTCCTCTATCACCTTCGTAGTGTTCGAGCCGAAGAGCTTGAGCACCATGCCGACGACTTTCTCACCCTCACCATTGGCAAGGGCCGTCCCCCTCCTGATCGCCGGCAGGATCTCGACCGTTGCCAGGCTGGAAAGGAGCACCGGGACACCCTCACGGCTCGTGACAACTGTGTTCCTCAGATCATCGAGCGTCTGCACCAGTCCGATGCTCCGGACGATGTACTCCTCCTGTCCGCGCACGATGAAACTCGCGCCGACATTCTGGTTGTTCCCCTTGATTCGGTCTATGAGGTCGGAGACGGTCAGGTCGTATTTCAGGAGAGCGTTCTGATCAACCAGGATCTGGAACTGCTTGACGTCACCGCCGATGCTCAGGACCTGTGAGACTTCCGGCACAGATTTCAGCTCATACTTCACCAGCCAGTCCTGGAGCGTTCTCAGCTCCATGGTGGTGTAGTCGTCACCCTCCAGGAAGTAGAGATAGACGAGTCCGAGGCCGGTAGCGATCGGCCCGAGGACCGGTTCGTGAGCCTGCTCGGGAAGGTCCTCCATGATCTCGGTGAGCCGGGGCAGCACCATCTGTCTCGCCCAGTAGATATCGGTCCCGTCCTCGAAATAGACGTTCACTGTCGAGAGACCGAAGGTGGAGGCGGAACGTACGTTGGTGACTTTTGGGAGACCGAACATGGCGGCTTCGATCGGGTAGGAGATGAATCGCTCCACCTCTTCGGGTGCCATGCCGTGACCCTCGGTGTAGATCTGGACGAGGGCGGGGGAGGGGTCGGGGAAGACGTCTATCGGCAGCTGACGGAACGAGATCACCCCCAGCACCATGATGAGTATGGTCGCCGCGATCACGAAGTGCCGCTGTTCGATCGAGAATCTGATCAGACGCTGAATCATGTCGTATCCTGTCTCAGGTACCGTCGGTGGCCCTGGTACATCGTTCCGTAATTACAGAGCGGTGATCTCAATGGACGTGGTCGTGGCCGACGGAACCCTTTTCGAGTTCCGCCTTCAGCGTGAACGCGCCCTTCATCGCGATGATCTCACCTTCCTCGAGCCCCCCGGTGATGATCCGCATGTTCCCGATGAGCCGGCCGATAAAGATGTGACGCGCTTCGAAGACCACGTGGTCCTCGTCATCAGCCGTAAGGTGCATCTCATCACCGTGGGCGTGGGCGTCCGCGACGACGAACACCGTCTTCTCACCGTGGAACATCAGGATCGCCTCTTCCGGAATGGCGATCTGACGGGCCTCAGAGTCGTAATTCTCGATCACCCCTTTGATGAAGAGATTCGGTCGCAGGAGGCGGTTGGTGTTGGGGAGTTCCACGCGCAGATGGACCGTTCGCAGCGTCTTGTCCACGACATCGCTGATGTGAGTGATCCTCCCGGTGAATATCCGGTCGGGATAGAGCGGGGTGGTGATGGTGACCTTTGAGTCGTAACTGATGTACGGCAGGTCGATCTCGTATGCGTCGAGATGAGCCCAGACCGTGCTGAGGTCGGAGACCGTGAAGAGTACCTTCGCGGGATCGACGTTCTCACCGATTATAACATCGCGGTAGATGACCGTCCCGCCGATCGGGGAAAGAATCGGCAGGGCTGATTCGGCCAGTGAATGGGCGTTTCCGTCCTCGATGTTGATCTCGGTGTACCGATTCACGATCTGATCGATCCATTCGTGGTAGATGCCGAAGGAGTGGAGGATCGATTCGGTTGCGGCAAGTTTGGCCACCATCTGCTCGTGCTGGGCGACCCGCCTGAGGTATTCCCTCTCCTCGATCGCCTTCTCGCGGAAGAGTTCCACCGCCCGGCTGTACTCCCCACTGCTGAACCGGTAATTGGCGAACGCCTCCAGATAGTCAGCCTGGGCACTGGCGAACTCGGGAGAGTTCACCGTCAGCAGGGTCTGTCCCTGTCGAACCCGCGTTCCCAGGTCAACCGAGAGATCGAGTACCTTTCCGTTGACGTAGGAGGAGATCTGGGCGGTACGGTTCTGATTCAGATCAATGACCCCGGGCAGGGTCGTGCTGGAGATCAGGTCGGTTGTGGTCACGACACCCGCCACGATCCCCCATTCCTCGATCTGTTCCGGTTCGAGATGGAGTTCGTGGTCGTCGGCTTCTGTCTCGGGCTCGACGGCGGCCTCTCCCTCATGGTCATGGTCGGCCTCTTCGACAGGCACGTCCCCGGTATCATCACTCTGCGGACCACTCCCGCACGATGTTGCGAACAGAAAGATGAGTGGGAGCGCCAGAAAGATCAGGTTCTTCTTCATCATCGGATATCTTCTCCAACGGCCTTTTGGAGCGCCGCTCTATCCAGGTTCCAGTTGTAGAGGGAGTCCTGGTAATCGTTCAGGATGCTGTAATAGGTACGCTGGGCGTCGAGGTACTCGAGGAGTGAGATCTCACCCTGCCGGTAACTGGTCTCGGAGAGCTGCAGACTCACTTCGGCCTGGTTCAGCAGGCCCTCCTGGAAGATCTCGATCCGTTCGGTCGAGAGTTCGAGATTGCCCATTCGCACGGCTATCTCGGTGGAGAGATCGAGCCGTGTCATCTCGAGTTCGTACGTCTTCATGTCGGCGATACTCCGGGTCCTCATCACTTCCTTCGCGTTCTGGTTCCAGAGCGGAATCTCGATGGAGATGCCCACTCCGCTGATGCGGCCATCGAGTTCCTCGGCGCGGAATCCTGATATCCGGGGATCGGGGATGATGAGTGACCGGGCCATGCTGAGCTGGCTGCGGGCGAAGGCCAGCTCGCTCTCCGATCTGCCGATGAGCGGATGCGACTGAAGAGCGTCAGCGAGATACGATTCAGCATTCACCGGCGTGGGCTCCCAGGTGAGTTCACCCTCGACCTCGAAATCATCAGGCAGCCCATTACCCATGAGAGCGTTGAGATACCGGGCAGTGAACCGTTTCTCAGTCAGGATCGAGTTGAGCTGATAGCGGGCGCGCATGACCTCTACCTGGAGCCGGATCGCTTCGAGTTCCCGCGTCTCGCCGAGCCGCACCCGGGTGGCGATGAGACGGTGAGCCTCCTCGAGTGACTCCAGGCCCTTCCGGGCGAGTTCTTCTCTCGCCTTGAGAAGGAGGAGGTGGTAGGCGTGTTCCTTTATCTTGAAGACGATCTCCAGTTCGATCGCCCGACGCGTGAGGTCGGCCGCCTTCCATTCACTCTCCGCCATCTGGATCCGGTGATGCCGCTTGACGGGATTCTCCAGCAGCTGGCTCACCGTGATGCCGGACAGGTTCCTGCTCTCGGTCCCGTCGTACGATTCACCCGAACCGAACTCGTATTCGAGGGAAGGATTAAAGAGTCGCCGGGATGACTGCCATGCGGCCCGGTCGGCCCGGGCCTGCATGGTCTGAGCCAGGAGCCGCGGGTTTCTCTCAAGCCCCATGGTGATCAGATCCGCCATCGAGTATGACTGCTGGGCTGATGTGATCGATGGCACGAGAACCGCCAGCAGTGCCGGCAGCAGGGTGTAGGAAATGATCCGCTTCTTCATCCGTTGCTCCACTACATTTCCCGGATCTCTCCGGGATTCAGGCAGGTGACAGAGATGGTCATTGTGTATCATAGTGACTCGCTTGTAATTCTCTTCATGACCTCGTAGAAACGAGGCTCACCATAGCATGGCCATTCGGGCATTACAGTGAGAAATCCTAACCATCTTTTCAAAGGCGCGACATGAACCGATCGATGAGCATGCTCCTGATTCCAGCCCTTGTCATCCTGGTGGCCTGGCAGGCTCCCGGAGTCAGACAGGACGTGATGTCCCTCGTACCGCAGCCGGATGGTGGAGCAGGCTGGCAATGGGATTTCGAACCGGAGATCTACACCCCTGAGAATCTGTATGAGTACATCAATGGCGAGGCCGAGGTCTATAACGATTATGAGTTCATGGAGATGGTGACCGCCTCCCACGCGCGTCGCGACGACCCGATGGCGAGTGTGACGTTCGATATTTACGACATGGGGACTCCCCTGAACGCCTTCGGCATCTATTCAAACTACCGCCGCCCCGAGCTCGAATTCGGTGATATCGGTGAGGAAGCGATTGTCTCGGATCTGAATATTCGGTTCTACAAGGGCAGCTTCTTCGTGCAGGTGAACGCCGGTTCCATGGACGAAACGGTGAAGAGCTCCCTGCCGGAGTATGCTGAGAAGATAGCCGTCTCGATCCGGGAGACGGAACTTCCGGCTATAGTCTTCATCCTGCCCGGGGATGGACAGGTGCCGCACACACTCCGGTACATGGCGCGGGGCTTGCTCGGCCAGGAGGCATTCGCCCGGAGTTATGAAGCGAAATACCGGCTACGGTCGGGAGGTTGCTCGGCGTTTCTGATCCCGAAGGACTCAGCCGATGAAGCACGTACCGCGTTCAGGGCGTTTATCCGGAACCTGCATCAGCTGGGACAGATCGACGAACTGCCCGACTTCGACGGGCTCACGACCTTCTCGGCCGAGACCGAGTACTACGGGAGGTTCACCGCGAATCTCAGCGGGCGATACGTTCTTGGTGTGATCCGGTATCAGGATGCTGAGGAAGCAGCAGCTCTCATCACGCGGATCGAAGCGCGCCTGCGCTGACCGGATTTCATGGGAACGGAGAAGATGATCGAAGCAGGTTCCGCAGCAGAGATTCCGGAAGAAGGCTATCATATCTTCGATACTCCCGATGGCCCGTGGATCGTTGTACGCACAGGGGGAGAGTTCTTCGCGATCAGGGATCGGTGCGGACACTTTCCACAGAGCATGGACGGGGGACGGCTCAACGGCTATCGCTGGCGTTGTCCCCATCACGGCGTGACGTACGATATCCGTACCGGAGAAGTGGTTGATGACAGTGGTTTCGTGGATATCGATCCGCTGAAGACGGCCGCCTGTATCGTGCGGGACGGCGTGGTGCTGCTGGATACCGAATGACCTGATCCTCTCATGATCTATCGAATCCTCGCAGATGCCATCATGTTGTTTCATTTCGCCTTCGTGATCTTTGTTCTGCTGGGAGCTTTTCTATTATTGCGATGGAGGCGGCTTGCATGGATTCACGCACCATGTGCCCTTTACGGAGTAGTAATCGAGATCTTCACCTGGATCTGTCCTCTTTCGCCACTAGAGTGGAAGCTGCGTGCGATGGGGGGAGAGGCAGGTGTTCAAGGCAGTTTCATTGAACACTACCTGGAGGGAATCCTCTACCCTCAGAATCTGGAAGAGATCCATCTGATACTTGGTCTGATAGTGATAGCAGTGAACTGTGTAGTATACGGTTGGGTGTTTTTACGACGCAGGGGCTGAAGGTTAGCCCTTTCTCCGAACTTGAAAATTTCCCAGTTCGAGGCGGCACTCCGGTCCGCTCCTTATACGGATTCAGCGTTCAGTTATAAAGGGTATGCGCCTACCCTCCGGTTTTCAGCTGTGGTATGAAGGAGGGGTCTCCAAAGAGTACGATATACTGAATCGTGTCCGGTGCGTGGGTTGCCCATTCCTGGTTGATCCCATCCACGAAAGATCTGTCATCCAGGGCTGTCCTTCCTGCTTGGCGGGTTGCTCGTTGCCTGTGTCGAACGGCCGACGCGGGTGGATCCCTACGCAGAGACTGAAGTAGCCCAGCTTATGCTGAACTCCAACGTGGAGGAAGGTTATCTGTGGCAGAGGAATTGGGATTCCCAGACGTCAGTTTCAGCCGACACGACCCACCGATTCGCCTGGTCCGAAGAGAAGAGTGTATCTCCGACTCATTCTCTGAAGATATCCGCTTCATCCATGCCTTCAACGGGTGTCTTCGGATACTGGACCCAGATAGTGGGTGTCCCTCCCGGACAATACGCCGGGATGACGCTGAGACTCAGTGCCTCGATCATGCTGGATGAGGTCATGGGCCAGGGTGTGAGCATCCTCGTCACCGCCTACGATGATTCGATGAATATGGTCGGAGCAGCCGGGACACAGGGCGACGAGGTGATCCAGGGGACCCATTACTGGCGGAAGTATTCGGTGAGGCTGACCAGCTTGTCGGAGGATGCCCGGACGCTGTATGTCTATCTG
>SDBT01001600.1_pt1 | contig 40224 bp, 55 predicted proteins | sample 2277101 | NCBI WGS metagenome assembly SDBT01 (sample SAMN10404973, study PRJNA504765) | marine sediment metagenome | isolation source: marine sediment core GS10_PC15, 103 cmbsf | place: Arctic Ocean: Southern Knipovich Ridge | collected 2010 | reverse complement strand
CGGTAGATCCGGTAGTTGTTCCTACGGATCAATTCGTCCACGACAGGATTCTTAACCAGAAGGTAGCGGCTCAATCGGAGGCCGCCGAGGCTGAGGGACTTTGCATCCCCTTCGCTGCATCCTTCCGGTAAGCACGAAAAAGAAACGGGCTACGGACGAGAAATCTCCGTAGCCCGTTCTCTGTTCTAAAGGCAATCCAACTACTTAGGACAGACTTAAGTTAGTCGGAGAATCTTCACGAATATCGGTTGGCTGACCAGCAGCATCGACGAAAATCTTTACAGACCCGGTTTTGGGGCGAGTGAAGGTTCGACCATCAGTTCCACCAGCACCACGATTACCAATAGCGACCTTGAAATTCAGGCCAGCAGCCGTTGCCGTATCGCCCTTGCCGTTAATTTCGGTAAAATCGTTAGGCTTAACAATAGTGCTACCCAGGAATGCAGTATCTAATTGACCAGTTTGTGCAGACATATAATCCTTCTCCTTTAGTTGAGACCATGATATTATTCTACAAAATGTTCCTAGAGTCCTGTTTTTAGTTTTTTGGGCACACCCAACCTCGATATTTCTGCTTGACATTTCCTTGAGAAATGGTTATAATACGGTTATGAGTAAAAGAACTGTCAGAAAAACACCATTTACAGGCCAAACACCCACAAAACTGGAGAAGGATGCATCCGAGGAGGAAAAAAGCCTCGATTTGGTTTCTTTTGTAAGATCAAAATTATCGCAAGATTTCCCGGACACAGAAGGTTTGCTTCAAGTCAAACCGCTTTGGGAAGAACATGACCTGGTTCGTTTCAGAGCTAATTGGTGGACCAGAAATCCAGATAAGCTCACTCATTCTGTCTTTGTCACAGTAGACGTATCTGGAGAACTCACAATCTCATACCGTTAGGAAGTCGCATGGCAGATACAGGGACGACAGCAACGGCATCTCCAACAACATCGAGACCAAAGCGGAAGATGCTGCCCCAGTATAAGGTCATTCTGCACAACGATAGTGTCAATGATGCTCTAGAAATCGTGAATCGTCTCATGCGGATCGCTCATCTGGAGAGAACATCTGCCGTCGAGAAGATGATGGAAGCCCACGCGCAAGGTATATCTTTAATCCTCATCACATATAAAGAAAAAGCAGAGTTTCTGTCCGAACAGTTTGCATCATGTGTTCCTGCTGTCACTGTTACTATCGAGCCAAATTAAATGAGAATGAATCAAGACAACTGGACCATCAGCGGTGCCTCAAAAATTGGCCACCATCACACATCACTAGGCAAAAACGGTCAAGACTCGCTTGCATTTAACGCATGTGATGGAGGCTGGTTTTATGGTGTAGTCTGCGACGGATGTGGAAGTGGTAATTTCAGCGAAGTAGGTTCATCTCAACTGTCTCATTACATCGCACGAGAACTACAGATACTCCTCGGCAAATTTGATCTTGACCCCAAAGCCCGGCTGAATCGCCGTCTGTTTGATCAAATTCCCGCTCTCTACGCCTCAATCGTGAAATACATAGAACTTGAAGTGTATCTACATTGCAGAATGGCATCCGAGGAAGAGATTGCAGACTACATTAACCACTACTGGCTTAGTACAATTGTTGGCTTCGCTATAAACACCATTCATGATATTGGAGTGTTCTTCAGTGCCGGCGATGGCGTTATTGCCGCTGGAGATGAAACAATGACGCTAGACCAGGCGAACGCACCGAAATACATCGCCTATAATTGTGTCCCAAATCCAAATAAATTTGGCGTATCTAAAGAATTCTTGTGTAGTGAATTCGTCTTTAATGAGTTTCACCCGAGTTCTTTCGATAGAATTATGGTGGCCACCGATGGTTTTAACCACCACAATGCTCATAAATTGACTATATCTGCTCAACAAGGCAAAGAGTTACCAGAGAGCCTAGAAGGCCAGCAATGGGGTAAAAAAGGTCAAACTGGCTTGAAGAGATGGATGAACATTGAGTCTGAGCTGGGTTATTTCGAGGATGACTGTGCTATCGTAACAGTCGAACTGGTCCAATGATTCGTGCCTGCATGATCGGTGGAAAGAAGTATCGGATACACCAATCCGATGTTCTCGGTGCAGGCGGGGAAGCCACTGTTGTAAAAGTCGGTAACTGGGCTGTAAAGCTATATCATCAACCTACAAGTGCTAGATCAGCCAAACTGAGAGACTTTATCTCTCTGTCATTGCCGTCAAACGTGTATGCTCCTCAGCACTTGGTTTATGATTCAACCGGGAAGAAAATTGTCGGTCACGCAATGAACTTGACACCTCGTGGCTATCAGGTAGTGCAGAATCTCTCCCGTAAATCATTTCGGAAGGCTCACCCTCAATTTAATTCTGAATATATTGCTAATTTGTTCATCGATATATTCACTACTACAGATCAGTTACATCGTCACAATCCTGCTATCATTGTTGGTGATTACAACGATTTGAATCTTGAGTTCAATGCCATTACAGTTGCTCCTCCTGTCATTTCCGTATTCATCGATGTAGATTCGTTTCAGTTTGCCAGACATGCGTGCATGGTAGCCACTGAGACTTACTTGGACCCGAATCTATACAACGTAGATTTATCACAAAAGCCGATTTTCGCGGAAGAAAATGATTGGTACTCATTTTGGTGTATGGTTATCAAGTGCTTGATAATGGCCCATCCCTACGGGGGTTTCCACCCTGATTACAGCAGCCTGCCACAGCGAGCAGTTGCTCGCGTTACTGTCTTCGATAAAGGTGTTAAATACCCCAAACCTGCATTGAACCCGGAAATTCTCAACGATGATTTCATGGAAATCATAGATAAAGTCTTTAAACAAGGACATCGGATCAAACCTGACATTGCTATGTTAGAGAACTATCGTGATTCTCTCGTAAAATGCGCAACCTGTCAAACGATGCATCCAAGTGAAAGATCATCTTGTCCTCAATGTGCAAAAATCAATACTCAGCAAATGCAACGGAAGGTCAACATTGTCAAGGCTCCGGGTAAGAGAACCATCGAATCCGAAGAACTGTTGACAACATCTGGAGACTTCATTTGGCATAAATTGGCGGGTCGTCATGTTTACGCAATTGCGATTGAGAATAACAAATACGTCTTGTATCACAAGGTGCCTAATACTCCCGCAGAACGAACAGAGTTATTCGCCGTAAAGAGCAAACTGGCAAAGTTTGATATGTTTGCCAAGAAATACTTGGTAGTCAACCAAGAACCAACCGATCATGATTTGCTCATTCTGGACATCAATGGGCCGGTTGGTTTAGAAAAGAGAACTGCTTCGCGGTATGAGGGAGAAAGAGTTTTCAGTTGTAGCAAGGATAGCTTATTAAGAGTGCAGCAGACTCAAATGTTCCGTGGATTCATTCATGGTCAGATGCATTCTTATACGGAAAATTTTCTTATCGACACGATGGAGAATCAAGCCTGGATCCAGGCCAGTCCTATTGATGAGTGTCTTTTCGGGTTCCAGAGATACTTCAATGAGCTGAAATTTTTCGTACTTCGGTTCGGCGGTAAAGCAACGGAACAATTCAATGTCAACATTCCATCTTTTGATAACCAGGAATCCATCTTGGATATGACGGTAGAATTTGCTGTCAATGCATTATTGTTCCTCGTTAAAACTGAAAAATCTGGAAAAACATATACAAGGGTCTACGTAATCAGCCTCAGTAATGGCGAGATTGTTTCAAACTACAAGGTAGAAGCACTTGCATCTGATACCCATCGATCCATACATGGAAAGGCGTTTGCAAAGCCTAGTGGTACAGCGGGCATAATCCTACATCCAACCGATGACGGCATCGTGCAAGAATCCATCGGGACTAATAAGATACAGAAGCAGACTTTGATTTCAGAGACAGAACCTTTTGTGGCCGAAACTGACACCATAGAACATTATGGCAATGGGATTCTTGTCGTTGGTGATAGGCAAATAAATTGTCTAACAATGACTTGACATTTGACCGGACATCGGTTATATTCTGGATAGTCAAAGGCAAAGGAGAACCAAATGCTTCCTTCATGGTATGACGCGAGCAACGTCGGCACTCTGAGAAATCCCAACCTCCAGAGAGCAGCAGAGGACGGATTTAAGTTTGGACAGGATAACAATATCCCGGCTTCCGTTCTTGCAAGGGACTCCAGAGTTATATTGTCCATCATCGACGAGCAAAACGACTTCGTTTCCCCTGACGGGGCTCTATGTGTTCCTGGGGCAGTCAAAGATACAGACAGGCTCAACCGTTTTATCTACAGCAACATTGCCGGTATCACTCACATTCTTGCCTCGTTGGATACCCACTATCAGTACCAGTGCTTCCATCCATTTAACTGGATTGCAGGTCCGAACAATCCTTCCCTGCCAGAAGGTGCTCATCCCGCACCCTTCACGGTTATCACCCTCGATAACCTGAACAAGGGTATCTGGCGACCATCTCGCAATGCCAATCGGATGCGAGATATGATTAAGCAGCTAGAGACAAATGCCAAGAAGATGCTTTGCATCTGGCCTTTGCACTGCATTCTCGGTACGCCCGGGCACGCTCTTGACGCTTCCTTAATGGAGGCGATTGTCTTTTTCTCCGCCGCACGCAGTGATCAGTACACCTTTACCGAAAAGGGTATGTCGCCGTTTTCTGAGCATTACGGAATCCTCCAAGCCGAAGTCACCTTCACTGACGACCAGCGGACTCAGCTCAACACCAAAATCATCGACATTTGGTCGGCAGCAGACTTGATTTTCTTCGCAGGACAGGCAAAGAGCCATTGTGTTCTTGAAACCATGAATCAGGTCGTCAAAGAGTTCAGCAACTCACCAGAGATGCTGCGTCGATTGCGAGTTATGGAAGATTGTATGTCCAGCGTCCCTGATATCAAAGACGATCAGGGCAACGTTATTGTTCCATTCAACCAAATCGCCAATGACCGCTTTGCGGAATTGAAGCAGTTGGGTGTTGAGTTTGTGAAGTCCACTGATCCCATCGCACAAGCGGTGACTGCATAGGAGAAAGATAATGAATAGTCAGCAGACCGTAGACAGCAGCCAGGCTATCCAGGCGATTCAGGATGCTGTCTCGCAAAATCAAATCAGCCAAGATGCTGCCAGTCTGATGATGGAACAAATGGATGCCGCAGCCATGGCTGGTTGTGGCGGCGTTGGTATCGATGATATTGATTCCGAGAATACGATTTTGGTTTCTATCATCATCGATGCCAGTTCTTCCATGGACTCCTATCGGCAGACCGTGATCGATGCATATAACCAGCAATTGCTAAAGGCCCTCCAGAAGTGCCAGGAGGCTCCAGACATTCTCATATCTACTTGGGTCTTTTCTCAGACTTATGGCGGCCTCGACAATTGCAGGCTTGTGCATGACTACACGCCTGTTGCAGACTGCCTACAACTGGACTCCAACATTTACAGTCCCGGTGGTTCTACTCCGCTTAATGAAGCGGTACATAAGGGACTGACTGGTATTCTGTCTTACGGACAAACCATCCGTAACGGTGGAGCCAACACGAAATGCATTGTTATTGTCATGTCGGATGGCGAAGAGAATTCCTCTGATATGTCGCTGTATTCAAACAAGAAGGTCCGCACGATTGCTGAAGCCCTGCTGAAGCAGGAATACTACGTTTTGGCGTATGCTTTCTTCGGGCTGGAAAGCGAAGGCGACAAGTATGCCCAGCAGCTTGGTTTTCCTCCACAGCACCGCATTACTGCCCAGAGGAGTGCTTCAGACATTCGGAAAATCTTCCAGCTTGTTTCAGCATCGATCATTTCGACCAGCAAGGGACAAGTCTCTGCCAAGGCACTGAGTGCAAATCAGTTTTTTGCTACCCACTGAATCAAAACTCATGGCAAAGGCACGAGACAAGGCAAAGGCAAAGGCAAAGGCAAAGGCACGAGACAAGGACTTAAGAGAGCGAGCGTGGGCCAGTTGGCTGCATGACGAGAAGCAGCGGTTCCCGAAGGACAAGTTCGGTCGGTGTACAACGACGGATACACGGACGGTAAGGCCAACGCCGAACACGCCGAATTGATGGACGCCCTGAAGAAGATTCAAGAAAGCATTAAGTAATCCAATACGGACAGCACAACCATCGGACGGAATCGATCCCCATGAGGACAAATGCTAAATACAATTATTGATTTACCACCACCGAAGAAGAGTTCTCAGCGAAAATGGGGAGATGATGAGACCCGTATAGTTAAGATCAGGGGACGCAATCTGCACATAGGCGATGATGATAGAGCCATTCTGATTGCATCAGACAATAATATAATAGAATTGGAAGCGGATCAAGCACGTAATGGTTATGGATTACATAGCTTTGTCTCGACCAGAGAACATGTCGAGCGATATGCCGGTCAAATTCTAATCCATGAAAGACCACACAATCTCATCCACGCCACCGATATGCTCACAGCAATTCGACTGTTTGAAGCAGACAATGGAGATCGAATATGGGTGCCACAAGGAGACAGACAAGAAGTCCAAATTGGCATTGAAAGATGTAGACGCGAGGGTCATTGTTTAATAGTGTTTCTTAGGAGGATGCGCAAAGAGTGTATTTTAGCAGAGTAAAAATTGATCCTGACGATGCCCTTATAGGGCAACATCCTCTAATAGTCAATAATGTCCACGCATCCAAAATGAGGGTAAAAGTGTCTCTGCTGACAGAACAAATCACCCTTGACAGGAATAGAACCGTATTCGTTAAACTAGCAAGTGGACAATCCCAACGCATTCTCGCCGAAGAGATAGAAACCGGGCAACAACTTTTGGCGTTCTGAAATATTTTCCTTGACATTTCCTCCAAAAACCAGTATACTTTGGGTATGTTTCGATACCCCGACAAGCCGACCACGACCACACCAGATATGGTAGAGACGCTCACGCGGAGCGAGTGGATCGCCCAGAGCAAATACGATGGCTGGCGTATGCTAATCCACGTTGAATCTGCCAATATCGTCCACTGCCTCACAAGGGTTGGCAAGCCGATGAGAGATGCAGCCAAGGCTCATGCTCCAGCTAATTTGGAAGATCAGTTCATCGCTCTTGGCCTTCCAGATGGGACTGTTCTTGATACAGAATTTGTAGGACCACGAGGCAACCACAAACTAGGCGTCTACATCTTCGATTGTCTGCGGTGGGACAACAAATGGTTGACCAAGACGCCTTTCGAGGATCGGTGGAAGCTGTGTATGGATTTGGCACCGAGACTTGCTGGCAATGATTTAATCCATCTTGCCAGAACGGAAAATGATCGTCCTTTAATGGACTTTTTCAATGACCTGAAAGATCAGTGGATCGAGGGCGGCGGCGGCATGGACCTTTGCGAAGGAATCGTTATCAAACGGCGGTCTGGTGGGCTTCACCTTGATAGAAACAGTAGCAAGAAGTCTTCCAATCAATTCAAACTGAAATACCGAGACATCACAGACAGGCGGTACTAATGAGCGGTTTAGTCAAAGAAGTCAAAGCAGCACATAGAGCAGTCGCGGACAGTTCTATGTATGACCCCCAATCCGGCAAACAGGTTTTGTTTGGTATGGAGACTATGAGAATCATGGTCGGGAAGGCGTCTGCCGCAAGCCAAGTAAGCTCTGCTTGGCGTGATGTTCGTAGAGCTATTAAGGAGTTCAAATGGCACGCTAAGACCCATATGCGGTTTTTGATTCAAGAGATTTTCTACCGCAACGATCCTATTGAAGTATACGATTCCGCTGATTTCAGTCAAAGTCGGTGCGGCTACTTGGACATACAGATTTCTCTTCCTGGTCTTCGCGGTGGACGGCAGCACAAGTGGGTGTTCACGGTACACTGCCGAAACATGTTTCTTACTGAAAGTACTCTTGATGATTTGCATGCAACGCTCTGTACTAAATACAAGAACAACATCCCCAATTTCAGAGAATTTCTATATATGGTCGATCCGGCAGTGTTCTGGCCGTGGATAGAGAAGAATCTGGATTCAGTAATGAACGAACCGGAAGTCACTTTCGATAGTATCGATACCACCCAAGCAGACTTCGGTGAAGGAGACATAGTTAAATACGCAAAACTATGGCTCGAAAGATGGTATCCTCGTTTGGCTAAGAACAAGATTGTTCTCACGGAACCAGACAAGCGATCTGAATACCGGGGAGTCTACGGCTTTGTGCAAGAATTGTATGATGCTAAACGTTTTCAATGGTGCGTTGACAAAGTGAAAGAGGCATACTGGTATCCCATCACCCGGCGTTATTACAAATGGAAGTATTCCAGAAAGCCAAGGGCGAGTTATGCTAGATCAACCAATTGACAATGACGACTTGATCCGGAAAACGTTGGCCCGAAATGCGCTCCGAGAAGCAGAAGAGTTAACCGGCAAAGACTATACAGATAAAGACACGACCGGCTTGGGTCTCTTGTTGCATCTACAGGCTTCGGCTGAAAAGAGGTTTGTGATGGAAGCATCAGGAGACACAGCGTTCCGCAACACCGTTAAACGATATTTACGGGTTGCTGGAGAAGAAGGTTTCAGTGTTGTATTAGAAGAGAAATTTAAGAATGATCGTGACACAGAATGCACATATTACATCATGTGGCACCCAGATGGCATTCTGCTGTCATTTGACACATTTTCTTGGCCTGGCGAAGAACAAAATATCAATGGAGGCAATTTCTATTACAACTGGAAACCCAAGTTAAATAACACCTATTGGGGAGTAACTCGAAGCGGACATATTGCTGCTAACGGCACGTGGGTAGGCTATCATGATTGCCGAGAGGGACTGCGATTTCATCTCAGGCAATTACGAGAGTGCGGTGATTTTGTGGTCCCGTGGGTCGAAGATCCTCACCTTTGGCTGATGCATTACATGAACACGAGTAGTGTTGAGTCAGAGCATTATGCTATCAGCAGCCTAAAGCATGCAGAGTTCACTGAAAAAAACATCAAACTGTTACCTGGTTATGTTCAGAAGGCCATAGGGCGAAAATGAAGATTCTTGTTACTGCTGATTTACACCTTGGGATTACGACTCTCGCTGTGCTCGAAGAGTTCGCTAAATCTGTGCGCAAGCAGAAACCCGATGTTGTAGTGATTGCGGGAGACATAGGTGAATCGCTCCAATCAATAGATCGCATTAAGCAGTGCTTGGCTCTATTTAACGGAGACTTTGACCTGCTCACCATGTTTGGTAATCATGACTTGTGGGTGCCGCCTTGGAGGATTAAAGACAGTGCTTGGTTGTGGGAGCATCTACCCGATGAATTGTCATTAGGCAGCAACTATCTTGAAAGGCACAACTGGATTAGAGAGAAAATTGCCATTGTTGGCAGTTATCTTCACTACGACTATAGTGCTCAAGACCATGTAGGACCGCTTAGCGGCCATGCCTCTCAATATTTTCATGTCAACAAGCGGACACTCATCCCAAACGAGTTCAAGTATCTACGAGGGCTGCCTCCAGATATCGAGTTTGCCAAGGCTATAGGCGTAGGGTTCAGACAGCGTTTACTAGAGGCCGAGAACGACAGTCGAGTTGAAAAGATCATTGTTGTGACTCATGTGCCCTGTATGGAAGAGCAGATCACTCGCAGGCCATTCGACGTAGGATGGTCTTCAGCAACTCCATATTTCGGCAATTTATCTCATCAGTTCCTCATCAGGCATTGCAGGAAGGTCTCACATATTGTTAGTGCGCATAGTCATCAAGGATCAAAAGTCGGCATCGCCGACCAACAGGGAGGGCTTATTATCAATCTGGATAGTGACTATGGATCTCCGAATTGGGAGATAATTGAGATTTAATGTGGTATAATGAGGTATGTCTTCTGAATATGAGCAGATAGTTGAATATTGTTATCACAAGAAACAAAGGCGTTTTGTCGTTCGATTTTTAGATGGCAGTTCTTATAATCTGAAGGTAGAAGATTTGCCCCAAAAATTACAAACCAAAAAGCCAGTATTTGCTGAGGCAGAGTTAGCTGATGATCGTGCTGGTCTTTTAATAACCGCAGGCAATGACACCAGGCTAATCCCATCTCATATCATTCATTCAAGAGGTAAGCTCCTCTAACATTTCTGATTCCTGTACTGTTAATTGTTTTCTAGATGTAACTCTTAAAAACATCTTAACGAGAAGTTCTTTGTCTTCTACGGTTATATGTAGTGGTTCGTCATATATTTCATTAAAACAGTGCTTGAGTTTATTTAAACTCCCGATATATTCCCCAATAGAAGAATGAACCGCAAATGGAAAGTCTGGATCTGTAATCATCAAGTTCATAATGTGCATAATAGTGCCTATTCTCCAAATATGAACAGCCGGCAACTCAGTAAAATAACAATGATTGCCTGTCATCTGGAGATGCCAGCTTAATAAGAATCCGCCTCCCCGATCCATATGATACATGCCATTTCCCAATAATCGGGGATCCATATCCACGGCAGATATCATGTCGCCATCTAAGTGATGGCATTTTAATTCCACCCATTTTCTAACATTTATAAGCATACACGACAGATTTATAATGGGGCAAGTCACGTGAGTTGTAGGGTAATTAGAATTAGCCCGCCTAAGATCAGTAATCCTAGCAGCCATGACATAATCATTATTCATGACAATCTTTGCTAGATCGACAAAACTATCACTAATAAAGACATCTATGTGAACTACCAAGACTAAATCGGCATCAGTTTCTTCGATATATGCCTCAATGGGTTTTACAATTCTGTATGGTGCGTGATCATGTTTAATAGTAGGTCTTAATTCTACTTTATCTATACAGTGCTGGATATCTGGAAAAACGCTATCATCACAGCACAGTATTACTTTTCTACATTCTGGAAAATTTATTTCTATATTTTTCAAGAAGACATTCACTAGAGATTGCTGGAGAGAGTTGTCTTTATTAAATCCCAGACTCGTAACTATATCTATTGTATAAGATGAGAGTAATTTAGTGTACAGTTCTTGTGTTTTCATTTCATGGCAATAACTACCGTGGAGTGGATGTACAATACCCAAGACAGGCATTCCTAGAGATGTTGGAGTCTTCACAAAATCGACAGACTGTTGAGATAGAACTACTATTATGTCTTTATGAATCAGACTAAAATCTTGTATTTTGTATTTATTTTTCCACGCAAAAGTAAGAAAAACAGTTTCATCGCACCAACTGTCCATCTTTCGGAAGGCTGATACATGCTCCCTCCATTCATCTGAGTTATAAAAGTCTCTACGGAAAGCCATAAAGCATGAAAGATACCATTGATTAGAATCTATCATTTCATCTAGTGCGGTGATAGTTATTTCCAGAGAATTCGCTATTGTGAGTTTATATTCTGTAAGACTTACTGAAGAAAGAGCTTCCTGTCTAGATTTGAATATACCAGCAGAGTTGTCGTCCTGGTCTTTCATCATCCAGATAGTGTAATTGGTATTCTCATTGATGATTTTATAGAGGTTCTCTTGTTTTCCGAACATAAAACTATCACAATCGCTAATCACTATATATGCAAAATTAGATAGCTTAGGATGACTCAATATGGAGTATTTATTGAAGGTTGAATCTACGCCTACAATTTCGCCATTGAACCCCCTTAAGAATTCTCGTATTTCCGGTTCAATAGATGTTGATGTGAAAATCTTAATAGATATATCTTTTGCGTCTGTATATTTGTATTGAGACACAAGAGACATATACAGCAATTTAAGATAATCCAGATAGTCGGTACATTTCCACAAACAGTATATGAGACAGATATTGTAATTGTGTTGTTGTTCGGGGAACTCAAACGATCTATCAAATTCGTATTGTCTAATGGTGGCAAATTTATCTATCTTCTCTGGCTCTGGCTCTGGCTCTGGCTCTGGCTCTGGCTCTACTGGCTCCTTGTGAGTTCTAAACCACTCACGCACATCTTCGTTTGGGATATCATTTGGATTCATACTGAATTATACCTTGACATTCTTACACTTCCTTGATATAATATCGATATGACAAGCTCGAAAAGAATAACGCTAATGTGTGGACTACCAGGATGTGGAAAATCCACTTGGCTCCGAAAAAAACAACATCCGAGCCCGCCAGTTCCGGAACTGGCGGGCTTCATAGTTCTTTGCCCTGATGATTTCAGACTCGTCTTGACAGGAAAGGAGTTCTATCGTCCTGCCGAAGATATGGTCTGGTCCCATGTAAAAACCACTGCACGTGTTCTTGTCAGGAACCATAGTATATGGATTGACTCCACAAATCTGACAATTGGAAATCGTGCTCAATGGGTACAGATCGCCAACGATCTATCCTGTGATATTGAGTGCGTGGCTTTCAATATTCCTCTGGAAGAGTGCTTAAAAAGAAATATGAACAGAAGCAGAATAGTCCCAGAGGATGTTCTGAAGAGAATGAGTGAGTCTTTGGTATTACCAACATGGGAAGAGGGTTTTACCCGTATAACGAGAGTGGACGTTGATGGTAGAGTTGAGGTATATAACCAAAAGGAATATGTGGGAGACAGAAATTGAGAGGTTCATGGTAATTTAGATGGTATAATGAAATATGGAAAGTCATAAAGCATCTATTGCTATCTTTAAGAACATTGCTACAGCTAAGTTTGAGGATACTTGTCCTCAAGTTCCTAATGCTGTCTTTGATGCCGCCAATCGAGTCATCGAGAACAAAGGGTGTGAGTTCATAAAAACTAAGAGTGGGGCATATATAGTTAAATATTCAGAAACAGGCCCTTTTTCTACACAAGAGGGATGGCTGCCTGTTTATGTCGCAAGGATCGAACAATGGTCTTCTGGTGGCATTAAAGAAGACGAGATGGTGGACTTCATGTTAGATTCGAACAGATAATGAACAAACCTTTTGGACGCAGTTTAGAACAGAATATTAAAGACTTACAACAAGAGAAATTTGAGGATGGTCTCCCCGTTCCAGACGAAAAAACCTCTGTTGCTAACCTGATTGGTCTAATGGGAACAATGGCAGTTGACACTATAGTGGCCGACATTGGGCACATGATAGACAAAGGCTTACGAAAAGAAATAGATGGTTATGTGTTAGCTCTTTCTCGTATTATGAGACATGATTTTGCCTGGAAGTGCGTTGTGACCGCATTTGCGAAAAAACATGAACCAACACCATCTAAATATGCCCCATATTTTGGCGATCAATCTCAAACTCCACCAGATAAACCAATGACAGTTGAGTAATTGCAGGAAGTTACCCCTTTTGTGCAGAAATAACACAATCGGAGGTAGCACATGGCAATTTCAGTAACCACAGATTCATCCCCTAATCCTACCAACATAGGTGTCCCTACTGCGGAGAGCATTCAATTGCTTTCTGGGGAAACATCAGGAGTTATAGATTATCAGATCCAAGCAATAGAAAATTTAGATAATTTGTTCCAAGTAAGTAGTTCTTTAGATCTTACTGCTACGAACGTCAATTATCCTCAAGTTATTAGTGTTGATAACACGCAACTGCGCATAATATTAACACCAAGGACCAGATATAGATTTAGGATTCAAATCGATGGCGGTGGATTCGGTGCATGGACCGACTTCAAAACTAGAGACAAGCTATACGACACTCCTTCTACTGTTTTGCAACAAAGCACTACTGAAGCTGCCGCAACCGATGGTGCCACAATAACCGTTACAGATACTGCTTTGGCTACCACTGTTTTAACAACCGCAGGAGCAACAGTAACCTATACTGCAAATGCAAATAGGGGACAAATCGCTCCTTAAGGAATCGATTTCTGTTGTCGAGCAGATTCCCGATGTCTGAATGCCTTAGCCTTAGTAGCCAACTCTTCACGCTCATCAAAACACTCTTTGGGTGTTTTGTTCTTATCGAATATAAAATCCAGGTGTTCTTCTTCTAGCCAATTGTATATACGTGGCATTGGGATAAAATAGCCCATATGAGAAATTGGTCCAGAAAAGATGGCAGACACACGACTCGGAATCCCTACAAATGACCAATGATCACCATCTTCTTTAAACACAGCTCCACCCGAATTGCCAAATGTGATTTGAGCATTACTCATCCAATATTCTTTATTGTCAATTTCATCATTCAGGCTTGTAATGGCTCCCAGTGATACCAATGGTGGATGGCTCAAAGAACAACCAGTTATAATAACTTTGTCGAACAGATATATATTGCGTGCTACATCTCGTGAAATCAATCTTGCAATATGACCAGCTTTTCTCTTAGCCCGCAATTTCAGTAACGCAATATCATGAGTTTTATCATGAGCAACAATATCGGCATCGAATGATTCTCTGCCGACCATTTTAGATAAGTTCTCATATCTAAATACTTCTACTCTGACTGTTTTGCGTTTCTCTACTTGTATTTCCATGCCATAAAGAGCAGACCATTGTTTCACAATCGTAATAGCAGCTTCTACTACATGGTGATTTGTAATGATAAATGTTTCAAATTCACCTTTTTTGGATCGGTCTTCTGAATAAATAACAGTTCCAGAACCTCCACTCATTGCAGTGCTAACCCTGACTACAGGATAAACGGTTTCTTTGTGGAGTTGTTCTCTGTCAGCTGCAAACAAAGAGCAAGCCGGAAAAAGCACAAAAATAACTGACAACATACGATTCATAATTATCTCCTTATTGGTTATCCTACTAAAATCACGCCGGCGTCTCGTCGTTGATGTGCTCCGATGTCCACGTAAGACACATCGTTGACAGCTCCACCTGCATCAATCCCAGCCGCCTTGGCAGGACTACCAGGCTGTATCGTGTAGTCGTTAGAATCTTCATCGGTAAACGCCGGGGCACCCGTGACCTCTCCTTTAAATGTATCGGCTAAGACATAATCGGTGCCGTTAGCGTTCAGAAGATTGTTAAAGCTCGTCCACTGTTCACCGCCGTCCCCATCCGCCCGATACCCAGTCACACAATCATAGATGATGTTTCCGAATGCATAACAGCGACTAGGGGTGGCGGAGTCTTGGTAGATACCGTTGGTCGTATCGTTTCCGTCCCCGTCTATCGTGTTGTGGATGGCAAAGCACGTCCCACTTACGCTGCTGTTCCAGTGTATGGCAGTGCCCGCATTAGAGAAAAACTCACTGAACACAACCAGGCATTGGTTTGAGTTGATGCCATCGGCACCGTTCGTGCTTATTCGACATCCGATCACCGAGCCGCCGTTATTTATCTCTAACCCGTCTCCGATATTTCCCGTCGATATACAACCCTCAAGACTGATATGGTGATCGCCTTTGATGCCGTCCGAACCGTTGTTATCGAATATGCAATCTACATACTTGGCATTTGCTTCGCCAGACAAACTACATCCATTGTTAGTCGCGTTCTGGCAGGTCATGTTCTTGAAAACGTACCAAATTGGGGAATTTAGTGCGGAGGCAACACAGTTAGCCCTTGTGCTCTGGCCGTCAATCACAAATTGGGCGGCTACGCCGACTCCGGCCCCACCGCTCTGGTCGTCGCCCTGTACGACAGTTTGGGCGACTTGGGTTGCGACTTCGACGATGTTGACGATTTCGTTGAAGGTGCCCGAGACAAGGTATTGGTGTCCAGCGATATGGTTATCGACCGAAAGTGCATTGTTGAGAGACGTGAAAGCATTCGTCCAGCTTGTGCCATTGTTTGTTCCGCCAGCCGCACTGTCCACAAATACAATCGCCATTAGTCTATTTCCACGTCCTCTGGCATAGGCTTGTCCTCGTAAGCGCCGGTCGCAGGGATATATCGGCCGTAGATTCGGTCGCTGCGGGTATCCAGTGTGATAACCTCACCGTCCACCGTGACCGTTTCGGTACTCGTCACCAGGTTAAAATCCTTGATACAGGTCAGGCCACCGATGACAGTGGCGTTGGGTGGAGGCTCCGCATTGCATAGGTTGCAGTGGTCGAATATCCAACCGATTCCGTCAGAGACACCGGGAAATAGTCGGACGCCGCGACGATTTGGCCCAACCACCAGCGGCACGGTTTGCGCGAAATTACACCGGATGAAGTGTGTCTCGCCGTCCACGTCGGGGTCGGGATCGTTGACAAAATTCCGGCGGGAGATGCTCATTCTGATAAATTATCCTTATTCTAGTTATTCACCTGCAACTTCGACCACTTTTACGTCAGGGTCAGAGCGTAGAGATCCTATCTTATTCTCTTTTATAGATCCCATTAGTTCACTACTAACTTGTTCATCTACTACCAAACCCAATCTCTGTAACCTAAAAGCAGTCTCTTGGTTAAATCCATCTTCTAGTTCTATACATACTTGTACTGTCGCAATCCGTGGTGGCGGTATAACAGCTTTAGTTGATGCATTCTTAGATGCTCGTAAACGCTTAATTCCCTTAGCATTAAGAATTTTGCCACATTTGTCGATAAAACCTGCTTCTAAGAACCTTTTATACTCACGGCTGGTCATTGTTGTGCCACGATATCTTATTTGCAAACCTCGCCCATCGGGAAAAACAAGATCATATTCATTCCCGTTTTTTACAATATCGCCATTTGTCATTAAGCAGGCTCCATCCTTAAAGAAATAGATACACATGCCTCTTTCGTGTAATCTATATCCATAGCAATCCTTGCCTGTGCGAGTAAGAGTATGAGTATTGTCTTTTATGCGCTGTTTATGTGTCTTAACATCAGATTTGTTTTTGAATTTTTCCCATGCTTCTTGCCCACCATATTGCTTCATAAAACGCTCAGTGAGTTCTATCACTTTGTCCCATTGAACAAATATATTCTTATGACAAGCAAGAGCACAAATAATAGCATGATAGCAGCTACCCGGCATTGACGGGACCTTAACACTATTGACTTCTGTCATTTTTTCCAGTGGTAGACGCTTGGAAGATTCAAAAGAGTAGTTTCTTATCTTCGTTTTCTTTGATAAACCACTCCTTTGAGTCGCAATAAAATTGTTCATGTTTAACTCCAATTATTCAATGTCAACGGATAGCATATCCGCTGGCTGAGTCGTTTCTGGTGTATACTGATTTTGATCTTGTTGTTCTTGGTTCTGCATATCAGAACAGAATATTGCTTGTAACTGACCGAGGGCAGCTTTTCCGTCAGGTTGAGCTGCCGGGTACAGGGCTGCTAGTTGAGAGCATATCAGGTCATTATTTGCGCTACCATTATCTAGCCTCTGCTGCAATAACGACTGGGCTGTATATATATCTATTCTGTTAGTAGTTAATCTGATTAGGATAAATTCCACTTCCGGATCACTCTGACAAGCTTTAAATAACCAGTTCATATTAGCCTATTAATAATAAATCGCCAGCAGGAATATTTATAAACAACCTTTCCCATGACAATTTGTAATAACCCTTATTATATTTCCTCAGTTTGCCTCTATAATGACCAACATGGGAATCTACTATAAACACTCCGTCATTATCATAGCCTCTAATAACAAAAGCATGGTCTTCTGTTTCACCAGTTATATCAGCATGTTTCCCTTTAGCTGGTGTTTTCTCAACCTTAAAAGTGCTTGTCCAATCTATTGAAGCTCCCAATGGCCTTCCGTTATTCAATGATCTACGAATATATTTTCCAAAATTATTGTCAATAACCAACCTATTATCATAGTTCTTATCTTTTAGCCAATTGATCAGGTCATGAACGCAATTCCATTTATTGTAATAGAACTTACGTTCAGAACTTATCAATGCTTGTCGTTTCCTTCTGCCATAATAAGCCCTCACGGTCTCAAGTTTCCTAATCTTGCCTCGTTTTGATAATTTTTCCCAACTGAAATCCATAATGTCCAAATCTGCTGAAATAATAGTCACTCTTGAAAATCCTAATTGGTTCAACATTCTAGCCTGTTGGGAAGTCCAGACACCATCTTTTTTATCTTTTACCCTTATCAATTTGCGGATATCGACATATGCAATATCACTGTCATAAAAGTTCGCCAGTGACGCTACCGCCGCAATACCACATTCAGGTCCTTGCTGCTTGAATCTATTAACAGACAACAATATCCTGTTCTGTGTCATTATACCTCCTTTGCACAATATTATTCTGATGATCTCCCTTTGTATCTATGTATTTACTAGCATTTTTCCTTTGCTTAGATAAAATATCATTGTAAACACATGCGCACACTGTACTTAAAAATTGTGATATATATACACAACTGCTCTCTGACACAATTTACAAACAGGTTCTGTGTATTAATTTAGTGTTACAATGTTGCTGGTTGCTACCGCTTGATTAAGGGCAGGCAGTGCCTTCTCCCACATTGAATCACAGTAACATTTAATTGGTGTTTTTCTACCAATCTTGATAGCCTCATTGCATCTAAGATCTATTAATTTGCGTGGTTCGGTACTTTGAAATGCTCCGATATGTGAGACAAAATAGTAGTTGTGATACCCAATATTGATACCATTTCTTACCGCTCTTTGAGTATATTCTACATCTATTCTTCGTTCTAAACGCTCATCAAAATACCCTAATTTATCAAAGCATTGTTTGCTTATCATCATACATGCGCCGAAAAGGTATGGTAGACCGTCAAATTTGCGTCTAACTATCTCCAAGATTTGAGACATGAAAGTCTGACCTGGACTAACAGGAGCTAGTGCTACGATATCTGCATTATTATCCTTACCAAAATCTTCCATATAATGGAGGAATTGAGTATGAGCAGGCAAAAATATGTTTTGTTTTTTTGTCTGCCCTAGACCTCTAATCGGTGGTCCACTAGGAATAGCTCCAGGATTTGTCCCACCTATTATGGGGGTCGGCTGTCGTTTAGGCTGGGATGTTCGTTTCTCCGAATCTTTAACAGCAGTAGCTGCTATAGTTCTAGCTAACACTAAATCATTATCAAACTTCACTCGATATTGATAGTTCTTAGTGATTGCTAAGAAAAGATTCCATGCCTTGGGAACACTCATTTCTTTTATTAAAAAGACATTCTTTATATCCAAAAGACCAGCCTTGATAAAATCTCTCAGATTGGTAGTATTCTCGGGAGATGAACCATTATCAATCAAAAAAATATCAAATGAACTAGATATTTGATCACTGTAATAAATACTGTTTAGAGCATTTTCTGTAAGATCCCATCTATCCTTAATAATCATTCCAACTGCAAATTTTTTCATATTACACCTTTGATAGACATTGAGACCAAAATTTACTCTTGCGACTCTTGTTCAATGAATTCAACTTTGCTACCTTTTGGTATTGCGAGGCATTGGATTCCACGTGTCTCCGAATCTTACCTCCGTGTCTAGGCCATTGCCCAAAATACTTAGACTGTTCTTGCATAGATCGTAAAGCATGAACAGCAACAACGCTTTTAGCATCTACTGCATAGGCAAAACCATTCCGTTCCAAGTTTTTCAGGAATAAATAATCTATACGTCCAATGCCGTCTTTTTTAAAACCTACTTTAGTTGATCTCTCAGTATTATACGCCTTAAGACACTCTATTACCCGCTTTGTCCAATATTCCCATAAATTACATGCGTACATGCAGGCGTCAGGATGAGATTCTAAAAAAATACTGTAGAATTCTACCACCCGTGGATGCAGGAACATGTCATCATCGACCTTGAGAAAGAAATGTGATTTAGAATGAGTGAGGCAATATTGCATAGCCTCAAGAATGCCTTTATTGCGAACAACAGTGATCTTGCATGGTTCAGACTGTTCTTCTAGGCTCCTGATTGCATATTCTGACGTAGACGCTCCATTAGTAAGAACAAATGCTTCAAGAAGATTCATTGCTGCTTTTTATTATATCCCGCACAGTCTGGTCATCAACATCCCCTAAATCTTCAGAGATGATGAATTTAGGTTTAGGGCGGAAGGAATGACCAGACTTGCGATCTTTTGCGTTCTCCTTCGTTGGTCTTCCTCTCTTATCCAGATTATGCTCCTCTCTATATGCACATGAAGCTTCACTTGCTGTTCTGAATAGCTTGTCAATACCCTCTGCAACAAATACGAATTTCTGTTCCTCTTCTGCTCGTTTTGCTACGTTCTCATGCACAGCAGTTTGACCATCAGTATTAATAGATTCTTGTGCTTCTTTGATAAGATTATCTAACTGTTCTTTACTAATGCTATTGAAAAAGTTTTCTGCATCTGCTTCAGTAATAGATGGAACAAAATGAGGGTTAGATACCGTTGTTATTTTAGAACCTAGCCATTCTCTTCCTTGGACATCGAACTTAGCAGCTATTTCCTGCATACGACAATAATCTTTATCTTCATACGCTGTGTCTATTTGTCTCTGAACATCATCAGGAAAGTCACCCGCATTCTTAATAAGCAGCGCTGCCTTTTGAAGTCTAAGTCCAATGATCTCTTCCTTAAAATCATCCTCTAAAGGGAGGACCGATTCGTATTTTCCATCATCCATATAAGTTTTAATGAGAGACTGGGCATCCTCTGGGAACTGTTTTGATTTATCACTAATACGAACCGCTCGCCTGACTACATCTTCGTATTCAATTATCTTTTTATATTCCCCAGTTTTCATAAAAGACGCAAACATCGCCTGTGCTGGTCTAGGGTAATTATCCAAATCATCGATAATAGATAATGCTAATTCTTGAGCATTAGTTCGCATGTTAACTCCTAAGTAGTTTTCTGGCCTTCTGCATCATGTTTGTGAAGAACTCGCGGGCATCTGATTCATCGTGGAAATGCCACTGAATCTTGGGATAAATCTTATTCCAAATCACATCAAAGTCACTACCCTGCTCCATTTCATAAGCAATGGAGAGCGTAAACCCCAGGACTTCTTCTGGGTCATTAAAATAAGCATCATTCTCTTTTATGCGTGACATCCAATGGACTAATTCATGAACTATCACAAAGAAATAATCTCTAAAGAAATGCCCTTCAGCAAAAACAGAAGGGTTTATTTTCATGGTGTTTATATCTGTCTCGGCATATTTGCCTTCCAATTCAACGAGTTGGATAGCCAGATCATTTAGTCTCTCTGGGTCTATTTCGAAGTCTTCGAGAGTTCTCCTGACTGCCTGTACTTCAAGCAGTTTCTTCTTAATAATCTGATCTAGCTGTTCTACGTTGACGGTAACTTGTCCACCATCTAAATCTAAAACAACTGTCTGGGCTGCTTCTTGGTCTGCTTTAGTTAGCCACATATCGAGTTCCTACTGGTCCTGATGAATCCTGAGACCGAGATATAGAACTTAGTTTCCACCATGTCGCACTACAATCATATTGCCGACACATATTCGGTCTTCTGTCGTAGATAGAGCATTTACTCACTCCATCCAAATAAATACAGCCATTCTCATTCCGTCTCAGGGCCATTCTGCCAGCGTCACGCATAGCATTACACGTCACGCAGTTACAGTCCTTTGTTGGCTCTACTGCATCATAGTCGCCAGTCAATTGTTCTTCTTCAGTCAGCAAAACCACTGTATTCTTGCAACAAACTGCCCCACAAAAAGGACGAGTATTTTCGCAATCTCCATCAAACTTCAAGGTTCCGTTTAGTACGACAAAATGCTTATCTTCCATAATCCACCTCAGTTAATTATACAATTTCAGTAACAACAAAACGCCTATCAAATGTTTCTTTCAAGAAAGATTTCTTCTTTCCGTCTGGATATTCTACACTTATTTCCCCAACTTCACCAAGCTCCACAAAATGGACTTGAGCTTGTCTCCTATCTTCTTTGTCCCAAACTATATCTCCTGGTCTAATATTGCGCTTATGTTCATCAATATGGAATACCCCCGGACTCATTTCAATCGACGCAGCCTTCTGGAAGTTCACTCCTTGGACCTCATTGATGAGCTTGCGTAAGTCTGGATCCTCTTGCCTAATTGAGACTTCCTTAATTGCGGAGCCTAATTTTACGTCTGATTCCGAGATGAGCAAACCCCCTACGTCGATCCAGTGATGCTTATAATTAGCACTCTTAAGCGCATGGGAATCAATTTTGATATGAATAGGGTACTCAGTTAACAAATAATGGGCTAACGGGACAGTAACGAAAGTAACAGGAGAATGTAAATGAGAATTAATCTCCTTGTTTTCAATAATATCCCTGATGAATAAAGCATGAGAAACGAAGATTACAGTATCTTTATTTTGGGTCATAAATGGTGCAAAAAAATAGGATATTCGTTGCTCTACCAGCCTTATGTCATCTAGCCACTTCTCATCAAATACTTTTAATGAAGTGATTGCCTTAGCCACACTGCGACAACCGGCAGCATCAAGCCATTCATTAGAAGTAGCATGATATGCATCCTGCACCGTTTTTTCTATAGGGTCTTGCGGGTTATAGACAGAAATAGCTTCTTTTTGCATTATCCTTTCCTTCTACATCCCTTACATCCACGGTTGGACTGTTTACTTTGGTTGACTAATTGTTGGTGCTTCTTATATATGCTTGCAGCCCTTGAGCGCCTGATTTCAGACTGACTAGGAGGTGCCAAGTCACTAGCGTCTTTCGGCTTACTAGCAGGCGTTGCATTCGATATTTTAACTACCCCATTCTTAATCTGAACAGGAGGTAATTGAAGTCTCTTCGCTAGTTTTTTGTTACGTAGAACCTGTGCTTGTTTTCTCATTTTCTCCCGATCCACTTACATCCTCCTCTCGAAAAATATCGTGCTTCTCAGCGTACTTAATATACGCTTTATTTGAAATACGAAACCTCCTTCTAAAGTTTTGGATCTTCCGACTGCATCGAGGCCCAATAACCCCCATACTTTTGCTCAAGATCCTACCACAAATCATGCATACTCTATTCATATTCATTCTTCCAAGTCTATGCTTTGAACATCAGATTCAAACGAGTGCATCGCCTCCATAAGAATACTTTTAACTTCGTCGCTATCTTGCATGGAAATAATATGAAGCCACACTTTGGCTAGCTTCTCGTACAATACTTGCACACTATGGAGTTCACCACGCAGCTTAGCCTGAATAAGATCGATTTCCGAAAACGTCTTACTTAACTTGCACAGAGCGTCAGCCTTCTTCAAAGGGTCAGATTTAGGATCGGCGGCTATTTCTTCAAATTGCATAAGTAAAGAGACGGACAGAGAGTCATATTGTTGGTCCTTACTAATCTTATAGTTTATCCATGCTTGCTTCCGTTCAGCATATTCTCTGAGTTGTATTTGTTTCTCTTGCTGCAAGTAATGATTTAAAAGATGATTACGAACGCTTTGGATTCCTATTGTCGCATGATCTGGGTTCTTTTTTTCAAAGTCTCTAAACATGCTCTCTATCACGGTATAGCCCGTGTGGTGGTTTCTCTCAAATCTCTCTTCTGCGGCGTTTCTCAAAGGATGGTTACAAAACTTACAATTTGATCTGACTATAATATCACCCTTACCTAATTTGGTGATTTGCTTGAACATGCTTTTATAACTGTTTTCGAGAGCAGGAATTGATAGTTCAGTCTGGTTCGATTCTAAACTGTTTGTCGATTGTTTTTCTGTCATAGTAATCCGGTCGCTGGTCTGGATATAATTCTAAATAGTCTCCATAGGCCATATCTAGTAATTTCATAAATTGGTCTACGCTGACAGAGCCAACATGTAGTTGCCCAACAAGAAATTTAATTTGATCCCTTAAGTGCTCTTCAGGACCCATTGTTCACCATCGTTAAGAATCATCATCGAGACTTTTCAGTTCTCTTTGTTCACGTCCAATTTCACGTTTTATTATCTCTTCCGCCTCAACCATGATGTTCTGAAATCGAGTAGGTGCGTCAAGAGCAATTTTCTGATTATTCTCCCCAGTTAACGCTGATTTTAACTTTTCCTGAATCGCTGGACGACCTTTAACCAGATTCTCTTCCAGTAGAGCGCACAACGACTGATAGCCACCACTATTTGAGGCAAGGGCAAAAAACCCCAAATCGTGTACTTGTGACGATAATTGCTCTAGTCTATCTATATTACTTTGCAATCGCTGTCGCTCATTACGAGCTAATCTAGTTAACCATGTACTCATCCTGGTATCGCCTTCATGGTAATTACGGTCTCCTTCTTATTCACCGAAAAAGGCTGCATGCCCTGCGCGGCAAAAAGATCGACAGTAGATTCAAGTGCCATAGCTGCTATCCATTTGACTAATTTCTTTTCCAGTGTCGCCTTAAATGGCACCCAATTAAATTTGTCCTTAAACGGATCTATGGTCATCCACACAAAATATACCAATTCTTGTCCAAAACTGACTTTTGCAGCATGTCGTTCTTCAGGAGTCATACCGTCACTAATAACACAGGAAGAAGTGGCTTCCACCATCTGGAACACTTCGGTGGCAATACTATTTACAAACCGAAAGATTTTGACTGTATTACCCCAAGACACTTCTGGCATGTTATTCTTTACACGACCAACTAAATCAGCAATTTGAGGACCAAAAATCTTGAGACAATCCTCAAAAGTGCTTGTCCCTTTCTGGTCACTTATATATTTGCTCAATTTAGACTCAAGCTTAGTTAGTTTGATCTTTGCTTTGTCTGAAAGAGCTGGTAGTTTATGTTTTTCTAGGTACGAACTCAAAATACTCATGGATTTTCTCCCTTCCATTTATTACGTATCATTTCAGCAATCAATTGTTGATCAACTTGAGTAACAATAACATATCTATACATAATATCACTTTGTCGGACTATCATTTCCAATCTCTCTATTAGTTCAAATGCCGAACGCTTTTCATTAGGGGTAAGATTCCCTTCTGCTTCCATTCTCACAATATCGTCATGAATCGAGGCAATCAATGCACCACAAGTTTCGTTAGTGAGAATCTTATGGCTTTCTGACACCTCAACGAATTCCACCATCCCAGCCTTCCGATCACATCCCCATAACAGAGGAAGCAATAGTATCACAAGTAATATTTTACATTTCATCAGATACCTCCAATTTGTTCAGTTGCTGATTCATGAATCATATTAAACTCATCAGTAACATTTATATAGTCGTCTCCAGATTTCCGTAAAATCGATGCCTTATCTGTTTCTGGATTGTAGAAGAATGCCTCATCACCACGAAAAGGGCCAGAAGCAATCACACAGCAGGCCCATGATTCATCAGGAGCTGTAAAGAACTGCTTTATGTTCTGTTTTTGGACCTGGTAAGCACCAGCATACTTGCTAACCGCCTTAGTGTTTTCATGAATTTTGACTACCATTATCTCGTTAATCTTGGATGCAATTTCTTTTACTATACTGTCTCCTGCTGGAGTTCCCAAGAAATCAATTAATGCCGGGTATTTTTTAAGAGCTACATCCTGATTATGAGATATCTTATTAATGTTCTTAGCTTGAGCGGTTTTAATAGGAAGAGATTGGTCCGTGTTAGGTGAATCAGATACAGGTCCCATTATTGAAGAGTCAAAGATAGAAAACAGGGATGTAGACTCGTTGCTATATTCGCCCGGTGAGCCATCACTAAGATTAGGGACATTGGGCTTCACTTTTTGGCCTGTCACTAAAGCATCGATAATATCGTCTTTGTATGATGAGACTTTAAGGGAATCTGACACTTGTTTTTGTAATTGTCTATCTTCTTCTGTATATTTAGCCATTTTAGGGTCCTATTTTACCACTATCTAATAACCAGCAAATTATATTGCTACACGCATCAAAAGCATGTTCGGAATCCAACTTCAATTTTTGTCCTGTAATCTCCTCCAACCATCCCTTGACAGCTTTTTTCATTTTTGATTTAGTTGCTCTGCCATCTCCAGAAACAATCTTTTTAACATGAGTGGGATAAACAGATTCCACAGTAAGTTCATATCTCCCACATGACGCATGAATAAGGCCGATACAACCAGAAACCTGAGCAGTCACAAAACCTCCAGAAAATGAACTGGTGTTTTCTAAAATAACTAAATCAGGCTCCTTCGAGGATAGAAACGCATCAATTGCAATTGACATTGGCCACATTGCTTTCCAGGTTTCATCCACAGTTGGCATTATAAAGGTGCCAGCCTCACACTCTATATCCATTACTGATCCATGTTCTTCATAGATCAAGAAGTCAGCCCACCCTAGATTGCGCACACTAGCTGGATCAAACGAGACGATCCTTGTTTTCTTCATGCTTTTCCTCGTGCTGTATTATACTTAATTCAGCACAGATTTACCTTGGAAAAAGCAGAAGTTATGTGTTCCTAACCACAAAGGCCAGGTTCACCAAAAACAAGTTCAGTCTCATCAGCGATATTAAAAAAGCTATGTAACTCATCTTTACTGGCTATATTTTCAAAAAGAGAGCACATTACTTTATTTTGAGATGGAAGTCCACGAGGAACAAGAAGAGTGCCGTCAGGCTCGAAAATGAGGGTAACTTCAGTCATAGCCTATTGATTTTTTGTTTCTGTTTAGCATCTACCTTGTAGTATTCAGTTTTCTTGGACGTTTTAACTCGCTTGCCCAAAGCCTTAACAAACTGATCTGTGATTTCGGAACACCCTCTTCCTTCAAAGCCCTTAAGGTCCATTGAGGTAGTGCCGTCAAGATCAATAGTGAATTCTATTTCTCGCATTATTTGTCTCCAGTATATTATACCATCCATTTCCTATAATCAGGTGTCAGGATGGTTGGTGAGTTCCCACAAGTTTGTAAAATAATGTCATCCAAGCACATTTTTTTCTTAACATTGTCTGGTGCTATCCGACAATAAAATCTAGCTCTACTAACAGCAGCGAATACCTCATATACCTTCTTCTTGGACCATTTAAGTGCCTGCCTTGTACTAGAACTGTTAATGTCCCTCGCTGCCGTCCCGCCATGGAATAGCTCACCTTCCCACTCTTGTTTATCGCCCTTTTTTACTTGTTTCTTAAACCCACTAACAGACTGTGCGGCATTATTGTAAGAAAAAGCCTCTCCGCATCCATCTTTGTAAAGAACAAGCTTGAAAAAATGATGATATAAGGCCCCCATAAGCATCTGAAAATCACCATCACGCGAGGTAGATGAATCAGTATTCACATAAAATGCACTTGCATGTGACATAGCAGCATTGAAATCAGTCATCTCTAGGCTGCGAACTAAATCCCAAACAGTCCTCAGAAATTGGGGAACACAGCACGCTTTAACATCCTCAACGGATATTTTCTTGCCGCTCTGATAATCCACCAGCTTAGATATAGCAGAATAAAGAGTATCTAGGTCTTTACCTAAAGAGTCAACCAACATGTTCGCTGCATCTGAGTTAATAGATTTTCCCAGTTCCTCGACAACAGACACTGCCCATTTGACAGCCTCAGAATTCGTCTTTGCCACAATTGGAAAATCAAACACCTTACCTTGTGACTTAAACTTCTTATACAGGTTGGAAGTCTTTAAGGTGACCAGTCGAGTTGATGGTGGCCTACTTTTATAGCTAATGGGTCCGTCAATAACTAAAATGTTCGTGTCATCGACCAGATCGAGATAGTCTAACAGGAGTTTACAGTTATCAGTCAATCCCTTAACTTTGATAATGCGGGGTCGAGGATCGAATATATCCCGCATCTTCAACATTAAGATGACATCGCCCGTAGTAGCAGACCTGCAATCAGCAGGAGTTTTGTCAGAATTGTATCCTGAATCCATTACGATAATATTGGGGTCATCCACCATTGCACAAATGGACTTCCAACACTTACAGGAATCGTAATAGTTCCCAGAGATCCAAAAAAATGGTTTGGTTTTCTTCGCCATGATCCTCAATTCATGTCAGAGCAGAAGCAAAGAAGAAAGTTATATTATCACCTGCGGGATCAGGCTTCACCAGAAATAGTCCCTTATCATCCTTTTTGCTGTCAAGATCAACCGGAGTAGCAATGACAGTACCAGTTTCTTCGATGCAGTGGAACCGAATATACGATCTGACAGGACAAGCATGACTCACGTCTGATAAGAACTGGGCAGCATACTCAGAATTGAACTCTGGTTTAGAAGCAAGATCATTAAAACTGATAGGACCAGAAAAGTGTGCTTGGTACTTACCTTCATCTACTATTAAGTCCAGATCATCTGCTTTCGACATGAATTTTGCACTATGGAAAAAGCCCTCGTCTTCAATGGTCTTATCCCTGACAGCCATTATCAAGTCCACTCCCTCACGCAACTCCTCGGCCTTGATGTCTATTACATCTACAGCTTTGTCGGTACGGTATGCGTGGTTTTCATACTCTATATACTTAGTGGCTGGTATGCCATCTAAGAGCATTTCTGTACCATTAGAAAGTCGAATATAGCATGTTTGGGCATCTTCAAAGAGCAGTTCTATGTGTTTTGCATCATCCAAGATACCCGCAATAATACAAGTCTGATCAACTGGAAGAATATATTTGTCCCCATGTTTTTTATCCTTGAGACCTTTTACTCCATTGTCTTTGAATGACATTACGCCAAACCGCATTCCGTCACCACATACAAAGCGTAATTCGTCAGGTAAAAAGTGTATACAAATCATCTGGTATCGGATTTTATATATCAACGGAGACCGATACTTTTCCAATCGCAGTATACCCTTGCCAAATGTTTCACTAGAAATTGTGTGAGAAAATCCTTTAGATGGAATCTTAAATTTCAAGTCATCATCTTTATTGTCTGCAACGGCTTCCATCTTTGCAGTTTTTCTAGCCTTAGCTGCCGTGTCTTTAATATGAAGTGTGTTTTCTTTACTCGTTATCTCGAAGACATGATTGTCCGCCTTCGCTCCTCCAAGGGCTTTGGCAATTGCCCGGAAAACACCAACCGCTACTGTAATCTTGCCATCTTCCCCATCGAAATTAGAATCGGTAGTCTTTGTAACTTCAAAGCGAACATGCAAATGACCATTTGAAGTCATAAACAAAGTTCTGTCTTTAGTTACCTTGAGTGTAACTCTACCTGCTCTCTCAAACTCATTCCTAACACCCTTGGTAGCTACGGCGTGCATTTTATCCAGTGCAGCAACTAGATATTTCTTTGTGATCAACAGTTTCATAATGCAACTCCAGTTATGTTACAGTCTCAAATCTACTCTACATTATACCTTGTTTGCCGAGCTTAGGCAAATAATTCTAGAGATTTACTCAGGTCCATTCCATACTTTTTGCTAATTCTTGAGCTTTCTGGCGAACTCTTTGGAGGCTGTTAGAGTCCGATATACTTACTCTACCCAACGAACATGAACATTATGATGTGTAACGAACACATTCTGATCTTGAAGACAGTCTAGTTTTTTTACAAGTTCTTCTATGTCTTTCATGTCCTGAGTTGTTGCTGGTCTGTCCTCTGATCCCACTTGCACATGTAGGAATGGTCTATGACCATTCACTGCCTGTGTAAGGCTATGAATCTCTTCCAATTTTGTTTTTACATGTGCGCTCATTTTATTCTCCTAACTTCCTCTTTGATTGTGTCGCTAATACCGAGAGCGTAGTCATTCCCCCATTTTTCTGCCAGAGCGGTAGCATGGCACCCCTTAGCGATCTGCTCAAACGCATTCGCAACATCCGACTTCCGTGCCCCCAACCGAATGAGTTCGCGGGCTTCCTGTCGAGCAAACACGCACATAGCGTCGAGTATCGGTCCTGATGTTCCACCGAGAGACTCAGCCATTTCGAAGTACCTATCAACAACCTGCTTTGGCACTACTGACGTGTATATCTTCATCTTATCTCCTAAAATGCCTACTTGGGTGATCTTGCCGATGCAACAATTCCAAATTTCCAATACGGTTGTCCATGCGATTACCATTCTTGTGGTGAACATGCTCATGTGATTCTAATAATCGCCCCAGATGTTCAGACATGATAAGCCGGTGTTCTGCTACGTAACCATTTTTATGAGACATAGAATGTTTTGGACTCCAAATCTCTATGTAGCCGTGAACTTCCCTAAATCCTTTAATCTGAATACCTCGTACAGAGCTAGAAAAAGCATGATGGTCAATACCAACATCCTCACTCCAACTGACAGACGGCCAATGATAATTGGCATGTTTGACCCGTGTTGTAACTTCAAGATTATCAGGATTGTTATTCAATTTATCGCCATCTTTGTGATGCACAGTCTCAATAGTGGTATCTAATAACCTGCCGATCTTCTTTTCAGCAATCAAAATGTGCTCGTAGTAATAACCTTTTGCATATGCCTTTGGATGATTGTCTGATGGAATACACCAATATCCATTCTTCTTGAATCGATAGTTGATTTTGCCCGTTGCAAATTTGTCCTTCATTTCGCACTTGCGGGAACAAAAACGGCCCCACCTTGGATTTTCAATTTGTTGAGTAGTGAGTCGTTTCTTTTTACCACAACTCTTACATATTATCCATCGACAATCTTCGCAGTATTTCACATCTCTGCGACTTTTAGGTTTACGAATAAACGATGTCTCGCATTTTTTACAGGTCATCATAATCACCTCTATAACAATCATTCAACAGGTGCGACTAAAAGTCCTGCAAAAATCCTTGTTTATTAGTTCCATTCCATGCTTTTGGCTAGTTCCTGAGCTTTCTGTCGAACTCTTTGGAGGCTGTTATCGACGGTTTTTTTAGATATCCTCTTCTTAGGAAATTGATCATGCAATTGCTCCACAATTTCATCATAATGGAATTGTTTGATATACAATCCAAATACCGCCTGTTCTAATTTGGACAATTTCGACAAAAGCCGATTGACTCTCATTCTGATGACTTCTTCTTTAGACATCTGTTCATCCGCTGTCAATCTATCTTCTGTAATTAGTGTGATCAAAGATAGAGCATCACCTTCATTCGATCCAGATCTATCTTCATCGAGAGACGTTGCTTTATTCAACACTTGTCTTTTTTGCTGGTTACTGCTTTTAATCAAAGAGAACAAATGTCTCTTAATACACAGAACCGCAAATGACTTAAACTTCCCCCGTTCGGGGTCAAAATCTTCTATCGCCTTGTATTTTAACGCTATAAAGCATTCTTGTTCAATTCCATCACTATCAAATCCGGCTATTCTATATTTATTACTAAACAGTTTAATGTAATAGTCCAAATATTTTTTTAGTTCAATAAAAGATATCTCACATTCATTTCTAGCTTGCGTAACTAAAAGGACGATCCTTTCTTCTGTTGTCGTCTCAGCGTCTCTCTCTGCACGAGAGAGATTTTCCATTTATAAATTTCTCCTCTAAGTAATATAAATACACTTTCATTATACTAGTAATCAACAGTTTTTCTATCTTTATTGGAGACTTGGGCAACTTTATCGTAGGCTATGGTGTGTAATTCATCTAATCGTTCAGGCTCAATTTGGGACATTCTAGAGACAGTTTTGCCATACCAAGCAAAATCCTCAAACGATTTTTCTATTTCTATACCAGCCTCTTTAATCATGCGATATAATGGAGTGCCTGGTAATGGTAGAACTTTGTAAAAGGCTATGGTCGTTACAAGACCATCATTTGCTAGCCCTTCTGCAAAGTGAATTGTATCCCAAACCTGGGCTTCCGTTTCTTTATAATGGCCTATCATGAAATTAGCACGAATGCGTATTCCATGATCATGAACGATTTTTATAGCTCTTCTAACTCTGCCTAAGCCTATTTTTTTGCTTAACGAATCCAATATCTCTTGATTACCAGATTCCAAACCAAACGTAATTTGGTAGCAACCAGCATCACTAAGGGTTTTCATTAAGGATTCTTTAATTGTGTCTGCTCTGGTTTCAATCCAAAATTGTATCTTGTAATCCCGTTCTTTAATTCCAGCACACAACTCCCGCACGCGAGGAGGATTATCCAAAAAACAATCATCAAGAAAATATATCTGCTTACCGAGTAAGTTGCGATCATGTAGTATGTCCAATTCTTGCAAAATGTTTCCTGAAGTACGCCATCTGACACCTTTGTCAGCTGATCCGCAGTAAATACACTCCCAAATACAACCCCTGGAAGTTTGCATGGTAGTATAATGGTAATCCTCTGGATTGTGTCTATAAGGAAAATTAAGACGATCCATCACAAATTTTCCTTCTTCGTCCTCAATCGAAGTGCCTGTATAGATATTTTTCATTTCTCCACTTCGTACAGCTGCTGGAATATCCCATTCTACTAGCTTACTAAGGAGATCTTCAGCATCTGCTCGCCAAACTAGATCAGCACCAGTATATCGCAGAGAATGATCAGGCTCATGTGTACAATGATTACCTCCCACAATCACAAAAGGATTATCAAGGATTTTCTTCACTACCTTTGTAATCTGTTTTGCCTCTAAAACTAGTGGAGTGTTTACTGTTATACCAATGACATTTGGCTGCTCCCTTTCTAGGAATGCAGAGAATTCATCCCAATCCGGATAAACGTCCATATCATAAATGCTGACAGGTATTTGATGTGGATTATGAGCAGCTATCATTTCAAGTGATAGCGGCTCCATCTGGTGTCTTTTAGAATCCTCTTTCTGACTTGGATAGAGTCGATATAGGGGAGGGTGCACCAGCAGAACTTTTAAGTCAGTGTTCTTAGACACACTTGCATGTTTAATAATTGGTAATAGCATTATCGCCTAAATGTAAATATACTTTCTACAAACCATTGACGGAGAGCAAACTCCGGTGATAGATTATACGCTACTGCTAATTTGGCTTCATGTAGCTTGTTTATACTAGTAATTACTGCCTCTATCTTCTGATTGTCCTTTATTTTTCGTAGTTGGTTCATTAAAAACTCTTTAGTTCCAGGAGATATATAGATGAACTCCTTCGCTTCACTCGCAACAAGACAAATCATTAGTTTCTCAAGATGTTCTGCTATGCCTTCATAAATCGCATCAAACTCTGCTCCCTTACTTAGCATATCATTAATAATCCTGAAACCAGCTGATGCATTTGGTTTTCCATCCGCTACACCAACAACCTGATCAAATAACTTGGCATATAAGACATCACTCGCAGTGCCAAGCATACGTTCGGCATCTTCAATAGTCATCTTATTCCCGCCGACAAACGTACCAAGCTTCTCTAACAGTTGCAACCCATTGCGCATGCTGCCTTTAGCCATGCGAGCACATAAGTTTAAAGCTGCTTGATCACATGTAACACCTTCTAACTTTATAACCTCTGCGAGTCTTTCGGCAATTTGAGACCAGAAGATTTTCCTAAAATCATGCTGCTGACACCTAGATACTACCGCAGGACGCATCTTCTGTACATCAGTTGTGCATAAAATAAATCTCACATGTGCAGGAGGCTCCTCTAGCAATTTCAATAAAGCATCATTGCTTGCTCCACTCATACGATGACATTCGTCCACTATGTAGTACTTCTTTCTCGCCCCATCAACAGGACCATACAACACAGCCTTCTTCAGAGTTCTGACTTGTTCTACTTTTGCAAATGCCCCAGCCGCATCAAGTTCTTCTATATCAGTATGTCTGCCTTCGAAGACATCGACACATATGTCACACTTGCCACAGGGCTCTAAGCCTGGCGATACTTCGCAGTTTTCCATGGCAGCCAAGATTCGTGCTGCTGTGGTCTTACCGCTGCCAAATTGACCAACAAATAAATATGCCTGGTGTAGTTGTTTATTTGTCCAAGCATTCGAGAGGGTCTGTACGACACTTGGCTGGCCAATCAAGTCTGCTAGTTTCTTGGGTCGGTACTTGCGAGCGAGAGCTTGCATTATTTATCTCCAAACAATATGTTGTAGATTTCGTGATACCGCATTGCAATCTTTTTCACAACTTCATCCGTAATTACAGGCAATTCTCCCGCACTGTCATAGCTGTATCCCATGGATATAAGATAGTCTCTAAGGATTTGTTTGTCGTAACTATCTTGGGTCTTGCCAACTTCGTAATCCGATAACAACCAAAACCGCGACGAGTCAGGTGTCAACAGTTCATCTATCAATATGATCTTACCGTCACAAATGCCGAACTCTAATTTAGTGTCAGCAATAATGATGCCCCTCAGCATGGCATACCGTTTGGCTTTTTCGTAGATATATAGGGAAAGGTCTCTGAGAGTTTGCATCAGTTGTAGAGCAGCATCTTGAGACCAGCTTAAATGTTTAGCACAAATATTTACTGCTTCATCAAAAAGGATGTTCTCGTCGTGCTCACCAGCAGCCGCTTTCGTAGCAGGAGTAAAAATTGGAAAAGCAAGTTCTTCTGATTCTAATAAAGTTGTTGACAATAGAACGGCCGGTTTTGCTTCAAATCTCTTGATGTGATGATCCCATTTTTCTCGCGGTTTCTTAACAGACCAGTCTGCATATCCACAAAAACTGATTCCCGTTTTCTGGTATTCTTTCCACGCAGATCCCGATATATAACCTCGCACTACGAATTCAATCGGTATAACATTGGCCTTCATACCAACAGTAACACCTCCAAGTCCACATAAGCCTAATTCCAGCAGATCGGAAGTAGCACGAGTTGTTCTATGATTAGGAATTTCACTAAAAAGATCAAACCATTTATTAGAAATCCTAGTAAGCAACTCACCCTTCTTAGGTATCAGGTTCGGCATTATGCGATCAAATGCACTAATCCTATCAGTGGCTATCAGTATCAGCATGTCACCCAAGTCAATAATATCGCGTACTTTACCCTGTCTGACCGGATACTTATCTGTGTACTTCACTGTATCACCAAGAGGAGGGGATGCCATTGTTTTCCACACTTTCAGGATAATCGGGTTCTTGAAAATCTATTTCCACACTGACGCCATCATAAGACATGACCCATGTTTTGTCAACGTCTTTTCGGATTAACTCCACAGGACGACCCCACACTTTACCAATATATTTCAAGACATACTCTACATAAGCAATGTCTAGATTAACGGTATCTTCAGGCACATGTTCTAGTCTCAAGAGACCAGCTTCATCTATCCTGCGAATCACAATGCATGGTACGCCAAAATTGTTTCTACCTTTACTGAAGTTCTGAAGAATATTTTCAATCTTTTTAGACTGAACTACTATTGTTTTGTTCTCAATCAACTGGTCATCAATAGCGATATCGCCTAAATGATGCTCGCTATTATCTCGCATCCTCTTCATAACTTCGTCTTGAATACCATAGTCGTCAATATATTTATCAGTGTTACCAAAACAAAACAAGTGGAGTTCGTCAACCATTTCCTCTGTCAAATAATTACGCAGAAAAGACACATCATCTTCTTCTTCCATGACCTCACGAATTTTTTGGTCCCCATTAATCGTAACAGGGATTTTTTCGCCAAACTCATCTTCCCTAAAACCCTCCTCATAGTATTCATCCCATCGCTTCTTAATGTCCCTGAAAAGCTTAAAGCCCAGATAGTATGGATTAAGCCTTGTAGCAGCACTAAAAATACTAGGGTTACTACGGACGGTGGGATTCCACGTTTTTACTTGTTTGCCAGTAGGCTGTCCTGTTTGCGGATCAATCTCGGGCATATCGACTTTCAAACGCACTTTCAATCCAGGCTGAACTACTTTTTCATGCGATGCAACAAAATCTAGGTGTTCTTCCGCAGTAAGGGGATATTTTATATCTGCTTTGTAGTCATTGCCGCTACCCAGAGCGTATTGCATCATTAACTCGGCGTGCCAGAAGCTGGCCCAGCCTTCGTTCATTATCTTCGTGCGGTATTGGGGATAGAAGTAATAGCTCTCTCGCCGCACTATGTCAAATATCCTCTGTTGCCAACTTTCTAAATTCGCATATTCTGATAGAAACCACAGCAAATCCTTTTCAGGGTATGGAGGGATATAAATACCTTCCACTGTCTTTTCTATAAGCGGTTTTATGTCTTTGTCATTAACAATATCTTCCCATTTACTAGATTGTCGTTCTTTATAAGCGATAGAGCGTTTCGGGTATCTAGTGCGTCTTAATCCCTTAAATACATCGATATGCCGTTCCAGACCCAAAGCTACATCTAACCATTCGTCAACTTCGTCGTCGCCGAAATCTTTCCGATATTCATCAACGATTTCCGCATGTCGCTTGGCAACCTGAATCATATTCGGTTCACTTGCCTGACGAAACATAACGTTGTTGCGAAAAAAATCAGCATGGCCTAAACAGTGGGCACAAATCAGTAAGTTTGTTGTCTCTGTATTGCTCTGGTCAAGAAAAGCATAGGCAGGATCATTATTCAAAATGAGTTCATAAATCTTTGAGTACCCCATCTCTGTTTGAGTACGCTGATGGGCATAGACTCTCCCAAATGACCAGTGAGAATAACGAGTCGGCAATCCATAACTTGCAACTTCAACGATCAATGAGGTAGGTACTTCAAAGTAGTGAATATCATACGGGACTAAACCGGCTGCGAAGGCCAATTTTTCAATTTCAGCGAATCTATCGCGTAGTTTATCACTTATCATTTTAGTAACTTTGTCTAACTGTGCTTTTCAAAAACGTCCTCAAAGCCGTTAGTATATGAGCCATCTCACTTATCACTGATATCAAAATCCCGTCTTTGTTTTTCTGCTCTGCACGGAATAACTGTAACAGTTTACTGTCCTCTTCTCTATAATTGTCAATATCAATCTCAGTATATGCAAACATAATCGCACCTAAGTCAAGAATATCTCCTACCAACTCCATACAATATTCTTCATCATACCAAGAATCGCCATCAGATGCATGAAAGCAATATATGTTCCACATATTGACAGAGTAGTTATGCTTGATCATATCTTTACATAAGTAGTAAGCCGAAGAAACTTTTGTGCCCCCAGAGTCAGCAATGGAGAAAAACTCCTTTTCAGGAATTTCACGGGCAGTAATATCATGGGCTATAAACTTGATCTCTACTTTATCGTATCGTCTTCGTAAGAATCGCACTATCCAGAAATACAGTGCTTTCACAGCGTAGATCTTGTCTTGCCACATAGAGCCACTACGGTCCATCATTAAGAATATGACAGCATTACTGTGTTTCTCTTGAGTGATATTCCATGTTCTATATCGCAGATCTTCATCGATAATAGATGTAGGCTGATTGCTGTTTTTCGGCAACTTAGCACGTCGTAGAATATTTGCCTTAATCGTAGATCGTTTATCAAGCAGTGCTTTTATTCCAGTCTTCTTGCGTCTATCGGTCCATTCTAATACCTCAGATACTATCTCATTTTTTTTACGTTCATCCAAGTCAGGTAAGGCCAGCTCTTCCGCCATCATATCAGTCAATTCATCGAGCGAATACTCAGCTTCATATATTGCTTCGCCTGCCTCATCACTAGCAATAACAGGACTACCAGCAGAACCCTTTTCTGGTCTCTGAAGCACTTCGTCAGTCTCCAATTCATCAAACTGATCCCGGCCTACTTCATCAAGACGATCCCTGTTATATATAAAACGATGCTGGTCTAAGTATTTTAACCGAACTTTAACCTTTTTATTGCCTTCATTTGTGATAATATCTTGCTGAGAAATTATATCTTTTAGCTGTTTACGAACAGCTTCGTCAACCCGTTTATTATGACGAGCCTCATCGCGTTTCCCTCGATGGAGAATATCATAAGGAAAATCTTGATCAATGATTACACTGCCCATGCTATCTCCGACTTACGCCTGTGTCTTCCCATGTTGGTTCTATGTCGCTGCTACAACACCAACAAGATACCAGATTCCGAAAAAGAGAATCGTAGTAATTACAGTAGCCGCAATACATACATATAGTAACATACAAGTGATCATCAGGAGCCACTAATCCTATATCTCTCGGCAGTAATACTAAATCTATAATCATTTTCCAAATAAGTGAGCACTCGCATACTTCAAGAGTTCATTCGCAGATGCCGCACTATATCCCTGCTTGTCCGACATGCGATCTATTACGTCATTTAATCGACGCAGTTCATCAGGATCAGGATTACGACTGGATACAGTCATTCTAATAACACTCTGACGCTCAGTAAATAGCTGTTTTCTAACAGCGTCACGCAATTGAGCATGTTGAGTATAGTCTATTTTTCGGCCTTTTCGGGCCGATTCTGCCACAAATCGAATGATCTCATTGCGAAAATCCTCTCGTCCACTCTTGGATATCTCGATTTGATCTTCGATATTTTCCATCAGATTCTCGTCGAGTTCCATCTCGTCCCCAGTGACCGGATCACGCGGATTCTTGCCAGAACAGGCTGCCTCAATATGATCTAAGTAGTTCTCAAACAAGTTCTTAGCTTCAGACTCAAAAGACAAGAAAAATGCCTTTTGAATATCGTTCCGTAGCATATCATTCCATTCTGAGCGAGCCATGTCAATGTAATGCTCAAGCCGATTCTTCTCTTCTGGCTTGAAAGTGTCTCGCTCTTTCACTCCTTTATTAAGTTGACGCAATACATCCAATGCAGTAATAAAATTTCGTTCCTCTTCTTTGGCTTTGGAAATTGCTGCACATATTTGATCGATTGCAAATCGTGGAGAAATGCCTGTCATGCCTTCTCGTCTGTAGTTCTTCTTGATATCTGCCACTTGTTCTGTCTTGAAACCTTTGACATCCTGTCCATCATAGAGCTTCATCTTCTTAGGGAGTGTTAAATCTTCCCCATCATTGGGCGGATTCAACCGAGAAAATACCGCAAACATAGCAGCAGCTTCTAGGGTGTTAGGAGCAATATGCATATCCGTGATAGCGTCACTATTTTCAAGAAGCTTACGATAAATCTTTACCTCGTTACTAAGGCCAAGATTATACTTGACTGGAATAATCCACATGCGGTCGTGGTATGCTTCATATTTCTTCTCGCTCATGAAGCTCTCGAACTCTGACTCGTTCGTATGCATGATAATGAATGCGTCTACATAAATCAGTCCAAACCGAGGTGCTTTAATGGATTTCTCTTGAGTTACTGTTAGAGTAGACCGCAAGAACCGCTCATCAGCTTTCAAGCCTTCAATGAATTCCATAATACCACGATTAGCAACATTTAATTCCCCATCAAAATTGTAGGCTCTAGGATCAGATTCATCCCCAATATCTGCTATCTTCGCCAAATCTATGCTCCCCACTAGCTCAGAAATATCCTGACTTTTACTATCTGAAGGAAGCCAGGTGCCAATGCCAATTCGCTTGGCCTCACTTAGAACAATTTGTTCAATTGGGAAGTCCATGAATTTTCCATGAAATTCATTATCAAGACGATATTGGCTCTGAGGGCTTAGAGAGCCTTCAATGCGCAAACCATAATCCTTCTCAAATTCTTCACGAAATTTGTAAGGAACCAATATGAAGGGATTCTCATGCATCTTGCTGTCTGCAAGAGCAAAGATTGCACCTGCTGTCGTTTCAGTAAACGCTTCCAATCCTCGTTTGATTAGAGTGACAAGCTGGCTCTTGCCAGATGACGGTGGACCATACAACAGAAGCATTCGTCGGCTGGTTTCTGTACGCTGAGCAGCTGATTGAATGTAAGACATTAAATTGTCTATGGTTTCTTCTAGACCGAACAGCGTATTTTCAAAAAAGGTGTATTGCTTTCTCTCAACACCGAAATAATCGGACTTCTCAACGCCAGTACTTTTAATCATCTCATTGATTCTCTGATGACATAGGGCTCCCATCAGAGGATGATCACTGGTTTCAAACTTGCGTAGAAATTCGCGGAAAGTGCCCTTCCACAGATCATCCATTTCCGATTCTTTTGTGCTGGCCTGCTCCAGATCCTCGAATAATGGCATGCTAATAGCTCCTTAACTAAATATTACTTCAAGCATTGGTGTTATTGCGTCTTCTTGTTCCCTTTTCGTCATCTGAGCATTATCTAGAACAAAGCAAGACGGCCGATTCCAGTCATAGCTATCCAGTGATGCTTCACTTGGATGTACGTCTACTGTACCAAAAGGAGATCGAGTCAATCTGATAACCCATCCTTTTGGTTGCTCCAGCACAGCTGCAATCTCATTAGGAAACCGATTATCACTGATAACTGCTAAGGGTCTCCTGGATCGCTTGATTTTACGGATGGTTGCCTGAGCCCAAACATTGCCGAACGTCTGGCGAATCAAATCTGTCCCTAACAGTTGCATTACTTCACGGCCCGTCATTTTGCCATTCATATAAGTCGGACTTCCAGCAGTTCTCTCATCCAATAGATTATGATAGGCAAGCATTAATGCATCTTGAGTGGCACCGCCCTCCACCATACGTTTTGCCAATGAATCAGCAAATTTCCATTGAAGAAATTTTGGAGACCTATCCCACTCATATCCTGTCGGAGTATTCTTTTCTTCATCCAAT
>SDBT01001599.1_pt1 | contig 40236 bp, 35 predicted proteins | sample 2277101 | NCBI WGS metagenome assembly SDBT01 (sample SAMN10404973, study PRJNA504765) | marine sediment metagenome | isolation source: marine sediment core GS10_PC15, 103 cmbsf | place: Arctic Ocean: Southern Knipovich Ridge | collected 2010 | reverse complement strand
GAAATCTGCTTTGTTGTTATTTGGTATGTTATTGTTAATGGCCTCATCATGAATCCTTTCAAAAATATGGTTCATGATGATATTATCGGCTATCGGCTTAAATTAACCTGAATTATTATAAGTCACAACGATTCATCCGTTCCATTCGCTTTGTGAAGCGAAGGTGTAGACGAAGCCGAAGAAATACAGGACGAGAAACTTGGATAACTCTCTAATTGAAATTGGCACATAAATCGGAGTCAGGTCAGGGTCGCGCTATGATCGTTGGTCAACATGACCTCGTACTACAGGCGCTCATAACGATGAAAAAATCCCGACCCTTCTGCATTGCTTCAGGATAATGATTTCAATAACCCCGATCTTATAAGCCAGCTACTACAACACACTACGCTCACTCTGGAACAGCCGGCCGAGCGATTTCAACCAATAACTGTTCCCACTGTCGTACTATGTTTTCTGCTGAAAAACATTGCAGTCGTTCAATGTTAGATATCGAAAGTTTCTCCCGCAAATGACGGTCTGAGAGTATTCTGCTCATTCCATTAGCCAAAGCATCTACATCTTCAGGTGGCACCAAAATCCCTTCTCTGCCATCGGATAATATTTCAACAGGTCCCCCGCACGCTGTTGCTACCACGGGTTTGCCAAGCGCTAAAGCCTCGATAATAACACTCGGCAGACCTTCATATCGAGAAGATAGCACAAGTGCAGTTGCTTTTTTTATTAACGGATACTGATTCTCGACGTATCCGGGCATAAATACGCTGTCTGTTACTTCCAGGCAGTGAATCAGCTCTTGTAACTTTGCTCGATGATGACCATTTCCAACAATTATTAGATTATGATCGATACCCTTTTTCAGAACTTTGGCATGTGCCCTTATAAGCACGTCAAATCCTTTTTCGTAACTAATTCTGCCGACGGCAACTAATGTTGGCTTTTGAAGAACATCCGCGGCCCAATCCGGGAGCGGTTTCTGACTCTTTTCAATAATAGAACCCAAGTCCTGGGGGCAATAAATCACCCTAAGTCTTTCTGGTTTAACAGGAGCCATTTTTAAGATAGATTGTTTCACCGCCTGCGAGACACAAACAACGCGTGTCAGCCTGGGATAAAACAGCTTTAGCTTTAAAAGATGTAACTTTGATACCCACTGCAAGCCTTTATCAAGTGGCACGAGAATCCACCCAATTGAAGGCTTTCTTGTCAAAACACCAGCTATATATGCCAGATATGTCGGACGTAGCTCCATCGCGCCAATAATAACATCGTTGTTTCGTGCTTGTGCCGCTATCTTCGCCAGGTAATACGGTATCAAGTACTTGTTATACTTAAGAGACTTGTGACCAAACACTACCTTGACATCCTGCGGTACTTCCGATAAGTAAACGCCCTCGCGTTCGAGCAAAAAGAGCGTAGGCTCAAACTTATTTCTATCAAGGTGACGTAGCAAATCAAGAGTAGTGCGCTGGCCACCGCCACAATGGAGGTCTCGCAGAATAAAAAGAAGTCTGAGTTTTCTTTTGGACATACTGTCAACTCAACAGGAGAGAGTTTTCGGGTGGAGCAGGCAACATGAGGTTATCAAGTACACTATTTTGATACACAGTTAAACTGGAAGAAACGCTGTCTATTACTTTCGTTGTTTCTTGGCCAATGAGATATTCAGAGAAAGTCACTCAAGCATTCCTGCTACACTATCCTGGAGCGATTTTTTTGGAGTCCATCTGCAATGATCTTTTAGCTTTTGAAAGCTGCCATAAATTTTTGACACATCAGCATGCCCGCGCAGTCGAGAAGGATCGACTTCCACTTTCACGTCCAATCCGGAGACGTCAATCATTATTTCAAGCAAGTCAGCTATTTTTGTGGGTTTCCCGGAGCACAGATTAAATATTTGGCCGCTGGCGGGCTTCCGACACAATGCCCAAATGGCTTCGATGGCATCATGGATGTCCAAGAAATCGCGATAACTTTGAAGATTTCCCACTTTGATGACATTTGAAGCTTTGGAAGTTGCCTGCTTCAATTGCTCGGCAAAAGCACCGGGGGCCAAACGGGAAGTTACGCCTTTACCAGTGAGTTGAAAAGGCCTGACAATCATCGCAGAGATATTATGGACACGATGATAATACATGACGATTTGTGTGGCAATGTGCTTGCTCAAGCCATAAGGAACAATAGGCTGACAAAGTGTTTGTTCATCAACTGGTAATTGATGTGGTTCGATACGGCCATACTCTGCAGCAGAGCCTGCGACGATCATAACAACACCTGGTACATATTCACACACAGCTTCGAGTAAGACAGTTATAGAAAGAACATTAGCCTTGTATATTTCGTGGAAGTCCTTGCTACCGAATATGCCGGCAAGGTGAATAATGTAATCAGGCCTGAATTGATCAATCAACTTGGTAACATCCTTTGGAGAGGATAGATCCATCCTATAAAAAGAATTGCAATTTTCAGGAGGATCGTGTCCAACATCTACACCAATAATGTCGGGGCGAGGTTGTAAGCGATCGAGGTAATCACACATATAACGGCCGACAAAGCCACATATCCCAGTAACCAGGACGCACTTTTGCATTATAGGGATTCCCTCAAATACTTATCCCTATGTTTTTCAAACACTGCCACAGCCTTTTCGTAATCGTCAGGACGCCCGATATCAAGCCATTCACATTCACTTCTGAATGACATGACAGATTTACCTGCTTTCTTCAAATTTATCATTAGTGTAGGTATATCGAAATGCTCACCAGGAGGTACGAATTCCAACACCGACTTGTGGAACACATTTACCCCCATACTAACCAAATACTCATATCTCGGTTTTTCCTTATATGTCAACAATTCCCCTTTGTTGTCAAGTTCTAGAACTCCAAAGTCAATCTCAACTTCTCTTGGGAACACGCCAATTGTAGCTGTGGCACCTGATTTAATATGGTGGTGTACAATTGCAGAATAGTCTAAGGTTGTGAGCAAATCGCCATTCATAACCAAAAAAGTATCCGTAAGATTTTCCACAAGAGAAAGGGATCCGGCCGTTCCCATGGGCTTATCTTCGATACAGTAGCATATGTCAAGCCCCCAACGAGAACCATCCCCAAAAAAAGCCTTGATTAAATCGGCCAGATGATTTACCGACAATGTTATTTTTTGGAAACCGAACGCTCTGAGCTGCTGAAGGACAACTTCTAATATCGGCATCTGGCCTATGGGTACAAGTGGCTTCGGGAAAACCGTTGTATAGGGTTTAAGTCTTGTTCCCTTACCACCTGCAAGTATAACAACCCTTATATCTTTCATAATCGACCACCTGTTTGTTCAGTCGACACAAACCTAAATTGTGTAAACATCAGGCCTATATTTGTGTACGTTTTCAATAATCCATTCTATAGTTTCGGCCAAGCCCTGCTCCAAAGAATATTTTGGTTGCCAGCCGCAAACTTCTCGAGCAATGGTATTATTGCTTATCAGCCGCATAACTTCGCTTTTGGCGGGTCTTACTCGCGATGGATCCTGTTCGATGGACATATCTTCTTTGCCTAACATTTTCAAAATTGTCTTAGCCACGGCTCCGATGGTGTGGCCGGAGCCGAAACCAAGATTTACGACTTGGCCGACGACTTCATTACAAAGCCCCACGGTCACGAAACCTTCTACGGTATCTTTCACGTACGTCAGATCGCGAACCGGATCAAGTGAGCCCAGAATCACCTTGTCTTGAGTCAACGCCTGACAGATCACGGTGGGTATAAACGCTCTATCAGATTGACGTGGCCCGAAGGTATTAAAAGGGCGGACCGTGACTACGGGCAGTCCAAAAGTGTTGTGATAAGACTCCACCATTTTATCCGCGGCTATTTTACTTGCAGAATAAGGTGACTGTCCCTGCAGAGGATGTTTTTCATCAATAGGCACATATTGAGCTGTGCCATATGTTTCACTTGTTGAAGCGTGTATGAAATGTGGTATTCTTTCATCATGGCAGGCCTGGATGATATTGAGTGTGCCCTGGACATTAACTGAAACATAATCATTCGGCGCTACGTAACTATAAGGGATACCGATGAGAGCTGCCAGGTGAAACACGTAATCACATCCAGTAACCGCCTTTCTGGTAAAAAATGGGTCGCGAATATCGCCTGCGAGCACCTCTATACTTTTCTGTGATTCTACAGGTAGGTCTGAAAGCATGCCCCAGTCACGCCGTCCATTGTATTTCACAAAGGCTCGAACATCAGCACCTTTCTCCAAGAGCGATTCGACGAGATGTGACCCGATGAAGCCGCCGGCACCGGTAACCAACACCTTTTTATTTTTCAGCACTTGCGTTTTCCGCATCTATCTATTTACCACGTAATCCAACAATATGCGATTCTCTACGGGAACTCCGGGTTAAGATATCAATCTTGCTTGGAAAGGCGTTTTTCTAACATTTGGATCCTTGTATCATCCTCTGCCTTCGCCCGAGAATAATATCTTTGTTTACTTTTTAGCCAAAGCAGCTCAAATTCAACGGCTTTTAATATGCCTTCCTCAATATTCTTATCTACAGCTGTGTTTCTGAAAACGACTTTTCTGGTTTCAAATTTATTTATCAAATTCTCATCATTTAATTTTTTTAGAAATGGAATAGATTCTGTTGAAATCGCTCCTCCTAAAGCGGTTTTTAGCCCTTTGGCTTTTGCCTTTCTGAGAATATCGCAACATATCCTGGACATCTCCTCCCCATTTACACCGGCCCTGTCAAGTCCCATCGAAGAGGTGAAATCAACCCTGCCCACTGTTATACTTGAAAGCAGATTGATTTTAGGCATATTCAGGATGTCATCAATGTTGTTGTAAGCGGTTATCGTTTCTATATTCACGGCAAACTCGATGTCCTCTCTGTTATCCTCCGGGACAAATTGAGCTATAGCATTGAGATACTTTGAAACCGCGAAGGGTGTTTCCGCCATAGGGGCAACAATTCCGGCGACACCAATAGTCAAACAGTTGTATATATCGGTAATCGCTTCTACACCTCCTATCTTCATTATCAAGGGCAACCCCACCGAGGTCGTTACGTCCTTAAGGCGCGACAACTCAACCATCCTTGACGCTTCGGCCTCAAATTCGGCTTTAATTTCAAATACATCATAGTCATCCTTCAACTGTCTCAACACCGACATCATTTCTCTTTCTAACACGTTCATAGCTTAAATCTCCTTCGTATTAGTTTTAATAAGACCTAACAAATCTGTGATTGACTCCAATATTAAGTCAGCATCTGATAAATAACAATCAGACAACGTACTCTTAAAAGCAACGACAAACATGCCAGCCGCTTTGCCGGCTTGTATGCCAAGCGGTGCATTTTCCAAAACCACGCAATTACCTGGGTCCACACCCAGCAAGCTTGCTGCTTTGGTATATGGTTCCGGGCTGGGTTTGGTATTAACGATATCATCGGACGTAACTAAGATATCAAAAGAATTGATAAAGTCTTTGGGAACGCTTTGTAAAATCCTGTGCTTATCTGCACCTGTTACTAAGGCTGTCTTTGATCCATTGGTTCTTACCTTTCTTATAATGTCATAAACGCCTTCGTAAACAGTAAAACTGTAGTTTTTTCTAAAGTAACCATTCTTTAATCTAATGATAGTCGAATAGTCTGAGGGTTTTACATTGTACTTATCGCCCAAGATCTCAACTGTTCTCTGAACACCTATTCCTTCCAACAAAAAATATTCACACCTTTTTATATCCACATCGGCTACCCTGCGAAAAGCAAAACGCCATGCCTCAAACAAGGTATAGGGGGATTGAGAAAGAACACCATCAAAGTCGAAGAGAAAATGTTTATTTTGAAAATCCACGTCTATCTTTATTCGCCTAAGGGTTTTATTAGCATGTTTTGCCTGAATTCCTCACGACCCAAAAAGGGATACATATCTTCTAATGGTTTTGACACCATCGTTCCATCTTCCTTTGCCTCTGAGGATAGTTTTGGATACATTTCTTCTTCCGGATCCAACTCCACTTCGCAAAGAATAGCACCCGGATAGGACAGGACCTTATTAATCTGAGCCTCTAATTCTTCATGATTTTTAATTGTCAAAGTTTCTATTCCATACGCTGTTGCAATTCTAACCATATCAGGAATGCCTACTCCACTTTCCTTATTGGCACCCACAATATGTCCATTGAAAAAGGCTTTTTGAGTATTCCTAATCGAAATATAGCCCTGATTGTTGAGTACAAATATTTTTATCGGTAGTTTATACTGAACTATTGTTTGCAATTCCTGAATGTTCAATTGTATACTACCATCCCCTGTCACACATATGACCTCCTTCTTATCCTTTGCAAGGCAGGCTCCAATGGCCGCTGGGAAGCCATAACCCATAGACGCATAACCAGAATTTACAATGACTCTTTGATTAGGTTTTACATCAAAACTCTGGTACGAAGATACACAAGCTGCCCCATTGCCAAAGGCGAAGACTGCTCCGTCCTTGCTTAAACTGGATAACTTCTTAAAAAAGTAATACGAATCTACGAATTTCTTAACACGTATTCTTTCAGCATCAATGTTTGGATATTTTGTCTTATACTCTAAACACTTCCTTAGCCATTTATCTTTAGACCCTATAGTACGGTTGTCGATAGCATTTAGCATATCGGAAACAAACCTTTTTGCATCTTGCCGAATAGGGACATCTATTTTTAAACTGGGTTTCTCAAGCTCCGCTGCGTCAATATCAACTACTATTTTTTTCGCTTCTCTGGCGAAAGCTTTCCAGTTATAACTAATAGCTCTAATATTCAGTCGTGCGCCTATTGCTAAAATTAAGTCGGAATTCTGAACTATGAAATTGGCCGCCCTTTGTCCCACTGTTCCATATCTACCGAAATAATATGGGCTTGTGCCTGGAACAATGTCATACCCGGCAAACGTAGCGATCACGGGAATCTTTGCCTTCTCAACTAAAGTCCTGAATTCAGCCACTGCGTTAGACAATCTTATACCATTGCCTGCAATAATAACCGGCCTTTCAGATTTTTTGAGTAAATCAATAACAACCCCGTTGTTACTGTCCAAGCCAGTGGGTCTGTCGGCGTAATCATACTCCTTCAAAGAATCTTCATTTACATACGCTCCCTGAATATCAAGAGGAACATCTATCCATACCGGGCCGGGCCTGCCAGACTTCGCGAGGTACATGGCTTTTTGCAAATGATATTTAATGCGGTTTTTGTCGGTAACCATCACTGCGTATTTCGTTACAGGTTTCACGATATCTACAATGTTTATTTCCTGGTCCCCAAACTGCCGGAGTTTGGGATTCATGAGAACTGTTGTTTCAATCTTAACTTGCCCTGATATTATCAATACAGGTATAGAATCGACCCATGCACCGGTAACGCCCGTAAGCGTATTTGTGCCTCCCGGGCCGCTTGTCACCACTGCAACACCGACTTTACCACTTGTACGGGCATAAGCCTCGGCGGCAATTGCCGCTGCCTGTTCATGCAAAGTACAAACATACTCTATCTTGCCATTCTTGCCAACTGAATCATTTAGGTGCATTGCCCCTCCACCACAGAGCATGAAGACATGCTTAATGCCGTTTTGTACCAGGAAAGAAACGATGTAATCTGACACTTTGATCATATGACATCTCCTAAGTGTGGGCTATTTGTGTATCGAGAAACCTCTCAGGGGAACTCAACTGAAATATTCTTTATACCACTGGTAAGTTTCGTTTATGGCTTTTTCAAAATCATATTGTGGTTTCCATCCAATGGTGTTTTCAATTTTGGAACCGTCTAAATATTGCCTGGGAATCTCAGCTTTTGCCTGATTCAGTATTTTCATGACGACTTTCTTACCCAATACTTCCGAAATTGCATTTACTATTTCCACAACGTTCATTACGTGTCGGCTGGCAATGTTAAATGCCTCACCTCCGGTTTTGTTTATGTTCTCCGCCATACTGATATACCCGTCAATAGAATCTTTGACATAAATATATTCCCTGACCATTTTACCATCACTTCTTATTTGAAGCGGTTGACTTTTAATGATTGCCTCCATAGTCCCGGGGACAATCCGGCTCATATTCAAATCGCCGGGGCCGAAAACGTTGGCACATCGTGCTATTGTGATTGGCATGTCATAAACATCCGGATGGGCATAGGTTTGAGAAATCAGGTCTGCACAGGACTTTGAAACATCATAAGGAGCCTTCCCCTCTAATCTGCCGTCTTCTTTATATGGCATATTCTCGCATGGCCCATAGGCCTTGTCGCTCGAGACAAAGACAATTTCCTGTACACGGGAATATACCCTGGCAGACTCTAAAAGATTCACGGTTCCCATAATATTGGATTGAAGGGTTTCCAGAGGATTGAGCATGGCCGTGGTGACGATAGGTTGGGCGCCAAGGTGAAATATAGTTGTGATTTCGTATCTGGAAAGAAGGTCGGCCATTTTCCTGAAGTCCTTCAAATCCCCTATAACTACGATGGATTTGGCATTGAGATTTTGGGTTGCAAAATAACTTTGCGGATCAAAGCTCCTCATCAGGGAAATAACATGGGCACTCGTTTGGCTTAGCTTCTCAACTAAATGAGAACCCTTAAAACCCCCTGCCCCCGTCACCAAAACGTTTTTATGGTTCCAGAATTCTTTATTCATTTCCAGATTTCCCAGGGAGCACCTCGTTCGTAAATCGCATTCAACTCATCAGCTTCCTTTTGGGTATCCATACACTTCCAAAAACCTTTATGCTCATAAACAGCTAATTGACCTTCTTTAGCTAACGTCTTTAATGGTTCCTGCTCGAAGACACAACTTTTATCTTCGGATAAATAATCAAACAGCTTCTTATTAAAGGCCATATAACCACCGTTGACCAGGTCCTTCATGTCCGGTTTTTCATCGAATTTCTTAACAATGCCGTCTTCAGCTTCCACCAAGCCAAAGTTGTAAGGCGGTTTAACCGCGGTAATGGTCCCTATCTTACCCGTTTCTTTGTGATATTGATACAGCGCTTTCAGGTCAATATCTGCAACGGCGTCACCATAGGTTATGAAAAAGTCTTCTTCCTCTCCCAGGTATTTCCTTATCCGGGCAATCCTGGCCCCCGTCATGCTATCCAGTCCCGTGTCGATAAAATCTATTCTGCCATCTAATCCTCCCTTGTCGCTCAGATGGGATATCTTGTTCTTTCTCAGATCCAGGGAAAAATCGTTGGCCATCTCTTCTAAATTCAGAAAATACTCTTTTATCATATTTCCTCTGTAACCCAAACATAGAATAAAATCCTTTAATCCCTGATGACTATAGATTTTCATGATGTGCCACAAAATAGGCCTTCCACCAATTTCTATGAGAGGCTTGGGGCGGTACTCCGTTTCATGTTCCAACCGCCTTCCTTTTCCACCGCATAATATTACTGTTTTCATAATGTTTTTTCTTTCCTTCTATATCAAATCCAACAATATCCGAACAATACGTTTCCCAGCCGGAATTCTTATCTGGCGACAGGTCTTGTTACGTTTAGGCTTTCGTAACAGCCATCCAGCATTCTATCTGTACTGATTTGGATTCAGAGTCTTTTTCTGAATGCCCACGGTATACTTGCAATCTTGATAAAATTTATCCTTGTGCTAACAGCATAAACGGTTTTCAAAGATTTCTCTACTTCTTATTCCTAACATTCGAAGCGGGATTAGGAACATGTTTACGGAACAGTCCGTCAAATCTGGCCCGGATGATTTCCTCCAAAGCTATTTTCATGAATATCGTATTCGTGACAAGGTATCGCCTCCACATCTTGCGTGGTTCCTGGATAAGTCGATAAAACCATTCCATCCCATGTCTCTGCATCCAAACAGGTGCCCGTTTGGTGGCACCTGCCATCACATCAAAGCTTCCACCCACCCCGTGGCAAACAGGTACGTTCATATAATCACGCCACTTTCTGAGAAAGTTTTCTTTTTTTGGTGAAGGCATAGCAACGAAAATGATATCTGCTGAGCTATTCCTTATCTGTTCTGCAACATCCTTCTCTTCCGATTCCTTAAAATACCCGTTTCTATAACCGGCGATGCGCACACCCGGATATTTCAATTGAACAGTTTCCACAACCTTCTGTACGACTTGCTGTGTGGCTCCAAGGAAAAATACACCGTAATTTTTCTGGGATGCCAGTTCGAGCAGCCGATACATAATATCAATGCCGGCTATTCTTTCCGGCAAAGGATTACCTGTTAATCTTGATAGCCAGACAATAGGTAAACCATCGGCCAGTACAATATCTGCCTCAACCAGGCTTTCGCGAAGCTCAATGTTTTTGCGACAGTTGACAAGTTTGGCTACATTGACAACTCCTAAGAGCAAGTTGGAATCCTCCGCGATATGACTTTCACAGACATGTAAAACATCTTCCACCCACATTGCAGATATATCTATGCCGTGCAGATTAACAGTATGCCACTTTAATAAAGAGTTCATATTCTTTCTTTTTGGTGAAGAATCGGTCTCAGTTTAAAAAATTGCCCATGTTTAGTTAGCTCTATGTTGATCGTTGCGCAAGCCAAAAATCTTTTCGAGCACTAGTTCAGCCTTGCTGTCCCATGTCGCAGTTTCGACTTTTTTTCTTCGAGCAGCAATGCGTTCGGGTCCATCTTCTGCCAATGCTTTTCTTATACATTCGGCAAATCCTTCTGGTGAGTCTGCTTCGTAAACAACATCAAGATATTTCTGTAATTCAGGGAAAGGTGTGCTGACAACAGGTTTTCCCAAAGCCAGGTATTCTTTGAGTTTAATGGGATTACACGATTGGATCCATTTCGTTTGCCTCCAAATCATAATGGAAACATCGAAACACCTGCCATAGTTTGGTATTTGCTCGTATGGTTTTTGTCCTAACATCCAGACATTCGCTTTGTTTTGCAATTCCGGATATTGATGAGACACACTTCCAATAAAAACAAAAGACAAGTCCGGCAGAAGGTCGATCACAGATCCAGTAAATTCGATATCAACGGTATGGCCATCAATAGTACCAAAAAAGCCTACTATGGGTTTTTTAATATCGTTTATGTCTATTGGATCGGTCGTTTCTGAATTTTCTGATGCAAACATTTCAAAATCAACACCGTGATCGAGAAAGAGAGCTTCTTTGCATTCTTTTTTCTCACTTGAATAAAGTATTCTATTCACAAAAACAGTTAAGTCAGACTGGGCCTTTAACTTTTGGTCATATTCTCTAATTATTTTGGAGTCCACATTGGGAAACGCTTCGTACAAATCCGTTCTTTGATATACCAAGTTGCTCTTTTTCATCTTAAGTGCTGTATCACAAGCTGCAGGACAGGCGACCCAAACGATAGGTTTCCGTATTCCAAGAAACCAGGCTACAAACGATACTTGAAATCTTAATAGTACTTCATTCAGCGGTCTGGCCCAGTTTAGGTGATGAACAGGTAACGTAAATGGACTATATACCCAAAAACCGGCTTCGGTCTTCCTAAATCCTCTAAAAACGCTCTTGCTCTTGCGAATAAGTTTCTTGATAAACCTGCCCTCTCTGCTGAAATTAGGTTTCTGCATTACAATTGAATTGACATAAAGCGTGGTACCCTTGCGGGCAAATCTTTTCATAATCTGAAAATCAATATGGCCCCGATTATGGTACCACCAATCTTGCCCACCAAAACAAACAAAACACAAATTTCCCCTTTGCTTACTGTGACTTGCTTGACTGTTATCTGACATTATCATTTCTATAATATAATGTGGAAGAGAATTTTTAGTTAATATGCGATACTATGGGTTTGAGTTTCCCAGTTTGTGTTCTTTGGATTGTTTTGACAGGCTTGAGTTCCGTTTCCAATTCACTGGGTAAGTGCTTTACAATAAGTGCCTCGAAAATAGCCAGGTCCTTTTGAGAGAAGTTTTCAGCCGGAACATATTCAATGATAATATGATCGAGGCTGTCCTGAATAATCTGGCTCTCAACAATGTGATCTGTTCCATACAATAAGTGCGTGAGAATAGTCGCACCAAACTCTCTCCCGGATGGTGTTTTTATTACATCGCCCTCTCTGCCAATGATTGATTTTATCACTGGAAAGGCTCTCCCACATACACAGCGCTCATCTGACTTCACGAATAAATCACCAATATCATACCTTATAAGAGGCATTGCCATGTTCCAAAAGCCTGTTATTACCACGCGGCACTGATTGTCTCCTGAATTATTCACAGCAGGAATCAACTCAGTCAATCCATATTCAGGTATCACATGGTAGTTACCCTGTTCACAAGTATGAAGGATACATATTCTTTCAGCGCTTCCATAGTAATCATACACCTTGCATTGAAATGCCCGCGAAATTGTATTTCGCACTGAGTCAGCTAAGACTTCGGATGAAGTCAGTACTGACTGGAGTTTGAGTTCGATACCGGCTTCTAGGCAAGTTTTAGCCAGTAAATATACCGCTGAAGGATACCCATCTAAGGCTTTTATCTTATGTCGTTTTATGACATGAGCGTATTCTTTAGCTGTTTGGACAGATAGGTGATATGTTGAGAGTATTAGCTCTTTCATAAAAGGATCATATGCATATAAACACCCGCCCTCATGGTTTGGTTTGACAATTAGCCTGCCTGTTAGGTAGGCACACTTGGTCCATAAACCAATTCCAGCCCAATCCTTCTGTCTGCGAAAAAAAGCGTGGTTATTGCCGATAGAAGCAACATCTCTCCAGATTTTTAATGGTGTCCCTGTGGTTCCCCCCGTGTATGCAACATTCATGAACCATCTGCGAAACTTTCTGGAGACAAAGGCATCATTTTTATTTTCCCTAAGCAAGTCTCCTTTTGTTAGTATTGGAAATTTCTTTATGTCTTCTAATGTATTAATGTTCTGCACCCTTATGCCTCGCTTGTCCATCAATTCCTTATAGTACGGCACTGTGTTGTAACAATGATTGACAAGTTTCTTTAGTAGTTTTAGTTGTATTTGTTCTAACTCGGATTTGCTTAGCCACTGAGTCTTCTTGAGCCATTTTCGTCTAATCCAGAATGGCCCCAAAAACCGCTTGGCCATCATATGGGCTGCGCCAGTAGATACGACTTTAAAATTCATTATATTCCCCAGAGACTTAGATTTGTATCAATGGCTCAGAACCTTCCCGATGCCAACAGTATAGGTCTTGACTCTGTCGAAAGCTTCCAGACGTTTCTTACTGCTGAGTAAGGCTACACTCAACCATACTGGTAGTCGAGCCATGAAGAAGATTATTATAAGCAGAGAAGCCAACTGGTAGGTAAGCCAGTTATAGTGCTTTCTCATAAACTGAAGAATGCTAACGGCTACCTGGATCAGCATTTCGTTTCGGACTTGTTGGCTACTTTGGCCTCCTAGGTGAACAATCTCAACTTCTGGCGTAAACAGAATTCTCCATCCAGCCTGTTTGAAGCGATAACACCAGTCTGTTTCTTCGGCATACATAAAGAACTGTTCATCCATCATCCCTATCGCTTCTATCGCCTCACGCCTAATGAGCATAAAACAGCCGGTAACAACATCCACCTCTCGCTCATCTCTCCGATCCCACCAGCTCATTCTCTCTCGGCCGAAAAATTTACTTCGGGGAAACAGTTTATATAGATAACTACTTGATAAAACCATATTCAGCAATGATGGAAACATAAAACAACTTTGCTGCATAGTCATGTCCGCATTTAAAATACGACAACCCACGACAGCCGCTTTTGGATGGTCATCAGCGAAGGAAACAGCTTTTCTAATAGCATCATCCAAAATCAACGTATCGCTGTTGAGTAGTAAGACATATTTTCCTTTGGCAATCGCCATGCCCTGGTTATTCGCGGCAGCAAAGCCCCGGTTTTCCTGATTTTCTATCAGAATTACCCGAGGATACTCATTCTTGACCATCTCAACTGAGCTATCGCTTGAACCATTTTCAACAACAATAACCTCAAAAGATAGCTCTTTAGTCTGCTCATATACAGATTTCAGGCACTCACAAGTGATCTGCCTTGTATTCCAATTTACAATTATTATTGAAACATCCACAACTTTTAATTTTTCACTTTTCATTTTAAATTTACAATTTACAATTCCGAACGAAGTCCGGCCAGGTTTTCCATTTATAATTTACAATTCATAATTCCAAGCTATGCTCGGTAAGTGTTCCAGTTAACTATAATGATGGATACGTCTACCGCATACATCGATAACCCTCGGCTTTTTCTGAGGTAGCTTTAATTCTGTATTACTCATTTCATAAACCAAGCCAACAACACCCAGAGTCAAGAAAAGAAGAAACCTGATTTGGCCAAAATATGACACGCCAAAAAATGACATACAGTGTCCCAGTATCGAAATGCAAATACACCATAATAAAAATCGATGCTTGATTTGAGAAGTGTTTATGGAATAGGCCCCAACAGTCTGTACCGCAGCCACCAAAAGAACAACAAATATTGTAAGAGTGATTAAACCTCCTGTTACACCTTCATAAACGTATTGATTTGTAACATCCTGCATGCCATAACCCCACTCCACAGTACTGCGTGTTCCAAGCAGGGCCCATTCAGAAAAATGTTTGATGAAATTGTCTATAATTTTGTACCGATGATGACCGGTTGATCCTCCGATAATGTTGATCCTACTAATCAAATGCCAGACAGGCGCCTTCATTACTAAGTGCAGCATCGCTAACATGCCACAAAGGCAATAGACAAACTTTCGCCCATAATGACGGTAACGAAAGAAAGAAAGTAATAGCACTATTTCAAGTAAGGTGGCAATGGGTGTACTGGACGTGGTAGCCACCACCATAAAAATACTAGCTATGGCAGCAGACCAGAAAAACCATCTGCGCCGCAGCGTGACACCCAATCCAATAAATATGGGCATAAGATTGGCCCAGAACAACCCTAATATAATAGAATGTGGAAAGGGGCCTTGACAACGGTAACGCCCCGAGTGGCGCACTGCGGTGTGGACTTGTCCTAGGAGTGTAAATAGATTACGACCTGTGACCCATTCAAATAGTACAAAGGGTAACATAATGAGTGCGCACCAGGCAAAAACCACGAAAACAAAGTGGATATCGCTCCACGACCTTACACTCTGTCGAAACAGCCAATACAAGCCCAATACGTCAAAGAGTACACCACATTTGAAAATAAATGCCCGCGTGTCCTGCCATTGCATGATGTATATGACAGTTCCGACACTTACCCACAGCAGAACAAGTTGGTCGAATCGATTCCATTTTATAATTCTTATTTCTCCTTGCCCCCATAACCGTAAAATACTAATAACAACAAGTATACGCAGAGCTGTAAAGTCCAAAGTAAAAATGATTATCCGCTGGTCGGCAGGAACAAGACACGCAGCAATCATAAAAGGCATAAGAAGGTACTTTCGTGGGACAACGAGGGCCAAAATCCCAAGAACTAGAATAATTACTATAGTACCTTGAGTAATCATACATGTAGCATCTTGTCTTTAACTGAGCGGTAGTGCTCAATGAGCCCGAAAGGCATCAGAAAGTAGATAAACGGTTTATAGTAATAAGGATCAAACTGGTGCAATCGCAAGCATGTTAATGCAGCAGACATCGCCTCTCTGGATCGTCCAGCTTTACGAAGGTCAAGGACACTTTCCATGAAATGCGGAACGATGCCGATTTCTTGTTCCCGATGCAAAAATTTTGTTCTCAATACTGATCCAGTTGAAAAATATTCAGAGAAGTCAATCCCACGTCGCTCGCAGGCAAGTTTTAAGACGTTCTGAACTTTTTGATCTCTCTTTACACTATCTTTGCGTGTAATTGAGTTAAAATGTATACGATAAGAGTATAGACATTCGCCCAAGACAATCATGGGGAATTTTTCCCCAACTCGAAGTATATAATCCCAACCTTGCCCCACTCTCAAACTTGGTTCGTAAAAGAGGTTGGAAACCATAGACATTCGAAACATTACTGTTGGGTCATGGGAGGGCATACACATTCTTTCTATATCCTGATGGCATTGCTGGACGCTTTTAGGAGCAAATCGGGGGGCTACATTTTGCCCATCAAGTATAATATCATAGCCTGTAAATATCGCAGCAAGGTCAGGATTCTCAAGTAAGCATTGTACTTGGTGCTCGATCCGTTTCGGATTACTGATATCGTCTGCATCGTGAATAGCATAGAATTCACCTGACAATTTACCTAGAGCACGGTTAAGGGCTACGGATTTCCCAGAGTTTTTCTGTGTCATGATACGAATTCGTGGATCATGAAGATCGGCAATAGTATCCATGCAACCATCGGTGCTGCCATCATCTATGATGATTATCTCAAGATTCGAGTAGGTCTGATCTATTATACTCTTTACAGAAGGTCGCAAGTATTCGCCTGCGTTGTAAACAGGTATCAAAACCGAAATGAGTGGCTGAGTCAGAGACATTTTTCTTTATTGTCTGGCGCGTTAACCATTAATTAGTTTATGTATTCGTCTCTTTACCGACATCCATTTGCGACGCCAACCAAGGTAATAACGGGGCTCATAAGGATCATCTAAAAGGTTCCTTATGATTTCCTGCCGCCATCGGACACGGCCCTCGATGTTATGGTATCTCCGTGCTTTAAGTGAGTATGTGACATCCTTATATTTGCAAAACGTTTCCTTATTTTTAATCAGGCAATGTGAACTTTTCTGGTCATCCATATGTTCTTGTAAAATAAGAGGATAATACCAGCCATTTATATAACCTGCTGCAGCCATTTTCAAAAAATAATAGCTTGTTCCTACATGCGCGCCAGACTTCCAGAAACCTTGTTGTGTAAAAATATTTCGTTTCAGAATAAAGCCGGAGCCAGCTATCCAAGGATGCCGAAATATCTGGTGATTACCAAACTTTTGAATTTTATGCTTAGCCCGTTCATAATCAAAATCATCGGGGAAAAAATGCCACGTCCCAATAGCGCCAAGCTTGGAAATTTCTTTGTGGGCTCGAGCTAATGTACGTGTCCATCCTGGCGTGACTAAGCAATCGTTGTCCAATTTGCCAACTAATTCAGCTTTGGTCTTACCCCAGACGTGATTCATCGCACCAGTTTGACCCATATTTTCTTTACTTAAGACAACCTCTATTATACGGTTGTCTTTAAGGCTTTTGAGATATTCCGAAGTTTCATCGGTTGATGCATTATCCCAAAGATAAAGGTCGAACTGCTCGGTAGTATCTTCAAGTAATCGTGGAATACACTTCTTCGTATATTCTAGTCGATTATGGGTAGGTATGACTAATGCTACTGAACTTCTCGTTGACAATTACAGAAACCTCCAAGCTATATTCACATAAGCAGTTTATGCAGATTTAAGGTCCTCATCAAAGAACCAATCCTTGAGTCAGGATTATTTAACCGCGAATACAAAGGGTGTAGCAATCTGCCCACAATCATGAATAGCTTCACTCGTGAACTGCTGTATCCGCGAATTTTCGGGGTATGAACCTTGTAACCGTACTTCTCAAGGAGCTTGCTGGCAATCCTCTCAAAAGAACGCACCTTCCTTCTAGGCATTTGAGAAAGATACTTTTGCGTTTGGGCTGTTATTTTTTTATTAAAATATTGGCTTTTCCAATGTCGCACATCATCTCTAACGTGATCTTGATAATTCAGCAGGTAAGGATAAAACTTTTCATCTATAAAATTACATATACATGTTAGTTGTTTTTTAGGAGTTGTAACCAAGTCTTCATACCTAACTTCAAGAAGATTTTTGGAATTTAGTTGTTCACAGTTTGATATCTTTTGAAGGCAATTAACCCAATACACAGCAGCAGTCTCCGCAGTTTTTGGTCCCCATGGGACTTTTTTATGAGACAAGTAAACATCTCTTCCGTCTCTAACAACGTGTATGATTTTCGCATCGGGAAACAGTGTAAGTATAATGTTTAATTCTTCAACATAAGCAGGAGTTTTGTCGCCCCATCGAGCTTTACCTTGTTGATATGCATATTCATAATATAGTGATTCCAATATGCTTCTATAGGAATTAGGTTTGTACTTTGTATAGAAATCATTCAGATTACCTATCTCAAGCGACCATTTTTGGAACCTATCTGTTGATACTATATCATTAATCAATGTTATTGCATTGTGTTTTGTGTGTAGGTCCCCATAAACGTGTAATTTGTAGTAAAACCAAGATATAAAGTGTGATTCTGGGACTATCGCTAATGAAGGATGACAATTAAGAATTTGTCTTAATAGAGTTGTCCCTGACCTTCCGGCACCGACGATGAAAATTGGTGATTTATTTTTGTTCTGCTGCATATTAAAGGATTCCTTAATGCGAAATTTCTATAATTTTAGTCTTCCTAACCAATGAGAAATCAACACGCCGGTACAGCACTATACGTTCGCCGGTTTCCACGCGCCTATTCCACCAGATCATCGCCGACATTCACCCGCTTGATTCTCTTGCCTATATAATTCTTTAAATTTCTTCTTTCATCAGATCTTATCACGAACAGGTATGTGCAAAATAAATATACAATACCAGCTAACATCGTGGTGGATATCAAAGCTAACCAGTTGTTTACAAATTGTAATATGCCCATTTTATAGACAGCCAACGTTAGTATTCCCAGAACAAGCCACGGTCGCAAGAGTATATCGGTATAGTAACGCAAGAGCCCGGTGCTGAGTAGACGGCAGACATACCACGGACATACGATGCAGCGCATCAGCACTATAGCAATCACAAAGCCAAGAGCCGTTCCCACCAGGCCTAATTGCCAGGTTAGGATAATGCTCAAACCAATACCTATCCCACCCTCAACAGCAGCAAATATCGCATGTACTCGCTGACGTCCGGTCCCGCCCAGGAAAGGCCCCATAATTGCCTGTGAACACTCAATGAGGTACCCTGCAGCCAATAACAACAAGACCGGATAAGCAGCTCGAAAGTCGCCCTCAATCCACAGGCTAATAAAAGAGGGTCCCAGTACAAAAGTGATAAACATAATCCCGGAAGCGAAAATAGTGGTGAACCTTGTTCCACGGAGGAATAAAGAAGCAATTTCCGCAGAGTGGTTTTTCCCATCCAGATAGGCAAACCGAGGCCAGAAAACACGAGCTGGAGCTATCAATACACCTCGAACATTTCGAATAAGAATGGCAGCGACAGCGTAAATAGCGACAGCTTCCAGTGATATTACTTTGCCTATAATCAAACTATGTCCTTGCAAAGTAAGCCTTGCAAAACTAATAATCGTTGTCAGTATGCCGAACGACATTAGAGTTTGCGCGCTTGAGAGCTTAATGAGCGATGGCCGCAGGTAAATCCCTGGACAAGATTGCACAAACACCACGCACGTTAAGGCCATAGAAAACGTAGTAACCACCAATACTACGTACCCCATCTCCACAAGACCGTACCCGAAATACACACATCCTGCAAGCCCCAGAGCACGAGCGATGCCACTTACTATGGTCACGAAATTCGCCGCAATCCAACGCTCATGTGCCCGTATGCAGGCATCAAGTATATATATCGGACACGCAAAAGCACCAGCTGTACCTAATATCCGAACAAGTGAGGCTAATTCCGGGCCACTTTTGTAAAAACGGGCAATTGGCTCAGCCGTCAGCATGGAGATTGCAAAAATAACCAATCCCACCAACATAAATATCGCCAAGCCGGTGCTGACGACTTCACTGATTGATTTACTATCATCCCTGCCTATATAGAGAGGAACGTAGCGCATTATGCCCGTTCCGACCCCCAATCGAAGCAAACCGTAATAGCCGAGAAATGCTCCCACCAGCGTCCATATTCCGTAATTACCCTTGCCTAGATGGGCAATCAGGTAAGGCGTTAGTAACAAACCAACAATGAGATTGACAGCAAGAGGTCCAAAATTGCTAATAGCGTTGAGTTTTAGGGAAGGCCTCTTCCTGACAGGTTTTTCTATGTTCGGTTTTGTATTGTTTTCTGGCATTCTTTAATATTGTGGTTAGCTATCAGCTTTCAGCGTTTAGCGGTCAGAGATTAGCGATTAGCCATTAGCTGTAAGCTATCAGGGGTCAGCAGTAAGTATTTAGCAGATAGCTATACGCTGTTAACTGTTAGCTGAACGCTATTATCCGTTCGCTGTTATCTGAATGCTATTAGCTATCAGCTATTAGCTTTTATCCACTGGGTTTACGGTTATATCTACATCAAGTACGTGAGGGGCGTCAAGCCTGTGTCGCTAACAGCCAATCGCCAACACAGCTAATCAGTTTCCTCAACAACTAACCCCTATTCATTGACCGCTTTGCTGGCACAGCCAGCCCAGGGCAGGACTGATTTGGCCGCAGGTCAGTCCCGACAAGTCGGGACTCCAGTTTCCGAAAAACCCTGCCGCATAAGGCGTCGGCAAGACGCCTGCGGCAGCCTAATCCTGTGTATCCTGCAAATCCTTGTTAATTCAAAGAGCCAAAAGCCAAAGGCCAACACAGCTAATCAGTTCTCAATAACTAATCCCTATTCATTGACCGCTTGCCTGATATTGCTAATAGCCAAAGACCATTGATCAACCGCTGGCAAGTATAGCGCGCCATGCTAAAACACATGAAGTTCCGCAGATACTCGTATCGAGAAAACTAATTGGTTTTATTATGAAGTTGTTTCTAAAACAGCAGCAGCTATCTCATCCTGTCAATCCTGTGTATCCCTGTAAAAAAACATTTCTCTCACCCCCCTGCAGACTCTGGCAAGCTTCGCAGGCGACAAAATCGGCGGAACAGGATGGTGATGGGCCGGGAGAAGCTCGCTTCGAAAGGGCCAATGCCATAATGATCCAAAGGACATTTGGGCCAAATGTTCTGCGAAGCACACTCCGTTCAGCTCTGCAGCCAACAGCCAATCGCTAAAAGTGGAACATCCGGCCTGTGGCGGGCTGACAGCTATTCACCATCCTGTAAATCCTGCACATCCCTGTAAAGTGAAAATGACCCAACTTTACCCATGCAACCGCTTGATCTCGACTTTGGGCCCACCAAAGTTGACTAACAGCCCAACCTCCATTCCTGTGGCCTTTAGGTAATTGATCACCTGAGCCGAATGCTCAGGCAGCAGCCTTTTTACAGCTTTCACTTCAACTACAACTTTACTCTCAACGATAATGTCTGCAAAGAACTCTCCGACGTTTTGCCCGCGAAAACTCACAGCCATTGGAACCTGACTTGCCGCGTCAATCCCTTTCTCACGGAGAGCAACAAGCAATGCTTTCTCATAGACAGATTCCAGAAAGCCCACCCCTAACTCGTTGGCAACTTCATAGCACGCCTCAATAATTCGTTCTGTTATTTCTTTATGAAGTAGCGCCATACACACATCATCTGTTCATTCTCATTATCTTGCCCATCCTTGTTAATCAGCCCCTGTTCTCTTGCAGCCATTCCAACCGTCGAAACCTTGCCGCGGATCTGATTCAGTCAGATCGTGGCAGTTTCCGGAAAGGCTCGCACATGCTCACATGGAGAAGACTGCCCGGATACTAACACACAAAGCGTCTGCAAGACGCCCGCGGCAGCCTAATCCTGTATATCCTGTTCATCCCTGTCAATAATGCTCTCCGCCTTCACGGCCTCGCCTAACGTTCTTCTCCTGATCTTCACAGGCGACGAAGTCGTCGGTTCAGGATGCCATAGGGCCGGTAGAAGCTCGCTTCGATAGGCCAATGATATCCTGAACTAAAGGTGTTCCCCCTGCAACACCTGTGAAGCACCTCTACACACTCTGTAGCAATAATCCTGTCAATCCTGTTCATCCCTGTCAATAATACTCTCCGCCTTCACGGCCTCGCCTAACGTTTTTCTCCTGATCTTCACAGGCGACGAAGTCGTCGGTTCAGGATGCCATAGGGCCGGTAGAAGCTCGCTTCGATAGGCCAATGATATCCTGAACTAAAGGTGTTCCCCTGCAACATTTGTGAAGCACCTATACACACTCTGTGACAATAATCCTGTCAATCCTGTTCATCCCTGTCAATAATGCTCTCCGCCCTCTTCCTCTTCTCCTGCACCCGCTCCAGTTCTCGAATACTCCTCGACAGCATCCTGTCAATATGCGCCTCGTATCGGATAAACTTGTTCAGTATCCCCGCACCTTCCAGCCCCGCTATCACCGCCTCGCCTAACGTCCTCCGCCTTCTCGGCTCCACACGCTCCGGCTCATCCTCCGGCGGCGACCCACCCGTCTCCTCTACCTCATGCCTGCCGCCCTCGTACGTCTTGGTAATCACCATCCGAAACGGCAGTTGTCCTGCCTTACTCCCCGCCGGCTCTTCGGCCAGGCAATACATTATCTCATTCTCGATCCGACTCGCCCGCCACTGCCGCCAGAACCCCACAACAATCTTGCCAACCAGGCTCTCCTCGAGCACCCCCACCGGCTCATAGTAAGCGACCATCGCCTCACGAAACTGCTCAAACTCCTCCTCGCTCTCCCCCTCAATCAACACATGCTGCGCCCGCAATCCATGCGTCATGGCATTTCGTGCCACAATGGCCTTTCCTTCAGTCGTCTTAGGGCCAGTGGATTTCAAGGCATTGCGGCGATTAGCTTTAAGTTGTCTTTGTGATGCCATTTTTTTAGACGAGGTTAACGGGATTGACAGGATAACTTTCTCAATTCGGCAGCTCTTTGAGCTTTCGTTTGACTTGGACTTTGTTTTCAGCAAAGTTCACGATTAGCCCGACAGGCATATTCGTGGCGACCAAATAGTTGACCAACTGTACCTCGTGAGCAGATGTCATCTGCCTGACAGATTTTAATTCAACAATAACTGTGTCCTCGACAACAATGTCTGCTTTGAATTCACCAACCAGTGTGTCCGTGTAATAAACATTAATTGCTCTTTGCCTTTCAGCGTTTAGGCCTTCTTTTTCCAATTCAATCATGAGACAGTTTTCATACACCGATTCCAGAAAACCAAAACCCATTATGCTATAGACTTTGTAAGCACAGCCGATAATCTTCCCGGTAAGTTCCTTATATTGCATGATATTTAGTCTGGTCTTTTGACTCGGCTAGCAGAATAAGCAAACAGCCAGCAGTTAATTCTCTTACCCCTGTGGTTGAAACCTGTTAATCCTGTCTAAATAGTTTTTTCCGGCAAGAGCTTAGTTTCTATCAACAACCGTAGCCAATATTTTGTCTCTCTTGCCTCTTTGAGAGCAATGCTGCATTTTGAAACAAAGTCAGCTTTGCTTTGGCCAGCGACAGCTTCCTCCAGATTCGCTCCTATTGATGTGCCGGAACGAAGAACCTGTCTTCCTAAAACTTCAGCAACACCTTTGTTCTTCAACAATGACTGATACAGCTTTACGATCTGACAAGCAAATGTGAATGCTCTCGATTGAATGTCAGGTTTCTTCTTATCACGTACCACTTAAAACCAACGGAATTTAAAACCTGCGATTTAACATTTCAAAACTCAGTATTCACAATTTTCAATTTTACATTTATAATTTTACATTCCGCCAGCAGCGGCCACACTCCGTCCCTGTCGGTTGCATTGGTTTTTCAATGTAACTCTTATAATAAGCAGAAGATAAAATTCAGAGTTCAGATGTCAGATAGTCAGATTTCTTAGTTCTGATTTCTAACTTCCAATTTTAACTATATAGCTCGATAGCATTTTCTTAATTTCCTGAATATCAGATTTTAAATTATCATATTTCTTTCTGTCCATATAACACAGTTCATATGATAACAAAATTTGATACTCCACTTCTGAAGCTGAGCCCATCGAAATCTTTAAAAATTGCTTTAGCTCTTTAGGGCTTCCTCTGCCACAACCCTCGGCGATATTAGTCGGTATGGAAACAGCAGCCCTTCTAATTTGGCTGGATAGTCCAAAAACTTCTTCTCTTGGAAAACCAGCGGTCAGCTTATAAATTTCTAAAGCCAACTTATGCCCTTTATTCCAAACTTGCATTTCCCTGAAATCTTTCATCTTTTTCTTTCCTGATTTCTGACTTCTGACCTCTGATTTCCGCTTTCACTTGTCCATTTTCGTGCGGAAAGTAACCTGATACTAAATCTGCAAAATCTTTTGCCGCTGAACGAACGGACATCTCCAGCAACGAACTAATCTGGATCTGGGCTACATATCGAGCGGGATTACCGTCAACATTCGGCGTACGCCACCCTAAACCTGAAAAAACGGTTTCATCATCTGTTAGCTGGCCGTTAACAATGTAGTAGTTCAATACTACGATTGTCTCCGTCTCAGGGGTGGACTTTTGAAAATTATGCAGAAGGCACCTGACTGTTCGACCAGAGTTAGAAATAACTTGAACATGCTCCGTATTTTCGTGTGTCCAGCCGTTAGCCGGATAACACACTTGTGGACGATGTCCCAACATGGTACGAGGCCGAGCAGTGTAAGCTATGTAAACGTTGGCCCACTGGTTGTTTGATTCATTCACATATAAGCGGCTAAGAAAGTCGTCATTCGCCGCCACCTCGATGATTGTCTCTGAGATCGGCACATCCCGCCCAACCCACTGGCCAATTCTTTTAGGGAACTCGGATAATGGAACCTTAAGTTTGATGGGTGTTGTAACAAACATGTTCATCTTTACGGCCACAAATTGATACCCTGCACCGGCGACTACCAACAAAACCACCGCCAAGACCCAAGTGAGCCCGAATATTCTCTTGTTTTTCAGTACATTTCGCAAATAAGCCATCGGCATTCTAACAAAGAGCGTTTTATCAAGGCTCGATAATAACCGCTATTTGAAGCACCCAAAGGTGATTAGCCCACAAGTGATAGATTCAGCGTACCAAATTCACCTTTAGCAACTCCTAAGTCGTTATCGGCATATACCATAGCTAATTTTCAAATAATCTACAAAGAACCTATCAATTATATGATCTGTCGCCCCCAACGTCCCTGCCGGGAATATGAATGTTCAGTAACACTATCTTACACCGCACAAAATCATTTTGTCAAGTTTTTTAAAAAATTGTCGGCAGCGGGGGGAGGGGCGTATAGTTCTCTAACACCTAAATGGACATAGAATGCTCTGTAATTAAAGGGTAATACCTCTTTGTCGGTAAATAACTGCCAAATAATCCCAGAAATACGTCGCTCAGCAGACTTGGCATGATTATTGTTATACCTATATATGGTGCGTAGGATTCCGAAAATAATTGACCACGAGATGGTACTTATGGGAATTGTCGTATTAAGGAATCCAGGGTCATGGTAAAAAAAGCGGTTTCTTGGTCCTATAATAGAGGAGGCTACAATTCTGTAAAGCCTTTGTCCTATATTAGTGGCAAAGTCTTGACTTCTTATTCGTTTCCCGCTACACTACCTTCGCTCTTTTATGACAACAGGGTCGTGTATTACCTTGTACGGGGGATCGTTAACAGCAAATTTGGAATTGCTGAATCTATTTCGTATGTTTTAACAGAGGAAGTTCTGCGATAAGGCCAGAATAGGGGGGATATCTCATGAAGCTGACAAAGAAAAACATATACGAACCGGAAACAAGAGACTATGTGCATTCTCATGTTCATACCCACCTGATAGCATTATGCCTCAGCGCACTTCTGGTTTTTTCATCATCAAATCGGGCTGTTGCAGAAACTTACTATTTAGACCCTGTTAACGGTAGCGATAGCTATGATGGCCTTGCACGTGAGCGGGATGGCCAAAATGGCCCTTGGCAAACTGTGGCCAAAGCTGAATCGTCGGCCGTAAATGGAAGTACTGTTTACCTCCTTAACGGAAATTACGGCGAGGTTAGTTTCAATGGAACAGCCATAAACCGCAATAGTTGGGGCGATGGCATTACATATCAGGCCGCAGATGGAGAAGCCCCTGTATTTGACCGCTTATCTATTAGAGGTTTTGGAACAAACCACTATCTAAGTTTTATTGGTCTTAATATTACTGCGCCTGATGATAGTGATTACAATGCTGTAGTTCTCATAAAGGATACTCCCTCCCACATCAGAATTACAAATTGCAATATAACTGGAAGATGGGACATACCAGGGCCTGGTGCAATTACGGATGCTGCCTTACATATAAAGATAGCATCTGGTGGTGTTGGTTCTAACGATATTGTAATTGATGGATGTGATATTCAAAAAGCATACAAGGGCCTTGATATGGGCGCTAGTGATATTCGTGATGGTTTGATAATAAGAAATAACCATATTCATTGGGTTGCTTCAACTCTATTATATCTTAATAGTGCTGTTGGTAATAATGGTGAAATTATAGTTGAGAACAATCACATCCACGATAGACGAAAGTTGGGAGATGCACATGGTGCGGGCTTTTATGCCTGTTCAAATGCTACCATCAGGAATAATATAATACACGATTACGGAGGCTCTGGGGGCATTATTTTCCATACAAATTTATCTCCCCCTGATGGCTATGAGAGTCTTTTAATAGAAAATAATTTAGTTTACGGCCCACAGGGCACTACAAAGTGTGTCTTTAATTATATGTACAGAAACATTACAATCAGAAACAACACTTTTATTGGTACAGACTCTGCCTCGGGTACGGCCAAATATGAAAGTGCGGCAAAGTTCAACTATCCTAAACCATCAGTGTCTAACATTCGTATTTATAACAATGTTTTTGTGGGAACACTGTCTTTCGAGGGGAATTTTGGGGACATTATAGAGGATAACAATATCTTTTGGTCTTATAAGGAAGATGGAAGTTATTTACAGGATTCTCCAGGGGAAAACAGTATCGTTATTGTAGGGCCGAGTGGCTTTAATTCAGGATATGATGCGGATTACTTTGCGGGTTCTGGTAATTTCTTTTTAGGTGGAGAGTTTTTTGATACATATTCATATACAAATCCAACTACACATGATTTTACTATAACAGCTGTTGATGCAAGCGCAGATACTTTTGGTGTTGAGGCTCTTGGCCAGTACGCAAGCGATTGGTCAGACTGGTTTGCAGAAGATTCAACATTCACAGTAAGCGGCTCTCCATCTGGCACTAATGATGGTGAGTGGACAGTTGCAGCCAGTCCCTCGTATAGTGGAGTAACAACTACTATTCCTGTAACTGGAGACATCCAAGGAGAAGTTGCTGGAGGAATAATTACCTATCATAACCCTGTGCTTACTTCCCGTATGGGGCACAAACAAAACCTAAATGATGACTTCCAGTTAGCAGATGGTTCAGATGCTATAGGCTATGAATATGGGGCTGGTGATCCATGTACTCCCACTTATACCATAACTGCCAGTGCAGGTAGCAGTGGACAAATTTCTCCTAACAGTTCTGCTCAGATCATATCTGGTGGATCACAGATATATACTATTACCCCAGATGCCGGACACCAGGTTGCTGATGTTTTAGTAGATAGCAGTTCTGTCGGTATTGTCAGCAGCTATTCTTTTACAAATGTTACTTCAGACCATACTATCTCTGCCTCTTTTGCGGTAGCAGACCTAAATACCAGTTTAGTTGGTCACTGGGAATCTGGGGAAGGCGGTGGTCTTACGACGGCGGATTCCTCGGGCAATGGCAATACAGGAACCTTGGCTAATGAGCAAATGTGGACAGGTTTCGGTGAACTCAATTTTGATGGCGATGATTACGTCAATTGTGGAGCTAGCTCAAGCCTGAATCTTACAAACAGCTTGACGATTGGTGCATGGATTACTCCGAGGAGTTTCGGGCAGAACGGTTACGGAAGAATCGCAGACAAGGGAAGCAGCTCAACTGGATTTTCATTTTTCCTCAATGAATCCAATAGCGGATTAGGATATGTGATATATGGAGGGTCGGTGGTATTGTCTGATTCCGCTGTAGTCACATTGGACCAACGGCAGCATGTAGCAGTAGTATATAGCGATTCAATAAGTACTATTGCTTTCTATGTAGATGGCCAGCCTGCAGGTTCCTCAAATTACCAAACAAACCCAATTGATTCTTCCAGCGATCCTTTGTACATTGGCATAAGAGGATACGACATGAACAGAGACTTCGATGGTCTCATTGATAATGTGCGTGTTTACAACCGGGCATTAAGTGCCGATGAGATCCTGGAGATATTCAATGGCAGCACATCTGGCAATAATCCGCCCACGGCTGGTAATGATAGTGCCACAGTGGACGAAGACAGTGGAGCCAACACCATTGATGTGCTGGTTAATGATACCGATGCAGAAGGCGACACGCTTACCATAACATCAGTAACACAGGCAAACCACGGTAGTGTGGCCATCACCGGCGGCGGCATGGGCCTGGCATATACGCCCACGCCCGACTACAACGGCCCTGACAGCTTCACCTATACTATCTCTGACGGCCAAGGTGGGATTGATACAGCTACAGTCAGTGTTACCGTAACCAATGTTCCGGATGATCCCGAAGCTGAGAACGACTCGGCCGTTACAGATGAGGACACAGACGTAACAACAGGTAATGTTTTAACCAACGACACTGATGCTGATGGTGACACGCTAACTATCGACAGCTTTACACAAGTGATCCACGGCACAGTGGCTTATAACAACGATGGTACTTTCACATATACACCTGCGGCCAACTATAACGGCAATGATAGTTTCGACTATACCATAAGCGACGGCAATGGCGGCACAGACACAGCGACGGTCAGTATTACCGTAATTCCTGTTCCGCCCACGGTCGTATCAGCCACGGCTACCAAATATGCTGTTGAAATTCTCTTCAGCGAAGACTTAGAGCGGTCCTCAGCCGAAAATGCCGGCAATTACAGTCTTAGCAACGGCATCATGATAAACACTCCGGCGCTAAACGCCGAACCTGACAAGGTTACATTGTATACCACAGGCCATGCAGAGAATACCATTTACACTTTAACAATTACCGGCGTCGAGGACCTTGCCGGCAATTCCATATCAGAGATTCCCATTGACTACACTTATGACTCCGGCTTAATCGGACTTTGGAATTTTAATACAGACGGCGGAAGTACCGCCCTGGATGCGTCCGGTAACGGCAATACCGCAACCCTGGTAAATGGACCCGTATGGACTGAACAGGGCGACCTGGGCTTTGACGGCATCGACGATGCGGTTGAGATTCCAACAGCCAACTGGAATGTTAACAGTGGAACGGTTGCCCTGTGGGCTTATGCAGAGGATTTGGCCGGCACGCACTACCTCTTCGGCCATACCACAGGCTCCGGCAGCGATAGAATTCAGCTCTACACCCTTGACCAGAATCTGAATCTTGGACTCGGCAACTCTGACGAGCTGAACATCGAGAACCTGGATTCGCAGACATGGCACCATTTCGCTCTGACCTGGGACGGGACAAACTATGTCGTGTATGTGGACGGCATCGAAATCGAAGAGGCAAGTGGTTCCTATACCGGCCTAAACAATCTGAGCGAATTTGCGGATATCGGTAACAGCGGTGATGTCTCTTTCGATAACGCCTTCGCCGGTTATGTTGATGACGCCCGCGTTTACGACCGACCTTTAACCCCGGATGAAGTCGTTAACGTTTACCTCATGTCGGATGAATCAATCAGAGAAAGTAAGGCCTTGGCTTTTGAGGTAAGCGCGACCTACCCCGATGACACACCTCTAATATATTCAATTAACCAGTTGCCGGACGGCGCAACATTTGAAGATGACACCTTCACCTGGAATCCGTGGTACGACCAGGCGGGAACCTATGATATCACTTTCCTGCCGGCAGACCAAGAGCAGCCCCAGTATTCTCAAACTGTTACCGTAGCCGTGGAGGACGTGCAATTGTCCGACTGGTACCAAACATGGCTTGAGCATCTCGGCTTGCTCTAAAGTGCTCGACAAACAAAAACCACAAGACTTTAGAACCGGCAACCGAAGAATTAATTCATTGTGACAGATCTTTTGGGAAGGGAGAATTCAGCAAACAACTACCTGTTAAACACCAATAATACAAAAACGTAATAGCAGGCATTTCTTTACACGAGGGGGGTGTATGATGAAAAGGCTGACTGTTGTTGTGCCGGCATTGCCACTTTTGCTTATGGCCATTTTTTGCATTTGCGAGCCGGCTTTGGGGGGGCAGATTAACGCTGGACAGCATTACACCTGGGGCATCAGCAACACGAGCTTAACGATTCCCCAGGGCTGCATCATAACCGAGGCCGTCCTGACAATTCACGGCATCGGCAACATCGACGAAAACGAGAACGATACCCTTCACGTCCGGCTCCTAGACGACCTGCCTCCTGGTTTTACGGCTGGAGAGGTCGGCACCAAAGGCGATACCCCTGAGAATCATGGTGTCCTTCTGGCGCCGGTTTACCATGACCTGACCACAGGCTACGAAGACCTGACTTATACGTTCAGCGATTTGAATGACGACTCTTCCGTGCTATGGAATGTCTTCAATCCTGACGATCCGAGCATGACCGGTTATTCTTCACTGCTCCTGCAACTAATTGATTACGCCGGGAACGGCACAGGCTTTGGTTTTGGCTTTGATCCAAATGGTGTCAGCGCGTACACCTTTGAAGAAATTACTTTGGACCTGATGGTCGAGTCCTTCCGCGGTCAAGTCGACCAGTATATCATTACCTTCGCAACATCTTTATCTTTGATCGAACCAATTGGTGATAGAACTGTTGATGAGAAGAAAACGCTGAGTTTCGAGGTTATCGCGGCTGGTTCCAACGGCGACTCAATAACATGCTGGGCCGAGAACTTGCCTGACGGTGCCACATTCGACGGCAACATCTTTAACTGGAGACCCTGGTATGGCGATGCAGGCAGCTATGATGTGACTTTTGTTGCTTCGGATGGATTTCAGGAAGATTCTCAGACAATCACAATAACGGTGAATCCCGTCAAATCAGCCAGTTGGTACGAGCGATGGCGCAAGCATCTCGACTCGTTCTAATCACTGCTTGAACACTATGCCCGTCATAGGGGTTGGGCGAAAAGATTGCGGATGTTTTGTAATCGCAGCAACAAACCTCCAACTATGATCGGGACAACATCCTGCCTTTGTATTTTTGCTTTTCTGTACCTTTGTACCTGTTTGCAAGGAATCTCTTCGATGTGCTACGATCATGCTTGCTCGTCTATGTCCCATTCCCAAAATCTCTCCCGAGCTTTCTCTGACTAACACCATTTTACTATGCTCGAATTATAAACACTGAATATCTCGAATCAATACCCTTTTTTCAAATGTTCTTCCATCGTCTGTCCACTGCCTGCCCACTGTACCCACAAAAAAAGGACCTCGGAATAAATCCGAAGCCCTTTGTAATCTGTACGGCTTAGTGCGCCAAACTTAAGGTGCTAATCATGCGTTACTCTTCCTCTTCCTCTTCTTCTTCTTCTCCACCTAAGTTCCATAACCTGCCGCACACTCCATCATCATCATAAGGTTGCGTGCAGGACAACCATTGATTGAAGAACACCGCAAGGTCACCAAGATTCACGACGCAGTCCTCGTTGATGTCCGCAATGTCGTAACCCTTAGCACCGCAGTCATCATCCTCAACCACTACGGTAACTTCCGCCTCTTCAGCTATACCTCCGGAATCTGTAACCTCGAGCGGGAACCCGTATGGGTCTGCCTCTAACCAGTCCACGCAGTACTCCAGGTCTTCGCTGTAAGGTGTAAAGACGACCAAACCGCCAATGTTCGTCACATCGGGTTCGGTCACCCAGTCATTGTCTTTAGCATGTACTTGAATAGTCAAAGGCTTATTCCAGCAGCTCGTCATGGTAGTCTCATTATACTCTGGACATGATCCGCCGCCCCACGTGGTAGCAGTAAACGTCAGACGGTTCGGCTCACCATACAGGGGCATCCAGTCTTCGAAGTTCGGGTCTATTATAAACATTTCTTCCTCGAATGCCCACTCATCGCCCCAAACGAGGACGTAAACAGTATCGCTCGGCGGATGTGAAAGTCTGACCTCGATTTCCTTAGTACCACACGGGTCACCCGCATCGGTCTCGGATAGTGTGATGCGAGTCGGGAGTGCGGAAACATGACGTACGTCATTATCAATCACTGTGATACTCAAAGTCTGCGTCACCGGACTGCAGGGGTCATTATCGAAGTTGGGATCCTGGAGGCACGCTGATGTAAATCCAAGAGTGTAAGTCTCATTCCCCTCTCTATCGAGGTCCTTGATAGCCTCGATATTCACCTTCTGCAGTATGTCGTAGTTGTTCGCATCAAAGACCAACGTGATGGTTCCATCTACAGGGTCACCGCCCCAGATGAAGTAGTCATCATGATCTTTGTCACCTTCAGTGTTGGGGTCGAGCGTAATCGTGACTTCGACATGCTTAAAATAGGTTCCCAGATTACACGGGTCTTCACCCGGCCGCCAGCCTAATTTGACACCGAAGTTACCCACAACCGGGCCCGGTGGCGGCGGGCCAAACTCCTCAGGATCCTGGGGTTCGTAAATCGTGGTGATATTAGGGTCATAGACAATCTCCGTTTTCACCGCTCCTCCCGCTCGCGGCGTTCCCACGGGTAGCGACTCACCATCATAGCAAATTGTGTCAATGACCACCTGATCAATATAGGTGATACTATCAAAGCCAAATTCTATGAACTCAAACTCTGGATTCGAATCTATTTCAACCTCCAAAGTCGTATGAGTCCAGTTTTCATCGATAACAATCTCATTTACCACATAAGCATCCCAAGCGCCAGAATCTTCAGTCTCAGGTGGTTCCCAGCCCCATCCCAACTCAGGAGGTTTAGTTCCAGCCCAGGTGACCTGAAGACGAATTAGCTTCGTACCGTCTCCCGCAAAGTTGTACATATCAAACGACATCATCATAACTTCCAAAATACCTTGGCGGCCTGGATAGTCATTATGCTCATCATGCCATACTGACTCTTCCTCTTCCCCTCCGGCCCACAAATTTATCATGTACTGGTGCGCACCTTCGGTATCAGAAGTCTCACCAAACTCTTCCGGGTCGGGGTTGAAATCATGGGACGTCATTAGGCCTTCTTCCGGGTAATCGTCCGGCCAACCAGCATCTCCTGATGGTGCATCCACGCCGAATCCCCAAACTCCATATATCGTTCCCGGTGCGCCGGCCCAATCCGGCGGATCCAAGTCGTCAGCGACAGCAACGGAACACAACACAAAACACATTAACAACATTATCAATTTTTTCATAATTAAAATCCTCCATTCTTTATGGTTCTAATTATAGTCATAAACTTCTTACTCCCAGCAGCTCGGGACCAGCGGCTCTGTACAGTTGAACCATCGGCTGGCCATCTCGATTACGTCGTAAATGTCCACGTAACAATCCGGCAGCGGATTACCCTCATCGTCAACGTAGTTCGGATCGGTTGCGGCATTAGGATTGCCGATGTCCAGGGGAAGGACGCCGAACGCACCGCATTCATTGTCCTCGATGTTGATATCGACATAATTCTCAAATCCTTCCCATACCATTTTGCCGGTAGGCTCGTCTTCATCGTCCAGTTCCGGTACCATCTTGCCGTAGCGTCCATCTGAGGTTGCTTCGACCCAGAACTCGATGGCGGCTTCATAGTTCTCGTCGCCTTCGGCGGAGGGGTACTCACCTTCTTCGCCTTCGGCCTGCAGCTCAGCGTCGTCGTTACCCCATATCTTGATGTTATACTCGACGTCCCACTTCTTAAAGTCACCGATAACACCGGATATCGAAGTAATGGTTTCTTCCGTATTTCCGTAGAAGACTATGGCGTTGGGTTCACTGGAAGTATGAGGAATGTCCCCAATAAGATTCGGGTCCATTATCGGCTGATTGCCGGACTCACCTTCATTCGTCACGATGACTCTGACATACCCCACCTCGCACGGGTCGGAGTCGTTCTTGGGCTCGAGCTGCAGCTTAATGCCGATTTTCTTCCATTTGATAAGGGTGCCTTGTGCACCACCTAACTGTTCCCGTAGCTCGACGGGACCGATTACAGTTGTCCTTACACCACCACCAGTACCGTTATACCGGGTAGCCCTGAACAATATGTCGGCCTTGTCGTTGTCTATTATAGTTACACCCACGGCCTTCTCGCCCACGTAGTTTGCATCATCCGATTCCGGGTAGGCGGTTAAGAAAGAGGAAACGAGTATCGTGTGAGGGTCACTCATGCCTTCGCTTTCCGGTTCAGGGATTTCATCGTGAACAGCCACGAAGCGAACGACCTGCGGCTCGTTCCAGTTGGGGTCGCTGAAGTTGTTAGGGTCCGTGAAAATGAAAGTGATACTGCCATCGACTGGGTCGCCGCCGATGAGCGTAAAGTCCTCACTCGGTCCACCATTATTCGGGTCAATCACAACGGTTACCGTGGCTCCTGTTTCCGGCTCGTTTCTCAGACGAACAGTAAAGTTGCCCTCACTGTCAAGTGGGGGCGGCACAACGGGTTCATAGATGGTCGTGTCGTTCGCGTCAATGATGATAGGATTTGGAATGCCGCCAGCACCACTACGTCCCGGCCCGTCGGGCGGGGAAGCGCCGTCATAGAGGACCATATCGATAACATACTCGTCAACCTCGACGGTGGTGTCCCATCCAAAGTTAAGCACATGCAAATGTGTAGCTACTTCCGGGATTGGCTCATCCAAGGTACCAGTAAACGTGTATTGGTACCAGCCGCCACTTAAAAGTACGTCGGTTTCTGTTGTGTCGGTCCAACCATCTGCTTCTAAGTCCCCATCAGGCCATTCCCAGAGTTCAAACAGGATAGGCTCGCTTGGCTCTCCTAATATGGGTTATCTGGACCTGTATCGTAAGGTTAGCACCCGTTCCCTCAGGGAGGAGCATAACAACGCTTTCCTCTCCGACGACGTTAATAGAACCGTCTCCGTTGAGCCCGCCACCAGAGTTCCACGTAAATTCGGACCCACTTTCGTAGTAACGAAAGCCAAATACCGGATCGGTCAGTTCGGGATTGTAAGAATAACTTGTCGGCTGGTCGCCTCCTTCTGCCCCGACGTCTTCCGTAAATTCCCAGAGAACGTAACCTGTGTTGTCCCCGCCGGCCCAATCAGGCGGGTTCCGGTCGTCAGCCCAGCCCGGCGCTACAATCGCTATTACCATAACAAACATTATTATTTTTTTCATAATTTAATCCTCCATTTGCCTGTACGATTCCATTAACTTTCAAACTCTCTCATCCTGTCCTTTACAGGCTTCGAACAAATTGGAGAGCACCTGCCCATTTCGATGGGCAGCCACAAAAAAAATGAGTTTTCACCGTCCTGCTCTGTTTAGCTCACAAAATAAAAGAAGTGCTAAAACTTTTTAATGCCTATATTTTTTCCTTAACAGACCTCCCTTCTCTGAAAAAAATACAGTGAGCAGTTACTTTTGCGTGAAATTTGTATCTTATATATGGCGCAAACATTGTGCGTAATAACCCATGTGGGTGGTTTACCAAGCTCAAACTTGAGAAGCTGCATAATCTCCTCCGGGAAACTGCACATTCTCATCCTTTTTAGGCTCCAGTCTTTTGCGAGCTACAGAGCTACAAATACCAATATACACTTTATACTCAGTCCCTGTCAAGAGAAAAGTGGAGTTTTTTTTGGAAAGTCATTCAAAAAGCGAAAAATGAGTACATACACTTATTTATTATTCGGTCAGCCCTCGCGAACATTGAGGCCGATTGTAGTAAGGTAATCGTTGTTTTTTCACAAAATGTCATTCTGAGCGCCACACTGTCATTCTGAGCGGAATGAAATGGAGCGAAGAATCTCATGCCTGTGGAAAATCGAGATTCTTCGCCTTCGGCTCAGAATGACAACACCTATCCAGACCCTTTGCGGAGCCTGCCCTCGAGCGAAGTGAAGGGCTCAGGGCGACGGTTTCAAGATAGCTTCTAAAGGCGTAGGTTAGTTAGGTCGAAAAGGTTCAAGGGAGGAACGTATGGGCACTTTGCGTCAGGACAGGAGCAGGTAATTTGGACAAAGAGCAAAATAAGCAGGCCCAGCAGGTCATCGCCAAGCTCAGGACATTGACCGATGAGCAGGCCGGCAAGATTGACATTTTGTGCAATGACATAGTCTCTGCGCATACCGATTTTGTCAGCCAGCTCGGCAATCTTACTTTTGGGATGAACTTTTATGAGTCCCTTTTAGACCGGAATGATTTGGCCGGGCTTCTAAATACCGCCGCACAGCTCATTAAAGATTGCCTGCCAAATGCCAATCTCGCCGTCTTTTTAGCCGACTGTAACGGATTCCAGTTACATATGACCGATGCAGATAACCCTATTGACATTGATGCCGCCAGGCTCGAAAGTTATTTCACTCCCGAAGTGACTGACAATATATGCCGGTCAAATAAGGTGTGCTCGCTGGAGGACATGTTCGAAATGGGGCTTATCGGCAATTTAAGCGAGTTGGGCAGGATTTGTGCGGCGGCCGTTCCATTGGGGCGCTGGGGCGAGGCTGTAGGTTTTATACTGTTGTACCGTCGCTCGGAGAACGGGTTTAGCCGTGATGAACTGGCCAAGGTGGTGGGGATAACATCGGGTTTGTGCCGAGCGATAAAGGCGTGCCAGGGCCGGGGTGCCCATCAGGGCGGTCAGACGGGCATATAAAACGTTCCTGACCCCTTTATTTACGTTTGGCCGGTCGGCGGCAAACCTTTGGCGAATTACATTTCCGATATACATATCATACGAGCCGGGCCGTTTCGGTTTGACGGTTGAATTTCCACTTGCAATCTGGGCAATATGTGTGTACATTGCCGGTAGTACCATTAACAGGGAGTGGCAATATGTTGTGTTGTGCTCTCATAGAAACCGAATCGCCCATTCTGGCTGCAGGAACGCTACTCGGTTCTGTGCGGCTGCAGATATTCCCTGCCGCGTGGTTACTGTTTAGCCCGGTCAGGATCATACTGCTCATCGTTTGGGTGTACCTTTGCATGTATTCGATAGTGCGTGTGGAGGCCAGCAGCCTGATTCCAGTCCGGCACAAGGCTAAAGCGAATATTCTTGCGCTTCTGACCGGTCCTCTGTTTTTGTTTGTATTATTCGTTGCGGACACGACCATAAAGCTGCAGGAAGGTGAGATTAAACCGGGGAACATCCTGAGCGGGATATTCGGTGATGCCTTCAAGCGTCGCAAGTCACGGTACAAAGTGGAAAAGGGAATTGAGCTTCGGGATTCGGCGGGCAGAAGCTTCGCTGAGGTGTACGGTCCGCAAAACAGGGACAGGGAATCAGCGGGTAAGGTACTCAGTTTGACTGAAAGCATCATCCTTGACGCGATAGGTGACAGGGCAAGTGACATTCTGATAGACCCGAAAAGCCAGTCACTTTACTTCGTGAGGTTTAGAATTGACGGGGTTCTGAGCACCATAAGTCAAATTGAAGCCGACAAAGCCACGGCGATTGTCAACAGCATCAAGGCTATTTCGAGCATGGATATTGCCGAGAAGAGGCGGCCTCAGGACGGCTCGTTTATGGCGAGGATACCGGAAGGTGACGTTTACTTCCGGGTGGCCAGTGCCGGTGTTCTTGGGGGCGAGAAACTGTCGATAAGAGTGCTGAACCAGAGTACCGGCCTTTTGAAACTTGATGAGATAGGGCTGTCGGAGAAGACGCACGAGGTAATTCTGGATAATATCAAGCAATCATCGGGGATGATAGTAGTTTGCGGGCCGACCGGCAGCGGCAAGACAACGTCTTTATATGCGATGCTTGGCGCAATTGATTTCTACGAGCGCAATGTTATTACGGTTGAGGACCCAATCGAATACGTGCTGCCGAATGCGAGCCAGATCGAGGTAAATGTCAAGGCCGACATCACCTTCGCCAATGCCCTTCGCAATATCCTGAGGCAGGACCCGGATGTGATATGTGTCGGAGAGATTCGCGACGGCGAGACGGCGGATATGGCCCTGCAGGCGTCGCAGACCGGCCATCTGGTTCTGGCGACACTTCACAGCAATAGTAACTTAGCGGCGCTTGTACGGCTGATGGACCTTGGTGTCAGACCGTTGCTGCTGGCATCGGGGCTGGACGTGATTGTTTCGCAAAGACTGGTACGCAAAATCTGTGAGCACTGCAAAAGACCCGCCCGGCTCACTGAGCAACAGATAGCTAATTTTCAGCGAAAGCAAATAGACTACCGAACTATAATGCAGGCCAACGGATGCAAAAAGTGCCGCGGTACCGGTTTTATCGGCAGGACCGCAATCCTGGATGTAATGCGTCTCGATGAGGACGTGAAGGCAAACCTGGCAAATGAGAGGCTTTCGTTAGGCAGCATGAAACAGCAGGGAGATGAAGAGAGCAAGTCCACCTTGAGGAAAGAGGGATTAAGAAAGGTTTTGGCGGGTGTAACAACTCTCGAAGAGGTGCAAAGAGTAACCTCAAAATTGGGATAACCGGTTATGATATTGTTGTTGGCTGTAGTGGTTGGTGTGGTATTCGCTGTAATCGGCGCAAGGAAAGGCTTCTTCCCGATGTGGTTTGTACTCTTCAACATTTTAATATCGATATACATCGGTGTAATGCTCAGTCCTACACTGGTGGCAATCAGGCCGGACATGGAACAGGAACCTTACTATCTGGCGGCGTTTATCGCAGTAACTTCGGTTATGATATTTATTGTTCTGGGGACGATTGCGATTAGTTTTTTCGGCGAACTGGGCGAGTGCTTCTGTCCGAAGGTACTTGATACCGTCGGTGCGGCTATTTTGGGGTTCTTAGGTGGATTTTGTGTTCTCAGCTTCGTATTCTTTATTGTCTGCATAATGCCGTTTTCGAAAACACCCTCTATGAAAGATGTGTGTGGAGACGGGACTTTGACACCAATTGGTGTTAAGGGCGTTGTGAAGGCTTGTGATTTTGTTTCCACTGTATCTTTGCAGCCACATGGTGATACTCATAAGCGAGTGCGCAAAGTCGTTGACTGGCTTGTCAGGTCGGACTACCCGCACGAATATGAGTTGGGCAACAAGAAAAAGGCGGATTCACCGGACTTTCTGTATTCACAATAGTGTTTGGCTGTTCATTTATTGTAAACCTGCGGCCCTTTCGGCGGATTCAACGGTGTTATAAAGCAGCATCGTGATAGTCATTGGACCGACACCGCCGGGTACAGGTGTAATCAAACTTGCTTTTTCCTTAACCGCCTCGAAATCCACATCGCCGGTGAGCCGATACCCCTTCTTTTTTGTCGGGTCATCCACTCTGTTGACACCGACGTCAATCACAACCACTCCCTCCTTTACCATATCAGCCGTAATAGTATTTGGTCTTCCGGCGGCTGCTATGAGGATATCCGCTTTGCGGGTGTGGTCGGCAAGGTTCTTTGTGCGCGTGTGACAGACGGTAACGGTGGCATTGCCGGTAGCGTTTTTTTGAATGAGCATATTTGCAAGGGGTTTGCCGACTATGTTGCTGCGGCCGACAATGACGACCTCGGCCCCTTCGATTTTCACGTTGCTTTTCAGCAGCAGTTGAATGACACCGTGCGGGGTGCACGGCAAAAATGCATCCTGGCCCAACATCATCTTGCCGACGTTTACCGGATGGAAACCGTCAACGTCCTTGGCCGGGTCGATGGCCAACAGTACATCACCTTCGTCAAGATGTTTCGGCAGGGGCAACTGGACGAGGATGCCGTTAATTTTGTCGTTCTTGTTCAATTTATCTATAAGGGCCATCAATTCGGCCTGCGAAGTCTGGGCGGGCAGACGGATATCCTCAGAATAAATTCCGATATTGTCGCAGGCCTTTTCCTTGGCGGTAACGTAGGACTTGGAGGCCGGGTCCTCACCTACGAGTACCACCGCCAGACCCGGCACGATGCCCTTGTTTTTTAACTCGGCGACTTTGGCTTTGAGCTGGTCGCGCATATCAGCGGCTATCTGTTTGCCATCTATGATTTGTGCTGCCATCTGTAATTACTCCTTTGTGTTTTGCTTTGGATTTACATGGCGCCGTTTTCAGACACGGCCGATTTGCGACGATTCTACAAGCGCATGGTATTGCAGTCAAGTTAACTTTGCAGCTAATTATCGGGCCGACTGTTTTGCAAGGCAGATCACAGACTACGCGATTAGGCACCGTTATGAAAACCTTAGACTGCAAACTCATCGGAAATATTCAAATCGCCCCTGAAAAGGGATGAGAAGGAACCGTCAAAAAAGTATAATAAGGCCCC
>SDBT01001598.1_pt1 | contig 40249 bp, 33 predicted proteins | sample 2277101 | NCBI WGS metagenome assembly SDBT01 (sample SAMN10404973, study PRJNA504765) | marine sediment metagenome | isolation source: marine sediment core GS10_PC15, 103 cmbsf | place: Arctic Ocean: Southern Knipovich Ridge | collected 2010 | reverse complement strand
GGATGGTTTTCTCAATCCGTGAGTTTACATAATATATCTTATACGAACTACCATAAAAGAATTCGATCAGGGTTTGACTTCCACCCTTGTATGGACGGCCTTAACGAACTCCGCGATCACCAGTACCTCGGAGTTGTGGAACCGCACACACCCTTTCGATATATCCTTGCCCAGGGCCGTCGCGTCATTGTTTCCGTGCATGGTCCAGTCTTTATAGAACGGGATCTGGCGCGATCCGTAGGGGTTGTACTCATGCCCGTACGGGACATTGCCCCGTCTCCATCTGCTGATCGGCTTGAAATCCACATAGAGTACGTGATATGTGCCGCCGGGCGTTTCCTTGCCGATCTCAGGATTCCCCACTGCCACGGGTGTTTCGAGCAGCATCGTATCTCCGTTATAGAGTCGTGCCGTGTGCGCGCTCTTGTATATGACGATGTGGGTGATGAGTGGTTCACCGAGGTCGCGGAACTCCCATCGGATCCTCCGACCCCACGATTGCACCGCCGAAGAGATACGGTGTGCTTCAGGATTCCTGAAGGTGCCATCCAGAACCCGATTCATCTTTTCAATTGCGTTCTGAGGCGCGTTCCCCCCCCGACCCAGGGTAAATACCATTTCAGTGCCTGCAACGTGCAGAGAGTCGGTATATGAACGCATACGGGCACCCAGGAGCTCGATCCGGGCAGATCGCTGCTCGTCAATCCCCGTCGGGGGCGAAACCTGGGCGAAAATGAGGTCGGGCAACAGTATTGCCCATATAATGAGCAGGCCCGGAAGGTATCTGCGTTGGGGGTGGGGCATCCTCGCGTCCAGACGCCTGTCAGCCGTTTTTCTTCCAGAACCCCCTGCCCTCGGCAATGTCTCCGATGATCGGGATGCGCCAGTACCGTCCCCGGAACGCGTTGAGCGCTCCAATGACGGCGAAGAGGACGCATATGCCGAGCCCGACACCCAGGATGATCTGGGTCACCGCCGGAATGAGCAGGATGAAGATCGTGATCTCAAGCAGCATCAGCACGACACCCTGACGGGCGTGGCGCTGAAGGTGCTCATTTTTCACATCCTGAATGAGCGGTATCAGACAGAGGATCGGTACATAGGAAAAAATCAGCCAGAGTTTCTCCAGCTCGTCGTCTTTCGAATCTGGAGTGTGCGGAGTAATGGTCTCTTCTGTCATGGGATGCTCAACCCCCCTCTTGTGTGAGTTGGGCCGTCTCGATCGCGGCACGATCGGCCTCGGCAGATTCCGGGTACTCCAGTTTCAGTCGCTCATACACCGTCATTGCCATCGGGATATTGTCGGCAAGTCGGTAGCACCGAGCAGCCTGGAGCAGGTAGTGGGCGCCTCCCGTGTGGTCTTCTTGCAGCCGGGCGGCTTTCTCGTACCCCCCGGCAGCGGCCATGAAATCCCCCTGCTCTTCCTGGCAGGCAGAGACGCCTGCCATGGCTGCCGCTTTCAGCAGTCGTACCCTGGCGTATCGGTCCAGGTATCGCTGGTAATAGATCCGGGATGTATCGATCGAGCCCAGTCTGAAGAATACCTGGCCGAGCATGAATGAGGCCCTGCCTGCGCTCGGGACCCTGCCGAATCCTTCGGCGGCCTGAAGCAGAAATGTCCTGGCCTGCTGGAGATCCTGCTGTTCGAGAGCATAGCCGCCCATAAGTGCAAGGAGGGAAGCTTCCTCTTCGGAGGCCTTTCGGGCCGAGGCGGAACCCCAGAAGATGATTCCGGCGAGAATGATTCCCACTCCCGCGAAGGTCAGTCTCCTCTGATTCTGCTTCAGCCAATTGACCGCTATAAGGGTCTGGGTGACGAACTTGTCTTCTTTGATCTTCTGCTTCGTTATATGCTTCTTTGGACGTAACATAGACCTTCCTTGATCCTCCCGCAGGTTCTCCACTTCAGTTAAAATAATGTAGAGCGGCCAATGAAACCCTGAAAGGGAAAAGGCGTCGGGATTACAGAAGATCGAGATCCCGCAGCTGCGTATCGTGGTGACGCCACCCTTTGCGCACCTTCACCTGAAGATCGAGGTATACCTCTTCTCCCAGGAATTCCTCGATTGATGCCCGCGCGATCTGTCCTACCTGTCGCAGTGACTTCCCCCCCTTCCCCAGAAGGATCGGCCTCTGCGATTGCCTTTCTACATAGATGATCACCCGGATATACGTCTTTTTTCCGCCTCGACGGAATTCTTCAACCTGGGTCGCAGTCGCGTATGGTATTTCCTTTGAAAACCGGTGGAACACCACCTCCCGGACCAGTTCGGCTACGAAGAATCTCTCCGGGTGTTCGGTGATCACATCGGGTGGATAGTGCGGGGGGCCCACGGGGAGGAGTGCCACTACTTCCTTCAACAGTGGTTCCAGGCCATCGACCTTGAGGGCGCTGATGGGTACGATAGCGCTGAAACTCCCCCTGCCGGCACAATACTCCATGATGGGCAGAAGGTCTTCTTTCGTGACCCGATCCACTTTGTTGATCGCAAGTACGACCGGTCTGTCATCATCTGCAACTTCAAGGGCGGCATCAAGCTGGTAGTCGAGATCCCGTTCATCACGCCTCGTGGCATCGAGCATCAGCAGGAGCACATCACAGCCCCGGATCGCGTTCAACGCCTGCGCTCTCATCGCGCGCTGCAGCCGGTATGCCGGATCGAGCAGACCGGGAGTATCCACGAGGATGGCCTGGTACGATTCTTCGGTTACGATTCCCAGAATATTGCGTCTGGTGGCCTGGGGGCGAGCCGTGATGATGGAGAGCTTCATGCCCACAAGGGCATTGAGGAGAGTCGATTTCCCCGCATTGGGAACGCCTGCGATCGCTACATAACCGCAGCGATGCTGGTTGGGCAGGTTAGCTATTCTCATCCTCCTCGTTAAGGAAGTCGCTGACCTCGTCCGTGAGGCAGAGCGCGATACCGGAAAGCATGACCTCAGGACCCAGCCTGGTGAAGTCACCGCTCAGAACCGAATTGTCCACGTTGGCGTAAAGTGAGCATGCTGCTTCGCGCTCCACGGTCAGACCACTCACCCACCCTTCCCTCTCGGCGATGAAAGTGACTTCCCCCAGCAGCGTGCTCACGACGTACCCGCTGACGAAATGGAGCTGCAGGTGGGAATGGTGGGTATACACGCTGACGAGCGAACCGGTGTCCTCACCGATCGATATGTCGGGATAGATCTCAACCCTGATATGTCTCTGCTGTTCAGGTGAATCGAGCAGGAGTGTCCAGTGGTCGGCCTCGAACTTTGCCTCGATGCCGAGAACGTCGGCGATTCGTTCGATATCTTCCGTTACCAGAGTTCTATGCATCTTTCTACCCCACCACTGAGGCTACGATCCACATAGCGAGTGCTGACAGTACCGGGATGCCGAAATTATCATCGATCGTTTTGATACCCAGCAGTTCCACGGTGGTAGCGACCAGGGCTCCAACTATCCCTGCGATGAACGGCACTCCCGGAACCACGATCCCTATGATACTACAGCTGACCAGACACGCCAACGTGCCCTCGAGTGTCTTACCCGGCAACAGGGTGGTTTTCCCCCACCTCATCCCGACGAGGGCGGCGGCCGAATCCCCGATCGTGAGGAAGAGAAGCGCGGTGACTGCGATCGGCACCGTGAAGAGTACCACACAGACCAGAGCGCTGATACCCATGAACGTTGAGCCGGTCAACTCGTACTTCTCGTGCGGTCTCAGCGATTCCCCGAACAGACGTTCAAAGAGCTTTCTCACCGCTTCGCACCGCAACCGGACGATGTCGACCGCGATGGCCACGGTGAGTGCCGTCGCGACCAGCGCCGTGCCCAGGTCCCGGCCGAGGGCGAACAGCGAGAGCGGGAGAACGCTCATGCTGACATGGATCGCCTTCCGGATGAGTTCGTGGCGGGGAAACACCGACATACCTACTCCCCTCCGGGAAAGCGCAGATGGAACACCTTCTCCCGGTAGGTATACGAGGAGTAGGTCGGTTCCACGATTATCTCTATCCAGCTCAGAGGTCGATCCTGTCCGAGAACGATCTCTTCCTCCCGCCTCCCTGTTCTACGGATTCGACGTCGATAGAGTTCCTCGATACCCCCGCCGGCATATCGGGCACGTACGGTGATGTAAGAATACTCCGTGAGATTGTAGGAGAGGTTCAGGCGAACTCCGTTCTGTACCGCCCTGACATCGCTGGCGTCCGAACCCAGCCAGTAGTACTGAGCCCCCTTCTCTTCGGCGATGAAGGTCTGTCCGAGCCGGCGCCAGATATCGATTCCTCTGGGACTGTAAAATTCGCGATCCCGTTTCCCCTTCGATCCGAACGTGGTCAGATGGTTCAGGTTCCGATCGAATTTCTGGATCGCGTGGTTTTCACCATCGGTGGCCCAGACATTGGCGTAGAAATCAGTGGTCATGTACGCGATCCGCATCGACCTGGCCCCCGCGCTCTCAGCCGTGGCACGGGCTACCTCGTTTCCCTCCTGATCGAGCTTGACCACGACCGATCCTTCACGGTTCGCAACCAGAAGAGCGAACTCGTGCAGATACGTCCATCGCTGATCGGGATGAGAGAGGGCCAGCGCACCAGGTGTGCCCAGGATGGCATCCATATCGATCACTTTACGAACCCCACCCTCCAGATCGAAAAGGATGAGACGTGCATTACCGCTGTCGGAGACCCAGCAGCCGTTATCGGGGGTCAACACCACATCATATGGCTCAATGAGATTGTCTCCCGGCGCGACGGAAGACAGGTATCTCCGGTGACTCAGTACGCTGCCGTTGTTGAAGAGCACCGCCACACGATTGTTGCCTGTGTCGGCCACAACCAGGTTCCCGAGCGGGTCGGCATCGATACCGTGAGGCTGAATAAACTGGCCTATGCCACGACCTTTCGATCCGTACAATCCCAGCGAGAACATGCTGGTGTTGTAGATGATCTCTCCCCGTCCCGAATTCAGCCCGTACACCACTACTTCATCGTTGTCGGAATCATCAGCGGGGTCATCCCAGGCGTCGAGAACCGTTACGGCCAATCCCTGTGGATCATCGAACCGGGTTCGGCCCAGCATGTAGACCCGCAGATGAACGGGTCTGCCACGCTGCATTCCCCAGGCATGGAGGAAAGGCGGGAAGACGAGCGTCATCGGTTCTTCAGGTTTCACCTGGACCAGCGAGGCGATCCGCTCACCACCCTGCTGCTGCCCCCGTGTCACCTGAGCGGTGGGAGGAAGAAGCAGCGCAAGAAGAAGGAGTCCGGGAAGAAGTCTTCTGTTTGAATCGGAAGCGATCATCGGATGAGGGAGAATTTGAGGAGCCGGGTTTCAGGGCCTGTTCGCGCTATCAGGAGATAGACGCCCGCAGGCATTTCATGCCCCGTGTCATCTCTGCCGTCCCACCCGTAGCCGAGTTCGTCGGTGAAGTGCTGGCCGGCGGCCAGGGAGGAGATAGTTTTCGACCAGAGGATCCTGCCGCTCAGACTGCGAACCTCCAGTACGACGTCGCCAGGACTGCCGATCGAAAAGGAGAACCACGTTCTGTCATGGGTGCCGGTCCGGAACGGATTGGGATAATTCTGGTGCAGGATGAGCTGGTCGTGGGCCGCGAGCATGAGTCTGTCGCTGTACACGGTCTCGGTACCGGCTGTCCTGTCCAGGGAGAGCCCGGTCGTCCGGCTGATGTTGTCTCCGGTAAAAGACCACTGAATAACAGAACCGTACGCCTGCCAATCGAACAGCTCCGCGCCTGCCCCACTCCCGGCTACCGAAGGAGAACTTGTGGAGACCCTGACACCGGACAGCATACTTCCATCCAGACCGGCGATGCCTGCGCCCCACTCCAGCGGATTCTCCGGACCGGCTTCTCCCATCGGGAGAAGTCTCAGAGCGATACCACCATCGTCCGTACCGGCATCGCTCAGCCGGTAGATCGTGGCCAGGGCCGGCAGGGTCACCTCATCGTCTTCGAAGTCTCCTGCATCGATCCTCACCTGGCTGTAGTGTGACCCCTCCTCAAAGTACTCACCCGGGACGGCGCGGTTCCCGGTATGGAGGATCCAGGAAGTGAATTCGCCGTACGCTTCAAGGAGTGAGGTTCCTTTCTCTGCAAACAGCAGTCGATGCGCCTCGATCGGTAATGCCGGTCCTTCCGCCATCATGGTCCACAGCGATCTGTTGCTGTTGCTGTCGGGACCGAGAACGCTATCCAGGTAGAGCACCCAGAGGACCGCGCCGTACATGTGATTTCCCGCGCTCCAGTCCGCGGTAAGTGAAATGTCGGGGAAGTCGAGGAAGGCGGGCAGGTAGAAGTAGTAATCGTTGATGCCGTCGTAGAATACCTCCTCGTGATACATTGCCGAGGCCTCGGCGAACCAAACGAACTCCTCTGTCATGGTGAGGTTGTAGGCCAGCTGGACAGCATGGTGGTACTCATGGGCGATCGTAACCCGCATCGACGTAAGTGGCTCGTGGCCGTAGAACACCTCGGGATAATCATTCTCCAGGACGATGAATGACGCGGCGGTATACGGCGGGGAGGTCGAGGCCGGATGGTCCGGCTGGGTGTATCCGAACCAGCTCCAGGCCTCAAGGTCCTTGAAGTAGACATCGTACAGGTTGCCGTCGCTGACAGGCAGTCGCCAGCCGAGCTGGATATACCCTGCCCGGACACTGTCGAGGGCCGCGGCCGCCGCTTCCAGGTAGTCGGGAATGGAATCGCCGTCAAGGTCCGTGTCGGATACCTCATCCCACGAGTTGTTGGGGCTGTTGATGGTGTAGTGGAGCAGGAACTCTCCACCGGGGCTCTGCCACGTTTGTTCATTTTCCAGGAACGGTCTCATAACCTGCGTCACGGCGGCGGCGCGTCCCAGTCGGGCGATCGTGTTCATGATGATCGGAAAACCGCACTTGATGGGCAGCTCACGCTCGGAGGGCTGCAGAAAACTCCGGAATGTCTCAACTTCCGCGGAGGTGAGACGCTGGAACTCCGCGTATGTCACTTCCTGAGCTTCACCCGAACGTGGCAGGAGGAGACCCCCCACTCCCATCCCGATGAGGAGCAGAATCCGTGCTAGTGCCCTGTCACGCAACAACCGTGGCATTCGAGCGGCGCCGTATCCCGACCAGCTGCGTTGCGCCTCCTCGCCATAGCCACCGCTATGCCTCATCGCCACGCCTTGCTGGTCAAGCACGGCGTCACTCTCGGTGCCGACATTTGCTGCGTGACATGACACTAACGGATATCGGGTACTACTCCTCCTCATGCGTTTCCCTCAGTCCGTACCGGTCCATCTTCCGGTGCAGCGTGCTCGGGTCGATGCCGAGTATCTCGGCGGCGGTCTTCTTCACACCCTTCGCCTGCTTCAAGACCCAGTGGATGTAAGCCTTTTCAATGCTCTCAAGCGTGGGTGAACCGGCAGGCTCCCGCAAAGCGCCGATCCGTTCCTCCACGGGTTGATGGATGTTCTTCGGAAGCGACGAGAGCTCGATGGAAGATGTTTCGGAGAGCACAACGGCGTTCTCAATGGCGTTCTCGAGCTCCCGGACATTGCCGGGCCACGCGTAGTTCTCCAGAGCCCTGACGGCTTCTTTGGAAAAGGTCATCTTCTCGCGTGCGTAGATAGACAGAAAATGCTCGGCCAGAAGCATGATGTCCCCGGACCGCTCGCGCAGTGGCGGGAGATGGATGGGAACGACATTCAGGCGGTAAAAGAGATCATCGCGGAAGGTGCCGTCGCTCACGCGGTCATCGAGGGCGCTGTTGGTGGCTGCGATCACACGCACATCCACCTTTACCGTCCTTTCGGCGCCTACCGGAAGAACCTCACGCTCCTGGAGCACCCGAAGGAGCTTGATCTGGATACCGGGTGTGGTGTCACCGATCTCGTCAAGGAAGAGTGTGCCGGTGTCAGCGATCCTGAAGAGGCCCTCCTTGTCCTGTACCGCACCGGTGAATGCCCCCTTCTTGTGGCCGAAGAGTTCCGACTCCAGCAGCCCTTCCGGGATCGCTCCGCAGTTCACGGCCACGAACGGTCCATCGGCCCTGGATCCTTTCTCGTGCAACGCCCTTGCGACCAGTTCCTTCCCCGTCCCGCTCTCACCAGTGATCATGACCGTGCTGGACGACGGGGCTACTTTCTCAATCATCGCTCTCAGTTCAATGATCAATGAACTCGATCCCAGGATGTTCTCGGGTGTCGCCCTCCTCTGCATCGCCTGACGGAGGTACCGGTTCTCCTGGAAGAGTTTCCGCTTCTCAAGGGCCCGGTTGACCTTCAGCTTGATCTCTTCCACCGGGAACGGCTTGACGATGTAGTCGGTCGCGTCGAGCTGGATCGCGCTGATCGCGGTATCGACAGAGGCATAGGCCGTCATGAGGATCACCTGGATTGCGGGGTCGGTCTCCTTGAGCTTTCCCAGCAGTTCAACACCGCTCAGTCCTCCCGGCATCCGGATATCGCTGAGAACCACGTCGTAGGTCCCTCTGTCGAATTCCTCCAGGGCCTCCTCGGAGGAATCCACCGTTGTTACATCATGTCCCATTCTGCCCAGCGCAATAGTGAGGAACTCCCGCATGGAAGCCTCATCATCTACAACGAGGATTTGAGCGCTCACGATCCTATCTCTCCTCCTGGCAGGAATACCCTGAACGTTGAGGTTCCGTCAGAAGCCGGATTAAAGACGATATACCCGTCGTGGGTCTCGATGATCCTCTGAACAACCGCCAGTCCAAGTCCATGCCCTCCGCGCTTCCTGGTATAGAACGGTTCAAAAATATTGCCGACTTCTTCAGCGGACACACCGGGCCCGCTGTCCTGAACCCATACTTCCACAAGCTTTTCGTCAACCACTTTCCGTTCTTCATCCGGCGGCAATCTGAGGGTCACGGTTCCGGAATCTTCGAGGGCCTCAAGACCGTTGAGCACCAGGTTAATGAATACCTGTTTCATCTGACCATCGTCAGCGAGGATGAGAACGTCGGTATCGAGCTCGATTTCTACCACCCTCCCCTCCTCGCAGGAGGGATGATTCCTGGCCAGGGAGGCCACTTCTTCAAAAAGGGTGCGGAGCGAGAGAGGTCGGATGTCGGACTGCTGGATCCGCGAGTAGTTGAGGAACTTCTCGATGATCTCATTGATCCGGGATGATTCCCGTACAACGAGGTCGAGCAGCAGCCCGTCTTCACCTGCAGGTTTGAGGCTCTCTCTGAGGACCTCCGCCGAACCGCTCAGACTTGCCAGCGGATTCTTGAGTTCATGCGCAATACCGGCGGCCAGTTCACCAATGACGGCAAGCTTGTCCTGCCTGCGTATCTTTTCATCGAATAATTTGGCTTCGGTGATATCCTGGAAGATAAGTACCACGCCACGCACACTCTCATCACTGCGCAGGATCGTGGTGCTTATTCCCAGTGGTATTTCAGCACCGTGGCCGGAGGTAATGATGACCTCATTTCTCCGTTCAGCCGGCCCGCCGGTGAGAGGGTCCCTGATGAAGGGGCTGAGAGATTCGAGTCTGCCGGAAAGCACGAGATCGTACTTCCGACCCTCAGGATCGGGCCCATCGTAGAGCAGGATCTCTCGCGCCGCCCGGTTCATGAAGATGATGTTTCCACTGGAGTCGACGGTCACGATGCCCGAATCGATATTCCCCAGGACGTCGGCGGTGTTGATCCTGAATCGTTCCAGACGTCTGGTGAGTTCACCCAGTTCATAGATTATCCTCAACTGGTTCTGGGCTATGAAGCCGCTGATCGAGGCTGCGGCGAAGAGCGCCAGCGCGATGATGAACCAGAAGAGGATCAGGTCGGTATCTTCGCCCAGATGGAAGGCGATCGATTTCTGAAGATAGATCGGACCGTAATGCTGCAGCCAGCCGTTGGCGTCCAGTATGAAGAGCGCTGCCAGGATGACGACCGAGAGGCTCGCGGCAAAGAGGCTGCCGCGCAGATAGAGGTAGGCACTGGCCAGTACCACCGGTACCAGCATGATCAGCACCAGCGGACTGCTGGTGGCGCCGGTGTAGAACACCACCAGCCCCATAGCCAGGACATCGAGGAATATCTGGAGGTATAGCTGCTCCTCGGCCAGCACACCTGATCTGCGCTGATGCTGCAGCAGCCATACTGTGGAGAGCACGTTCGCGAAGATGATGAAGATCAGAGGCAGATCGACGACCATGAGAGCGTCGCTGCCGTAATAGTCCCGTTGGAAGAACCAGATTCCGGCGGCCAGAACTACAATAACGCCAAAACGCAGTCCCTGGACGAAGCGGACGCTGCGGGGGCTCGCGAGAATTGTCATGATCTGCCGTTGGGAACGGGGATGCCGGATTGCCTCAGTCTATTACCTTCATCATGTCGAACATCGGGAGGTACATCGCCATGACCATCCCGCCAACGACGACCCCGAGGTAGACGATAATGAGCGGTTCGATGACCGAGGTGAGCGCGTCGACGGCCGCGTCGACCTCTTCATCATAGTAGTCGGCGATCTTTGCGAGCATTGAGTCGAGTTCACCTGTCTGCTCCCCGACGTTCACCATCTGCATGACCATCGAAGGGAAGACTCCAGACGCTTCCAGAGGCGCCGTGATCGTTTCACCGCCCCCAATGCTGGCACGCGCCTCCATCAGAGCGTCCTCGACAATGCGGTTGCCGGCGGTTCGGGCGGTGATATCGAGCGCCTCCAGAATACTCACGCCGGATGCGAGGAGAGTGCTGAGGGTGCGACAGAACCGGGCCACGGATCCCTTACGGGCCAGATCTCCCATGACCGGCAGCTTCAGTTTGATGCTATCCACTACCTGCTCACCCCTGTCGGTCGCGTAGTAACGCTGGAAGATCTTAAAGGCTGCGAAGCTGGCAAGCCCCATGTAGATGATGTACGCTTTCAAGAAGTCGGATATGGCTATCACGACCCTGGTCGGCAGCGGGAGGGGAACACCCGAACCTTCGAACATGCCGACGAAGGTGGGGACAACCACCACCAGAAGCACTGCCGAAGCTCCCATGGCAACCGTGAAGACCACGATCGGATACATCATGGCCCCCTTGATCTTCCGTTTGAGCCGGTCAGCCTTCTCCATGTACTCCGACACACGAAGCAGTACTTCGTCGAGGATCCCCCCTACCTCACCGGCAGCCACCATGTTGATGAAGAGCGAGTTGAAGATCTTGTCATGTTTGGTCATCGCTTCCGAGAGCGTGCTTCCGGCTTCGACATCAGAAGTGATTTTCTTAAGAGCCATGGCCATCGTGGGATTTTCAGCCTGATCCTGAAGGATCGCGAGACATTGAATCAAGGGGAGTCCGGCGTCGATCATCGTGGCGAACTGCCGGGAGAATTGGGTTATCTCACCGGCACTTACCCTTTTCGCTCCACCAAATCCCGGGATCTTGAGTTGGGCCGGCTTCTTCTTGACCTCAGCATTCGTGACCTTCCTGGTGCGAATAATCTGCTGCGCCTGCTCCAGGTTCTCGGCCTCAATCTCTCCGGCCACTTTCCTGCCGCCGCTGCCGCTACCCTTGTATGTGAAGATCGGCACCGCTCAAGCTCCTTTTCCGGTCATCACCTGCTGCCTCTGCTCATGCTCTCCTTCAACTCCGCCGGCTCAGGGCTCCTCATAAGGGCATCTTCGAAATCAACCTCCCGGCGCTGAACGAGTTCCTGGAGAGATTGGTTCATCGTACGCATACCGAATTTCTGGCCAACCTGCATGATGCTGTAGATCTGATGGATCTTGTTGTCCCGTATCAGGGCCCTCACGGCAGAGGTACAGATCAGGATCTCGATAGCGGCCACGCGACCGCCACCGATCTTCGGCAGCAGCTGCTGGCTGAGCACGCCCTCCAGTGTCAGGGAGAGCTGGGTCCTCACCTGTTGCTGCGAGCCGGTGGGGAACACGTCGATGAGGCGGTTCATCGTCTGGGACGCGGAGTTGGTATGCAGCGTACCGAACGCGAGGTGACCGGTCTCAGCGATAGTGAGGGCGGCTTCGATCGTCTCGAGGTCACGCATCTCCCCGATCAGCACCACGTCGGGGTCCTGGCGGAGGGCGGCACGGAGGGCGGCATTGAATCCCAGGGTGTCAGCCCCCAGCTGTCGCTGATTGACGATCGATTTTTTATGGTTGTGTACGAATTCGATCGGATCCTCGATCGTGAGGATATGGCCCGCTTCCTCCTCGTTGATGCGGTCGATCATCGCTGCAAGGGTCGTCGATTTACCCGAACCGGTTGGACCTGTGATAAGTACAAGACCGTTCGGGCGTTCGGAGAGTTCCTTGACGACCGGCGGCAGTTTGAGAGTCTCGAACGAGAGGATCTCATACGGGATGGTTCTGAATACCGCGGCGACCGCGCCGCGCTGCATGAAGACGTTTCCCCTGAACCGGCTCAGGCCCTTGATGCCGAATGAGAAGTCGAGCTCCATCGTCTCCTCGAACACCTTCTTCTGCTTCTCGGTCAGGACGCTGTAGGCCAGGGCCTGGGTCTCCTCGGGACCGAGGCGGTCGAGTGATACAAGCTTTGTGAGATCGCCGTCGATACGCATCTGCGGAGGGGTACCGACGGTCAGATGGAGGTCACTGCCCTTCCGGGCGACCAAATCCTCCAGGAGAGCTTTCAGGTTGAGTTGATCCATGTTCTCCTCACTGCGTCCTGTGTAACAGGCTACTCGATCGTCTCGCGGAGCACCTCGTGGAAGGAAGTGATCCCCGCCAGCATCTTCTGGACGGCGTCGTTGCGCAGGCTGATCATTCCCATTTCCACCGCTTTGTCCTTGATCTCCATGCTGTTCGCCTCGTCCAGGATCATCTGCTTGATTTTCGTGGTAACCGGAAGCACCTCGTACGCGCCGGTTCGCCCCTTGTATCCGGTCCGGTTGCAGATCGCGCATCCTACCGGCTTCATGATCTCGGTTCCCTCAATCTCGGGCATGTCTATCATCGCGGCCTGCTCCTTCGTGAGCACATCCGGTTCCTTGCACTCCTTGCAGAGCCGCCGCAGCAGCCGCTGGGCCTGGATCACGTTGAGCGACGATGCCAGCAGGAACGGGGCCACTCCCATGTCGAGCATTCGGTTGATGGTGCTTGCGGCATCATTGGTGTGCAGGGTCGAGAGCACGAGGTGACCGGTGAGCGCGGCCTTGATGGCTATCTCGGCCGTTTCCAGGTCACGGATCTCCCCCACCATGATGATATTGGGGTCCTGACGCAGGAACGATCGGAGCGCGGCCGCGAAGGTCAGGCCGATATCGGTGCGGACATGGACCTGGTTGATCCCCGACATGTTGTACTCCACCGGGTCCTCGGCGGTCATGATGTTGGTGTCGGGTTCGTTCAGCAGGCTCATCGCCGAATAGAGCGTTGTTGACTTCCCCGACCCGGTAGGCCCCGTCACCAGCACCATCCCGTACGGCTGCTGGACGCCGTGCATGAAATCATCCAGGGCCTTCTCGGTGTACCCGAGCTTTGTGAGATCGAGGGTGAGGTTGCCGGCGTCAAGGATACGCATGACGACTTTCTCCCCGAAGATCACCGGCAGGATCGATACCCGGAGGTCGACGGCTTTGCCACCGGTCTTCACCTTGATGCGGCCGTCCTGGGGAACCCGACGTTCGGAGATATTGAGTTCCGACATGATCTTGATCCGGGATATAACCGCCGACTTCAGCCTGAATGGGATCGGCGACATCTCGATCAGTGTACCGTCGATGCGGTAGCGTACGCGGATCGCCCGCTCGTAGGGCTCGATGTGGATATCGGATGCGCCCCGCCGGATGGCGTCAATGATGAGTGAATCGACCAGGCGTACAAGAGGAGCCTCGGTGATCGCCGCCTCGAGGGCGTCATCCTCCATCTCCTCTTCATTTTCCAGGACTTCCAGTTCGCCGTCCCCGAAATCACGAAGAATATCTTCCATCGCCTCAGCGGCGGACTCGGCCGGCGCGTAGAAGTTGTCCATCGCCTCCTTGATCTGGGCTTCCGAGGCGATCACGGGCTTGACATTCAGGCCGGTGACGAACTTGATCGAATCGAGGACGAAGACATTGGTGGGATCCGAAGCCGCGACTGTCAGGGTATTGCTGTTCTTCTCGACCGCGATAACATTGAATTTATGCGCCACATCGGCGGGAATGATCGACACGACATCTATGCTCAGTTGATCAGTCTGTAGCTGGATGACCGGGACGTTCAGCTGTTTTCCCAGGTAGTTGAGGATCTCATCCTCGGTGAGAATTCCCATCTTGACCAGATTGTTACCGAGCGTACCCCCCTGGCTCTTCTGGTTCGACAGGGCTTCTTCCAGCTGCTCCTCTGAGATGGCACTGGACTTCAGGAGCATCTGTCCGAGTTTTATCGCCATCTCCTCTCCTTTCTCTGCATCGCTATCCGAGAAAGAGTATCGCCATGAGCACGATGATGAAAAGCACGACCATCAACGAGACCGATCTGGGGAGTATCCGTTTGCCACCCACACGACTCGCTTTCCTGAGCTGTATCCGCGGGGCAGACGCCGCGTCCTCCTCGGGGAAATCCGGCTCGAGGTCCTTGCGGGTTGCGTGGAAGCGCTCTCTCTGGCGAAAACGCACCACTGATCAAGCTCCTTTTAGAAGTGTAAAGGTACATCCGGACAATTGTAACAGCATTCAGAGAACGGGAATACCAACGAAAAGGCCGGCTGTCAGGTTAACCGGTACGCGCAGGATTGCCCAGAACAGGTCAGTGAAGACAAAAACGAGGAAAAGCAGAATGAAAACACCGTACCTTCCAAACTGAAGATAAGCCGATGTTGCCTCAGGTGAGAGGAACCGCAGGACGATCTTGGAGCCGTCGAGCGGAGGCAGGGGGAGCAGGTTGAACCAGGCCAGAACGATGTTGATGAAGAAGCCGAACCAGAGCATTGCCAGAAGACTCTCCGTCAGGGACAGGGCCGCACCGCTGCTGAAGGAGAGCAATGTCACGTACACTGTTTCTCTCCCGATGAGGCGGATCAGGAGACCCAGTACTGCTGCCTGGGCAAGGTTCGAAAGGGGTCCGGCGCTCGCGATCCAGAACATGTCCCTGCGGGGATTGCTGAGATACCTTGCGTCCACCGGAACGGGTTTGGCCCAGCCGATGGAAAAGATAATGATGGCGAGGGTTCCCATCGGATCGAGATGGACGAGGGGATTCATGGAGAGCCTGCCCTGCAGGCGGGCGGTCGGATCTCCCAGCCGGTTGGCGGCCCATGCGTGCGCCATTTCATGAAACGAGAGCGCCAGCAGAATAGGCGGCAGGATGATGGGCAACTGTGAGAGATTTCTGAGCATCGCCTTAATCAGCGAAAGCCGGCGGGCGCCGTCAACGACCTTCCGTTGAACTTCCGGCGAGGGTCCTGGCCATATCCAGTGCTTCGGTGCGGTTCCGTACCACACCATCGATCTGGACGGTAAAGATCTTTTTGAGTATCTCACCGACGAGCGGCCCCTCCGGAACGCTCAATGTCCTGAGATCGTTCCCGTCCACGAACGGCTCCAGATGCACCAACTCGGTGAAATAATGCTCCAGACGCTCACGCGCCTCGCGGCCGCCCTCCCGTGCGATCAGTACGATCGATTCAGGCCTGAGGACGGAGAGCGACCAGTAGAGAGCGCTGTCGGCCTGTCGGCCGTTGTCGAGAAGAATCCTGAGGGCCTCCGGATAGCGAGAGACGCGTTCATCTGCTGCGCGTGTGACCGCACGTCCCATGTGGAATTCACGGCTGACTCTGCTGAATGTGTCCGATGAACTCCTCCCCGCCAGCAGAAGCCACCGCACCGCCCACGTCTCGACCTCTGCGAGATCGTGTCCCTGCTCGAGGTCCCGATACCATTTCAGGGCCTCATCCCCCTGCCGGAACAAGGCATCCACCTCATCCGGCAAGATAAAGTCATACTTGAAAAGGGCATTCCATATGCCGGTTTCTGATAGGGTTACGAGTGAGTCAGCGGCGTCCCCTTCAGCGAGGATCGCCACGATCTCTTCTCTGATTCTCTTGCGACTGACCTCATCGAGCATCCCCGCATTCACTGCCCGGGCGAGCAGGTCAGCAGTCGTGTCATCGAGCGCGTACCGCAAACGGGCTCTGAACCGGATCGCGCGCAGGATCCTTGTGGGATCGTCACGGAAGGATCCATCGTGGAGCACGCGGATGACACAGGCACTGAGATCCCGGCACCCGCCATGCTGATCGATGAATGTTCCGTATCCTGCCGGTCCGAGACGGATCGCCATTGCGTTGATCGTGAAGTCGCGCCTCAGCAGGTCCTCGTCCAGGCTTGCCGGTTCGACCTCGGGCAGTAATCCCGGTTCCGGGTAGCTCTCCCGTCTCGCGGTGGCGATATCAACCTTGATTCCCGGCGGCAGGATCACGAACGCGGTACCGAAACGGGAGAACGGTACCATGTCTCGATCCTCGATGCCGGCCAGCTCCTGCGCGAACGCGATCCCGTCCCCTTCAACAACCACGTCGAGATCGACGACGTTCAAGCCAAGAAGCAGATCCCGGACCGATCCACCGACCAGACAGGCTGAAATCCCGGTTCGTTCCGAACACCCCCGTACCGCGTTGACGCACCGAACCGCGTCGGGGGTGAGTCTCTCCTCCAGGAGAGCGGTCAGGTCGGACCCGGGATCGGGACAGACGAGTCTGGACCCGGCGTCCATGGATCAGCCTCTCGGATGGAACGCCCGGTGGACGTCCTTCAGGTAGGTCCGGTCCACGCGGGTGTAGATCTGGGTGGTTGAGATATCGGCGTGCCCCAGCATTTCCTGTACCGCGCGCAGATCGGCGCCTCCTTCCAGGAGGTGCGTGGCGAACGAATGTCGCAGGGTATGGGGGGTGCATTTCTTTGCGATTCCGGCAGCGGCTGTATGTTTCTGGAAAAGCTTCCAGAATCCCATCCTGGTGAGCGGCTCTCCCCGGAAATTGAGAAAGAGCACATCAGAGACACCGTCATCCCTGAGCAGTCTTCGCCGAGCCGCGCCCCGGTACCGATCGATGTAGTCGAGGGCTACTGCGCCAAGTGGGACCAGGCGATCCTTCCTTCCCTTGCCGTGGATTCTGATGAGACCTTCGCCGGGATCAATATCCTGCATTCTCACCGCCAGCAGTTCCGAAGCGCGCAGGCCGGCGGCGTACGCGAGTTCGAGCATGGCCCGATCGCGGAGCCCGAGGTCGGTCGTGAGATCAGGCTGGGCGAGGAGATCCTCGATCTCATAGAAATCGAGAACGACCGGGAGCCTCTTCCACAGCGCCGGCCGTTCGACACGGGCCGCGGGGTCGGCATCGCAGTATCCTTCCGTGCAGAGGAACCGGTAAAACGTGCGCAGGGCCGAGAGTGCCCGTGCGACACTCCGTGAGCCCAACCCCTCTTTCCTGAGCACCCCGACGAAATCCTCAACATCTTTCCTCGTCACTGAATCAACACCCAGATTGCTCCTGGTGATGAAGGTCGCGAACTTTCCGAGATCGCGCCGGTAGGCATCGACGGTATTCGGAGAGAGGTCCCGTTCCACGACCAGGTGGTCAAGGAACTGGACGATGAGTCCATTCGGGTCACGGTTCATCTCTCTCTCCCGCTTCCCATTGCGTCCACGATTCTTCTGGCCAGTACCGGTCCGAAGCCATCCAGCCTGGCGATAGCTTCCTCTCCCGATTGCAGCATGCGCGTGACACTGCCGAAGTGCTCGAGCAACTGGTGTGCCCGCTCCTCCCCCACTCCTTTCACCTCGGTAAGCAGAGAGGCCTTGACCCGTCCGGCTCTGCGATTCCGATGATAGCCGACCGCGAAGCGGTGTGCCTCATCTCTGATACGCTGGAGCAGCCGGAGCGCCGGCGAGCCGCGTGAGAGACTCTGAGGACCCTCCGTATCGGGCAGGTATATTTCCTCGAGTCGCTTTGCCAGGCCGATGACCGGCAGGGCCTGCCTGTCCAGCCCGAGAGCATCGAGTTCCCGGACCGCGGCTTCAAGCTGTGTCGCACCGCCGTCGATCAATAACAGGTCGGGCAGAGCCTCCCGCCCCTTCTCAGCCAGGAGTTTTCGATAATGGCGTTCCACCACCTCGGCAATACCCGCGGGATCATCACCGCCTGAGGCTCGCTTGAAGCGGAACCTCCGGTAGCCACTCTTCATCGGCTCTCCGCGCCTGAAACTGACGAGGGCGGCAACGGCGTCCGACCCGTGCAGATGGCTCACGTCGATCGCATCGATCCTGACAGGCGGACGCGGCAGGTCGAGTTCACGCTGGAGGAACGCGATCCCCTTCGGAACGAAGTCACTCTTCGTGGTTCTTCTGGCCTGCACCTCTCTCAATCTGAGGGTGGCGTCGGTTGTGGCCAGCTCCAGGACCTCGGCAGAGGGTCCCGAACGTCCCAGTCTCAGGTGCACCCGTTTCCCCCTGCTCCGCGACAGTGCCTGTTCCACCAGTTCCCGGTCGGAAGGCTGAAACGGGACATAGACGGCAGGTGGGATATGACTTGCGCGGAGGTAGTGACGGAGCAGGAGGCCTGAGAGGATGGACTCCTCTTCCTCTTCGGCGGGAAGAGTCAGGGAATAGGTCTCCCTGCGCAGCAGCGTGCCCTCGCGCACCTGAAAAACAACCCCGACTCCCTCCCCCCCCTCCCGGGCATGGGTAACCACGTCGAAATCCATCCGTTTTTCAGAGACCACCCGCTGTCGCTGGGTAGATTGCCTGATTGCCTTGATACGGTCTCTCAGAACGCGGGCGTGTTCGTACTGTCTCGCTTCTGCGGCCGCCAGCATTTCCTGTTCAATCTGTTCGAGCAGGGTGCCGGTATGTCCGCGCAGGAAGAGAGCAGCCTCCTCCACTATCCGGCCGTATTCCTCACGGTTCATGCGCCCTGTGCAGGGGGCTCCACAACGACCGATATGGTATTCCAGGCACTCCCTGGATTCCGGATCGGTGAATGGTATGTCGAACGAACAGGTGCGGAGCGGGAAGATGGAGAGTATCGATTCAAGCATGCCCTCCATTGCAGCGACACTCGTGTATGGTCCGAAATAATAAGCGCCGTCCCCCTCCACATCCCTGGTCTTGAAAAGTCGTGGGTACGGTTCGTTGGTGAGTTTAAGGAAGGGGTAGCGTTTGTCATCCTTCAGGTCAACGTTGTAACGGGGCCGGTGCTCCTTTATCAGGTTCTGCTCGAGAATGAGCGCTTCGACCTCGGTCTCGCACGCAATGTAATCCACACTCGACGTCCCGGCAGCGATCCTGGCGGCTCTGGAGAGGCCGGGTACGGGTGTCAGATGGGATCGGACCCGGGAGCGGAGATCGACCGCTTTGCCGATATAGATGATCCGATCGCTGGAATCTTTGAGAAAGTAAACCCCCATACGCCGGGGAATCGTTATCAGGATGTTCCCCGGGTCCATGTCACGCTGTCGGCTCCTCCCGGGAGACCGGGTCGTCAGCCGGGCGCCTGATCTGATGCAACAGGTCGATGAATTTTCGCGTGTAGATGAGACCGCTGGTTATCACCAGTGCTCCCGCAAGGTAGACGAGGGGGAGTTTCACCAGATGCCAGTTGATGGTGTATACCACGAGTGTCATGAGTAGAACGAATGTTGTCACCTTGCCGAGCCAGTTGCTGGTCAGAACGATATCCCGGTTCAGAAAGAGCAGATACGCTGCGGTCAGGATGAGGAGGTCCCTGATGACAAAGAGGGTGACGAACCAGAGCGGAAGCCCCCTCAGGAACACCAGGACGAGGCCGAGTATGCCGACGAAGAGTTTGTCGGCCACCGGATCCAGGATTTTACCGAGCTGGCTGATCTCGTCACGGTGTCGCGCGGCGATACCGTCGAAGTAATCGGTGAGTCCTGCCAGCAGCAGGAGTACCAGGGCGAGTTTGTTATATGCGGGCGTATTGGCAAGCAGGCAGAGTACCACGAAGGGCAGCAGCAGAAGGCGCGCGAAGGAGAGGAAGTTCGCCAGGGTATAGATCCTCTCCTTTTCGAGGATCTCCTGGCGGCGAAGCTTCCGCTCCTCGGTGTCCTTCAGCAGGCTGCGGGTTTCTCCAAACGCCTCTTTCATGAACCGTTATCCACTCTCTCCGACTCCTGAAGGAGTTCACGAGCGTGTTCAAGTACCGCCTCGCTCCCCGCATCTCCACTCATCAGCACCGCGAGTGCGCGGATTCTATCCTCACCCTCCAGCTGACGGATCCGTGCCCGGGTTACACCCTGGTCCACAGACTTCTCGACCAGCAGGTGATGATTTCCCCGGCGAGCGATCTGGGGTAAATGAGTGATCACGACCACCTGCCGTTCTGCAGCGAGCCCCTCGAGTCGATCGCCTACCCGGTCTGCGGTCGCGCCCCCGATACCGCTGTCGATCTCATCGAACACGAGGGTCAGTATATGGGAAGCCTTGCCGAAGACACTCTTCAGCGCAAGCATTATTCTGCTCATTTCCCCGCCCGATGCGACCCTCTGCAGGGGGAGAACCGGGGTTCCCGGGTTCGTACGCAACCTGAACTCGACCCGATCCATTCCATTCGGACCGGCGTCACAACGACTGCCATCAGGAAGTACAATCAGGCCCTCACTATCCTCAGACACCTCGACAGCAACCTCGAAACGGGCTCCCGGCATGGCCAGGTACTCCAGCTCAACCTCTACCTTTTGCTGGAGATCCTCCACGACCGATACTCTGCGCTCGTGGAGTGACCGGGCATGTGCCGCGACCTGCTCGCCCAGTTTCTGTGCCCTCTCCGCCAGCACTGCCGCTTCTTCACCCTGCCGGGTCTGCTCCAACAGCGCTTCCCTGAGTTCCTCCCGTCTGGCGAGCATGGCCGGAAAGGATCCGCCAAATTTCTTCGAGAGCTGAATGAGTGCGGTGAGCCGATCCCGCGCGGCCTCCAGCCGCTCCTGATCATACTCGAAACCATCCAGATACCTCTGCGCTGCATGGGTGGATTCGGTGAGGGAAAGAAGCGCTTCCTCCATGAGTTTCACGGTATCGACAAGAGCGTCGTCGATACGTGAAATGGACTCGATATGTTCCAGGTGCCGCTGCAGTTGATCGATCAGGGGAGCATCACCCTCAGAGAGAGATGACACGAAATGAGAGAGACCTCCCATGATCTTCTCGGCACTCTCCAGAATCTGCACTTCCCGATCCAGAGCCTCTTCTTCCGCCTCCAGGGGGTCCACCGTATCGATCTCATCGAGCTGGTACTCATGGAGCACTCTTCGTTCCCTCAGTTCCGATTCGCGCCGTCTGATGGTTTCAAGTCGATCTCGAACGGCCTGATATTCTTCGAGCAGTACAGAATACTTCTTCCTCTCTGAATCGAGGCCGGCAAACGCATCGAGCAGGAGGAGATGGTTCGCCGGACGAAGCAGTGACTGATGCTCATGCTGGCCGTGCAGATCCACAAGCTCCTGTCCGATGTCCCTGAGAGCGGCGACCGTAACGGCGATATCGTTCATGAACGCGCGGCTCCGACCCTCATTACTCACTTCCCGGCGGATGATGAGCAGATCTTCCTCCAGCGGGATTCCCCGTTCATCAAGGATCGATCTGACCGGGTGATCGGGAGGGATGGCAAAGGTTGCCTGTATCGAGGCACGCGACGCACCGCTTCTGACCTGGTCGCTTGACGCGCGGTCTCCCAGGAGCAGTTGAAGCGCGCCGATCAGAACCGATTTACCGGCTCCCGTCTCGCCGGTCAGAACCGTGAGAGAGGGAGCGAGGAGGAGCTCGGCGTCCTCGATGATGGCGAATTCATGTACATGCAGGGCTTGAAGCATTGGTATCCAATATATCTCTTTTCACGGTACGTGCACAGAGAGGCCCTCGCGCTCTCCTACCCGATAGTGCAGGGCTTCACTGACATGTTGAGAGGAGACCGAGCCGGCGCCATCCAGATCGGCAATGGTCCACGCAACCTTCTGGAGCCGGTGGTAGGTCCTCGCAGTCAGACTGTACCCGCTGGCTGCCCGCGCCAGGATGTGTCGTGCCCTGTCATCGGGAGATGGGAGCTTCCGGAGCTGGGCAACGGTGAGCGAGGCGTTGACTACCGTTCCGGAAGTCGAGCCCAGTCCGTATCTCTCAAACCTCTTCATGGCCTGTGCGCGAGCCTGCTCCACACGAACCGCTACCGCTGCCGATGGTTCACCCTCACCCTCTTCGAGAGCTCTGACCTCAACCGGGGGTACCACCACATGGAGATCGATCCTGTCCAGCAGCGGTCCCGAGATCCTGCTCCGGTACCTCCGGACCTGGATGTCGGTGCAGACGCACGATCGTCCCGGATGGCCCCTGAAACCGCAGGGGCACGGATTCATGGCGGCCGCAAGCTGAAATCTCGATGGGAAGAGAAAGGAACGGATGCTCCTGACCAGCAGAATCTGGCCCTCCTCTATCGGTTGTCTCAGTACATCGAGTACGCGGATCGGGAATTCGGGGAGTTCGTCCAGGAAGAGTACGCCGTTATGCGCCAGACTTATCTCACCCGGACGGGGAACAACTCCGCCTCCAGCCAGTGCCGCCGGCGTTATGGTATGGTGCGGTGACCTGAAAGGAGGCCGCTCTTTCAGCGGGGATGCGCTGTCGAGCAGTCCCGCCACGCTCCAGATCTTCGTGGTCTCAAGACTCTCCTGCTCGGTGAGCGGCGGCAGTATCGATGGAAGTCGTCGAGCCAGCATGCTTTTGCCGGCTCCCGGTGGCCCTGAGAGAAGAAAACTGTGCCCCCCTGCAGCAGCGATCTCAAGCGCCCTGCGGGCCGCGTGCTGGCCGGCTATATCCCGCAGATCATCATGTTCAACCACCCTCTCCCGCCTGTTGCCGGAGGCGGATTCCGGTAGCGTGCCGGTTCCGTTCATGAACTCCGCGGCCTGCCGGAGTGTTGAGGCGCTCCGCACTTCCACCCCCCCGACCAGTGACGCTTCGGCACAGTTCTCATGAGGAACGATTATGCCCCTGATACCCGCCTCCAGGCACGCGAGTGCCATGGGAAAGGTGCCGGGCACTGCCCTCAGGTCGCCGTCGAGACTCAATTCACCGGCAATCGCCCAGGTCTCGAACCGCTCCTGGCTGATGTGTCCGAGTGATCCGAGGATAGCTATCGCCAGGGGCAGATCGAACGCGCTCCCCTCTTTCCGGATATCCGCCGGAGCAAGATTCGCCACGATCTTGCGAAGCGGCAGGATGTAGCCGGCGTTGCGGATCGCGGATGAAACCCTGATCCTGCTCTCCCGCACTGCACCCTCTGCCAGCCCCACCATGATGAAGGCCGGAAGTCCCTGGGTGATATCCACCTCGATCCGTACCATGAATCCGTCGATGCCCATCACTGACGCCGTCCTGGTGACCGCCATCATCGTTACATCCCTCCCGTTCGTGATAACACAATGATTCCGCGGGGGGACGTTGTAGTGCGTTCTCTGTCGGGGGGGCTGCCTGGGGGCCAGGAGCCTGACCGAGAAACCGAAAGTGTTCCTCCGACAGGCTCCTGACGGCAGTATATCAGTTTATTCCCTTACAGCTCCAGGGATTCCTTTGAGAGCTCTTCATCGGGGACAATCGGGTACTCTCCACTGTAGCACGCATGGCACATCGGCCCCTCCCGCTCGACGGCCGCAAGCATCCCTTCAAGACTGAGAAATCCAAGCGAGTCGGCCTCGATGTGCACACGGATTTCCTCGATATTCATCCGGGCTGCGATCAGTTCGTTCCGGCTGGGGATATCGACTCCGTAAAAACAGGGCCACGTCACCGGCGGGCAGGTGATCCTGACATGCACTTCCCTGGCTCCTGCGGCACGTATCATCCTGATAAGTTTCATGCTGGTCGTGCCGCGGACGATCGAATCATCGACGACGATAACCCGTCTGTCGCGCAGCACACCCTCCACCGGATTGAATTTCACCCTGACATCGTGGTCACGGCGTTCCTGCCCGGGCTGAATGAACGTCCGGCCCACATAGTGGTTCCTGATGAGGCCCAGTTCGAACCTGATGCCGGATTCCATTGCGTAACCAAGGGTGGCGGTATTGGAGGAGTCCGGAACGCTGATCACGATATCGGCATCGACCGGGTGTTCCCGGGCAAGGTGTTTCCCCAGTTTCCGGCGCACCTTGTCAACTTTCTCGCCGAATATCCTCGAGTCGGGTCGGGAGAAGTAGACGAACTCGAACACACAGGGGGTAACCAGCGGGCTCTCGGCGAATCGCCGGCTCTCGATCTGTCCGCCTCGGATGATCACCATCTCACCCGGTTCGATATCGCGTATGTACCCTCCGCCCATGATGTCGAAGGCACATGATTCACTCGCGACGACATGCGCTCCCTCATACTCGCCCAGGCAGAGAGGTCTGATACCGTGGGGATCCCGGAGGGCGATCAGGGTGTCCTCGGAGAGGAAGAGAAGGCTGTAAGTACCCTCCACCTGCGCAACCGCCTCCTCGATCTTCTCCTCCAGCGTCGGCTTTTTCGAGCGCGCCACCAGATGGAGGAAGATCTCGGTGTCCATGGTAGTCTGGAAGATCGAACCGTCCTCTTCCATCTGCGAACGGAGCTTCGGGGTATTCGTCAGGTTGCCGTTGTGCGCCAGTGAGAGTGTGCCGCCCTTGTAATCAACCCGTATGGGCTGCGTGTTGCGCACAATTGAGGATCCGGTAGTAGAGTACCGTGTGTGTCCTATGGCGAGGTGGCCGCGCAGTTCCTCCAGTTTCTCGGGCTTGAATACATCACTCACGAGCCCGAGTGCCTTGTGGAGATAACTATGCTCTCCATCGGCCGACACGATGCCGGCCGCCTCCTGCCCGCGATGCTGCAGTGAATAGAGGCCCAGATAAGTCAGATAGGCGGCATTGGGATGGCCGGCCACTCCGGTCAGGGCGCAGAAATGTCTGATGGTTTCAGCGGCCATCGCTACCCAGCTCCGTTACGGGTTCTTCCCGCTCCCCTCCTGCTCCTCCTCGAACGGGATGAGATCCACCTTCCTCGTCACCCTGTCCGCTCTCACCAGCTGAACCTTTATTTGCTCTCCGAGCCGGTAGTGTCGGCCGGTTCGTTCCCCGGTAAGCCGGTATCGGTCAGGTTCGAATCGATAATAATCATCATCGAGTTCCGATACGTGAATCAGACCGTCCACGAAAAGGCCGTCGAGTTCCACAAACAGCCCGAATTCGGTTACCGCGGTTACGAGACCGTCAAATGTATCTCCGATCAACGGCTCCAGATAGGCGACCTGCTTCAACCGGATCGAATCTCTCTCGGCTCCCAGCGCTACCCGTTCACGCTCACACGACTGCACGGCCGCATCCCTGAGCCATCCCTCAAGCTCTTCCAGTTCGCTGCCGGTCGGGACGTCCTGACGATAACGCTTCAGAAGCCGGTGGGCGACGAGGTCGGGGTAACGGCGGATGGGGGATGTGAAATGGGAATACGCCCTGCTTGCCAGGCCGAAGTGTCCGAGATTGTCTATCCGGTAATCGGCCTGCTTCAGGTGCCGGAGCAATACCCGGCTTACCAGCTTTTCCACCGCTGAACCCTTCACCCGGCGGAGCGTCTCGTTCAGGGAGTCGGGGGTCATCCGGGAGCCTTTCGGCAGCGGCAAAGAGAGGGCGGTCAGGAAATGCCGGAAGCTCTCCAGCTGGTCCCGGTCGGGTTCCTCGTGAACCCGGTAGATGAACGGCAGGCCCAGGTTGCCGGCGTAGGTCGCGACCGCCTCATTGGCCAGGATCATGAACTCTTCGACCAGGCGATGACTCAGGTGTCGCGGATACGGCTTCAGTGCGGTCACATTGCCCTGTGCATCGAGTTCAATGGAAGGTTCCGGAACATCGAGGTCGAGTGAGCCGCGCTTCTCACGGTTCTTGATGAGTATCCGCGCCAGTCGCCCCATCTCCGCAAGATCCCCGGCGACCGCGGAGTCCAGGTCGCCATTGCCGTCGAGTGCTTGTTGGGCCTGTTCATAGGTGAGGCGGGCTCGGGAGTGTATCACGCTGTCGGTGAGTTCTGTTCCCCTGGGAATGCCGTCGGCGTCAAGTCTGATGAAGCAGGAAAAAGTGAGTCTGTCCTCATCGGGACGCAGGCTGCAGATGTTGTTGGAAAGAGCCTCGGGAAGCATCGGCAGGACCCGGTCCACCAGGTAGACACTCGTGCCCCGTGTCCACGCCTCGGCGTCCAGCCTGCTGCCGGGCTGGACGAAATGGGAGACGTCGGCGATATGGACGCCGAGTGTCCAGCCGTCCTCATGGACCTCGATCGAAACGGCATCATCGAAGTCCCTGGCCTCCGCCGGATCGATGGTGAATACGACACGGTCGCGCAGATCGAGTCGTCCTGTTCCGCCCTCAAAGAGATTCCCCTTCGCGACCTCCCGCGCTTCCGCCTCGACAGTTTCAGGAAATGATTCCGGAAGGCCCGCTTCACGGACGATCAACGTGACTTCGAACGCGGGATCATCAGGTTCTCCGGCATCCTTCGCCCATGCGGCGTGTACGTACCAGCTCCCCTCGATCCTCCGGATCTTCCCTTCTCGGGTGAGATCCTTCATCAGCGTTGTGAAGATACCGTGTTCTCGGCCCCGGATTCGAAGATCGTGCCGGATATCCCGCGCCCTCAACGGTCGCCCCGCTTCTCTCAAATGTCTGATAATCCTCTGCTTCAACATAGAAAATTAATATACGCCCTTGTCCGACCTCACCCTACTGGTCAAGACCGGCGTCATTGCTCTCACAGGTCACTGATAGTAGGATTGCCGCACATTCATCCCGACACATGGAGCATGTTGGAGGATTTCTCCAGCAGACTCCTGGAACACGGTTCCCTGCAAGGATATGACGATGATCAGGAACAGATCTCTCCTGCTGCTGACCGGACTGCTGCTCTTTCCGGCCCCCCGATCGCAGGCTCAAACGTCAGGTAACGAGGCGGCGATCCTCCGAACAGGTATTCCGAATATTCTTCCCCTGCGTGAACGGGGAGAAGTGGTGAACCGGTGGCTTGTTAATAGACTTGATACCATCCTGCCCGAGATCATGCGGCGGGAAGGCTTCGACATGTGGATTGTGGACAACCGTGAGTACAACGAGGATCCGGTTTTTTTCTCCCTCATGCCCGGCAATACCATGGCCGCGAGGCGGCGTACGATTCTTGTTTTCCATGATCCCGGTCCCGGCCAGCCGATCGAACGGCTCGCCGTCAGCCGGTACGGTATAGGGAATTTCTACCGCGGTATGTGGAATCCCGAGGAAGAACCCGATCAGTACCGGGCGCTGGCGAAAGTCATCGAGGAACGTGATCCCCGGACAATCGGTATCAACGTGTCGGACACGTTCGCTTTCGGTGATGGTCTGACCTCGTCGAGTCTGGAGAGTATCAGGAACGCCCTGCCCCGCCGGTACCACAACCGGTTGAAGGGTGCCGAACGTCTTGCCGTCGGCTGGCTCGAAAGGAGAACGCCTGAAGAGATCGAAGCGTATGACGGAATCTGCCGGATAGCGCACAGCCTGATCGCTCGCGCCTTCTCAAGTGCGGTGATACATCCGGGTGTGACGCGCAACACCGATGTGGTCTGGTGGTTTCGGCAGGCCTTTGCAGATCTTGATCTGGGGACCTGGTTCCAGCCGTCGGTCGATATCATCCGTCGGGGCGGTCTTGATCGATCCGATCCTGACTCAAACATCATCAGGCAGGGTGATATTCTTCACTGCGACATCGGAATCGTCTATCTGGGTCTCTGCACCGATACACAGCAGATGGCGTACGTACTGCGACCGGGCGAGGCGCATGTGCCAGACGGACTGAAGAAGGCGATGGCCAACGCCAACCGCGTGCAGGACATCTTCATGGCCGAGTTCTTGACCGGTCGCACGGGGAACGAGATTCTCGCGGCCAGTCTGGCCGGCTGCAGGCTTGAGGGTCTGACTGCTTCGATTTACACCCACCCCGTCGGGTTTCATGGTCACGCCGCAGGACCGACGATCGGATTGTGGGACAGGCAGGACGGCGTCCCCGGCGCGGGTGACTACCCGCTCTTTGAGGATACCGTGTACGCAATCGAGCTGAACTGTGCTACCTCAATCCCGGAATGGGATGGACAGTCAATCACGATCGGACTCGAGCAGCAGGGCATCTTCACGAAGGAGGGATGTCGTTTCGGTGATCGCAGACAGACCGCGTACCACATCATCAGATAATGGACAGACATGTGACAGATTCGCTGAGGTGCTGACTGGCACATCGGGACCGGTTCTCGTACATTGTCATGACTCGGCAACGATCATCGACGCCGGGATGGATCTGATCGAAGACAGATACAAGGAGATAGTTATGCGTCCCTCGCGTGCCCCCCTCCTCGCCCTCTTCCTCATTCTGGTCATGGCCTCGACCGCACGGGGACAGGAAAAGCCCACACTCACACCCGATGACTACGGCAAGTGGGAGTCGCTCGGTTTTCAGACCTTTTCACCTGACGGGAAGTGGGTGACCTTCTCTCTTAACCGGGTGAACAGTGAGAACGAGCTGAGGATCCTCTGCCTCGAAGCCGACACCACGAAAGTCGTCGAGTATGGAAGTCGCCCCACATTCTCTGACGATTCCCGCTGGCTCGCCTTCAGTATCGGCCATTCGGAAGATGAACGGGAGAAGATGGAGAAGGCGAAAAAGCCGATCCGCAACAGGATGGGTATCTTCAATCTCATCACCGGCGAAGAGGTTATCGTCGATGATGTCTCGTCATTTGTTTTCCGTGACGGCGGCGGGTTCCTGGCCATGCGACGCTACCCGGCACAGGAGCGGGAGAACGACGGCGCTGACATGGTCGTGCGTGACCTGACGACTGGTATCGACACCAACTTCGGGAACATCTCCGCGTTCGCATGGCAGGACGAGGGCGGCCTGCTGGCGATGATCATCGACGCCGAGGGTAAGGCAGGGAACGGAGTTCAGACCTACGAACCCTCAGCGGGTTTGCTGCGAACACTTGTCTCCGCTGATGCTGTCTTCAAAGACCTGACCTGGCGAGAGGAATCTGATGATCTCGCGGTTCTCAGGGTTCTTGAGGATGAGGACCATGAGGATCCCACCCATGTGGTAGTGGCGTGGAGAGGTCTGGATGCCCGACGAGTGGAAATGCAGGAGTACGACCCTGTGGCGGATGAGGGTTTCACCGCGGATATGCGCATCGTGGATATGCGGTCTCTCAGATGGTCTGATGACGGTACCGCCCTTTTCTTCGGCATCAAAGAGTGGGAGTCGAAGCCCGAAGAGCCCGAAGAGGCTGAAGAGGACACAACCGCGGGCGAACTCGAGTCGGATGAGGTAGAACCGGCAAACGTCGAGATCTGGCACGCCAGCGATGTCAGCATCTGGCCCGAGCAGAAGGTCAGGGTTGGCATGAACCGGAGGGAGAACTTCCTCTCGGTCTGGCATCTCGATTCAGGACGGTTCGTCCAGCTCGGGAACGATCTGACAGAGAATGTCACGCTGGTCGAAGAACAGGAACTGGCGATCGGCATCGATGAAACGCCATATGACCAGGAGAGGATGTTCGGTCCGGCATTCCGCGACATCTACGTGATCGACGTCACTACCGGCGAACGTACCCGGATAAAGAGCAAGGTGCAGAACTTCTACGGGGCGAGCCCGGCGGGTCGCTACCTGCTCTACCTCGAGGACGATCACTACTACACCTACGACCTGGAGAGCGGCACCCATACCAACATCACGCGGGATGTGCCGACGGTGTTCGTCGACCTGAAGGATGATCACACCGTGGTGCAGAAGCCTCCCTTCCGCTACGCCGGCTGGACGGAGGACGACCGTTCGATCCTGCTCTACGACGAGTACGACATCTGGGAGGTGCGTTCCGACGGATCCCGGTACCTGCAGCTCACGACCGGGGCCGATGAGCGCGTCCGGCACCGCTACCAGCGGCTCGACCGGGAGGAGGAATTCATCGACCTCTCCCGGCCGATGTATCTCAACCTGACGGGTGACTGGTCGAAGAAATCCGGATTCGGTCTCAAGAACAGGCAGCGTGAAGTGGAACAGCTGCTCTTCCTCGACAGGAGCGTACAGCGACTGGTGAAGGCGAAAGAGGCCGACGTCTACTCCTGGGTCGTACAGAATTACGACGACTCGCCCGACCTTTTCGTGGGTGGACCTGATATGTCGGACGCCCGCCAGGTGACGTCAACCAATGCGTTCCAGAGCGACTATGCCTGGGGACACTCTGAGCTGATCGAGTTCGAGAACGCCCACGGGCAGGAGATGCAGGGAGCCCTTTTCTACCCGGCGAATTACGAGCCGGGCAAACAGTACCCCATGATCGTCTACATTTATGAGATTGTTTCAACAGGGGTCCACCGGTACACAACACCTTCGGAGCGGAGTCCCTACAACACGACGGTCTTCACCCAGGACGGTTATTTCCTCTTCCAGCCAGATATCGTCTACCGTGACCGGAACCCCGGTCTCTCGGCGGTGGAATGCGTCGTACCGGCGGTCGAGAAGGTCATCGAGACAGGCATGATCGACCGGGACCGGATCGGTCTGGTCGGACATTCCTGGGGCGCCTATCAGACCGCTTTCATCGTGACCCAGACCGACCTCTTCGCGGCAGGCATCGCCGGGGCGCCGCTGACCGACCTGATCAGCATGTATCTTTCCATCTACTGGAACTCAGGCGGCACCGATGCCCGGATCTTCGAGATCAGCCAGGGACGGATGGAGGTCCCGCCGTGGGAGGACCTGGAAGCCTACATGAATAACTCGCCCCTCTTCAGCATCGAAGACCTCAATACACCGCTGCTGGTTACCTTCGGTGACAAGGATGGAGCCGTTGACTGGCATCAGGGGGTCGAGCTCTATAACGCCGCTCGCCGGGAGAACAAGGATTACGTAATGCTGGTCTATCCGGGCGAGAACCACAGTCTCCGGCAGAAGCCGAACCAGATCGACTATCACAACCGGATAATCCAGTGGTTCGGACACTACCTGAAAGGTGAGGAGGCCGAGACCTGGATCTCCGAGGGTGTCTCCCTGCTCGATCGCGAGAAGGAGGTCGAGCAGTCAAAGAAGGATGGTGGTGGACGAGGCGGCAGGGGAGGACCGGGCGGACGGTAGTGTCATGCGACGGTTGTTGCGTGTCAGGGCACTATTGTCGCGACGAATATCAGGCGGAACGTTCTGCTGAACCGGGAGTTCACTCATCCTGCAGAGTGAACTCCCAGGCACAGTACCATTCCTCGGGATGCTCGTCAGGCGGGCATCCCACACAGCGGGTTTCGATTCGGGGATCGATCGTCCGGGCGAATCCCGCATACTCCACCAGCCCGACCGGCTTGCACGGGAAGTCGGGTAGTCCCTTCCTCTTTCGGGCCGCCTGCACCCGGCAGTCGTTCATGCGGAAGAGGAGGCGGTCCTCACTCTGTTCCACGATCTCCTGCCTGTTGATGAAGGCATAGAGCCGGAAGCCGAGCGCCCGCGCGAGCGCTTCAATACCGCCGCCCTGCTCTATCCCGTGGCGCTTCATGATCCGTTTTGCCTCGATGACGGTGAAACTCTCCCACGCCTTCGCGTCCAGGTCCATGGCGGTCTCGATATCGAACCGGTCCTCGACGGCCAGGAACCAGAGTCCGTCATGTGCCAGCCAGTTCATGGCGGCGTCTTCGAGCATCCCTTCAAGTTGTTCCCGGGAGAATCCTTCAAACATCGTCACCATCCTGTTCATTTCATCGGGGTAACTGCAATGCCACGGTATTTGTCATACGTGATCGGCGGTAAACGCCACGACCTGCTCGATCATGCCGTCAAGATCACCGATCCGGTAGCCGGTGAGGTTGGCCTTCGAGTCGCCGCGCGGTCGAAGAGTCACTCTCGAGGAGACCTCCCAGAAACCGACGGCGGTGCCGGCCCAGTTCTCCTCTGTCGTGTGACGTTCTTTCTCATGCCCGAAGATATACGTCGGGGTTCCGCACAGCAGGGTGATCTTCACGGTTCCTGACTGATTGCCGATCGCCGCAACGGCCTGGCGTGTGTTGCCGAGGGCAACCATCATGTCAAGCGTCCTGCGGTCATCCCACCCGACCAGATCCCTGAATCGGGGAGAACCAGCCTGCAGATTTCTCCAGGCGCCGCCGGCACTGCCGAACGCGACGACGGTGCAGTCCTCGAAGGCCTCACAGAGGGCTTCGGCTATGCGTTCCCACTGCCTGCGGGGAATGTTCCGCCCCTTGAACTTGCCGCTGCGTCTTCGGGGAAAGATCATGATCACCGATGAATCGCCGAGCTGTTCGGTACAGAGCTCCTCCGCCAGTCGGCTGTGGCGGTACGGCTCGAAGATCCGCTCCCCCTCGAATTTCGAATATCTGGTTACGATCTCATAATCGGGGTACGCCCTCCTGAACGGTTCCGACAAAAGTTGCTGATCTCTTATCCTTCTCCGTGTGCGCGGATTGTACAGGTGGGTGCCATCAGACGGGTAACGGCCAAATCTGAGAATCCATTCCTCCGGGATGGGAAGGATCTCCCGGGTGCAGTCCCGGTACAGGACCTCCCTGGCATCAGGCGCAATAACGGATACGGGCACCCCCTGACGATGGAGGTGTTTCAGATGAGCTGCCAGATACATCGACCACCCGAGTTCGCCGATGTCGTAGTACAGCAGAGGAGTTTCGCTCACGCGCACACTCCATCCGCGTCGATCGAGGGAGGTTGCGTTGACCAAGTGTACCCGAACTGTTCTATCTCATGCCGGCAGACATCGGCAACGATGTCACGGGTTTCATCCGTGTAGTATTCTGAATAATGCCGGTGCGGCTGGTAGTTGATGAAAGGCAGATCGATCCCGAATCCGAGCTTCTCTTCCAGGACCCTGGTATCCGGTTCGAGGTTCTCGAAGCGCATGATGTAATCAACCAGCTGTTCCCCGGAATCATCGAACAGGAACTCACTCTGAGTCAGTTTGTGACGGGTCCACTCGTTCACCACCTCCTTCATCGCGAACCAGTGGATGAAGGCGTCGAAGTTCCGGAATTTCCTCATGTTTCTCTGTGTCCGGCGGGCGACCTTCGTCGGTTTCTGACCGTGACGCGCTTTGAACTGCCGGATCGTCTGGTTGTGGTAGAGATACTGGGAAAGCAGCCGCTCCCATGGATTGCGGATGACTGCAAAGGTGAAGCTCTCATTCCAGAACTCGTCTCCGACGAGTGCCTTGATCTCCAACGCGGTGTGATGCCTGTGGGTCTGTCCGGGTATTTCCTCCAGACCCTTCTGTTTCAGGGCCTTCGTGAACGACCTCCCCGCCGTCCGGAAGATGTGGACGAAGATGAAGTTGTGTTCATACGAGACGATCATGCGATTATCAGGCTCCTAGAGAAGATCCTTCATGCGGATCAGAACCTGGAGTGCCTCAACGGGAGTGATGTGGTCGGGATCAACCGTCCTCAGCTCCTCCACGAGAGCATCGGGACGATGCGCGAAGAGATCTGTCTGTGGATCGGGGACCCGCTTCTCCCGGTCTCGCTCTTCCGGAAGCGGTCGATCCTCCTCCAGGTTCTGCAGGATCTCACGGGAGCGACCGATCACAGGATCGGGGACACCGGCCAGTTCAGCTACGTGGATGCCATACGAATGGTCACATCCCCCCGGAACGATCTTGTGGAGGAAGATCACCCGATCCCCCCACTCCTTGACCGCGACGTTAAGATTGAACACCCGCGGCATCCGTTCGGCCAGAATGGTGAGTTCGTGATAGTGGGTCGCAAAGATTGTCTTGGCCCCGACCTCTTCATGCAGGTACTCCCCCACCGCCCAGGCAATGGAAAGACCATCATAGGTGCTGGTCCCCCGCCCCACCTCATCGAGGAGCACCAGAGAATCAGTGGTCGCATTGTGGAGGATGTTCGCTGTTTCATGCATCTCGATGAGAAAGGTCGACTCGCCGCCCGCGAGGTTGTCCATCGCTCCTACCCGGGTGAATATCCGGTCGAGAACCGGCAGGCGAGCGCAGGTGGCTGGAACAAACGATCCCGTTTGTGCCATCAGACATATCAGGCCAACCTGTCGCAGGTAGGTGCTCTTCCCCGACATGTTCGGTCCGGTTACCAGCGCGATCTGCTTGCTCGAGTCGAGATGAACATCGTTCGGTATGAAGGTTCCTCCGGGCAGAAGGGACTCGACGACCGGATGCCGCCCTTCCTCTATCACCAGGGAGCCATCATCGGTGAGTTCCGGCCGAACGTAACCGTTCTGAACCGCGGCTTCACAGAAGGAGGCGAGCATGTCCACCACCGCCAGGGTGGACGCGTTCTGCTGAAGGGCTTCAAGACGCATGGCGCATGTCGAGCGAAGTCCATCAAACAGCTCATGTTCCAGGGACGCGGCCTTCTCCTCGGCTCCCAACACCTCTTCTTCTTTCACTTTCAGGTCGGGTGTGATGTACCGCTCGGCCGATACCAGCGTCTGCTTGCGGATGTAGTCCTCGGGCACCTTCTCCGCATGGGTCTTCGTCACTTCGAGGTAGTACCCGAATACCCTGTTGTATCCGATCTTCAGACTCGGGATACCCGTCCGTTCCCGTTCTTCCTGCTGCAGGTCGGCGATCCACTGCTTGCCGGAGCTCATGAGATCGCGGAGGTGATCGAGATCCTCCGAAAAGCCTTCACGGATGATGCCGCCATCGGTGAGCGCCAGCGGTGGATCATCCACGAGGGCCCGTTGGAGTTCAGCCGTGATGTCAACGAGCGGATCGAGTCTGCCGGCAAGTTCATCGAACAATTCGATGTCAAAGGAACGCAGGATGTCCGTGAGTCCGGGGATCGCGGACTGCACCTGACAGAGGCCCTTCAGATCACGGGGTGTGGCCTTTCGCGTTTCGACACGTACAGCGATTCGCTCCAGATCACCCATTCCGGTCAGAGCGGTACAGAGGTCCTCCTTCAGATCGGATTCCTCAACCAGGGACTCAACAGCATCGAGCCGTTTCTCGATCTCCGCGCCAACGGTGAGCGGGTTGAGAAGCGCGCTCCTGAGCGCCCGTGCGCCCATGGCCGTCAGGGTGTGATCGAGCATACCGAGGAGAGTGCCGTTCTTCCCGCCATCCCGGATATTGGCGACCAGTTCAAGATTTCGCTGGGTGGCGGCGTCGAGGAGCATGCCCTCGCCGGTTCCCCGTACCCGTATCCGTTTCAGGTGGGCGAGGCTCACGAGCCGGTTGTCCCGCAGGTAGGAGATCAGAGCGCCGAGCGCGCCCGTTCCGATCTTGAGTCCATCAAGTCCGTGGCCCTTCAGGGTCTCCACACCGAGATGTTCGCGGAGCGACCGCGCGGCCATGTCATAACTGAAAAGCCAGGCGTCAAGCGCGGTCAAGGTCCGGCCATCGGCGCCGGGCAACGCATCCAGGTAGCCGGTGTCGGCGGTATCGGGAACGACCAGTTCGGCGGGCATGAACCGCTGGATCTCATCGGGCACCGTCCGGCCGGGGACCTCCATGACCTGGAGATCGCCCGTGGATACATCGGCGACGGCGATCCCCGCCAGACCGGTGTCATCCGGCATGGTGATCGCCATCAGGTAATTGTTCCGCTCCCCGTCCAGATATCCCTCAGCCAGGGCAGTACCGGTCGAGAGCACTTCGACCACTTCCCGCTTGACCAGCCCCTTCGCTTTCTTCGGATCCTCAACCTGCTCACAGACGGCCACCCGGTGACCTGATTTCAGAAGGCGATTGATATAGGTGTCGGCGGCATGGGCGGGGAATCCTGCCAGCGGGATCGCGTCCTTTCCCTCGCCCGCGTTTCTGCTCGTCAGCACGATATCCAGCGCGCGAGCGGTTACCCTGGCGTCGTCGAAAAAGGTCTCGTAGAAGTCACCGAGGCGGAAGAGCAGTATCTCGTCGGGATGGTCCCCTTTAATGCTCAGGTACTGCTGCATGAGGGGAGTATTCGACTTCGCCATGTCGATTCAGTCCGGTCTCAGAGTCGCGAGAGGTCAACGGCGACGAAATCGGTGACGTTCGCGGAGTCACTCCGCAGTTTCCTGCCGTATGCGTTCGCCTCCGCGTGGGTCGGGAACCGGCCCACGTAGACTTTAACGTAGAGGATCCCATCCACATACTCGCTCCGGTGCCAGGCCGGATACCCCTCACCTGTGAGATTGATGACTATATCGGTTGCATTCTTCATCTTCCGATACGATCCAACCCGCACGGTCCAGTTCCCCTCCCCCATGCCTTCATGTCCGGTAACGGCAGCGCCGGTTGCCCGCATGGTGTCGATCCGTGCCTGGACGACCCGCTCCTGGTCTTCAAGGAGCCACCGTCGGGCCTGCCGGCCCTCCCAGGTGTAGGGATACCGGTTCACGACGATCTGGTGGAGGGCTCTCGACTGCTCCCGATCGTGCAGGGCATCGTACGCCTCGGCCTGCAGTGAGAGCGCGCGGGGGTGATGATCCTCAAGATAGGGAGCCTCGAGCACCTCTTGCGTATAGACGACGGTCGAATCGGGTTTGCCCAGTTCCAGGCTTATCTCCGCGACCGAGATGAGGGCCATACCGCGGAGATCGGGATCGGTAGCGCCTCGGGCGGCTCGCTTTATCAGACGCAAACCGATACGGATGCTGTCAGGCTGCGTTTCAGCGAGTCCGAGCGAATAGATCCAGGTCATCCCCCGCCAGTAGCGGGCTTCCTGCCCCAGGGGAGAATCACCCTGTCGCCAGGCAACATCGCTGAAGTTTTTCCGTGCAGTTATGTAGTAACCTGAATCATATCGCCACTGCGCGATCCTGAACCGCGCCCGGTCGGCGTACCCGGAGCTGGGGTACCTGTTGATGACCTGGATAAAATACCGGTCGATGGCGAGGCTGTTGTCCGGCTCGAGCAGACCCCGGTAGTAGAGGATCTCAGCGTTCCTGGTTCCAGCCGCCATAAGCGCGTCGAGCATCGCGCGGGCCTCGTTGTAATGAGCCCGCTCATACAGATTCCGCGCCGCGGTCATCGACGGAGGGCCCTGGTATCCGGGCTCCTGCCGTGCCGAGACCGGTGCTGCGGCAGACAGGGCCAGGAGCAGAAGCATGGCTACCGAACAGTACCAGCCATGAACAGGAGCGCGGATCACCTCTCTCTTCACAGATCCATCTCCTGCTCCTCTTCCACTGGAACCACGGTGCGAAGTTCGATGGCCTCCGGATCACGGCACGCCTTGAGGGCCAGTTCGAGGGCTGCTTCAGTCTCGCCTGACCGGTAGCAGAGCAGAGCCAGGGCACGCTCGAGCCGGTCTGGAGCAGAGCTGTTTTCCTGATACCGCTTGAGAATATCCATCGCTTCCTGCACCTCTCCCCGCCTCTCGTGGAAATGAGCGAGAGCAAGGGCGGCATCAGGGTTGCCGGGGTTCGATTCCAGATACCGGTGATATATTTCCGCCATCCGGTTGAACTCACCGAGTTCGTAGAGAGCATCTTCAAGCCTCGCCAGCGCGGGTGCGGCATCAGCCGGGACGCTGGATACCAGCTTCTCCCACCAATCCACGGCATCCGCTGTCCTCTTCTCAGTGGCATAGGTGTCACCGATCAGCATGTACGCCTCCGAGGCGGTCGGATCATGATTCAGGGCCTCCTTCAGTGCGATTCTGGCCTTGTGCCCATCACCGACCGTCGCAAGGGATCGAGCCTCTTCAATCCTGCACCTGGCGAGACGTTCGACGGTAACCTGATCCTCGTCCAACAGAGATCTGCCCAGAGTGAAAGCATCATCCCAGCTGCCTCGAGCCTCATATACATCCATCAGACGCAGGCGTGCCCAGCTGCTCGTTTTCCATATCCGGTCCAGGTCCAGCAGGGTTTCTTCCGCCGATCCCCAGTCGCTGAGAGAAAAGTAATCCAGGGCGAGTGACTTCAGAGCAATGCGTCGCAGGACGGGTGTGAGATCACTCCTGACGGTGACGTCACGGTGGACCTTCAGAGCTCGCTCAACGCTCCCCTTTCTGCGCAGGATATCACCGAGCAGTATATACGCATCGATGTTTGATGTATCCGCCTCGACCGCTTCCTTCAAACACGCATAGGCGAGATCCACCTCAACGTCAACGAGATGACGCAGTCCTTCGACGTATGGCTCTCGTTCGTTCCAGACGGCCTCTGCGTGTCGTTTCCCCACGATGATCAGGAGGAGCACCACCAGGAGAAGCCCGATCGTGATCAGCAGAACTTCATTCAGTGTCATCTGACTCTTCCGGTACCGCGCCGAACGATTCCTGTAAAGGCATGTTCCTTAATGCCTGAAGCTCTTCATGGAGGTCTTCAAGTTCATGTTTCGCGTTCCTGATATCTGCTCTCAACTTGAGTTCATTGATGAATGCGATCAGGAACCAGACCAGCATTCCGGCTATGAATGCCTCGAAGATCACCAGAATCAACGGTACTTCCTGGAACTGCCAGAAGAAGAGGTTGATATCGACCTGCTGCCCGATATTCATGATAGAGAACCCGAGCAACACGATCAGGAGCAGCGCGACACCGAACCATTTCAGCATCCACATTTCTCCAGGTCCTTTCCTTGAGGAATCCCGTTACCCTATCAGACGCCCCCTGAGGGTCCACGTTCCTGTCTCTTCGATAATCACCTGGACCATGCGCCCCATCAGTTCTTCTGCGGATTCAATAACGACGGTCCGGTTCCCTCTGGTTCTGCCGGTCAACTGATTCGGGCCACGATTCCCTATACCATCAATGAGGATTTTGTATTCTCCACCGACCATCGCCCTCTGGACTCGCCGGGTGAGCTCTGTCTGCAACTCTATCACCCGCTCAAGACGCCGCTGCTTCACGTCATCAGGAACGTCATCTTCGAATTCGCGATCGGCTCTCGTACCTGATCGCGGAGAATACTTGAACAGGTAACCGGAATCGAATGCGCATTCCTCCATCAGGCTGAGTGTATCTTCGAACTGAGCTTCTGTCTCGCCCGGAAACCCGACAATAATGTCAGTTGAGAGTGTGACATGAGGTATCTGCCGGCGTATCGTGTGTGCGATATCGAGGTACTCCTCCCGCGTATAGCGCCGGTTCATCCTTTCAAGCACGCTGGTGTTGCCTGACTGGACCGGTAGATGAATCGCCTCGCAAATGTTTTCGCACTCCGCGATAGCCCTCATCTCCTCTTCGCCATAGTAGAGGGGATGAGGCGAGGTGAAGCGGATGCGCGGGATACCGGTCTCCGAGACCTTCCTGAGCAGACTTCCGAATCCCATGTCGCCATCCTGCCAGGCATTGACTGTCTGACCGAGCAGGACCACTTCCTTGACGCCTTCATCCATCAACTTCGCGGTTTCCGCCACGATATCCTGCCAGGAACGGCACCGCTCACGTCCGCGAGTATGGGGTACCACGCAGAAGGTGCACATCATGTCACAGCCGCGCATGGCCGTCACAAAGGCGACCGGGCCTCCATCGTGTCGATAGGAGGGGACGCCTTCATAGAGTTCACTCCTGTTGGTTGACCAGTCCGCATGCCGGTCACTCAGATCGAGCTTGAGGATTTCAGGAAGGGTCCGGTAGGTATCAGGGCCGAGAATGAAATCGAGATCGGGGAGTGATTCCAGCAGCGACTCCTTCAGATGCTGGGCCATGCACCCAACCACTCCGATACGCACGGATCTCCGCTTCTTCAGGGAAGAGAGCTGCGTCACACGTCCGATGACCCGCTGTTCGGCCCGCTCCCTCACTGCGCAGGTGTTCAGGAGGATCAGGTCCGCCATCTCAGGGGCGTCGATAATGTCACAGTCAGCGTGGCGGAGGATGCCGCTCAGCATTTCTGTGTCGCGAACATTCATCTGGCACCCGTACGTCTCGATGTAGACGGCGTGGCGCGTGTCTGGATGATGGGTAGCGGCCATGATCTTCGGGTTGTTCAGATTACAGATAGTGAGGCCCCGATCGGCTCAATAGCTGAACGGGGCCCCGGCAGACAGTTCTATGGCTGGCCGGAATGCATCGGCGTTCGAATGCCGGCGTAATTGCGGAGCGGCCTGCTATGTCTTCTTGACTGACTTTTTCTTCCGTGCGGCCTTTTTCGCCTTCTTTTTCTTCTTCGTACTCGAATCGTCCTCTTCGTCAGCCGCGGGAGCAGGTTCCTCTACTGCTTCCTCTGCCTTCTCCGGTTCCGGTTCGGCTTCCTCAACTGCTTCCTCTGCCTTCTCCGGTTCCGGTTCGGCTTCCTCAACTGCTTCCTCTGCCTTCTCCGGTTCCGGTTCGGCTTCC
>SDBT01001597.1_pt1 | contig 40249 bp, 52 predicted proteins | sample 2277101 | NCBI WGS metagenome assembly SDBT01 (sample SAMN10404973, study PRJNA504765) | marine sediment metagenome | isolation source: marine sediment core GS10_PC15, 103 cmbsf | place: Arctic Ocean: Southern Knipovich Ridge | collected 2010 | reverse complement strand
GCTATATTTCGAGGTGGTAAGTTTGCGCAGCCTCTTACGCAAGCTGCTACCAAGCAGATCAAAAGACTGCGGTCAGCTCAGAAATTAGATGTGCCTGTGACATTAGGTGAGGCTCTGGATTCTCAGAGTCTATTAGAGGCCGAACAGCTTTTCCGCGATCTCGCAATTCCGCGAATTATCCCAGGATCAAAGTTTAAAAAATTCGACGCTAAAGGATTCAAAGCTCTTTTGAAAACGAGGGAAGATCTCATCAGACAAGCTTCGGGTCGGAGTGACTCCAAACTCGTGCCTCGTATTGAGGACACTGGTCGCAAACTTCAGTCACAGATTAACAATCTATTCGAGGGTAAGATTGCAGCTAAAGGTGAGGTAATGGATAAATTGCGCAACGAAGCTTTAGAGGCTTTCGGCGGCACTGAGAGTTTTGAAGCTTTAAGTAAATCCGGGCCTGATGTATTGGCTGCAAAGCAATTACAGTTCGAGGAGTTGGCGACAGACTGGTTTCGTAAAGCTCAGGCAACCTTACCAGGAGGCGGCAAAGACGTTGTTGATACATCGAGAGTAATTAAAGCCATTAATAATGCGAAAAAAGAAGCCCAAAATTTACCTGTCTTTAGTCGAGATACTGCGATTGATACATTGAACAAGTTACATGATGACTTCGTAACAGAAAGTGGTGATGTGATATCAAATAGCATATCATACGATCAATTTATAGGAAGGCGTAGCGGCATTGGCGATGCGATACGAGCGATAGAAAGTCCTGTCGGCATCCCAGGACAGGCAACTATAGTGACTGGCGGCAAGAAAGTATCTCGGCTGCTTAAACCTATTAGAAAAGCCTTGGGTGATGATTTAGTAGCTTTCGGTAAAACTATGGGTACTGACGTAGAGAGGTTAGTAAAGAATGGGTTGAGTGTGTCCCAGAGAAAATTCGATTTTGTCAAGAATCCTGCTATTAAACAACTAATACGCAGTCGTCCTGAGCAATTCATAGATATCTTATTAAAGCCTAATCAAGTAGACACAATGAAGCTGCTGACGAAGGAACTATCAACTGAAGAATTGAGACCATTGCGAAGTGCGGCGGTCGATCACTTACTTACCGCTGGCCCGGATGAGTTACTAACAGCCACGGTACTGAAGAAAAATATTCAAAAAGCTGGAGATAACAACCTTAAAACCTTGCTGGGTAGCGACGATTTTAACCAGTTGGTTGATTTGCAAAGGAAACTCACAGCTCATGAGCGAGGTATAGCTCGCATTCAAGTTAAGGGCATCGCGCCGAAGGGACTGGAATTAAATGATATCGACCTTGCCAGTAATAAATATTGGCGTCAACTAATAAAGAATCAAAAGCCTCAGAACATCGCGAACATTATTTACCATCCGGGTAACATCCAGAATATAAAAAAAACATACGCTGCGCTACGCGCTGACGGTAACTTTCAAACGGTGCAGGATCTAAAAGCGTCGTTGATCGAGCAAGCTATACCGTTGGATCAAGCTACAGGTTTTGTGGCTCTAAAAGAAGCTCATAAGAATCTAAATTCATTAGGAGACGATACTTTGAAGGCAGCTTTTTCTGAGAGCGAATTCGCTGGAATTAAAGAAATAGGTGACGTTATAGATCTAATTGCACGTCGAGCGGGTCAAGGCGGCGAGATTTCGATATTCAGACGCGCCTTTATCGAAACAGTATTTGAAATACCTGGTATACCGCTGGCTTGGGCTTATCTCCGAGCTGACGGGCGCAATCAACTAAAAAAGGTTCTTCGTATGGCTGTCAGCGAGGCTACTAGGGAATCTAAGAACGCTGCTATGATTAAACTTATCGCTATTGGTACGCAAGCAATGAAACAATCTCAAAAGAAGAGACAATAATGGACGATGCTGAAAAGAAAGAATTGTGGGAATTCGTAGGTGCGGTGAAAACCCGGCTTGACGCCGGGGATACTAATTTCACCGAAACTAAGCGGATGATCACTGACCTCACTACTAATGTAGCTGCTTATCACAAGAAGTTAGATAATCATCTCACACTTCATAAATATATCCACCGTGTAACTTATGGCTTTGTTGTCTCGCTTGTGGCCTGGTGGCGCGCCTAAGATCATTATACATCGACGTTCTACCGTAATACCAGCCGATACAGCCTCCTAACAATAAGCTGGTGATATAAAGCAGTAGTATTACTGTAGTTGATATCTTATTCATAGTGCCTCCTTTCTAAGGATATAAGTACAAACATTCCGGCTTATCCGGATCACAATCAACGTGTAAAAATGTATTTGCGGGGCCGATACGCCTGAAGCCTGCTTTTAAGGCAGCGTCAACCAACAGCAGCCGGTCTACGCTGTTACTCACTCGGATATCGAAGGCCGCACCTTTTAGATGTGATGAGGTAGGTTTAGAGCTTACTCCAGGTGATGCGTTGTGTTTAGGACACCGATAAGCACTATTTAGGTATATAGGGCGTCCGTAGTGCAACCGCATAGCATCCAGTTTGCTTACAGCGTCTATTGTTACCTTGTTTATACCACAACAAGGACAGGCAAGCTCGTATACAACATCCCCGTTGGTTTTAATGTATTTTTCTTTGAAAAAAACCGAGTCCATATCTAGCCCTCCTAGTAGGTGGCCTCGTTAACCAGCGAGGCCACCTATCTTTGAAATTTATGTTCCTAAATCTTGTAACCCACTCAGGATTCTGTTTATTGCAGGGTTACCGCCTTCTGTCACAACGACAGGCGCCGCTGCTACGGGAGCTACGGGGGCCGCTGCTACGGGAGCTACGGGGGCCGCTACTAAGGGAGCTACGGGGGCCGCTACTAAGGGAGCTACGGGGGCCGCTACTAAGGGAGCTACGGAGGCTACATTACCGCGTTTCTTCTTATAGCCGCCTACCTTTGTGATAGCAGGATAGTCACGCATCCCGGTTGTTCCGGATTTGCCGTGAATATTCGGGTCGTACACCTCACCAGTCAGGTGGTTAGCTACCTGGATAAATAAAGGCTGACATTCCTTAATCATCTTTTTATCACACAAACTAAGCATATGTGTCAGCTCAGTTAACTGCGATTTATCGCTCATAGCTCCGAGAAATGCCGACGCCCGTGTAGCAGGTGTTTCCAGCGAAGGGTCCTCTACTGAGACACCTACCGGAGCGGCTATCGGAGGAGCTGCTGGAGGCGCTACTATATCTACCGTGGTTACCGAAGATGGTAAAGCTGCTGATTGTTCGATAGTTACCGGAGGAGCTTCGGTAACGAGAGGCGGCGGCTGTGCCGCAGGTGCCGCAGGTGCCGCAGGTGCCGGAGCTAAAGGGGTCGCCGCTAACGGAGCTATTGACGATGGTATATCAGGGGCTTGTGTTTGAATAGACGGCGGGCTGCCGTCTACAAGTGGTGTCGACTGTGCCACAGGTGTCACAGGTGCCGCAGATGCCGCTATTTGAGCCTGCGCAGGAGGCGCTGCTATCTGTTCTTGTCGCTCATCCTTATCCAGTTTACAGGCTAGCTTGGTGGTGTAGATGCAATCCGCTTCATTCTCCAGGTATAAACCGGTAAAAACAAACTTCGGTTTCGCATAGGATGTGACGTCGGTGTCCCGAACAATCTGGCATTTGTAGACTGCCAAGGGGAGTATTATCTTGTCTTCACCGCCGATATCAACCTCCGTGATTTGAGCCTGGGCGATATATGCACTCAGTGAGCTGAGGCAGGTCACAGGTACCTGCATCATAAAAGGCTTCATTTGCGGTTGATGCGCAAGCACCATCATCGCGGTTTTGAAACTACCGCATTTCTGGGACTTCTCGGTATTACCGGAACCTGGCTGCGACCATCGACATTCGGCACACGTATTCGCTTGTCTCAACGGCGCGTGATCATAAGGAACTACGCCATTAGGACTTCCACACACCGGAGGGGGATTGTCCTTCCTTGTAGGATCGTAGGGAACATCGTAATACTTCCTGGTGTTCACAAACGGTTGCTTCGGTGTGATCCCCAGAAGTACCACCTCTACCACAGCCCCCATAGGCGTCTCAACGTCACCGTCTTTGTAGTACAAATTACCGTCGTTACGCATTGACAGTGACGGAGGCATCGCTGTGGTTTGTTTCACTGCGTCTGTTTCCGATTTACTCAGACTTTTCAAAAAATTGTTATCCATGCTTCTTCTCCTTTTCATTAAAGTGAATTAACTGGTTGTTTTCTTAGCTCCTTTCTTCGTCTTAGGTGGCTTAGTTATAGACAAGTCGTTTTTGGGGAATACTCCAATCCCAGGCGGTAGAGTATCTTCTGGGTCCTCGTGCATAACCTTTAATTTCTGCTTATTAAAACAAGATTGATTGAGATAACCGAGCCGGTCGTTTGTTTTTGCGGTCTGCTCGTAGCGTTCTAAGATAAAATTAAAAGGTGTTGTGTAGCCTTCTGCATCCGCAGCTTTTTTCAGATCCAGTATGACACCATCTCCTAACCAAGATTGAAACAACTCGAAATTTGCCATAGTAAGACAGTCTTGTGTCTTAGGTGCTAACCGACCCAGGTCGGTATCACAGCTAGGTATATCCTCTTTGATCATGCGCAGCCTGATTTTCTCCTTTATTTCATCTCTTATTTCACTAAGTTTTTTCGAAGCTGCGCTATACATCGCTATCTTCTCCTCCAGCTTGCGTATTACCTGCATAAGCTCAACATACTTCAGCTTGTCACAATCCAAAGATTGTATTAATTTCAATAGTTCGCCCATGCTATTTCTCCTTTAAAAGGTTTAGTAGAATACCTTGCGCATTCTCTTTGTTTTTCAATTTTTTGTAGCTGTCCCTTTCTGCACGTGTGCTTTCAATATGAAATATAATTTGTTTTTTCTTCTGTCCTTCTCGGGATATTCTACCGTTGCCTTGCTCATATATTTCGTAGTCTTCTATAGATGACCACCACACTATAATCCAGCACTTATAATGAAGATTTAAGCCGTGGCTCATACAGTGAGGCGTAGCTACGATGAATTTAAGATCGCCAAACTTAAACTGTTTGTAATATTCTCTTCTATCTTTCGGTTTAGTGTCACCAGTAATATATTTAGATAGTAAATTACCATTAATTAAGTCGTGCGCTGTGCAGTAGTGTTTATTGAGATCAGCACTAATTTTCACGGGCATATTCTTGAACGGCGAGAATACAATTACATGGCTGGGGCTACAAGCGTCGATTATTTTACAAAGTTCTTCGAACTTAGGTTTATAATCTAAATAAGTAGTCGAGCCATCCGGCGCGTACACACCACCAGAAGAAATCTGGTTAAGCTTGCGGATCTTATCGCTCTCGTTAATGGCGGTGATCTGTTCCCCACTATCTAGGTCAGCTTTTAGTTCTTTCTTCATTTTATCATACGCTATTGACTGTTCTTTGCTCAATGGTGAATATCTCATTTCCGGTACGCACTCAGGCAAATCTAAACAGTCATCGCGCTCGAATCTTATTGATGGCTGCATAACAGATTGTACGAACGTCTCCCAGCCTTGACGTTTCTTCCATTCGTATTTACCCCATCCGGGCACCATCACTTTATCTCTGAAATCATAGAAACTTATTGGTCGGATTACCGTCCCGCGCCACAGAGTCTTTGTTGGCAATGAGTCCGGCGTTACTAACCTTATCTGCCCATAAGTATCTGTCGGATCTTTAGGCATAGGTGATCCGGTAACACCCCAACACATTTTACCTGTTTTGATGCCGAATAATTTCTCGAATAGTTTCCACCTTTTAGTGCGCGAATTGCGTAATATAGCAACTTCGTCGATAAACACGGCGTCTATGTCAGTACGCGCCTCTATAGCAGCCTCTATTACCTTAACACCGTCGAAATTAATGATATACACATCTTTATCTTCGGCGAGTAATTTTAGTCGCTGCGGTTTCGTGCCGTGAAGTACATTAAACGATAGCTGAGGGAAGTGGTCTCGTAAAGCATCGCCATGAACATCTTCAAGTGTAGACAAGGGCGCTATAATTAAAACCTTGTTAATCTCTTTTTCTCGCTTTAGATAATCAGATAACCAGTAAATCACCATTGTTTTACCTGTACCAATACCGTTTAAAATAAAACCTCTTCGGTACCTGCACACATAATCAGCTGTTAGAATCTGATGAACCATAGGTGCCTTATGTCTAGAGTACCAATGGTAGTAGCGTGTCATAGGTCCTCGGATCTCGATGTCACCGTCACGAAGGAACCGGTAATTGGCGAGATTGTCGGCCTTTAATGGCCCGCCATCTATTTGTAAAGCTCTCTTTTTAGTTATTATTTTTAACATATCTTACCAAGTACATGGATCAGGAAAAACTGGCTCGTCGTCTTTAATGGGATTTTCATCGTGACTACCGATGCAAAATAAAATTTGTACGTCGTCGTCGTGTTCTAAATAACCTTCTAACGTGTGCTTGATTCTATTCATACTGTCCGTTAGAAATGTGCCCTTACCTACTACCTCAAATTTGTACCTCATCTCTTAGGTCTCCTTTTCCCTTTGGTTATATTCAACACATGTTTCGATAATTTATCCCAGTTTAACGGATCTGTCACTATAACCAGTATGTCCTTAGCTTGTAATTTTTTTATTTCTATCTTCTGATATTGGGATACAATACCATCCACCGCCTTCGCTTCAATATACACAGGTAAACCATTAATGACGCAACAATAATCCAATATTCCATTGCGACACCTTACACCTGTGGTAGGAAACCAGTAATCAGCGTGTATATTCAGCCAAGGATCAATGATTTTCTTGCGAAAATAGGCTTCAAGCATGTTTTCAGGTTCTTTCATCGCACTGCTCCTTTGTTGCGGCACACCAATGGCAATTACCTGGAGTGCAATCACCCGTCGGAATCTTCGTACTAGCATCTTTAAGGTACTGCTGAATAGTCAGAATCTGGCTCGTAAAATGGTTTTTTAAAGCTGGTAAGTCAGTTCTATAATATCTTTTAACATCTTTCCTATCATGATCTACGAATATATAGGCGCAATCAACTAATCCCAAGGTAGGCCATTTACAAAAAGCAACTAAGGCATAGAGTGCTAATTGACCTAGCGTCCCAGGTTTACGGGCTTTGCCTGACTTCCAATCTACGATAACTGCGTGGGTCGGGCTGTCGAAGTTGTTTAACAATACAAAGTCCATTTTTGTGCGCAATAACATTTTCCTACTGCCAAAAGCTACTTTATTCGGGTTCCAGTATTCCCCCAGAGACCACGCCCCCCATGTCGAGTCGAGGCCTATTTTTTTCTCTGTGGTCGCACACTGATACTCCGACAACAGCGCCTCTATTATTTCTCCGATACGCGGGTTCCATAAGGGATTATTAGTAACTGCGTTAGACACTTGGAGACCCATATGTATAGTTTTCACAGCTATCTCGTATAAATCATGCTTTGCCTCACCTAATTGCATTGCTCGGTTAGTCGAGAAAGGAATGTCAGCTTTACCTGTTACGAATTTAGAGCCTTCCTGCAACCAGAATTTCCAATGGCAGGTGAGGAACAGTAGTATTTTAGACCAAGTAGCAGGCCAATCTACTATCATAGGTACTTCAGTTTGAATATTCATTATTTTCACACCTGTTTTTTACAGTATGGGCAGTTAGTATTCTGACAGATTGTGCATTTTATAGATGGCCCTCCGATACATGGACTGAGTATTTCTTTGTCTACATTAGACTGTGACTCTTTCCAAATCAGAAATGCTATGTTGCAAGCCATGTGACATAAGTGGGATTTACCGCTTTCAGGGTCATTTGTTTCGCCGGACCGCCAAGCATTCAGATGCCGCATAAGAGCTGCTGTAAACCTGCTATTGAAATTATCCAGCTGCTGCCAGTTGTTAGGCCCATATTTCTTCGCTCCGAAGGAAAGCACCTCCGCAATAGCTGTTAATATTTCAGGAGGTATGAGATCGAACCGCAACTTCTCATCGTCGAATTTTTGATTTTGTTGCGTCATTTGTTCGGCTGTATCTAACTTTGGTGCGCCTTCTACGACACGAACCGCAGGAGCAATATCACAATCTGGTTGATCACAAAAGATAACCTTGCTCCCAGGTGGGGAAGATGGCATACTATCTTTAAAACTAGGGCATTTAGGTATTTTTTCACAATACATAGGCATTACAATACCTCCTTTAGTTTTTCTTTGATGTATTTTTTATAGGCTTCAAAATACACATAGGGATTTTTTGTATCCCCGACTACCTGTACATGTTTAGGCGCTGACATGTATTCAGTCACCTCTCCGGTTAGCGTTGTTAAAAAAACCCACAACCAAGTAGACATGTATGTTGTACCTAATTTATCTGCCCAACATAAATCCGATGGTAGGTGTCGCTGGCCTATCGCATAAAATCTACTGTGATATAAACAAAGATTATAATATTCGTTTTTGAACATTAAACTAAAATCCCGCGCAGGCCCTGCTGCTTTTACTATGGCGAGACCCACATCTACACCATCTAAATATTTCCACGCTCTCAGCGCAGCCCATCGTGGATGGCCTTCACCTTCATCGCCGTCCATATTAGAACAGCCCCAGTAACCCCAATCATGGATTACGAAACATATAATGAGCCTCCACCAACTATACCCCCTTAAACAAAACCCGTAACAACCAATCCAGCCAGCGGCGGTAAAAAGAGGATGAAGTACAAACTGATGTGCTCCGAGTAGAAGCGATTTTGTCCCGATTTCCATCCCTGTCTCCTTTTATTAAATGTAGGCGATACTTATTTGCCAATATACGGGTTTTTAGCGATGTAAACTTTTTACCACTCATATCTTTATCTCCTTTAAAGATCCCCAGTTCGGCCCAAAAGATACTGACCAAGTAAAATCTATAGTTGGCTGCCAGCCCCAAGCTTCGAAATACGGTAAGTTATCTAAACAGTGTTTTAACCTAGCACCCATTTCGATAACATCGAGATTTAGAGAAATGCAATAAATAATTTCGTCGTGGATATCTTTGAAGAATATTAACTCTGGAAACGTGTGTCTGACAACAGCCAAGGCAAGATACTTCATATCCGCGCCACTACCTTGAACTGGCACCATTATTGCAGAGCTTTCGGATGCCCAGCGATATTTACCCCACATATCTATGTAAAAACGATTGCCTGCCAGCGTCTCAGCATACCCTTTAGTTCGAGCAAGATTGATAAATTTCGTCCATTGCTTTGGAACACCCTTATATGATTGTACCCAGGTATCACCCCAGTGTCGTACCTCTTCTTCAGTAGGTGTTAGCTCCCACTTTTCATGAGCATTTTTATATAATGTAGCATAGTGGTGCAGGCCGGTTTTGTAGTCATCGTACCCTTTGTGACCCATTCTATAAGTTTTACCGAGATCCGTAACCTTACCCGCTTTATAATTCTTGAATGCTTTTGTGCCGGTGTCTTCTTTTCCGGACATTATATCTGAATAAGACATTTTCGATATGTCCGAAGCTGTATTAGCATGAATATTTATCTTCCCGTGCCACAACTCCAGTAGCTTAACATCCTGACTATAATCAGCTATTAAGCCTGTCTCCTGCTGATTCACATCAGCAGCTAAGAGCTGGTAGCCTTCCGGAGGCTCTACGAATTCGCGATATAGTCCCTCCTTCGGCATCTGGTGGGCTGGTAGCCCTATTGAATATTGAGGCACTAGATGAGGTCCTCCAGCTGTGAGACTACGTCACTTTTAAAGTCCTGCAATATATTACGAGCTTTCGTCATATCCTCACTATCGACCTTTAATAAATCAAGACGATAATCCAACTGAGTGAGAAAAGCGTCTAACTGCTCTAGCGTGCCTGATGTGATAACGAATTTACTCATAATTTTTCTCCTTTGACTTTAACCTCTTTTGTGGTCCATCGGTGACCACACGATTTACATTCCCGACGACGTATGGGCACACCGTCTTTGTATCTCCTTGAGTTGACGACTTTGCTTTTACAGCCGCAGATAATACATCTCATAGCTATACCACCTCTCCTTTCATCGCCTTATCCTTTGCTGACATATGCCGTCCTCCCAGTACATGTACTGTTGATTTTGCAGCGGTGCCTCATAATATCACTGCCTAAGTAGGCACGAGTTTTCTTCGGACCTTTCAGAAACTTATCCTCTTTTGATTTAAGTTCCCGATATCGCCGGATCAGCGCCAGTTGGGGAAACTTCTCACCATACCGTTCTATGAGGAACGTCAGGACACCTTTATTGACAGGCCGTTTATCTGTTTTTGCTTTTGGGTTTCGTAAGTCCTCATCAAAAGGCACCCCCCAATTATCATACATGAGGATAGCTAGTTGGTCATTACTACCGATATATTTTTCCCACGAAGGATACTCGTAATTTTTCACGATAAACGGCTCGCTGAAATCTTCAAGATAACCCGTGTGGATCTGCATAAGCTCATACAGTATGGTTTGGCGCTCTTTAACGATCTCAGCTTCTAACTCATTCACCCGGTCAAAGTTATATTTAGCACCTCGCATCCATGCTAGAGCTGCCAGGTATAATGACTCGCTTTCTATCAAAAATACTCTCTGCTGCTGCTCAGTTAGCCGCTTCCAAAGCAATTCGCCTAAGAGCAGTGTCGCTTCGGTGTCTAACTGACAGCGCCTCTGTAGGTACGTCAGATCAAATGAAAACTCTTTCTTCACGTCCATGAATTCGTCGTAGTGGTCCCAGTCTTTCAGTAAGTTCTTGGATATGTTGGCGAGACTCCAGGCTACAGGATGTGCCCCGGAGGGGTGGTCGGTGTGCTGGGAACGGAAAACACGCTTAGCGGCACTCATAGCGTCGAGCCACAGGATCTTTGAGCAGTCGATCCCTGAGGCTATGAGACATGCAATATCGAACGCTCCGGCCCAGGTCCAGACATACTTACCACTTAGATTTCTAAGCCAATCCAGTTGGTTGGTAAGTAAACCTAAACTTTTATGGGGACTATTTTTCATTATAGGTATATTACTATCTTCACAAGTAACACAAGTTATTTGTATTACCATCTTTCCTTCCATGATACGCCATGGCTGCAAAGCGTACTCCTCATGGGCCGGGTCGAGGCTTTGTGTCTCTAGGTCTAATGCGTAGAAGTTCATCCGATTATATCATGCTCCTGAAAAATTCTTATTTTAAGAGCCTCCAATAAGCCGACTACCTCAGCGATATCGTCTATGCTAACCAGCCAAGTAATCCTGTCAATATTATACTCATCTGTTTTATCTAAAAACGCAGCTATAGCAATGCTTTTAATATGGGGTTTAAGTTCATCTAACGTCATCAATAGTTCTTCTATGTTATTGGTGACCGGATTAAGATATGTAACTTTTCGTTTGCTCATTTCCTATCCCTTCATAGAATAGATAAAATATAGTACAGGAACCAGTGCAAATAAATCGATAACTAAATCCCCCGGATGGTTGTCGATATCATCCTTTAATTTATACAAATACATAGTTATTAAGTCAAGCACAAACGATACAAATAACCTCATTCCTCACCCCTTTTCTTGGTTTATAGGATGGCCCACTTAATATAATCATTAGCTATCCTCAAAGCGTCTGCAACAAGATCATCCGAACTAATAGTGTAGCAGATTAAATCAGCTGGCATTTCTATCGATCTAACCATATAATAAGCAAATATAGCATGTAAAACATATGCGAACGCATTTGCTGCATGAGTTGCTCGCAGTACATTACCCTTAATTGTTGTAGTCCTTTGGATTACTGAATGGGCAGCTCTGTGTGCGAGGATAGCTGCTTCATGAACTTTCGAAGCATTGATATTCTTGATATATATGCAGCTATGTATAATAAGGCCGCATTTTTTTAAGCTTTGATCTTTAGGTCGGATTAGCTCAAAAACAGGTAGCGTGGCCTTTAGCCGCTCAGCGGTACGCACTATTGGCTGACAATCAAGTATTCTCATCTTATAATATCCCCGTGGTGTTTAGCGTAATGAGCTATGACCTCAGCCTCTGAAGCATCTTTCCATATCTGAGGATTCCGTATAACAATCAGTCGTTTACGGTACGTCTTATCTCCTATGGTAACTGTGTATTTCTGTTCGGATCTGGGAAGTAAGCATTTTCGCAGATGGGTGTTGATGTATCGGCCTATCTGTCGCTCGTTGAGTTTGGTATCTATCGACACTTCCCCTCTGATATAATCGATGATCAGGTCGGTTGATACTATATCATACTCAAACGGCCCTTGTGACAGATCGTATATATCCTGTACAAGGCGTATTGCCTCTGCCGCCGTTTCGTCGATCATGCGTAATTTGGCTTGCGTCAGAGGAGGCCTTGCCATGAAATCACTGCTGGATGTGTCAATTGTCCATAGATAGGTATAATAGTGCTGTACACCATCAGAGGACAGCCAGTTATAGAGCTTAGTATAGTATGTAGCTGTCTGGGGTACGATGAGGTAGTTGATAATCCACCAGCGGCGGTCTTTCAACGATATCTTCAAAGCATTCAAATTATTCGAAAAACCTATGACATTACAGAAAAAATGCCTTGTCTCCTTCGGCTGATACTTTGGGTTCACGGTACCATAATTCTCAGTTACAACATGATTAAGTAACGTCGCATCTACGCCTTTAAGTTCATCCAACACGAGCAAGGTACCCCCTATCCAGCCGTTGAATTGTATTTGATTAGATGTTAGCATCTCCGGCGTAGCTAATCCAAAATTAGTTTGGCCCACCATCATTTTAAGCAGGTCCTTAACCCAGCCCTTGCCGGTCCCCTGTTCAGTAGTAATAATCAGCGGTGCCCATGGTATCTTCATCTCTGGGCGCTTAATTGTGTACGCTAACCACTTCTCCATTATGACCATATCAATATCGTTATTGCCTAACAAATAATATATATGACTTCGAGCAATTTCGATTTTCTTTGGATCAAAATTTTTAGTTGATTTTAATGCTGACGGTACGTACCTATTAAAATAGGTCACATTATCAATGTGCATTATAGGTATGTCTTTAGGGTAGTAAGTAATCCCATGAACTATCTTTCGTCTTTTGTGGTTAATCCAGGCGTCGGGTAGTCTCTTTACTGCGCCGTCACCCACAGATACCATGATGTTACTACGAGCTAATTTAAAATCGCCCCACTTCACCGGTTCGGACCGTCTACTAACCGATAAGTCAGCTACGTACTGTCCTGATTCGATGAGACAATATCTCTGCAAAGCGGCGTCCAGCGTTACAGCCTCCGGTATAAGTGGTATGTCGGGTGTGGCCGGTGGTACGAACTGATCTTGGCGGTACAGCCCTAGTGCTCTTTCTATCTGAGCTTCAGCGGTCTCCCATAGGAACATATCGCCGGGAATCTGCTGACATCGCTTGAATGCTTCCTTTGTTTTAATAATGATTTCGTCCTTGCTCAATCCTTGGCTTATCAGCTTACCTATATAACCAAACAATATCGAATCGCGCTCACCCACTGGGATCACTTCCGGCAACACTAAAGATGTGGGTGTTTGAGGTACGGCGTCCGTCGCTGACTTTGGTAGTCCTTTAAGAAAGGAGGGAACCGGGTCCATACCGCTACGGTTTTTGCTGGAGATGGTGGCAGATTGTGGACCCGGTTTGTAGGGCAAGATGTCGAGGATGACTTGTGGTAACACAGCTGCATTACCTGCATACTGAGAAAATGTGTAACCATCTATTTTTGTTAAATGTTCAGCTACCGTATAGTAGCCTTCCGACGACTTCGCTGATTTAATCGTGTGGGACCCTGGTGCAACCACGTAGCCCCCATCGGCGCGTATGTCCACACCAGGGAAGCCCCACGCACCGCCCACCGTTGACTTTACGGCCCGACCTCCTTGAGGGGTCCAGCGGAAGTATAAGTGAACTCCACCGGAAGGCGTAATTATTGTCAACGTAGACGGCAAACCTAAAGACATTAATTTATCTGTAGACTCGGATAGTTGTGTCCCATGCTTACTATCGAGGTCAAACACGATCCAATCAGGCGAAGGGGATAACCCTATATTAGCGCTAGGCCAGCGTGTCCACCACTCAGTAACCTGTTTCGCATCCATAGTAGCGCCGCTCAGCCCTCTGGTGCCCTTAACGGGTACCTTCGTGCCCGGAGCTAAGGGGAATATTCGAAACCCCGCTGCTGCGAGTTCTAGAGCTTTATTTATCATCAGGTAAATTACCATCTTTATATTCGCGACATGCTTCGGTAAAAGGACACGCATCAAAATCTCTGTTTATGCAGTCATCATAGTTTCCGAAGCATATGACTTTGATAATCGAACCTAAACGTTTCTGCTCCTTCAGACGTGAAGATTCTGCGGCTTCATTACTTTTGCCTATCATACAATAATGACAGGGTTTTGTGCTAATACTTATTTTACCACTGCCATCCGAAGACGATATAGCATTCAGGCAGGTGTATTGCTCACCGCAGTCTTCACAAATAAATCTTATCATGATTTATCCCCTTAATTTTTCAAAATATTCTCTTGATTTTTGTGATAACAAATCTATCCGATGAACAGGACAATAGTTAACATAGTTTTTAACATCCCGGACCCACCATTTTTTGCACTGGTCACAGTAATCAGTGATAACACCACTCTTGCGTTTTTTAGATTTCGGTCTCATCCTTAGCCGCCACCGTAATTTGACTACGGCTCACACCGGTATCATTAATAAAATTATCTAGATCATCCACAAGGGTTATAATTGTTCCTTCATCAATGAATTGTTCGATATTCTCTAGGTCATCTTCGACCGAATCTATCTCCAGCGCATACCATTGATTAGTCATGAGTGATATTCTATACACGTTGGACTCTCCTTTTGTGAGTCTTGGTTTCCGGGCGCTTACCTGCCTCGATATCGGTTTTATACTAGGCAAGCTTGGCTTGTCGGTGTACCTCTTTGGCTACTCTTTTCTTTTTGTTTTTCTCGCGGGTCCCGGCAAGTTTATATCTTTCACATTTCTTGCGGTCTCGGTCGTACTTACGGGTTTTCTTACCACCTCTATGTACTGGCATGATTTTTAGTCTCCTTTAATTATGATTTTACATCAAACCAAGGAGGCATGGTATCTACAATTTCATTAGCAAGCTTACAATCCCACCAGTTAATAAAAATTGATGTCAAGACCACTTACCAAACCAAAAAGGTCATAATGATGTGCTTAAAAAGTTTTATCGTTTATAGCTCCTTTTTACCAGTTTTCCGCTCCGACGTGTTCGGCATGGTAGGCCCTTACCTCTTCGATGTCATCAAATCCAGACTTGCCTATTAACTCATCTTGCCAATCTAAGAGCATAGTACCAGCTTTTGAGCCGTGGGTTACTTCAGTATATTTAGATTTGTTTAGATCATTAATAATTTCAGATATAAAGCAAACATCTTTTCTTGCTTGGCCTAACTCTCTTTCTGTTGAATCAACCATTTTTAATGTCCTCTTTTTAGCGCATGCTCTTATATGTTTCAAAAAGTTACCTCTTGCGCCTCTAAAGTTATATTTTTGGCCGTTACCATAATAAGAATAACCACCAGAAGCTTCTCGTTTGTTAAGATAGTATAGAGGAAATTCTTTTTTGCACGTAGGACATAAAAAGATCATTTTATAGCTCCTTTTTTACCAGATCGGCGACGGATGTGTCGAGGTCATATTTATAGCGTATATCCCCGGTCTTCGGCGCAGTGTCGAGACGCAAGGGATACCGCCAGCTGCGGCCTATCCTTGGATGTACACCGAAGTATTGCTGCCCAGGATATGTGACCTTCGCCATTGCACCCAGGCTGAAGTCATTGCCTCCCATGAAGGCCCCATTCAGGATAGTATCACCATGCACGTCGGCAAGCTCCCCCATGGTGTGGAAGTGCCCTAATACGGAGTATTTGATAACCCGTCCGTGCGGCGCGTACTGGTTCTTTAAATTGGTCACTGTCCGTAACACACCATAGAACGGTATGCCGCCCCACGACCTGATGTGATCCCCGTGAAAAAGCAGGAACGTATGCCCGTTAATGTCTCCCACCCAATAAGTAGAGCGAGGCATTGTGAACGACACATTTGAGAGGTCCCGGCTATAAGCAGCTGCGATTTCGTAGTATACCCGGTCCCAATCGAGGTTCTTCTGTTTGAACCGTTTCTGTTTCTGTATACGTCCATGGTTACCGGATAAACATATAACCTCTACCTCAGGGAACATAGTAGACATGTCCCGCAGGAACTGGCTAAACACATATCCACCCATACAAGCTTGTGTGACCACATGTGCCTCATTGGATACTTCCAGTTCTTCGTGAATGTTACCGCTACACATATCCCCCAGGACGGCGATGGTGAGTTTTGTCAAACCGACTTTGATCTTGTGCTTATTCAGCCTGTCTATGGTATCGGCGATGTATTGGAATCGACGAACGTGTATCTCAAAGTCATATTCGCACAACCCATCCGTTTCGTCCTTGCTGACAAACTCACCTACATGAGCATCGCTAATAATCAACATAGCCTCTTCCTGCTGCCCAGACAACTCCTTTGATGCGAAGGGTATGAACGGCACAGGAGGCAGCGCCAATATGTCTTTATGGACCCGCTCAATTATCAGGTTCTCCAGTATATTATTTTTATGTGACTGGTTTAGAAGGTTCTTTACTTCATTATATTTAGTTCGCCACTTGTAGGACTCTTGTTTCTCCTCCACCTGCGCGGCTACGGTAGGCACAGGAACCTTTGCAGCCGAATCGGTTTTATACTTACCATTTTTAATAATGATCCTAAATTCAGCTGCGCGACTCGGCTTAGTACGAGATTCAATGAACCCCGGCTCAGATATAACCAACGATCTTAACCTATAGCGGAATTCGTGTAGTGTATCGCAAGGCGTGTGTATGCGAGTAGTGATTAAATCGTTCCACATATCAGCCGATGCGACCCACTCCTGCTTATTCTGTCTACGCCAGAGTATAAGTGACTTCTTAAACTTAACTAGTTTATTTGGTCTCATCATTTTTTGAGTACCTCTTCGATATTTATAGTTATCCTGAATTTTCTGCCGGATTCTATATTGGTCAATGTTAGATCGGTGAATAATTCAGGATATATACCCCTTGATATGGTTTTAATTATCATAATAGTAGAGTCCATAACAAACTCTTTAATTGACCGCAAAATAGGTGTGTCACATTCCGGCACGTATAAAAGGCGTCCATGTGTATCATTATTCATTATATGTAATCCCCATGATCTGTAACATATTTGGTGAGCAGGTCTTGTAGGAGCGGCGATGCCACATCTGTATAATTTGTAGTCTTATCCGGCTCACAAGTCACATACCGCAGGCCGAATTTACCACCACTCGGATGTTTAGACCACACACCCGTCCGATACCATATTTTATTATGCAGGACATATATCCGACCATTAAGGTAATACACAATATATGCAGTATCAGGTTTCAAATAGGTTGGTAACATAATGTTTTTCTCCTTATTCTGTTTAGTTACTCCATATAGTATCATGGAGTTTTGTGGTTGTCAAGAGAAAAGTTTCTTTTTGTTGAATTATTATTATTCTTCAATGATACATATACGTATCTGACTTTTGTGTTTAGGTCCATGTCAATATGACAATCGAGTTATTTAATGCAATTAATAGCGGACTGTGGATAACTATCATATAGCGCAGAGTTTTACGGTGTTATGCAATAAATACCGTTGTCTTTCATAAAACTCTGCGTTATCACCTCCCAACACAACGGGCTAATGCACTATCGGAAGGTAACATCATTAATTTAACGGTGTTAAGTAACAATACATCGATATTTTTGCATTGCATCGGTTCGTTAGTTAGCACATGTGTTACTTTGTCGCGGCTTCGATCAGCTAAGTTATTGTAATTGCGCCGGGGGTCCGTTATAGTCCATTATGAGTCCATGGTAAATAGTTGTTTTTATTAATATAGTCCATTAGTCCATTAGATATATGTTATCTTATATTTATTATTTGGTATATATGTGCGTATAGTAGTGTAATATGCTGGTAGAACTTTCGTGTTTTTGATGGACTAACGGACTAACGACCTACTTTCAATTAGTTATAATGGACTTATAATGGACTATAATGGACTATAACGGACTCCCCTTTAAAATCAAGTAGTTAACTGTTAAATTTGATTGTTTTGTTTATGTGCTCAGCTGTTTATCGCGTTAAATAATGCAGTTTAGTTAGAATAACCATTGTGTATTAAAATACTGCATTATACTGGTGCGGTTGTCAGAATGACATTGTGCGACTAGAATCCTCTTATTTTGAAAATTTGGTAGTACGTCATAGCTGTCAATATTTGATATATTTCTGCGCCTGTGTGCCAGTTACTGCCTAAAGGCATAAGACTTTGTTCGCCACACTGCACCTGATACATTCTTTGGCTTGCTGATCTATAATAATCAAGATGATAATGCCTGGGATCTAATTTATGATAGCTTAGCCATTGCTTGAAAGCTCTTTTGACGTCTCTTTTGTATATCTTTCTTGACATGGTTATAACTCCTTATTCGTTGACCGGTTTGCGTGGTATCCCTAACTTATGGCACCACATAGAAAACGCTTTTTTTGCGTCTGTTAGCTTGGCGTGATGTACCCATGAAATTCTTTTTGTGCTTATAGTGGTCGTGTAGCCTTACACTTACACTTGCTCCGTCATTCATATCATCGAACAAAGTCAAGTTATACCTGACTGTATCTGATAATGTTTCAACTTATAGTTAGTGGTTTTTTTCGTTGTAGGAATTTGTTACTGTTTCCCAGCTGAATACAGCACTTACTACCCCTCCAGGAACCTATACGGATGCGAACGCGCATTTCCTGCCGCTAAGGCGCCCTAGATATTTCTTACCGTTAACTATTACATGTGTGTCAGGTAATTCTTCTTTGATTTTTTCGATTGTCATATGTTTTTCCCTCCGTTAAAGTTAACTGCCTACACCTACCCACATAATGGATAGGGATTGAAAGTTATCTTTAGTTACCGGTGTTATTTATAAACGTCTGTTTAATTTCCGTTGACGTTACCAGTACCGATTGTTGTTTGTTTTTACTTCGTATAGCTTCCGCTAACACCCGTACGGTGGAGCCGTTGTGATCGGCTGTGATAATTTCGATGATTAAACTTTTTTCTTTGGTGCCTTCCCAGTACCCGGTAGTTTCTATGATGGTAAAGCCCGAAAAATACTGGTTGACCAGTGCTTCAATACTTTCTCTGTTCTTGTCTTCTGTGTATATGCGATATAGCATATCTTTCTCCTTTGTTGTTAGTGAGTCCAGCTGTATATAATTATATACCAGCCGTATACTTTATTGATTAGTTTATCAGCTAAGAATGAGCCAAATAACCTGTGTAGTAATGATTCGCGATACATTTTTGCTTACCTATAACGTCGGTCTGTTCCGATTCGCCTATCCATTTCGTGCATAGGTGTTTTACAGTCACAACATATATATTCTTTAACAAGTCTTTGACCGTTGCACATGTGACAGAATAGAATTCTCCTTTCTGGTGTGCTTTCCCTTGGTGGTTTAAGTGTGTAGTCCTCTTCATGCTCACTATCGATAATGTGTACTACCTTAAACTTGGTTAGGTGAGTACGTCGAATAACGAATTTTTCTCCTGGAAATGTCTCTTTCGCCAAATCTTTACTTTTAATAGCCTCGTTGATATCCATTGTGTTACCTCTGTTATACTTCGCTAGTGATATGGTGTAATACCTCTATTTCATAATCATGCGAAATTAGACATTTTGGGCAGATAGTAGTAAAGTATACTAGCGCCCAATTTGGTACAGATACTTTGAATGTATGGCCGCATTTACAGTATAACCATAAGTTATTCCTTCGTTTTAAATCTCTGCTCATTATTACACCCTCCATTAAGGTTAGTCAATCTATCTACTACAAGCTTACCAAATATGGTAGGTGTTGTCAAGGATTATTTTGAACTAATTTGACATTACTTATAATAATGGTATAATGAATATTATGCCTGCTACTGGGAATCAAACATCTGTGATAATACAAATCGGTGTTATTGCAATGCACCAAATGGGAATGTCTCCGCGGGCGATAGCCGATATCGCTGGTTGCGCGCGATCAACCGTCAATGCAATAATCAATAATCCTGATATTCAAGAGAAATACGCTAACAACGAGTTAGTAAGCCGCTTAAAAAAGAGTTTACCGGACCGAATCTTCGCCAAAGCTAACGCAGTGTTAGCAAATATCAATCCCGACAACCCCGACATGTCGGAGGCGCAGAAGGCGACGGTGTTTGGCATCTTGTTTGATAAATATCAGATATCGACGGGCCAAGCAACTCAAATCATCGACTTTAAAGCAGTATCAGCAAACATCATAGACGTCGACGCGAAGATCAAAGAGTTAGAGAGCGCGTTGAAGTTACCAAACGTCACACCAAAGCAGATCGATAATAAATCTTGACAACTCGACGCAACGGCGGTATACTGATGGTTATATTATAAGATGTGTGGTATTCATTTAATATGAGGGTCCGGCACATGTATATCATGAGACTGTAATGGTATCAAACTATTTGTGGTACTGCGCAGCTAAGCGATGAAGACAACCATATATCTCAGAGCTTAGCTGCGCACGTAGCACCAAAGAGGTGTGACATATATAGTCCATAGGGGGGCCGAGGGCCATTTGCTAATGATCGATGGGTCCATACTATCGGGTAGCATAAAAATTTTTTAAAAAGAGAGTTAAATAATGCCTTTCATAATTCTTTCAAATAGCGAAATCCAAAAGAAGATAGTCGAGATATGTGACTATGCTCAGGAAGTTTCGGCGTCGACCGGTATCAAAAATAAAAAACCTACGTTTCTTGAGTTATTTGACGATATCAAAAAAGTGTCTACTGGTATCGTGTCAGAACATTCGGTGCTATCTAAAATTTCACTAATTATAAAAGAGCAAGAGCATAATATCAACGCTGAATCCGAACCAGATCCTACTATAGAGTACGTCTCGCCACAAGTAGCTGCTGACCTTATAGTCTGTAGCCGCGAAACAGTGTATCGACTGTGTAGACAGGGTGACCTTGATTCAATTATGCTTCCAGGACATCGAATTGGTATATTACCTGAGTCTATTGATAATTATATGAATCTAAATAATGTTTGGAGGTAAATAATATGCGCTCGATAATGGAACTTTTGAATTTAAGCAAACCGAATCCTAAAAAACGTACCCCCGGCAATATGGCAAAGCGTCAGTTACGAAGGTGCTTTAATACATCTCATGGATACACTGTCGCAGGATTCGATACGCAGGAATATAAGCGCATCAAAGCTGCTAATAAAGACCCTATGTGGAGTCGGAACCCTAAATATGGCAGCGACCGGCATCTTAAACGATTAATTATATCTGGGATAGTTAGCAGTATGAGACCCGAGTGGTAGCACGAGAGGTTGTGACCCTCTTAGGCCCGGTTCGATTCCGTACCTTAACCCAATTTACAAAAGGTTAAAAATTATGAATATAATATCAAGCATTTTATCTGGCGGTGTCGAAGGTGTTTTTTCTGGAATTGGGGAATTAGCTAAGGACATACGTTCTGCAATAACCGGCGATCCGACGCCTGAGAAACAAGCTGAGATTCAGCAGAATCTCATGGAGTTGGAATTTGCTGTTAAGAAAGCCCAAACAGATATCAATCTTCAAGAAGCAAAACACCCTAATATTTTCGTATCTGGATGGCGTCCTTTCATTGGGTGGATCTGCGGTCTTGCAATTTTTTATAATTTCATTTTTAACCCATTCTTGATGTGGATATTAAAAATATATGCTGTTAAAGTAATGCCACCTCCTCTCGATACAGGTAGTTTAATGACATTGGTTATGTCGTTACTAGGCCTTGGGGGTATGCGGACATATGAGAAATTTAAAAATGTGAGCGGAAAACACTAATGGAGTATTGTATTGTAGATATGTTTTTCGATGGATACTTAGTTTTAATCGGATTATTAATTCTGTATAAAATTCATTTAGAAAAATGACTTATTATGTCCATACAAGATACTTATATTCTCATTAACCGAGCCTTAGTGGTCGGCCCAGGCCATAGTATTAAACTCCCAGTAGTGACCGACGACCATACAGTAGAATGCTATTATATAGACGCTGATGACTCCGTAACTGTCGTAGTGTTAGATTTAGAGACATCATTTGATCCACCGGAAATTAACGACGATGCAGCAAGGTGGTACTGTATGCAGAGACATACGTTTCTTGCCGATGAAATAATCGCGAAACGTGCGATGTTTGTTAAATTAGGTGTGCCTGGTCGGCGTATTCGGGTTAATCTCATAACAATAACTGGTGCTGACGGGTCTTCAGACTTTTTTTCTGTGAGATACTCACCTTTGTATAAAGGTAGATCGTAGTGAGTTGTTTACCAATTACAATATATGGGCAGGGAGAAGATAATGTTTTCAAAGCGGTTTGGTATCACGAAATTGGTTCGGGTACAACAGGACAGGTTGCGATCCCTACGGGAGGTACAATCATCCTCGACGAATTTGCCTCCGGAGTCGACGCCTTGTGCATTGGTATGTCTGGAGTTGGAGGCTTCGTTACATGGAGAGAAGTGGAAGAAGCGGATACCTCGACAGTGGTGGTCTCATCATTCGACACTGACGGTAACTATGTGTTGTCTGGTGTTCCTGACAGTTATCCTGTTGCTATCGTATTTGTATACACCGTCGCGGGAGTATATTATGACTACACTAAAGACTTTTTGGAGCATGAGATTCCAGGTGTGGGAAATGCTAGTACATTTCTTGACCTGACCGATTCTCCGGCTTCATATGTAGGTCAAGGCACGAAAACAGTTAGGGTTAATGCTGGTGAAACAGCGCTGGAGTTTTTTACCTCAATTGGCGATGACCATATATCAGACAATACAATACATTTCCTTGAGTCTTCTATAGATCACGGTAATATTGCAGGTCTTGCCGATAACGATCATAATCAATATCTTCTTACTAATTGTTCCAATGACCCGCTGACAGGGAATTTGGAAATACGAAAAGTTACGTCCGAACTAAAACTTACCAGTAGTATTGATTCTAATAGTGCTCGTTTAGTTCGGGATAACGTTTTAGGTGTATTTCAAGGGTTTAATATAGTATCGCAATTGGGAGCACCAGGAAATGCTTTAAATTTTGCAGGTAATCCGCAACTTGTTGATTTTGGGAATGATAGTAACTTGAATATCTTAGGTGATTTGTCTATTTCTATGTGGGTAAGGTTCACCAGCACGGGGTCGATGTATATTGTAGATAAAGGCCAAGATGCTTCAGGTGCTACGGGTTATCTAGCAGGTTTTAAGCTTGGTGGCGCACCTATAGGTAAATTTTCATTTTTAGCGGATGGTTCAGGTACTACATGGACATGGGCCGATACAGCTGTGAATGATGGAACGTGGCATCATATAGGGATTGTTTTGACCAGCACACTTGTTCAGTTTTATTGCGATGGCTTACCTGACGGAAGTTCTGCCCACGGGTTCGCTGCTTCCGATTCTTCCAATTTAGTTCTTGGCGGCGCGAATATTCAAACAATTCATTATGTCGGTGATCTTGACGAAACCGCAATATGGGGCCGAGCTTTATCTGCAAACGATATGATGGATTTATTCGCGGGAGGACTTGGATTAAGGATCGATAAAACTAATAATTTTCCAACGGACGGAGGAAGTCAGGGAACAGGTCTTGAATTATTGGTTCATATGGATGAAAGTTCGATGAATTCTGCCCCTGGCGGGACAGACGTTGAAGACGATTCAAATAATGAAAATCACGGTACAGCGACAGGTATGGTTGATGGGGATTTCGTTACAGGTAAAATAGCAATTAGCTCAGCCGATACAGAAGTTTCAATATTAAAGAGTGAGGATGGTATAAATGCGGGTGAAGACCAAAAACTTACTATAGGCAGCACTCATGCAAGAACAATCTTTACAGGGCATACTATATTATCGCAAATTCATGATGTAACAAAAGCAGAGCTCGATGAAAATGGAACATTCATTATAGACAATGGCGATCCAACGGCTCAACAACTCATAGCTAGGGCCGCCCCTGGTGTTATTGCGCACATACAGGAGTGGCAAGATAGTTTAAATAATATATTAGCCCATGTAACTAAGGATGGTGACGGTCATTTCGGGAATGTCACATTAAGTGTGGGAGCCTTGTTTCTAAATGAGACAACAACCCCTACACCTGTTGCAGATCACGGAGCAATATATACCAAATCGACCAATGAGTTATTTTTTCAAGACGGCTCAGGTAACGAGCACCTGCTGCACGGTGACGCTTTTTCTAACCTGTGGTTTCACTCAGGTACAGTTGCTATTGTTAGTATAGGTACAGCCGCTCAATTTACAGTAATAGATTCTTTTGAAAATATAGGTGAGCAGGATGACCTGGGAAATGTTGTCGCAAACGCATCAAGCAATGATTTTACCCTTGGAGCTAATGGAGACGGTAAATACAAAATTACATTCCACGCTTCAATAAGTTCGGCGACAGCAGCCAGTGAAATGATCCTTGCTATCGGTATAATATTAAATACCCCGATAGATGTAACAGAAGCCACGAATACCACCCCTATTGTCGCTGAAAGCGTCGCTCATGGCTTAATGAATGGCGATATGATTACTATTGCAGAGGGGCTTGGAAACACAGGGGTAAACGGAGATTTTATGATAACCGCTAAAACCGCAGATACATTTACACTTGTGAATTTGGCAGGTAATGATTCTGTGGGCAACGGTGTATATACCACAAGTAGCGGAAATATAACTATCAGATACCCTGGAAATATTGTAATCCACAGGGAAGTTGGTTTTGGCGCTTTAGGTGTAGGTGGTGCAAATGCCGATACGAATCTCGCAGTGGCCGATAAGATAAAGATGTATGTGGCGAATGTAGATGCGACGAGAGATTTACAACTTGCTATTGTAAATATGGAAATAAATAGAATAGGCGATTAATAATGGATATAACATTGAACATTCCACAGATAAAAGCAGAGAAAGAGCTGACTACTATAGCTTTTTATTGTGGGTATAAAGCAACGATTAAAGATGAGACTGGCAAATCAGTGCCAAATCCTCAAACAAAGATAGATTTTTGTAGAGAGTTAATTAGAGATTATTGGAATAAACTTTATGAGGCTGGTGAAGTAAAACGTCAATTAACAGCAACCAGAGAAGCGACGATAATTTTAGCTAATAATTATACAAACGACACCACTATAAAATAATAACCAAATGACCAAAGACCAAATAAAAAAAGAGATCGTTGAATTAAAGAGGCAAAAAACAACTTTGCTTTGTGAGGCAACTGAGTACAAGAAAAACAACGGATCTGAATTTTTCAGGCCTTTGAAGTATCAGCAGTTACTTATCGACTATCTCTGGGCAGGAAAGAAACGATTGATGTTGCAAGGAGCTAATCAGATAGGAAAAACCTTGACAGGATCGGCGCTGGTAGATTCGTGGGCTAGAGGGGTTCAAGCCTGGGATGGTAGAGAGAGTATATTTCAAGGTAAACCTACTGTAGGACGTATTATATGTACTGACTGGGAATATCATGCGGACCAGGTACTTGTTCCAAAACTAAAAGAAATTATACCGCGAGGTACTTACACAACAAGAAAAAATAAACAAGGGACCGAAGCTTTTTGGTATTTTAAAAACGGGTCGACATTTTCTCTTATGACAATTAAACAGGATACTCAAAGTCATGAGTCGTCGACGATGCACTGGGTATGGCAGGATGAGCCTGGACCACAGGATAAGTACTCAGCTAATTGTCGAGGTCTTATTTTTCATGGAGGTATATATCTACTTACATTAACAGCTGTAGGTAAAGAATCTTGGATGTTAGATGACATAGCTTTAAATACCGGAGAAGACTACGGCTGTGTAACTAGAGTACCTATGAGGTCTAATATATATCTAACAGAGGAAAATATAATTAGGTTCACAAACGACTGCCCGATAATGGAGCGACCTGCGAGAATAGGTGGTGATTGGCTGCAATTAACCGGGATGGTAATAAAGTGTTTCGACAGCGACAAGCACGTCATTGAACCATTTAAAATTCCCCCTACATGGCCTGTAGTGCCTTTTATAGATATCCATTTGAATAAGCCTCAAGCTATATCATTTTATGCGTGGGATAAGTACAACAGGCAGTTTCAAATAGATGAGACATGGGACTATTTGTCACCAGAACAAATTGCTTATGATATAATAGAAAAGAAAAAGAAAAATAGTTGGAATATAACTGAGTGTGGAATTGATCCTCTTGCAAAAGGCGACTCAGCTTATTTGAAAAATAGAATGGGTGACGTACCGGATTCTTTTACTATCATAGAAGACATATTAGCTGAGGAAGGTATTGAGTTGTTTGCAGCGTCAAAAGATAAAGCATCAGGTATCCGCAATATCGAAGCAGCCCTGAGCGGTGTTAATGATATGGCTGCTATGTATTTTTTCAGCGGTAAGCGGACAGAAAAAAGTTTATTCCAGCTGCAACGTTGGATATACGATGAAAATGGTGTTCCTCTGAAAAAAGACGATGATTTTCCTGAAAATTTATATCGGTCAACATTGTTAGGCGATGACTCTACTGAACAAAAAACTCAGCCGGTGCGACAAGTTAAGAAACAAGAAAGTGAAGATTTTGCTGATTATGTAGATCACAATACGTCGAATAAAATCGACGGTACTGGATGGATGGGTTAATAAATGCCTGTATCTAAAGAAGAATTTTTACAAATAATGCGCAGACGCTTTCAAGAGGCAGAAACTGCTGAAAATGAAAATCGGTTAGCTGCGTTGGACGATCTAAGATTCGTCCATAATTATAAGCAAGCCCAGTGGCCTGCCGGTGATCAGCAAACAAGGGAAGTAGATAGACGACCTATTCTCACACATAATTTATTGAGAAAATTCATGCGTTCTATGATAGGTGCTATGAAGCAAACTAGGCCGAGTATAAAAGTGCTTCCTGTTGATAACAAAAGTGATTTGCTAACTGCTCAGATACGGACTGATCTTATCAAACAAATCGAGAAAGATATCGAGTCTCCTGCTGAACAAGCATATGACAAAGCTTATGAGGGAGCTGTAGGTAACGCTTTCGGGTTTATGAGGATACTCCCCCGATACGAGAAAAATGAAAGTTTCAACCAAAAACTTCAAATTAGACGGGTGGCAAATCCATTTACAGTACATTTCGATCCGTCTGCGTCTACTTTTTTACGGACCGATGCTAATTATTGTTTTGTGAATACTACTTACTCCAGAGATGAATTTAAGCGTAAGTGGCCTGATGCTGATCCGGGTACAGAATGGCAAACTATGGGTGAGTCATATGAAAAATGGTTCATGTCTGATACTGTGAGAGTAACAGAATATTTTTATAAGGTTCCCGCTAGGAAAATCATCGCCCAGCTAGATGATCTGTCTATAGTTGAAATAACAGAAAAAGTAACAGCTGAAGCTATCGCTAAAGCTGGGCGGCAAATCCGCAAACAAAAAGTCATACAATCTTCTCGTTATATGTGGGCGAAAGTATCTGGTAATGACGTGCTGGAAGAGCCAAGACCTTGGCCTGGAAAATTCATACCTATAATTCCTGTGTATGGGGATGAGGTTAATATAGAAGGCAAACGAGTTTTATTTTCATTTTTCCGGGACGCTAAAGATCCTCAAACAATGTACAATTTTTGGTTAACAGCTGCAACTGAAATAGTGGCGCTATCGCCAAAAACACCCTACATAGGGACAGCGAGACAATTTAAAGGGCACGAAAAAAAATGGAACCAGGCCAATGTTAAAAATTATTCATTTTTAGAATATAACGCTGATCCAAAAACAAAAATGCCTCCAAGACGTGAGCAGCCTTCGATGGTCCCAGCTGGACATGTTACCATGATGAATATCGCCGAGAAAAACATCATGGGAACATCAGGAAGATTTGAGGCCTCTTTAGGACAGCAGGGTAATGAAAGGTCAGGTAAGGCTATACGATTAAGGCAAGCGGCGTCTGATCAGTCTTCTTTTAGTTATTTGGATAATTTCCACCAGTCTTTATTATTTACCGGCTATCAGTTAGTGGACCTCATACCTAGCATATATGACACAGCTCGCATAGTTCGATTGAGGGGTGTAGACGACGCTGTCAAATTCGAAGAAATAAACACGCCTTATTATGATCCGGATTCAGATTCAATAAAAATAGCAAACGATCTGTCGGCTGGCGACTATGATGCTGAGTTAGATGTTAGTCCAGCATACGCCTCACGTAGACAGGAGGCAGTCGAAAGTATGATAGAATTAATTCAATATATACCAAATGCAGGCCCATTCGTAGCGGATTTAATCGTAAAAAATATGGATTTCCCTGGTTCACAAGAAATTGCTGAGAGATTAAAATCCTTGTCTCAGCCTAATCAACAGAAATAAAAAGGAGTAGGAAAAATGGCAGAAAAAACTGAGGTCGAAAAAAAAGATGAGGAAGCGACCGCCTCAATAGTAGAAGATAGTATTGTGGTCGAAAGTGATGAGGAAGCGACCGTCTCTAGTGAAGAAACCGGCGAAGAAACCGGCGAAGAAACCGGCGAAGAAACCGGCGAAGAAACCGGCGAAGAAACCGGCGAAGAAACCGGCGAAACTGCTCCTGTTAAAAAGCACAAAACGAGCGCAGAACGTATCAATGAATTAACGGTTCAGCGATACGAAGCTGAAGCAAAAGCTGAGGTAGCTGATGCGCGATATCAGGATACATTGAAACGACTGGCTGCGCTTGAAAAACCGCCTGAAAAAAGTACAGCTCCTGATAAACTTGTGCTGCCATCGATGCCTACGCGAGAATCGGTTGAGCATGACGATGAGGCTTATGCTAAGGTTATGGATACTTATCAAACAGACCTCAACGCATACTACGATCAGAAATTCAGCGACAAATTTGCGGAACATGAGGCCGTTCAATTAGTCAATTCGGCGACTGACCAACGAAAAAGTGCTGCAAGCGCAGTAGACGATCTTTTTCAGCAGCGGCAGAATGAGTTCAAGGACGCAAAAGATGCCTCCGGCAAACCCAAATATCCTGATTATGAAAAACTTGTGTTCGATGGCGGTCTCGAAGTGCCTACTGTTGTTGTTACAGCTATAAAGGAGAGTTCTGACGGACCTGAAATTCTGTATCAGATTGCTCGGAGTCCTAAATTAGCCCGAAAACTTTTGGATGCGACACCTACCCAGGCTCTTATGGAGCTTGGTAAACTAAGTGTTGCGACAAAAAGTGCGACGACTAGCAAAGGCATAACTAACGCACCGGAGCCGATCGACCCCATTGAAAAACCGGGTAGCACTAATCTGTATGAGGATATGGAAAGTATGCCAATCGGTGATTTTATAGCTAAAGAAACCAAAAAATACTACGACATTTAAGATATCAAGAAAAGGAGTAAAAAATGGCAGTCTCAAACACATTAATAAGTCCGTCGATAATAGCGCGTAAAGCGTTATTTCACCTAATCAATAATCTCGTTATGGCCCGGATGGTTTATCGGGACTACGAGAAGGAGTTTAAAAAGATAGGTAATACTTTGACTATCAGAAAGCCGGTTAAGTTTACTGCGACTGACGGCGCTGCTCGGTCTAATCAGAATATTACTGAGCCTAGCGATACGATAGTTGTTGCTGTTCAGAAACATGTTTCCTGGGGCTTCAGCTCAGTTGATTTAACCCTGCTAATCGAGCAATACGAAAAGCGGTACATCATACCGGCGATGATCGCATTGGCTAATAAGGTTGATGTAGACCTGTGTGCTCTGTACAAAGATGTGTATAATCAGCAGGGTAACCCCGGCACCACACCGTCTTCGTTCAGTGACTTAGGTGATTGCGGTCAGCGACTGGATGAAGAAGCGGCTCCTACAGACGAACGGAAAGGTGTCCTTAATCCGAAGGCTCATTGGTCTATGGCAGACGGGTTGAAGGGAACCTTCGATACCCAACTAGCTCGCGATACGGTGCGAAAAGGGTTCCTGGGTAGAATAGCTAATATATCGTTGAATATGGACCAAAATGTACAGCGGCACACCACAGGTACTTTTACTTCCGGGAGCACACCTCTTGTAGATGGAGCAGCTCAAGTAGGGGCTACTATCAGTATCAAAGGCTGGGCAATTACTACAGCTGTAATAAAAAAGGGCGATATTTTCACTTTAGGCGGTGTGAATGCTGTCAATCCTATAAGTGGTGATGATTTAGGTTACTTGAGGTTGTTTGTAGCTACAGCTGACGGCACCTCCGACGGTTCAGGAGACCTGGATATATCTATAGCACCTTCGATTGTCACTTCTGGGGCCTACAAGACATGCACTGCCTCACCTGCTGATAATGCGGCAGTAACGCCGGTGGGAACTGAAGCTACTGCTTATCCGATGAATCTCATATTTCATCCGGAAGCATTTGCGTTGGTAATGGCTCCTATGGCATTACCGAGAGGCGCGGTTTTTAAGTCTCGCGCTACTTACGACGGAATTTCCATAAGAATCATTAACTTCTTCGATGGTGATACAGACGAGGATTTGATACGCTGCGATATTCTGTACGGTGTAAAAACTCTACGTGCGGAATTTGCATGCCGTATGGTAGGATAACTAAAAACAGTAGCCTCCTGGGATGTTTACGATCCCCGGAGGCTAAGGAGTTATATAATGTCAGCAAAAGGAACAATGTTTGAAATGAGAGTCAGCGATGACTTAAAAGCATCAGCTGCGCAGTTAAACGCTCTTGCTGCTGTGACACCGGGCACAATGGCCCCCAGTAAAGCGGTAGTGCTTAGCGCTACTAATGAGTTGATTATGACTCGTAGTTCCGGGAGTTACGGATATGGTATCCAGTATGACGCAGACCTTGTTTTCAGTTTAGCAGGCGCAGCACTAAAGTCTTACGCTATGAAAATCGACGGATGGAGAGGCGCATCATATCCGGTAACTGGAGATAGTAACGACGCAATACTCAAAATAGTAGGAAATAATGCAGCTGCTAATGATGGGAACTTCATTCTTCGTGGTATCAATGCCAGTGTTGGTAACCGGTCTGGCGGCGAACTAGGGAGAATTGAGCACTCATTTGGTGCTCAGAACAAATCAGGTGGTACCTGTCCGATTGTTTTAGGTATGACTGTAACAGCTGAGAATTATGGTACCAACGCCGATATATTCGGCGGCATCGATGTATTACTTAAAAACGAAGGCGCTGTAGCTACCCTGGAATTCGGTCTGCGAATTCGCAATGAAAATAACAGTATAGCGGATGCTGTAGCTGCCGGTATTTTATTCTCGGACACCGGTGCCAACACAGGATTCGACTACTTAATTGATTGTAACGGCGCTTCTGTAGTAGTAGGTGATATCCGGCTGCAAAATGCAATGGTCATCAACAACGACGAAGCTGATCGCACCATGATAGGCGCTGTTATTGGAATATGTAACGATGCGTCACCGGCAAGTAGCGCCCCGGCGAGTGGTGTCGTTTTGTATTTTGACGGTACTGATTTAAAAGCAATTGACTCATCAGGCCAAACAGCTACCCTTAATAACGGAGCATTCTCATAAAAAGGAGGATCTAATGGTTTTTGATAGTGAATCAGATAAAAAGATGGTTAAGCATGTGATAGATAATTTTCAAATATCAGGTGTTTATGAAAAAGCGAGACGGGCTATCGCAGAATTAGATGGTTTGTCATCCAGGGTTGCGCGAGCTACTATTGTAGCGCCTAATAAATCGTCAGTTAAGGAGGTGAAAAAATAATGGCGCTCGTAGATCAGAAAGGGATAGAACCTGTATCAATCTATATGAAGCATCCAGTATCAGGCGTCAAAATAGTAGACGCTATCGAATTAGCAGACTGCGCAGCTGCTGGTTATGTGAAACTTCAAGTTCCGACTTGTATGTATCATGCACTATCCGGAAGTGATGTTTTCGACGCTTGTGAAGTACCTGAGTTAGAAAAAGCTGGTTGGGTGGACACACCTGCTAAATTAATACCTGAGGTTGTTTCAGCAACAGCCGTACCTGTGATTGACTTATCAGATGAGGATACAATCCGTATCGATAAGGTAGCTCAGGAGTTGTTGGCTGGTGAGGGTCTAAATAGGTCTTCTTTAATGAGAGCATTGGATATGAACCCCTCAAAAACAACGCAGCGGAATAGGTTTCAACCTGTATATGCGGCTATATTCGCCAATCACTTGCCTAATATCAAAAAGCAAGGGATGGACTTCTTTTGGAAATCAAAACCCAAAGTATCTGACGAAACCTCGTCTGAAAAAGATAAGGATTAGAAAATGAGTTCGTCGAATACAGCTAGGCTGATAATAGAAGGGGCTATACGGCTAATCAAAGGCAATACGTACCGAGCCAGTAACCCAGAGCTAGGTGGAGGTCTTATTGCCTTAAATGACCTTATAGCCTCTTGGAGTACGGATCAAATTCAGGTGCCTGTTGTGGTATCCGGTAATTTTGTGTTAACAATAGGCCAGGCATCGTATACGATAGGGTCTGGTGGTGATATAGATACAGTAAGACCATTGGAGATCAAAAAAGGTAGTTATATCCGCGATGCTGGTGGAATAGACCATCAGGTTAGACCTATAACCAGAGAGCAGTACCGAAGGATACAAGATAAGGACGTTAGTTCTCGACCGACTAGGCTGTATTACGAGCCAAGTTATCCGCTAAGTAGTTTAATTTTTAATTATGTTCCTGACGTAGCTGAGACGTTCTATTACGACTCGCTAACACCTATTACTGAGATAACTGACGCCTCAGCTACTCTATTATTGCCGCCTGAGTATAGACTTGCTCTAAGATTCAATTTAGCAATTCAATTAGCTCCTGAGTATGCTGATATCAAGCTTCCAGAATTCGTTGTTGAAACAGCTATTAGCAGTAAAGATGCTGTTATACGAGCTAATACACTATCAAAAGAAGAGACGTGCCTTGATACCGCCTTGCTATATGTTGGAAGACGATATACTAGATCAGAATTTGAATCGGGTTAACACATGAGATTATCTGAAATCATAACTGAGATAGGTTACGAGATTGATCGAATAGCTATCGACGATAGAATAAAATTTAGGTTGCAGCAGGCTATAAATACAGCTTATGCTGCGATGCCAAAAGAGGAGCGCCAGCGTACAGTCAATATATTAACAGTCAATGAGCAGCAGCATGTTGATGCACCAAAAGATTTTGGAGACTTGGTTACTATGTACAATAGCGACAAAGTAGTTCTGCCGCTTCTAACATATGACGCTTTTTTTGCTCAAAACAAACTGGTCGATACTGGTGTACCTGAAAATTACCTCTACTGGAATAATCAATTTTTATTCTCGCCAGTACCTGACGACGCCATAACATTTACTTTAAATTATAATATCGAACATCCTAATATATATGTACATAATTTATCAATAGAACATAAATCGTCAATGGCTGAATATGTCCAGGTATATATAGACGAAGATGGTGAGCGTCAAGGCGAAGGTAAACTGCTTTTTGTATCGCCTACTACTGCGAATGTAAAGGTATGGCTACAAACCTCTGACGGTCACAGACATGAGGTGATAGTTTACCACGATAACGACGCCGCTACTAAAGGTGTCGCGTGGTATTTCGATGAAGATGCTGCGAATGCTGACGAGAGAAATTTTTTTATATCTCCTACAGGTGCGCGCACGTCAATAAAAACCGATAATATTCGGCGACATCACCATTATTTAAACTTTATACATAATCCTGATCCGACCACGTTCCCAGATACTGATAATGTAAAGGTATACCTCGACAAAGATAATGTGGACAGGACTTTGCGGCTGGCTTTCATATCACCCACCACCGCTACCGGGACTGATGAGTTGGTACACACACCTGAAGGCGAATTACCGGGCATGCTGGAGCGGTATCACTCAGTTATTTTTGAATTGGCTGTAGCTAAATGCCATAGGTTTAACCATAATTACGAATATGCTACACAACATTCACAGGCCGCAGCTGGCTTGATGTCACTAATTACCGGGAAGCCTACCCAGGTCGTAGCTGAAGAAGGTAGGAGCGAATAAATGGAGCTATCAACATGCCACTTATTTTTGGATCTAATTGGAATGCAAGTCTAAACGAGACCTGTACTGATGTAGCCCCTGACGTTACACAAAAAGTAGAAATTCAATCTAATGAAATGCAATTTGGCGCAGGGGCACTAGGTAGGATTATTCCTTCAGGTGGCGGGCCCGCTAGAATGTGGTGGAATGCTTTTCCTGCTGTTGTTGACAATAACGGTATGATGGGTATTTGGTTTCAATTTGATTATAGTGTTGTCAGCGAAATGGCTGTCCGAATTATGGATGCGGGTTTTGGTAATGTTAATAATATAACAATATATGCAGTTAATTCACCCGCAACAGATCACACTATAAAATTAACTATGCACGATAGTGGAGGGGTCAGAAGAATTGACCCTACTGTGGCTAGTTGGACTGGGCCGGTATTAACTTCTGGCTGGCATTATTATGAATTAAATTGGCTGTGGAACAATGTAGGGGGCATATCAGAGTTTTCTTATAACGGCAGTGTAAAAGTATCCAGCACCGACGGAAATTCTTACGACAGGTCAGGAAGTACAGCATATTTTACGGAAGTATCTCTGTCAGCGGGTAGCAATACCACTTTATACGCAGATGATTTTGTTATGTACAATCCAAGAATTCATACAGGAGATTTTTCTGTTCCTATTGCATCTCAAGTAGCATGTCCTGGTGGCGCTGTTTTAGTGCGACCAGCTACAATAGGTGCCCCCTTAGGCATGAATAGACTAGGAAACTAAATGCAAGGACCTTATACAATAAGCGAACCGGTCGATGCGAAAAGAGAATTCGCATTCTTCATAGTAGCTGTAGCTGATAACGAGCCATTGATAGATCAAGGGGGAGGTCAGCCCCAGATACGCAAACCAGGCAGTACGACATGGACTGATACAAACGCTGAGTTAATACACATAGGAAACGGTCATTATATTATTATCTTAGCAGTTTCCGAGATTAATATAGTAGGTATGTTTTCTATCAGGTATCGCGATGTCGGAGCTACGGCTGTTGAATTCGAGGACGTAGGTAAAGTATCTGCATCGGGTGACGAAGTGTCTCTCGATGAGGTAAACGCAAAAATAGATAAAAACAGGGCGATATTAAAAGAGGTACTGTGGAATGTCAACAAGGTAGAAAAACGTACCCGACCAGACGATTTCATTAACCCGTTATAGACTATGGCTAAATTAGATCCAATTACACGTCTAAGTTACCTCGGAGGCCTAAACACGCAGCCTCTACAAGGTGAAGGACAATCTAAATTAATAACTAACGCCCGTCCTTTGAGGACAGGTGGTTTGAGGGTAAGGCACGGTCAGACTTTAGACAAGTCAGTTGGTGTCGATCCTTCAATCGGCAGCATAACCGATTTATTCGCCTATCGTACAACTGCACTAGGCACGAGACTATACAGTCTAAGGCGCACTCCTGCGGGGGATAAAATTTTCGACAATACAACTGAAATAACGGGGCCTGCACTCTCAGGATCTACATACACGAGCATTGTTGAGGGTAAAGGTACTATATTCATATCCAACGGCAACAACTCCGATATTGAATATCATACACCGGGTGAGACGACACGAGCTGTGATCACTAATTCCTTCGATGGTGAATCGCTACCGCAGTGCCAATTCTTGCAGGTATACCGCAATAGGATGTATGCCTGGACAGATACTGGGCTTCGGTATACTAACGCTGGTATCTATGCGACACTCCCAGCTATACATTTTCCGACCGCTAATATTGTACAGGTTCGAGAGGAGAATGTAGCAGCAGCTGGTCTAGGTGTCGGCGAAGGTATCCTGGTTATGTTAGCTCCCGATAGCTACACGATAATGACCGGAACACCAGGCAATAACGGCGCGCGTAACGACTACTCTCTAGATGAACATCATGGCATAGGCTGTGGAGCACCTCGAACAATAACATCGAAAGGCCGCCGAATCGCTTGGTTAGATACTGAGCGACGTATGCGTATGTTAGAGGGGCCTGTACTTAGTGATTTAGATGAGTCAGACTTTATAGCTGACTTTTTACACGCATCCGATAATATGCAATCAGCGTCAGCTCAATTCCTTGGTCGAGAGCTGTGGGTATCGCTACCGAAAGGCGGGTCTGCAACCGATAGACGAATATTGGTGTATGATCTTTTCCTAGAAAAATGGATAGCTGAGTTTACTGGTATCGAAGGATATGCTATCGCTTATTTACCTGAGGTTAATTCGGTTTTTGTAGGTAGCCATACAGGCGGGTACATTTGGCGGCAAGCAGCTGGCAATTTCCAACCTGCGAATGACGCAGGTACATTAATACCTTTCGCATTAATCGAAGGACAGCTGATATTCGGTGATTTATGGCATCAGAAGATGTTCGAGAAAATACTGGTATCCACAAAAATGGCCTTCAGTGAGACGTTAAATTTCTCTTATTCAGTTGATGAAATAGATGATTTTATAAGTTTTGAATTAAACGAAACAGTAACGACTGATAGCCATGATTATGGCGCTGATAATTATGGTGATTACCCTTGGGATTCCACAGGTATACAAATCACCACATTAAGACCGAAAAAAAGCTATAATTTAAAAGCGACCTCTTTGCGATTAAAAATAAGTGGTGATCTTAGTGGAGGCACAATAATTTACGGTAGTAAGTCATACGCTGAGTCTTTGGATCGTGACGGAGAGTCAGACACATCATAAGGACCTAAAACGATGGCAGCATTAGATTCTGGTAGTTCAGATTATCATAACGACATACAAGATACCGCAGGCACACCTGAATCAGCCTCAACTAAAACTGATTGGGCGCGAGCTAACGGCGCGTCTGATGCGATCATAAAAATGCAAGCTAAGTTAGGTACGGCGCTCGACGGCAGCAAAACTGATTTAGCTACGCGTCTATTGGTGGCAATGGATGCAGCTGGCTTGCTGAAGTTATCAGACGTTATTCAAATTCAATACGCAAGTGATAATGCTGTTAGTGCGGCTTTGACGACAAATATGGTAAATGACGATAGCATACCTGCAAATGATGAGGGTGACGAGTTGCTGACTGTAGAAATTACACCAAAGTCTGCAACCAGTCGTTTAGTTATAGAAGGGATATTTCATATTGCCGCTGCCGCTGCTGAACAGCTCATAACGGCAATATTTGTTGATGATGTAGGTCCTGCGATATACGCACAGCAGGACCCTATTGCTGCCGCCGATGAAATCATAACTGTGAAAGTGAGCCACTCACTTATATCTGGATCTACAGTAGCCAGAACATACAAATTTCGAGCTGGGACCGTAGGTCAGAATATTGTAATGAACGGCATAGTTACTGGCCCAGGTAGAAAACTCGGCGGTGTATTAATATCCAGCGCAAGTGTAACTGAGCATCAAGTATAAATGAAAGGAAATTCAATTCAATGCCTGATTTTGGTTTTTTACAAAAAGAAAGAGATAGGATAAGATCACTCGAACAAACAACAGGTAATAATTTTCGAAGGCGCGAATCGCGGAGAGTCAGAAATTTCGAATCTGAGGAATCGGAAAGAAACCGTCAATTTCAGTCATCAGAAGCATCAGCGGATTTCGACCGAAGGTCAGGTCTTGCAAGGGAATTCTTTGGTAAGTTTCAAGATGAGTTTTCTTCTGCCCCCGGAGGTGAGCCACAAGGTCCTTCGGAATCAGAACAGATTCTTATACAAGCTCAGGAAGAAGCGGGTGTAGAAGAGGTCAATAGATTGCAGGACACTCTTTCCTCAGCTGGTATTTTGAGCAGCGGCACGTTAGCTGTGGGCACAGGTAAAATTATAGGTGCCGCTCGTGCTGGTGTAGCTCGAACATCCGCTGGTTTCGCAGAGAGCCGTCTCACTAGGCGGCATCAACAACTTCTTGCCAAGCGGCAAGCTCTAACTCAACTGATATCTTCTATATTGATATAAGGAGATCGTATAATATGCCCGATGATTTTAAAGTAGACCGGGAGCTGTTTAAAGAAATAGAAAGTGGTACTGGTCTTAATGAAGGCGATATATTGAAGGCAATTCAACGCCTTAACGACGAAATAAAAGAAGAAGAAGACCTACAAGCAGGCGAAGATTTATCTATCGCGACGAACCAAAATGTAAACCCTGGTATAGCCTCTAGACATGCGCGGTTAGCCGGTCTTGGGATTACGTCAGGTGATCAGCTGAAGGCAGCGACACCTACTTTGAAGCGAATGAGTAAGACCTTTACTGATCCTAATATATCCGCTGAGGTGCGCGCAGCATCATTAGAACAGGATATGGCAGACGTAGAACAGTTAATTCTAAGATCAGTTAAGCGCGACGGTCAGCGCGGTGTTGAAGCATTTAGAGGAGTACGCACAAGCGACGACTCAGTCGTAAGTGCTCCGTCTGATGCGGGTGAATTTATAAATACAGATAAGGTAGCGCCCAGGTTTTTCCCTGAGCCGGATCAGCCTGATCCACAGGACGCCGAAGCTTTTATTCGTACACTCGAATCGGAGACGACACTGCGTAGTGGTGAGTCCGGACAACAAGATATTAACGCAGCACGACAGCGTAACGCTATCCGCATATCTGAGTTTCAGGCAAATAGAGCGAAACAAGTGACGCTCGGTCAAGGGGTAGATCTCTTTGAAACTCAGGGAGGTAAAGCCACTAAAATTGCGTCTGGTCCGACTAAAACCTTCAAACCAGCAGCTGCCTCGAAAGGTCCAACAAAAGCTGGAATCGAGGGCCTGGTTTTACAGAAAGTAATGCAGGGAGCTACGCTTACACCTGGGGAGCAGAAGATCTATGCAGGCACGTTCAAAAAAGGATTTAGTGTTACAATGCCTGATGGTACTGTTATTCAGCAGGGCGGCTCCGGTAAGCAACCAGATTCAAGATCCATAGCTAAACCGGTTATATCAGCTATTCAAAAAGAAATGACAACCGCACAAAGACAGTTAGAGGAGATTGAACGTATAGAAAAGTCAGGTGGCGTAGGCGCTATATCGGGTCTTTGGAACCGGTTGACAATTAGTGTCTCGGACTGGGCAAGTTTTTTAGTGGGTATGCCTACTTCACCTGATAAATCGCGGTTAGATAAAGATTTCAACTCTATGATGCGAATTATGAAAATCAAGTTTAGAAAATCCCAAACTGGTGTTGCTTTTAATCCTATCGAAGCGAAAGAGTACGATGAAATATTTCCTAATTTAGCCCGTGATGGTGAAGATGTAGTTGCCTCAAAAATGAATGCGATTAAACGTCTTAGTGGGCGTGTTATAGAATCAGGAGGTAAATTCTTATCAGCTCGCGATTTTTTAGATGCATTTGCTGTAGAGATAGAAAATGTAAAAACATCAGGTCCAGGAGAGGAAGCTGGCGCCCCTTCTACTACAGCGATAGACCTCAGTCAATTTAAAAGGTAACCAAATATGCCTTTCGATGTAGAAAGTGCCCGACAAGCGGGAGCCACTGATGATCAGATAAGAGACTTTTTGGTTGAGGATCAGAACTTCGATATTGATGGCGCTCGACAAGCTGGCGCTGACGAAGAACAAATCTTCGACTATCTCACAAGCCAAGAATCTGCGGAAGTGTCTATTAACAGACCTTCAGAGATCCCCTCCGCACTACCTCTTCAATTACCAACGCCCAGCGCACAGATACCTGTTTCATTTACACCGGCAGCAGCGTCCGCTAAGCCTTTTGTGCGGCCTACCTTAGAAGCTATTGGCTCAACGGTAGGTAGTGTAGCCGGTGGTATAGCTGCTGGCCCCCCTGGTGCCGTCGGTGGAGGGACATTAGGGTTTGCAGGTGCGTCACAATTAGCTGACGTCATTCTAGGCGACGCACCTGAATCTTTTGGTGAGAACCTTCTGGCTGGCGGGGAGAAAATATATGAGGGCCTCAAAGTTGAGATACTGGGTCTTTTCAGAGGTGATCTATTAACTATCCGA